>Ga0137398_10000080_pt1 | contig 26047 bp, 21 predicted proteins | sample czorhiz216metaG_FD_106659 | JGI IMG/M metagenome (GOLD analysis project Ga0137398, IMG submission 106659) | Vadose zone soil microbial communities from Angelo Coast Range Reserve, California, USA - czorhiz2.16 metaG | ecosystem: Environmental > Terrestrial > Soil > Vadose zone | place: USA...
CCTTTCCTCGCGCGCCCTCTGCGGGGGGAGCCGACGGGCGCTCGGGGATCACCGCCGTTCGGAATCCCAGCCGCATCGCCTCTTCCAGCCGGCGCTCGATGTGGGGCACGGGACGCAGCTCGCCCCCGAGCCCGACCTCGCCGATCGCGACCACGTCGGGCGCGAGCGGGAGGTCGCGGAAGCTGGAGGCGAGCGCCAGGCTGAGGCCGAGATCCGCCGCGGGTTCCTCGAGACGGATTCCCCCCGCGACGTTCACGAACACGTCGGAACCGGCAAGGGAAAGGCCCGCGCGCTTCTCCAGCACGGCGATCACCACCGCGAGGCGCCGCGGATCCACGCCCTGGGCGACCCGCTGGGGATTGGCGAAATGGGTGGGCGCCACGAGCGCCTGCACTTCGACGAGGAGCGGGCGCGTCCCCTCGATCGAAGCCACCACCGCGGAGCCGGGCACCGAGCGCCCGCGGTCGCGCAGGAGCCGCTCCGAGGGGTTCTCCACCTCGGCCAGCCCGTCCCCGCGCATCTCGAAGACCCCGATCTCGTTCGTGGAGCCGAACCGGTTCTTGGCGGCGCTCAGGATCCGGTATTCGTGGTGCCCGTCGCCCTCGAGGTAGAGCACCACGTCCACCATGTGCTCGAGGGTGCGTGGTCCGGCCACGCTCCCGTCCTTCGTCACATGCCCGATCAGGATGATGGGGAGGGCGCGCTCCTTCGCGAGGCGGAGGAGCCTCAGGCCGCATTCGCGCACCTGCGTCACGCTGCCGGGCGCGGCCGCGAGGGCGGAGAGAAAGAGGGTCTGGATGGAATCAACGACGAGGAGCGTCGGCGCGAGCCGGTCCACCTCGGCCACGATCGCCTCCAGATCGATCTCGGACTGGAGCCAGAGATGCTCCACGCCGCCGCGAAGCGCGATCCGCTCGGCGCGCATCTTCGCCTGCCGCGGGGACTCCTCGCCCGAGACGTAGAGCACGGGATCTCCCTCGCCGGCCAGCGAGACCGCGAGCTGGAGGGCCAGGGTGGACTTTCCGATCCCGGGATCGCCGCCGATCAGAACCAGGGAGCCCGGGACCAGCCCTCCTCCGAGGACGCGATCCAGCTCGCCGATCCTGGACCGGCGCCGCTCCTCCCCGATCGTCTCGATGTCCTGAATCCGCGTGGGGGCCGCGGCGGGGGCGCCGTAGCTCCGCTCCGCGGCCTGCGCCTTGGGCCGCGCCGCCGCTTCCTCGACCGCCGTGTTCCATTCCCCGCAGTGCGGACACCGCCCGAACCACTTGGGACTCTCGTTGCCGCACGCGCCGCAGAGGAACACGCTGCGGAGCGGGGCCGTGGAACGTTCCTTCCTGCCCATCGTGGTCTCCCGAGCGGGTGCCGGGGGATCCCGCTAGAAAATGCCGAGCTTGATGTAGCGCTTCGGGTTCTTCTTGATGTCCTTCACCAGATCGTTCGTGTTGTGGAGGGTCTCGCGGAGCTCGTCGTAGAGCGTGGAGTCCGCGATCGCCTTGCCCAGCGAGCCTTCCCGGTTGTCGATCCTCCCGACCACGCGCTGGAGCGCGTCGGCGGTCACGCCCAGCTTCTCCGAGAGCTCCGTGAGGCGCTTCGACGCCGTGCCGAAATCACGGATCGAGGTTCCGACCTGATCGGAGTTGGCGTCCGCCATGGTCCGGATCTGGTGGGCCGCCCCTTTGAAGTCCAGGATGGCCTGGCGCAGGTCCTCCTGGTTCCGGTCCACCGCGGAGGAAAGGGAGGCCGACATCTTCTCCAGATTCTTCGAGGCGCGCTCCATCGTGGCCGGATCGACCGCGTCCAGGAACTCGTTCAGCCGGGAGGAGAGCTCGGTCGCCTGCGTGATGAGATCGCCGGCGCCCGAGATCACCTCCGGGACGCCCGACTGGAAGCGGCCCGGGATGGGCTTGGTCAAGTCGAAGCTCCCGGGCTGGGACCCGGGGTCCAGCGCCAGGAACTTCTCCCCCATGAACCCGATGTTCGCGATGCGGATCACGGCGTCGGGATGGAGCGTCACGTCGCGCGCCAGCTCGAACTCCACGCGCACGCCCTGATCCAGGAGCTTCACCGCCGTCACCGCCCCTTTCTTGACGCCCCGCACCGAGACCGGATCTCCCTCCGAGAGGTTGCCCACCTCCTCGAACTGGGCGGCGAGCGTCCGCTTCTTCTGCCCCAGCCGGTAGTCCTTGATCCAGGCGATCCCGATCAGGAGCATCGCGAGCGCGACCAGGCCCGTGATCCCGACCTGGATGGCGGCCCGTCGCGAGGTGTGGTTCATGCTCGACCCTTACGTGGGGAGGAGCGGCCCTTCGGCGCTCCCCTCGATGAATTGCCGCACGGCAGGGTCGGTCGTAGCCTGGATTTCCGCCGGGGTGCCGATCGCGTGGATGCGGCCCTCGTGGAGCATCGCGATCCGATCGGCGATATGATAGGCGCTCCGCATGTCGTGCGTCACCGCAATCGACGTGATTCCCAGCCTCTCTTGCAATCTCCGGATCAGGCGGTTGATGAGGTCGGAGGTGATGGGGTCGAGCCCCGTGGTCGGCTCGTCGTAGAGCATGATCTCGGGATTGAGGGCCAGGGCGCGCGCGAGCGCGGCGCGCTTCTTCATCCCGCCGCTCAGATTCGAGGGACGCATGTCCTCGACGCCCTCGAGCCCCACGAGATGGAGCTTCTCCTTCACCACGAGGGCCACCTGGGCCTCGCCCACCTTGGTGTGCTCCCGGAGCGGCAGCCCCACGTTGTCTCCCACGCTCAGCGAATCGAACAAAGCCCCTCCCTGAAAGAGCATCCCCATCCGCTTCCTCAGCTCCAAGAGCTCCTTCCCGCCGAGCGTGGGAACGTCGATGCCCTCCACGCGCACCGTCCCGGAATCGGGCTCCATCAACCCGACCACGTGCTTCAGGAGCACCGACTTTCCCGTGCCGCTCCGCCCGATGATCACCACCGACTCGCCGGCGGCCACGTTCAGGGACACCCCGCGAAGCACCTGGGTCCGGCCGAGGCGCTTCGAGACCGAATCGATGACGATCGAGTGGTCAGGCAAAGAGCACCCGGAACAGGAACGACGCCAGCAGGTAGTCCACGATCAGGATCAGAAGGCACGACGCCACCACCGCGTGGGTCGTCGCCACACCGACGCCCTCGGCGCCCCCCTCGCTCCGAAGCCCGTAGTAGCAGCCCATCATCGAGATGATCGTCCCGAAGAACACCGACTTGATCAGGCCCGAGAAGACGTCGCGCAGATGGAAATAGAGCCTGAGCCCGCTCGTGAACGTGTGCCCGCTCACGTCCAGCGTGAACACCGCGACCAGGTAGCCGCCGAAGACCGCGACCACGTCCGCGAAGATGGTGAGCACGGGGAGCATCAGCGTCGCCGCCACCACGCGCGGCACGACGAGATAGCGCGTGGGGCTGATCCCCATGACCTCCATGGCGTCGACCTGCTCGGTCACGCGCATGGTCCCCAGCTCCGCCGCGATCGAGGCGCCGACGCGCCCTCCCACCACGAGCGCGGTCAAGACCGGGCCCAGCTCGATCACGACCGACTTCCCGATGACGGTGCCGAGGTAAATCATCGGCACATAGTCTCGGAACTGATAACTTGCCTGCACTGCCGCCACGGCGCCCGTAAATAGCGCCACGACAATGGTCAAGGGCATCGAGCCCAGCCCGATGGCCACCATTTGTTGAACGACGAGGGGGATTTTGCGGAGGCCCTGGGGGAGCTCCCGCAGGACTTCCCCGAGGAGGATGAGCACCTCGCCGGTGTCCCGAAGCCCGTTCAGGAACCAGCGGAACGGAGCCCGATCGCCGAGCTGCTCGATGCCCGTGTCGTTCACGCGGGCGCTAGAACTTCGGCTCCGGGACGGATCGCAGCGACTCGAAGCGGGTGCACTCGCTCAGGAACGCGAGGTCGACGCTCCCGGTCGGGCCGTTACGCTGCTTGGCGATGATGATCTCCGCCTTGCCGTCCTTCTTCTCGGGGTCGGTCTCGTAAACCTCGGGGCGGTAGACGAAGAGGACGACGTCGGCGTCCTGCTCGATGGCGCCGGACTCGCGCAGATCCGAGAGCACGGGACGCTTGGTCCCGCCGCGGGTCTCGACCGCGCGCGAGAGCTGCGAGAGCGCGATCACAGGTACCTGTAATTCCTTGGCGAGCGCCTTCAGGGACCGCGAGATGGCCGAGATCTCCTGCTGGCGGTTCTCGGAGGACTCGGGGCCGCGGATGAGCTGAAGGTAGTCGATCACGATCATCCCCAGGGGCACCTCGGAGACGAGCCGCCGCGCCTTCGCCCGCATCTCGAGGATGCTCATGGCCGCGCTGTCGTCGATGTAGATCGGGGCCTCGTGCAGCTGGGCCGCCGCGTTCTGGAGCTTCTTGTACTCCTCGTTGCTCGCGTATCCGCGCCGGATCTTGTGGATGTCCACGCGCGCGAGCGCGCACATGAGCCGCTGCACCAGCGATTCCTTCGACATCTCGAGGCTGAAGACCGCGATCGCCTGCCGGTCGGCGGGCTTGAGGTGGACCGCCACGTTCTCGGCGATGTTCATGGCGAAGCTGGTCTTCCCCATGGAGGGGCGGCCCGCGATGACCACGAAGTCCGACTTCTGGAATCCCGCGGTCATCTCGTCCAGGTCGTAGAAGCCGGAGGGCACGCCGGTGACGTGCACCTTGCGCTGACGGTACTCCTCGATCGCCGAGTAGCCCTGGAGCACCAGCTGGCGCATGGGATGAAAGCCGGTGCGGAGCCGGTCGTCCGCAATTGAAAAGATTTGCTGTTCAGCCTTGTCTAGCAGGCTGCTTGGGTCCTGTTGCTGGCGGTAGCAGTCCGCGGTTATCTCAGAGGTAACATCAATAAGCTGCCGTAGGATTCCCTTCTGCACGACGATGTTGCAGTAGTGTTCTATGTTCGCTGGCGTGCTGACAAAGCGGTCCAGAGCAGTTAGATAAGATGCGCCGCCGATCTTTCCTAAGTCGTCTCTCTTCTTAAGCTCCTCCACCAGAGTTACGAGATCGACCGGCTCATTTCTATCGTAGATGGCTGTGAGGGCGCGCCAAATTCTACGATTCCTGTCATCGTGGAAAATCCGCTCGCTCTTGAGGTGTTGAATGGCCGTTGAGATCGCGTCGCGAGAGAGGAGCATGGCGCCCAAGACGGCCTGTTCCGCCTCCAGGGACTTCGGGGTTTCGCGCCCGACTTCGACCGACAGTTCCCCCGTCCCTTGACGCGCTCGCCGACTCTCCTCGCTAAAAACTCTCCTCGCGTCCTCCATCAGGGGGCTCCAGAGCTCGCCGGGCGAGCCTTCAAGGTGTCGCGCACACGCTGCATGTCCTCCCAGGCCTCGCGTTTCAGGCCCGGGTTCCGGAGAAGCGCCGCGGGATGATAGGTCGGGATGAGCGGAATGCCCCTGTATTCGAACGTGCGCCCCCGGAGGGAGGCCATGGAGGACTTGGTCTTCAAGAGCGCCTGGACGGCGGAGAGCCCGAGCGCGCAGATGAGGGACGGACGGACCAGCGCCAGCTGCTGCTCGAGATAGGGAAGGCACTGCTCCACCTCGTCGGGCGCGGGGGTCCGGTTCTCCGGCGGGCGGCACTTGAGCACGTTGCAAATGTACACCTCGTCGCGCCGGAGCTGGATCGCGGCGATCATCTTGTCGAGTAGCTGCCCGGCGCGCCCGACGAACGGCAAACCTTTGAGGTCCTCGTCCCGGCCGGGCGCCTCTCCGATGAAGAGGAGCCTGGCCGTGGGGCTCCCGTCCGCGAACACGGTGTTCGTGCGCGTGCCGCAGAGGCCGCACTTGCGGCACTCGGAAACCATGCGCGCGAGCGTCCCCAGATCGTCGGGGAGGTCGTCCCGTGGGGCGAGGGGAAAGGTCGGGCGCGCCTCCTGAGGCGGGCCGAATGCGGCCGGCGGGGCGAACGCGCTCAGCTGGGTAATGGGACCGGAGGGCGCCGGCGCATCCGCGGGGCGCGCCGAGAACGCGATGCGGTCCCGTCCGCGCGTCACCTCCCGCTCGAGCATCACCCGCGCCTCACGCGCGAGCGCGGCCAGATCCCCCCGGGGGTCGGTCACCGCGCGACCACGGGCTCGAGGGCGCGCGCGACGCGGAGCAGGATGGCGCGCGCCACCTCGCGCTTGGGCCGGAGCCCGAGGCGCTCCATCTCTCCGGAGCGGTCGATCAGCGTGACCTCGTTCTGGTCGGAGCCGAAGGCGGAGCCGGCTTTGAGGGGGTTATTCACCGCGACCAGGTCCAGGCCCTTCTTCTTGAGCTTCTCCAGACCTCTTCGCTCCTCGTCCTCGGTCTCCAGCGCGAAGCCCACCACGAATTTCTTGGGAAAATCCCGGCGCACGGACGCGATGATGTCCGGCGTCGCGCTCAGGTCCAGCGTCAGACCGCTCTCCCGGCGCTTCATCTTGGAGCCGCTGGGTGCCGCGGGCTTGAAGTCGCTCACGGCGGCGGCCATGACGAGGGCGTCGGCATCCGCCATCGCGGCGCGCACCGCGGACTCCATCGCCTCGACGGTGAACGCCTCGACGCGCGGGATGCCCTCCGGAGCGGGGGCGCTGGTACGGGCCACGATGAGCTTCACGATGGCGCCCATCTTCCGCGCTTCCTCGGCCAGGGCGAACCCCATCTTCCCGCTGCTCCGGTTGGTGATGACGCGAATGGGATCGATCGGCTCCTCGGTGCCGCCCGCGGTGACCACGACCGTGCGGCCCCAGAGCGGCTGGCTGACGAGGGAGAGACCTTGCGGCGAGCCCGCGCCGGCTTCGGGGCGCTTGTCGAGGGGCGCGCGTGGGTTGGCGGGCTCCGGCGAGGGTCGGCGAGCCATCGCCGCGGCCCGGTCCTCGCCGGGCCCGGCGGCGAGCACGCCGCGCGCGGCCGCGATGATCGTTTGAAGGGACGCCATCCGGCCCATCCCCCATTCGCCGTCCGCCAGCTCTCCCTCCTCGGGATCCACGAACCGAACGCCTCGCTCCCGCAACAGACGCACGTTCTCGCGGACGGCGGCGTTCTCCCACATCGCGACGTTCATGGCGGGCGCCAGGAGCACGGGCGAGCGCGTGGCGAGGAGGGCGGTGGAGAGGAGATCGTCCGCCAGCCCGTGGGCGTACTTTCCGAGAAGGTGGGCGGTGGCGGGGGCCACGAGGAAGAGATCCGCCTCGCGCGCCATGCCGATGTGGGCCATGCCCAGATCGGAGCGCGGGGCGTCGGCGAACCAGGGTCCGTTCCCGAGCGCTTCCGCCTCGAAGAGATGGACGAGCACGGGGCCGCGGGTGACGGCGCGCAGGGCGTCGCGGGTGACGAAGCGCCGCGCGTTGCGCGTGAGGATGACCGAGACGTGGGCGCCCTCCTTGGCCAGGAGCCGGACCAGCTCCGGGGTCTTGTACGCCGCGATCCCCCCGGTGATCCCCAGGAGAACGCGCGCTTGGCTCAACCCGGTCCGCCCCTCGCCCACGGTGGCGCTACTCCTCGACGCTCTCGGGCGCCTCCGGCTTCAAATCCTCGGTCTCGCTCCGGTACCGGTAGAGGACGTTGCCCTTGATCGTCTCCTCCAGAGCAATGTTGGTCACCTTGCCGCCCAGGTTGAGCCCGGTCTGGCGGCTCAGCTCGTTCAACCGGCGCGCTTCCTTGGCCGCCACGATGATCAGCTCGTACTTGTTCGGGATATTGCTCGAACGCAGCACTCCTTTTTCGTCCAGCACGAATACCTCCTCACGAAGCAAGATGCGGACCCCCTATCCTTGTTCCATCGCGTGCCGGCGCGAGGCGCGGCACGTCTCCGCCACGATGATCGAGGCCACGCGATCGAGCGCCGCCTTCAGATCGTCGTTCACCACCGCGTAATCATACTCGGTCACGAGCGCGATTTCGCGGCGCGCGTTCTCCAGGCGCAGGCGGATTCGCTCGTCCGAATCGGTCCCGCGCCCCCGAAGCCGCTCCTCCAAGCTGGCCAAGGAGGGTGGCAGCACGAAGATGAACACACCGTCCCGGTATACCTTGCGGACGGCCTGCCCCCCCTGCACGTCGATGTCCAGGAGGACGTTGCTCCCCGCGTCCAGCCGGCGCTCGGTCTCGCTCCGCAGCGTCCCGTACCGCTCGCCGTGGACTTCCGCCCACTCCACGAACTCGCCGGCCTCGATGCGCCGCCGGAATTCGTCCTGGTTCAGATAGAGATAATCCCGTCCGTCCACCTCGTGCGGGCGGCGCGCCCGCGTGGTCGCGGACACCGAGTACTCCAGATTCAGCCCCGAGGCCAGGAGCTCCTTGACGAACGAGCTCTTCCCGACGCCGGAGGGGCCCGAGATCACCACCACGAACGGCCGGTGCCCGGTGCGGAGCCAGGCATCCAGATCACTCGATGTTTTGGACCTGCTCCCGGATCCGCTCAAGTTCCTCCTTCACTTCCACCACCTGTTCCACGATCGGAACGTCGGAGGATTTGGAGCCGATCGTGTTGATCTCACGATTCATCTCTTGCAGAAGGAAATTGAGCTTCCGGCCCGGTGTGCTCTCCTCTTCGAGGAGCTTTCGGAAATGGCCGCAATGCGATTCCAGCCGGACGCACTCTTCGGTGCAATCGAGGCGGTCCGAGAGGATCGCGATCTCCTGCGCGACCCGCTCCTCCGGGATCTCCCCGTCCTCGAGCAGGAGGTTCACCCGCTCGCGAAGGCGGTTGCGCGCGTCGCGGAGCCGCTCGGGCGCGCGCTCGCGGATGTGCGCCACGCGCGTGCGGATGGAATCGACCCGCGTTTCCAGATCGGTCCGGAGCGTCTCCCCTTCCAGCTCCTTCATGCGAACCATGTCGTCGGCGGCCTTCAGCACCACCTCGCGCAGCATCGCCGCATAGGCGTCGGATTCCGCCGTCGGCTCCTCCCAGACGAACAGGTTCGGGAGCGAGGCGAGGGATCGGAGATCGATGTCGCCGGCCAGGCCGTACTTGGCCTTCAGCTCGCGCAAGAGCGCCACATACCGGTCGGCCGCGTGGGCGTCGAGGCGGAGCGTGGCGGACGGCTCCGCCTGCTGCTCTCCCTCGCCGCCCCAGGTCACCCCGAGCGAGATCTTGCCCCGGGTGAGGCGCTCCGTCAGGAGCTTCCGCGCCTCGCCCTCCAGGGCCGAAAGAGCCCGGGGAAGACGGACCGAAAGCTCGCAGAACCTATGGTTTACGGATCGGACCTCGGCCGTCAGGCGGAGGCCGTTCAGCAGGACCTCGCCCCGACCGTAGCCCGTCATGCTTCGAACCATTGTCGGGTTTGGATCGCTCCTAGGGTAGACCGGCAATGTATCGCGGCGGAACCGCCCGAGTCAACGGGCTCCGGGTAGAATGCGGTTGACCCGCCGGGCGCCCCGTCACTAACGTCTCCGCATGCCCGCCCGCGGTCACCCGCAAAACAATAAATCGCAAGCATCTCGCGCGATCCTTGCGGCACTCGTGCTCCTCGTGGCCCTCCTCCCGTACTGGAGGTCGCTGGGCTACGGATTCGTCTGGGACGACGGGGTCATCCTCCCCAAGCTCGAGTCCTACGGCCCAGGCGGCCTCGGCCGGGTCCTGGCCACCCCGTTCGATTCCTTCCTCGGGGATCCCATGCGGCACCCGAACTACTTCCGTCCGGCGACCCTCCTGAGCCTCTGGATGGACTGGACCCCTCCCTCTCCGCGGTCCGACGCTCCGGACCGGCCCGGGCCGTTCCACCGAACGAACCTGATCCTCTACGCCCTCGCCTGCGTGTTCCTCTGGCTCTTCGCTTCGGAGCTCACGGGGGATCCCGTGGCCGCGGCGGCGGGTACCGCGGTCTTCGCGCTCCACCCGACGCATCCCGAGAGCGTCTGCTTCATATCGGGCCGCACCGACCTCCTGTCCGGGGTGTTCCTCTTCGCATCGCTCTGGCTCGCGGCCCGCTGGGGGCCGCGAATCCGGAACCCAGCGTGGAAGCTGGCGCCGGCGGCGGCCTCGCTGCTCGTGGCGCTCTTCGCGAAGGAGGTGGCGTTTCTCGCCTCGCCGGTCGTGCTGATCGTGCTCTGGATACGCGATCGGGGAATCCGGGGGCGGGCGATCCTCCTCGCCGCGGTTCCGCTCGTCCTCGCGGACGCGATCTACCTGGGCGCCCGGTGGGCCGCCCTCGGCTGGCAAACGGCGCCCGCGGTCTCGCCCGTACAGGGGCAGGCCGCCCAGCTCCTGACGAGCGTCGCGGTGGTGGGTCGATACATCCCGCTTCTTCTTTTTCCGTTCTGGCTCTCCGCGCGCCACGAGGTCCTGCCCCTCGCGTCCCCGGACGCTTTTTTCTTCGCCGGCGCGGCCGCGCTGGTCCTGATCCTCGTGGGGCTCTCGGCGTTCTTTCGCCGCCGCTCCCGCTGGCTCGTCCCCCTGGCGCTCTTCGCGACGACCCTGTTGCCGCTCTGCAATGTGCGTCTGATCGCGGGAGCGCTCGTCGCCGAGCGCTTTCTCTTCGTGCCCAGCGCCGCTCTGGGGCTCGCGGTGGCCTTTCTCCCGCGTTCGCTGCCGCGGTGGATCGCGGGGGTGGTGGCGCCCGTTTTCCTCCTGCTTCTCCTGCCCCGGATCGGGGTCTGGAAGGACGACGCGACCCTCTACGCCTCGATGGTGCGCGACTCCCCCGATTCCCCCCACGCGCACGCCATCCTGGGCCAGTACTACTACCGGCAGCACGACTTCCCCCGCGCGATCGAGCACCAGAAGCGGGCCTTCCAATTGATGCCGGAGTACAACGAGACGCTCCTCGATCTCTCCGCGGCGGAGGACGATGCCGGGCAGACGGACTCGGCCCTGGCCCACGTCCGGCTGCTGCTGCGGCTCAGGCCCGAGTATCCCGCCGCGTGGTACGCCCTCGGCAACTTCCAGGTCCGCAAGGATCAGCCCGATTCCGCCGTGGCGGCTTATCGCGAGGCGCTCCGGCTGGATCCCAAGCTCGCGCAGGCCGAGAACAATCTCGGGGTCGTGCTGGAGAGGATGGGCCGGATCGAGGAAGCGATCGCGCACTACCGCCGCGCGGAGGAGCTCCTCCCGGGATTCCCCAATGCCGTGAACAACCTGGCCCGGCTCTCGGCGGGGAGGAAGCCGTGAGCGGCATCGCGGAGGTCTCGGCCCTCGTGGGGCGCGAGGTGCGCGGCGTGGTGCCGCTCACGAGCGGCACGCTCGCTATCTCGTTCACGGGAGCGCGCGTCTTTCTCTGGATCCATCTCGAGAGGAAGACCGCCTGGTACGCCGTGGCCCCCGACCTGCCCATCGACCCGGATCCGCGCGGCTCCCGGTTCCAGGCGATCGAGACACCGCTCCGCGGCACGGTCCTCGCCGAAGAGCGCGCCCGGGAGGCGGGCGGCCTGGATCTCCGGTTCGATTCGGCTTCCGAGGAGGGACGGGAGTACTGGCTGACCCTGGACGCCGAGGGGGCGCGGGTGAATCTGACGCTCACCATGGAACCGGAGAAGACGACGCTCTGGGCGTTCCATCGCGAGGAGCGAGCGGAGGCGGCCAAGAAGACGACGCCCCCCCACGGTCCCGTGGCGCCCGGGCGCCCGCCGGCCGTGCGCGACGCCACGCCGCTCGAGGAGCGTCTCACCCTGCGCGCGCGGATTCAGGCGGCGTTTCTGGCCGAATTCCGCGGCGACCTGGAGCGCATCATGAAATCGGCCGAGCGCACGCTCCTCCGCCGGGCCGCGGCCGCGGAGCAGGACGTGCGGAACGCGGCCGAGATGCGGGGGGACCGGAGGCGGGCGGAGATTCTGCTGGCCAACTTCGGGAAGATTCAGAGGGGGGCGAGCCGCGTTGGTCTCCCCGATCCATTCGCGGACTCGCCTCGAGCGACGGTCGAAATCGAACTCGACCCTTCACTCTCCCCTGACGAGAACGCGGCGCGGCTGTTCCAAAGAGCCAAGAAGGGCGAACGAGGGGAGCGCCTGGCCAGTGACCGGCTCACCGTAACTCGTCAGCGCCTTTCCGAGCTATCCGGCCTGCGCCGCGACGCGCTCCTCATGCATCCCAAGGAAGCGCTGCTGCGACTCGCGCGCTTCCATGTGGATGCCAAGATCGAATCAAGTGCACGGGGCGACATGCGAGTGACCCATCTGGGTCGACAGGCCGTCGCCGCGCCCCGTGCGGGACGTCCAGGGCGCGGAGCTCCAGGGGCGCACAAGTCGCTCCGGCCAAGGACGTACGTTACGAACGATGGATGGGAAGTCTGGGTCGGGCGAAGCAACACCGACAACGACCTCATCACCCATCGGCTGTCCAACCCCCACGACTTTTGGTTTCACGTCGTGGGGGCACCGGGTTCCCACGTGATCCTTCGCCGTCCCACTCGCAACTCCAAACCCAGACCGACGACGCTGGTGGAGGCGGCTCAGATCGCCGCATTCTTCAGCAAGGCTCGAAAGCAAACGCGGGTTCCGGTGATCTATACCGAGCGAAAATTCGTGTCCAAGCCCCGGCGTGGAAAGCCGGGACAAGCGTTATGCACTCGGGAACGAGAGTTGATCGTCCGCCCCCGAAAACCGGGGACAGAGCCGGCGGACTGAAGATGAACCGATCGCGAGGTGTCGAGCCGAGCTGCTAGATCGTGTCGGGGGGGACCCGGGAAACGGTGCTCACTGAGATTTAAGTGGGTCGCGGACAGATGAGGCACCCAGACTGAGTCGGCCTGGAGCCTTTATGTCCACTGGGACCTGAAGTAGATGGTTCGCCCTGGCGCTGGCTGCTGCTGAGAGTTCCCCATCGTCCGCGGCCCCACGTTTACTTGCCGCGTGAGTCATCTCAAGACCGTCCGAGCAACTGGTTACGGATCTACGTAAAAAGCATGACGCGTGCCCGGTGGCCCGATCCGGCCAGGCGAAACGTGATTCCCCCGTAAGTCCACAGTGGGCAGCCACATCGTGGCGCGCCGGGGACCGAGGCGAGGCCCTGCCGAAGTCGAGGTGAGACCTCGAGTGGGACATGAATGTCACACTTTGACAGGTCGGAAATGGGGTAACGGGTTACTGCGATGGATACTCGGGGCATGTCACAGGGCCCCGCGCGCCAGGGACTCGAATGTCACGCCTATTAAGAAGACCGAATAAAGGAAGCGAACAGCGGTGGGGCTAGTAGATCTGCTTGAGGAGACGGATGAGGTGGCGGCGTGTGATGCCCAGCTCGAGCGCGGCCCGGCTTCGGTTTCCGCCGTTCCGTGAAAGAGCGGCCAGGACTTCCTCCCGCTTCACCATGTCCACCTTCCCCCGAAGACCGCGGGAAGGATAGGTCTCGGGCGCCGATCCACCGCCGGGGTAGAGAATCGGCATGAGGCTGGCGCGGTCCAGGAGCTCCTGGCGACCCGCGCAGAGGAAGATCGACTCGATCTTGTGCTTCAGCTCGCGAACGTTGCCGAGCCACGGCAGCGAGACCAGGTAGTCCATGGCGTCCTCGGAGAAGAGGACCTGCCGCCCCTCCCGGGCCGACAGCTCGTCGAGGTAGTTCCGGATGAGCAGAGGGATGTCCTCGCGGCGCTCGCGTAGCGGGGGAAGCGACAACACAACCTGGCCGAGGCGATAGTACAGATCCGCGCGGAACCAGCCCGCCTTCACCGCGGCGTCCAGATCCTTATTCGTCGCCGAGATGATCCGCACATTGAGCTGCCGCGAACGAACCTCGCCCAACCGGCGGTAGGTGCCGTCATCGAGAACTTGCAGGAGTTTCACCTGCGTGCGTTCGGACAGCTCACCGATCTCGTTGAGGAAGATGGTGCCCCCGTCCGCGTCCTCGAAGATCCCCCGCTTCGTGATCGCCGCGCCGGTGAAGGCGCCCCGCACGTAACCGAAGAGCTCGCTCTCGACGAGATCCCCGGGAAGGCTGGTGCAGTTCACTTCCACGAACGGCCGACCGCGCTCGATTTCGAACGTACGGAACATGTACGCGAGAAGGTTCTTTCCGACCCCCGTCTCCCCCTGGACCAGCACGCGGGCCGGGGTGGAGAGCAGCTCGGAAGCCTTTCGCACCACTTCCAGGGTGCGCGTCTGCTGGGTGATGAAGCCGTGCGCGCGGGCGATGTCCTGGGTCTGGGAGGACTTGCTGGGAGACGGACGGTCCGTGCGCGGAGCCACGAGCCAGGAGGGCGCGTTCAGCTCGCGCAGGATTCCCTCGCAGTCCCGTACCTGGTCCTCCAGCCCCAGCTGCTCGAAGAGCGACATCGCCTTGAAGGCGTAGTTCTGAGCCTCGCGGAGACGCTCGGGATCGGGATCCCCCTTCGTGCGCTGCGCCTGCTCGCGGTACGCCCGCGCCAGCTCGAAGCGCTCGTGGATCCCTTCGAGGAGTCGGATGGCCTGCCGCGCCTGCGCGTGCGCGTCGACGAGGCGGCCCTCGAGGGTGTAGATGGCGGCGAGCACGCGCCGCGTCGCTCCCTCCTCCAGCTGGTCCTTGAGCCGGAGCGCGCGTTGCAGCCCGTCGTCCGCCGCCTCCGCCGCGTGCGGAACGTCTTCGCGGACGGTGAACACCTCGGCGCGCCGGCGCTGCAGCTCGTGGATCATATCGCCCTCGGGCGCGATCTGGCGCGCCATGTCCAGCGCCTGGTCGTAGAAGCCCAGAGCCTGATCCGCGCGCCCCATCTCGTGATTCAAGTCGCCCCGGCCCATGAGGCAGAGCACCTGCTCGCGCGAGCAACCGAGGCGGGCGGTGATCTGGCAGGCGGCGCTCAGATGCGCCTCCGCCGTCGTGAAATCGTGCCGGTAGGACGCGATGGTCGCGAGCCCGATCCTCATGCGCGCCACGCCCCCGTCACGGCCGATCTGGAGATAGCTCGTGAGGGCGCGCTCGAAATGCTCCCGCGCCTCGTCCCAGGATCCGGCCTTGAGATGCACGATTCCGAGGTTGGCGCAGGTGACGGCGAGGTAGGCGAAGTTTCCGAGGCGGGTCGCGATCTCCATGGAACGGAGCATGTGCCAGGTCGCCTGCCGCCAATCGGAGAGATGCCGGTAGAGAATGCCGAGGTTGTTGTGCGTGCGGATCACGCCGTCGTCGTCGTTGAGATCCCAGCGGAACAGATGCAGGGAGGCCTCGTAGAATTCCTTGGCCTTGTTCAGATCGCCGAGACGGAAATAGATCCGGCCGAAACAGTTGTAGGTGTGCGCGAGGGGCCCGGTGAGGCCGCGATCGCGGAAATACGTGTGGGCCCGTTCGCACGTGCGGAGGGCCTCGTCGTACTGGCTCAGCTCGATGAGGGCGCGCGCGCTCTGGAGCTGGAGGCGCGCGACCAGCTCGGTGTGGGTCTCGGCGGAGATCCGGCCACGCGCTCGGGCCAGGTACCGAAGGGCCTCGGGCGCGTCCGCCTTGTCGATCAGCACCTGGGCGGACTTCATCTCGAGGGTGGCGATGCGCGACTCCTCGAGGCCCAAGCGCTCCGCGGCGAGGATGCACTCGTCGAGGTTCTGAAGCGCCGGAAGGTAGCTGTCGGCCCGGAGGAAGATCTCCGCGAGATCTTCGAGGCTTTGCAGATGTCGTTCCGGGTCTTGCGTGAGGCGGGCGGTCGAAACCGCTTCTTCACGCTCCCGAATGAGGTCGGCGGTGGTCTTGTTCACGTCGGTACCCGATGCTCTCCGGGGACGGGTTCAGTCGTCGATCAGAGTCTCACCGTCGACCAGTAGATCCTCCACATCATCCCGAGGAACGCGCGGCTTCCGATGACGTGGCCCGAAATGCCCGGGGCCGGCTTCATCACCTTGGAACTCCTCTTGGGAGGCGTCGGAGGCGGATTCAAAGTCTCATCGGGCGAAGAGCTCGATGACGCGAAGGCGGCAGCGACCCCGCGGATGGGACTTCGATCGGGCGAAGGCACCGGAAGAGCCAGGATCAAGAACAGGACGATCGAGAAAAAGACGCGGACGATCGTTCGATTGATTCTTTCGGAGGAGATAAGACTCATGAGCGCTGCCTTCCTACCAGACGAGGCCTCAAGGGGCCGTGCCCTGCCGGCTTCGCGGTGGAACGTGGGGAGGAGGGAAATTGTTCCACCCACCATACGATGGTTAGAATAGCAGACTACCCGTCGAAATGCAATGACGGAGGCCCGAAATGTCACATCAGCCGCGGGCCGGGCACACGATTGTCACCCTCCCGTCGCGTGAGCCCCGTGCGGTCCATGTGCTCCAGCAGGGGGACGGCGTACTTGCGGGATACCTGAACCAGATCCTTGAACGCGCCCATGCTCAGGGTGGCGTTCTTCTCGAAGTGGGCGCGGAGACGCGCCTGGAGCTCGTCCCAGAGCGTGGCGGGATAGAGGAGCTCCGACGTGACCCGGACCGCCCGACCGCTATCGACCATGTAACGAATGAGATCGCCGGGACGCTCCGCGGGCGCGATGCCCCGCACCAGCTCCGCGACCTCGGGCACCTGGAAGCCGCTCCCGGCAAGCCGCCGCTCCAGCTCCCCTACGGCCCGGGCTTGCTGCGGGCTCAGGGCCGGCGCTGCCTGGGGGAGCGCCACCCGGTCTCCCTTGAGATCGAGCCGGCCGGCCCGGGCCAGGATGTCGAGCGCTTCGTCGAAAACGGCCCCGGGGAGCCGGCGCAGGAGACACCCATCCAGCTCCCCCTTCGGGATCCCGTCCCGGAGCTTGTTCCCTTCAGCGTAGCCGGTTACCTCCTTCACGAGGTCCTGGAGCGCCTGGCTCCAGGACACCGGAGTGAGGAGCCGGCCGTCCTTGAGGCGGACCAGCTTCGCCCCGGCGCGGACCGAGATCGACGCGTCGACCGCCTCGGAAACAGCCTCGAGGATCGATTCCGGGGCAATCCCGAGCCGGGCCATGACGCTCTCCCCCACGATGCCGGCTGAGCCCGCCTCTTCCGCCAGGGCCGCCAGCTTCTCCACGGAGGTGCCGGAGTGGAGGGCTTCGAGCCGGGCGACGTCGCCCTGCGAGAGCCGCGCGCGTTTCGCCGGAGCCGGGTCCACGACCGTGGCGCCCGCGATCGTGACCGCGGGGGAGTAGGACCGGATCACGATGCGATCGCCCGCGGACGCCGTCGCGGGCGCCTCGAGGCGAAGCTGCGCCCAGCACGATTCACCCGGAGGAAGCGTGTCGCGCTCGAAGAGGACGGCGCGGCCCAGGATCTCGCTCGCGCCGAGGTGGCAGCGAAGGCGGGAGCGCGACCCCAGGGGCTTGGGGGCGGACGCGAGGAGCTCGAGCCTGACATCGAGGAGAGGGGAAGGGCGGAAGCGGCCGGGCGTCGCCAGCCAGTCGCCGCGCGAGACGCTCTCGCGCGGCGCCCCGTGGATCGCGAGCGCCACCCTTTGCCCCGCCTGCGCCTCCTCGACGGTGGAGTCGTGGACCTGGACCTGGCGGACGCGGACGGCCTTCCCGGAGGGAAGAAGCTCGAGGGCGTCCCCCGGGCGCACCGCCCCGCTCCAGAGGGTGCCGGTCACCACGGTCCCGATGCCCTCGACCGGGAACACGCGGTCGATCGGAAGGCGCGCCGTCCCCGACGTGGACCGCCCGGGCGCCTGCCCGACGACGGTCTCCAGGGCCTGGATCAGCTCCTCCATCCCGGCCCCGGTGGTGGATGAGACCGGGAGGATGGGCATCCCGCGCAGCCCGGTGGGGGCCAGGATCTCCTCCACCTCGGCGCGCACGACGCCCAGCGTCTCGGCGTCCACGAGATCGGACTTGGTGAGCGCCACGATGCCCCGGGAGACGCGGAGGAGATCCACGATCGCCAGATGCTCGCGCGTCTGGGGCATGACGCCTTCGTCGGCCGCGATGACGAGCAGCACGAGATCGATCCCGGTCGCGCCGGCGAGCATGTTCTTGACGAAGCGCTCGTGCCCGGGCACGTCGACGATGGCGATGCGGCGGCCGGAAGGAAGGACGCGATGCGCGAATCCCAGGTCGATCGAGATCCCGCGCTCTTTTTCCTCTTTGAGGCGATCGGTGTCGATGCCGGTGAGCCGGCGCACCAGCGCCGTCTTGCCGTGATCGATATGACCTGCCGTACCGATCACGACCGGACGCATGACTCCTCGACGCTAGCCTCGGACGCGGCGGATCGCGGCTCCGAGTCCCTGGAGCTTCTCCTCGATCCGTTCGTAGCCGCGGTCGAGGTGGTAGATGCGGGAAACGCGCGTCTCGCTCGTGGCCACGAGGCCGGCCAGGATGAGCGCCGCGGAGGCCCTGAGATCGGTCGCCATGACCGGGGCCCCGCTCAGGGACGGCACACCCTGGATCGTCGCCGTGTTTCCCTCCACGCGAATGTCCGCCCCCAGGCGCTGGAGCTCGGCCACGTGCGTGAAGCGGTCCTGGTAGATCGTATCGGTGATGGTGCTGGTCCCACGGGCGACGGACAGGAGCGCCATGAACTGGGCCTGCATGTCGGTCGGGAAGGCCGGATAGGGGGCCGTCGCGACCCGGAGCGAGCTCAGGCGCTCGGGAGCGCGGACGCGCACGCTTCGCTGGCCCACGGTGACTTCGGCGCCGGCCTCCTCGAGCTTCCCGATGACGGCGTCCAGGTGTCCCGGCTCCACCGACGTGACCTCAACGTCGCCGCCGGTGATGGCCGCGGCCGCCAGGAACGTGCCCGCCTCGATGCGGTCCGGAATCATGGCTGCGTCGGCCGGGTGCGGGTGGTCCGTGCCGTTGACCGTGAGGCGCGCGGTGCCGACACCCTTGATCCGCACGCCCATGGAGGACAGGAACTCCGCCAGGGCCTCGATCTCGGGCTCGCACGCCGCGTTGTCGATGATGGTCTGCCCCTCGGCGGTCGCGGCCGCCATGAGGAGGTTTCCGGTCGCGCCCACACTCGAGATCTCGAAGCTGAGAAAGCTCCCCGTGAGCTTCTTGCAGCGGGCCACGATGTAGCCGTGCTCGATCTCGATCTCGGCGCCCAGCTCCTGCATGCCCTTGATGTGAAGATCCACCGGACGCGGTCCCCAGGCGCAGCCGCCCGGTAGCGAGACCCGCGCCTCTCCGAAGCGCGCGAGCAGAGGACCGAGGACGTAGATCGAGGCCCGCATGGTCTTGACCAGCTCGTAGGGCGCGTCCGCGTTGTGGGCGTTCGTGGAATCGACGAAGAGCCCGTGCCCATCGTCGCGCCTGCTGCGCACGCCGAAGAGGGAGAGCAGCTCCAGCATCGTCGCGATGTCGCGCAGGGCCGGGACGTTCGTGAAGCGGTAGATCCCGGGCGCGAGCAGGGTCGCGGTCAGGATGGGCAGCGTCGCGTTCTTCGAGCCGCTCACCGCGACGGCTCCCCGGAGCTTCCGGCCCCCTTCGATCCAGACTTCGTCCATGCCCATCGCCTCGCTCGAATCCGATGTCTCGGCCCGTGCGGCCGGTGCGACCCCCGCGACCTTCGCTGGTTGCTTCTTCGTCCTGGTGTTCGCCTTCATCGAGTACCCCGCCGTTGCCCGGTCAAGATTCGAGGATACCCCCCGAGGTCGCGCGCGACGCGCGCCTCCGAGAGGTGCGGCCCAAGCAGCTCCATGCATGGATCGGCCTGATCGGCCCCGATCTCCAGCGCAAGAAGGCCACCCGGTTTGAGCCAGGAAGAAAGAGCGCCCTGAACCGTCCTGAAAGCATCGAGACCGTCCGGGCCCCCGTCAAGCGCTTCCCGGGGGTCGTGGTCGCGCACCTCGGGCATGAGCCCGGGGATGGCGCCGGTCGGAATGTACGGGAGGTTGGAGACCAGCACGTCCGCGGGCGCGCCGAGCCCCGAAGGGGGCGGGTCCCGAAAGTCCGCGGTGCGGAGCGTGAGACGCCTCGAGACCCCGTTCCGGCGCGCGTTCCGTGAGGCCAGCGCAATGGCCCGATCCGACCGGTCGATCGCGGCGGCGGTCCAGCCCGCGGGAAGCGAGAGGAGGAGCGCCACGGGAATCGCGCCGGTTCCGGTGCCCAGGTCGATGATCGTCCCGCGCTCGGGAATCTCGCCCGAACCCCGCTCCAGCTCCTCCAGCACCACCTCGACCAGGCGCTCGGTCTCCGGCCGAGGGATGAACACCCCGGGCTCCACCTCGATCTCGGCGGCGTGGAATTCCACGTCGCCCAGGAGATGCTGGATCGGGACGCGGCGGGCCCGCGCCTCGAGCAGCCGGGCGAACCGAGCCAGACCCTCTTCCCCCACCGTCGCGGCCCGATCCGACCAGAGCCGCGCCCGCGAGAGCCCGAGCGCGTGGAGGAGAAGCCTCTCGGCGTCCCGGTCCGGCGAGGCGACGCCCGCCCGATCCAGCGTCTCCTCGGCCTCGGAGAGAAGGGCCGCGCGCGTGATCGGCGCCAAGGCGCCGGGGTGCTTGGTCATGAGCGGTTCGGGGCGGCTTCGCCCGACGCGGCCAGGCGCTCCGCCTGCTCGGCGTGGAAGAGTCCGTTCACCACCTCGTCCAGATCCCCCTCCATCACGTCCGGAAGCCGGTACAGGGTGAGCCCGATCCTGTGCTCGGTGACCCTTCCCTGCGGGAAGTTGTAGGTTCGGATCTTGGCGCTGCGGTCGCCGCTCGAAACCTGCGACTTCCGTTGAGCGGCCAGCTTCTTTTCCCGCTCCTGGATCTCGAGATCCAGGATACGCGCGCGAAGCACCTTGAGCGCCTTGTTCTTGTTCTTCAGCTGCGAGCGCTCGTCCTGGCACTGCACCACGATCCCGGTCGGGATGTGTTTGATGCGTACGGCCGAGTCGGCCGTGTTCACGCTCTGGCCGCCGGGGCCTCCCGAGCGGAAGACGTCGATGTGGAGATCCGACGGCTTGATCTCGACGTCCACCTCTTCCGCTTCGGGCAGCACCGCCACGGTGACCGCGGAGGTGTGGATCCGCCCGCTGGCCTCGGTCTCGGGCACGCGCTGCACCCGGTGGACGCCGCTCTCGTATTTGAGCTTGCTGTACGCACCGTTTCCCTCGATCGAGACGATGGCCTCCTTCACGCCCCCGGCGCCCGACGGGCTGACGCTGAGCGCTTCGGCGCGCCATCCATGGCGCTCGGCGTACTTCACGTACATCCGGAGCATCTCGGAGGCGAAGAGCGCCGCCTCGTCTCCCCCCGTTCCCGCGCGGATCTCCACGATCACGCTCTTCTGGTCCAGAGGGTCGGCGGGAAGGAGGAGCTTCGGCAGCTCGGCCTCGAGCTTCGCGCGATCCGCCTCCAGCTCGCCCAGCTCGGCCTTGGCCATGCCCAGGAGCTCCGGATCCTTCTCGTTCCGGAGAATCCCGGTGTCCTCGGCGATGCGGTGGAGCACGTCGTCGTAGCGGCGCGCGGCCAAGACCAGCTCCTCGAGCGAGCTCCGCTCCTTGCTCACCCGCTTCATCTCGCCTGGGTTGGTGTGCAGATTCGGGTCGGCGAGCTTCTGGGTCAGCTCCTCGAATCGGGCTTTGGCCCGTTCCAGCGCTTCGCGGATGTCGAGCCTCCCTTAGAGAACGGCGCGGAGGGCGGCGATGGCCACCTCGAGCATGTCGCTCGAGGGCTCTCGCGTCGTGAGCCGCTGCAGTTGAAGGCCGGGCTCGCTGATCCACTTCACCCAACCCTTGTCGTAGTGCGCTCCGGCGAAGCGGATGATCTCGAAGGAAATCCCGGCGATGACCGGAATGAGCGCGAACCGGAGCAGCCGGGCCTGCCACGTGTCCGGGCGTCCCAGGAACGCGAACACGAAGAAGCTCACGATGACGACGAGGAAGAGAAAGCTCGTCCCGCAGCGCGGATGGAAGCGGCTGAACGTCTGCGCGGTCTCGGGCGAGAGAGCCTGGCCGGATTCGAGATTGTGGATCGTCTTGTGCTCGGCGCCGTGGTACATGAACACGCGCTGCATCTCGCCCCAGTAGCCCACGGCGATGATGTAGATCAGGAAGAAGACGAGGCGGATTCCGCCGTCGATCAGGTTGAACAGGATCCCCTGGCGCACGCCCGTCAGGTCCGCGAGCTTGAGCGGCAGGTAGAAGAAGATCAGGAAGCCGAGCAGGAAGGAAACCGCGACCGTGAAGCCCATGCCCAGGCCCAACGTGCCGAAGCGCGCCTTTTCCCTGGGTGCGTCCTTGGGGGTCTGGACCGCGGCCTCGGCCGAGAACGCGAGCGCCTGGATTCCGATGCGCAGGGACTCCACCAGGACGACCGCGCCGCGGAGGATCGGAAGGCCGAACACGGGGGCGCGGCGCGAAATGGAGACGAAGTCCTGCGTCTTGACCTGGATCGTTCCGTCGGGCAGCCGGACGGCGGTCGCCACCCTGCCGGGCGAGCGCATCATCACACCCTCGATGACGGCCTGCCCACCGACGGGCGAATAACGATCAGGCATCGTGGAACGCGGAATCGGGGAGCCGCGGGAGAACTAGGCGCCTGCCGGCGATTCGGCTTCGGCGGGCTTGTCCTTGATCCCGTACTTCCGGCGGAAGCGCTCGATCCGGCCCGCGGTGTCCACGAGCTTCTGCTTGCCCGTGAAGAACGGGTGGCAGTTCGAGCAGATTTCCACGTGCACGGTGTCCTTCACCGTCGCGCGCGTCTCGATCACGTTGCCGCAGACGCACACGATCTTGGTGTTGAAGTAACCCGGATGAATCCCGCGTTTCATGTTTCGGCGCTCCTCTAGGTGTTCATCATTGCCAGGAATTTCTTGTTCGTCTTGGTCTGGCTCATCTTGCCGATCAAGAATTCCATGGCTTCGACGGGGTTGAGTTCGTTCAGGAACTTTCTCAGGATCCAGACCTTGTTCAGCTCCTCCTGGGACATCAATAATTCTTCCTTGCGCGTTCCCGAGCGGTTGATGTCGATGGCCGGGAAGATGCGCTTGTCCGCCAGCTTCCGGTCCAGGACCACCTCCATGTTGCCGGTGCCCTTGAACTCCTCGAAGATGACGTCGTCCATCCGGCTCCCGGTTTCGATCAGGGCCGTCGCGACGATCGTGAGGCTCCCACCGTTTTCGATGTTGCGAGCGGCCCCAAAGAATCGCTTTGGTTTTTGAAGGGCGTTCGCGTCCACGCCGCCCGAGAGGATCTTGCCCGAGTGCGGCACCACGGTGTTGTGGGCGCGCGCGAGGCGCGTGATCGAGTCCAAGAGTATGACCACATCGCGGTTATGCTCCACGAGCCGCTTGGCCTTCTCGATGACCATGTCCGCGACCTGGACGTGCCGCTCGGCGGGCTCGTCGAAGGTGGAGGAAACCACCTCGCCCTTCACCGACCGCTCCATGTCCGTGACTTCCTCGGGGCGCTCGTCGATCAGGAGCACGATCAGCATCACCTCGGGGTGATTGTCCGTGATGGAGTTGGCGATCTTCTGGAGCAGAACCGTCTTGCCCGCGCGCGGCGGCGAGACGATGAGGCCGCGCTGCCCCTTCCCGATCGGCGTCAGGAGATCCATGATCCGGGTGGGCATGTCCTCAGCGCGCGACTCGAGCCGCAGCTTCTCCTGCGGGTAGAGCGGCGTCAGGTTGTCGAAGAGGATCTTGTCCTTCGCGGCCTCGGGCGGCTCGAAATTGACGGCCTCCACGCGGAGCAGCGCGAAGTAGCGCTCGCCGTCCTTGGGCGGGCGAACCTGGCCGGAGACCGTGTCCCCCGTCCTGAGATCGAACCGCTTGATCTGGGACGGAGAGACGTAGATGTCGTCCGGGCCGGGCAGATAGTTGTAGTCGGGGGAACGGAGGAATCCGTATCCCTCGGAGAGAATCTCCAACACCCCTTCCGCGAAGATGAGACCGTTCTTCTCGGTCTGTCCCTCCAGGATCTTGAAGATCAGCTCCTGCTTCCTGAGGCCGCTCGTTCCCTGCACGTTGAGCGAGTGCGCCAGCTCCATCAGCTCGGCAATGGTCTTGCTCTTGAGCTGGATGATGTCGAGGCCCTTCTGCGAAGGCGTGGGCGACGGCGGGGCGCTGCTCGGGGCGGGACTGGGCGGCGCTTGTGTTTGCTGTTCCATGTCGATCTGCGGCTCCTCGGTGTTGATCGTCGTGGCGTCGGGCGCGTCCAGGCCGGGCGTGTCTACGCCGGGCGCATCTGCGCTGCGTCGCCGTGTGGGGGTTGTAGTTGAGCGGGACATTGTACCGGCCGAACTGAGGTCCTCAAGGTAGAGGGAATCGAGAACTTCTGCTGCTTCTTAAGAGGGTTGTGGTGGTTCCGGTGTGGCTTACCGCGTGACCGCACACAGGCGATCCAGTATCGGGGAACTTACATCAGAGCCGGTCACCTCCCGGCCCTAGGACCCCCTGGTTGGTCCGTGAGCGTTAGACTACCGTCCCCCCGGCAGAGTGTCAAGGTCAATTCTGGAACGAGCTAACCGGACTTCTTCGCGGGGAAGGCGCCTTTCGAGAAAATCTGCCCGTCCAGGAAGGTGAACGACTTCCCCTTGGACCAGAAGAACCAGGTCTCGAAGACCTTGCTCTCTTCTCTGTAGGTATAGACCTCTTCGGGATAGCCCTCGGACTTCAAGACGCCCGTGGTCTGCGTCTGGGTTCCCAGACGATTAACGGCGGAATCCACCCACACCTTGACCTGGTCTTTTTTCGTCCCGTCGCTCAGGGCCTTGTAGATGGCGTATTCGGAGACCGAGCCTTCCTTGTCCCCCGTCTCGTGCAGCGACAGGAAGAGGAACTGATGGTTGGCCGCCTCCGTCGGATCCAGCTCGAGCGCGTGCCGGAGGGCGACCACGGCGCCCTTGTAGTCCTTGGACTGGTATTTGACCTGGCCGTTCAGGCTCCAGATGTCCTTGTTGTTCGGGTAGGCCGCGCCGCCCTTGTCGAGCACCGAGATCGCATCCGCATACTTTTCCTGGTTCGCGTAGATCACGGCCTCGTTGTAGATCGCGTTCTGCTTCAGCGAATCGGACGCCGCGGGCATCACCAGCACCCCGCCGAATCCCACGGCCGCGCTGTCGTAGGCGGCCTTCTGCTCGGGGGACCCCTTCGTCAGCTCTTGGGCGCGCTTGAGCCACGAGTCGGCGATCCGAAGCTGATACCCGGGGGCGCTCGCGGGGTCGGGGTCGTTCTGCATCGCGTTGTAGAACTCGGACACGGATTCGACGTACTTGCCGTCCTGGTACAGGCGCAGGGCCTTGCTCATGACGGCCGCGCGCAGGTTGTTGTGCAGCCTCTGGTCCCCCGGCTTGACCAGGAGCCCCCGCTTGGCGGCGCGAATGGCGTCGTCCGTGCGGCCCAGCTGGCTCAGGACGTACGTGAGGTTCTGATAGGTCTCGATCGAGGTCGCATCGACATAGGACGCGAGCTCGAAGTCGTATGCGGCTTCCTCGAGCCTCGAGGCGCCCGTGTAAGGGCCGAAGACCGTCGTGTCGGAGACCGCCACCGAAGGCTCGGCCGCCCCGTTATAAGGGGGGGCCGTCGAGTCCGCGGTCGCCTCCTGGCCTCCCGCGCCCTGCAGCGCCTTGATCCCGGCGTTGAAGAGCTGGGCGTTCACCGCGAGCCGGTTCCGCTCGAGGTCCTGAACCCGCTTGTCATCCTTCTTCTTCTTCGCGACGTCGAGCCCGAGCTGGAAGGCGGCGCCTGCCGAGACGTACTGCCGCTGCTGCGCCCGAGCGAAGGCGAGGAGCGAGAGAACGTCGACATTCTCGGGGTCGCTCTTCCGGGCACACTCCAGGAAGTAGCAGGCCTTGTCGTAGACCTTCTGCTGGACATACACCTTGCCGCTGGTGAGGCAGATGTTCGCGGATGCGGGCTGGGGAGCGACCAAGCCGAACGCGGCCAGGGCCAGGGTCCCCACGCCAAATCTCCACCGATTCACCGAAAATCGCATCCGCCCTCCGGGAGTGAGCCGTCTTGCCTCTTCTATCCTATATATACCCGGGCGCGCAGGCGCCCGTTCCCGACTGGCCTCGATTAGAGCCTTCGATGCGGTGCCTGTCAAGCGGGTTCACGGGGGTCCAGGCTGGATGGGTGAGGCACAAGTCATTCAAGGTACGGCGATTAGAGCACGTGCCTCGGGTCGACATCCACCGCCACCCGGACGCCGGACGGTTTTTTTCCGCGGATGACGGGCAGGGCGCTCTTGAGGAAGGACTGGATCGCGCTCCGGGAACCACCCCGGACGAGGATATGCCACCGCTCGGCCCCCTGGATCCGGGCGATCGGCTTGGGCGCGGGGCCCAGAAGCTCGACGCCGGCGC
>Ga0137398_10000081_pt1 | contig 25884 bp, 16 predicted proteins | sample czorhiz216metaG_FD_106659 | JGI IMG/M metagenome (GOLD analysis project Ga0137398, IMG submission 106659) | Vadose zone soil microbial communities from Angelo Coast Range Reserve, California, USA - czorhiz2.16 metaG | ecosystem: Environmental > Terrestrial > Soil > Vadose zone | place: USA...
GTGACCGGAAGTTGGGCCGTTGGCGGTCGTAATCAAGTCCGCGGGGATGCTCGGGGTAGATCAGGCGCGTATACTTCTCGTTCACCAGTTCTTGCATTACGGCAAACATATCGTTCTCGCCTTCGTCGATGAACACTTCGGTGTACCGCTCATTCGGCTTCTGCACCTTGACATTGCGGAAATGCACATGGTTGATCCGGTCCCGGGAAGCGAACCAGCGGCACACCTCGACAGGATCGCCGCCCATCTCTCTCGTCACGCCACAATCGAAGGTGATCCCGTTCGAAGGGCTGTTCACTATGCCTATCAGTTTCTTCCAACCCTCGATCGTTCCCATGATCTGCTGGGACCCCCGGCTGTTCGGCGCGGGGGGATCGTTTGGGTGCAACGCGAGACGCACGCCCGCCATCTCCGCCTCCGGAATCACGGCCTTGAGGAAATAGGTGATATTGGCCCACATTTCATCGAGCGTATGGGCCCCCTCCTCCGCGAGCGGCGGAAGATCCTTCATCCGTTCGTAATCAAAGCCGGTCCAGCCCGCGCCAGCGCGCCCGGTCTCTTCGAAATAGCCCTCCATGGCCCGGTGCGCGTACCAGTTATATTCGATAACTGGCAGGCCCACTTTGCCGGCAGCCCTGATCGACTGGATTACGTTCTCGACGTCTCGATCCCTTCCTGGCCGGTTGTAGATGGCATTCGGAAAGCCTGCGATCATCAAGTTGGCCAGGACGAGCCCATTGCTCTTGAGGTGGCCCATCATGTCCTGGAGTCGGCTTTCTTCCCAGGGGATCGGGCCGCCACCGGAGATCACATGGTTTACGCCGAGCTGACGGATTCGTCGGGCCGCCGCCGCGGCCTCGTCATCCGAACCAGCCGCGTTGCCCGGCGACCCACCGAGCGCCGCCTCCAGACAAATCTTCGGCGTGTCCTTTCCTTCGAAGCGCGGGCCACTGCGAGCGGTCGCGCTCGAAGTGCCAGACAATGACAAGGCGGATACGCCGTAAGTGGCGGGCATTGCCAGGGCCGCTACTCCGGCGGTCCTCAGGATCGTTCTTCGTGATGGTTTGTTCATGCGCCTTACTACACGAGGACGCCGGCAACGTGTCAAGTGGAAATTGCCAAGCTACTCTGCCAGCGACTTCACGCTGTGATTCGGCGTTCGTCGCCTGATGGCTCGCCGGCGCCGTTCGGGCGTCCACAGGGTGTCAATCGTTACGAAGCGAACCGCTCCCTAGGATGCCGTAAGCTAAGAGCGGTCCACGGTCAATTTTCATGGAGGGCACCACTATGAACCGTCGTGAAGCAATACGTTCTCTCTCTCTCGCTAGCGGAGCGTCCCTGCTCATGTCCACACCTTCGCTGGCCGGAGTTCTCGCGGCAAAATCCGATGCGCTTTGCGCTCAGGCGCTGAGAGGCACGGCGCCGGTGAAGATCCGGGACATCAAAACGATCCTCACGGCGCCGAATCATATCCGGCTGGTTGTCGTGAAGGTCGAAACGACCGAGGCGGGCCTCGTCGGCTGGGGCTGCGCGACATTTACGCAGCGTGCGCTGGCCGTCCGGACGGCTCTTGAGGATTATCTCAAGCCGTTTCTGATCGGGCGCAACGTCGATGAAATCGAGGACATCTGGCAGTCAAGTTATGTGAGCTCGTATTGGCGCAACGGACCGGTGCTGTTCAATGCGATGAGTGGGGTGGACATCGCCCTTTGGGACATTAAAGCAAAACGCGCCGGGATGCCGCTCTATCAATTGCTCGGCGGCAAGGTGCGGCACGGCGCAGACTGTTACTTTCACGCCAGCGGCAACAGTTTTTCTGAAGTGGAAGAGAACGCCCAGCGGGCGATGGAGCAGGGCTTCCGCCACGTGCGCGTGCAGGTCGCGACGCCCGGTTACGCCGGCTACGGGGCTCGCGGCAACGCGCCGGCGGAGGGCGCCCAAAACGAAGTTGTCGGTCCGACCAGCCCGAGAGACATCTGGGAGCCGGCGCCGTACGTGCGGATGGTGCCGAAGTTATTTGAACACCTGCGCAGCAAACTCGGCGACGATGTCGAGCTCCTCCACGACGTGCACGAGCGCGTGACGTTGAATCAGGCGATCAATTTGAGCAAGTCGCTCGAACCCTATCGCTTGTTTTTTCTGGAAGACCCGCTCCCGCCGGAAGACAACGATCATTTCCGCTTGCTGCGCCAGCAGACGACTACCCCGCTGGCCATGGGTGAACTGTTCAACACACAGCACGAATATGTACCCCTCATCAAGGAGCGGCTGATTGATTTCATCCGCATCCACATTTCGCAGATCGGCGGTTTAAGTCCGGCGCGCAAGGTCGCCGCGCTGAGCGAGTTTTTCGGTGTCCGTACCGCCTGGCACGGACCAGGTGACGCGTCGCCGCTGGCGCACGCCGCGCAGCTGGCGCTCGAGCTGGTGAGTTACAACTTCGGCGTCCATGAAGGCAGCGGTTTCCCAAAAGAGACGCGGGAGGTATTTGCGGGCTGCCCCGAAGTCAAGAACGGCTACATGCTGGCCGAGGAGAAGCCGGGTTTGGGCATCGAGGTTGACGAGAAGCTCGCGGCGAAATTCCCGGTCCCCGCTGGTCCGCCGAATTTCGATTATTCCTGGGGGACGACGCGGCGACGGGATGGCACGGTAATCAGGCCCTAACCGTTTCTCATTTGAGTGCCGCCAGACCGGTCGAATGTGCCCTTCGGCGACGAGGGGTCTTTCGCTGTGGGAACCGAACTACCCTCAATCGTCTCTTGTTCGTCACCCGAGCGATTCGTTGTGATCCTGTGGACACTTCCTCTCTGGCACTGAGCTTACCTGTGAGCCGGGCGCCGTGGCGCCTGCGCTATGCCCTCTTGACCGAACGGCGAATGCAAGGATTCACCTGATTGCCATCGGACCATCTCTCCCGTATGCACTTCACACGTTTTGAGAAGGGGGAGTGACTACCAGGTTTTCGCGGGATACCCGGCCTCAAGTTCAAAAGTTGATGCTCCCGGCATTCCGTGGCAGCAGATCGCGTTTCATATCGGCGGATCTCGTAATGTGTACCGATACGGTATGGACGTGGAAAGCGCTCCGTGATAGAGAATGGCGCAATCGCGCGCGTACCATGAAGCGCGAATCGAGGCGAGGTCGGAATGAATAGACAGAACCGACGGGCTTTTCTTCAAAATTCGGCTGCGGCTGCGGCATTGGTCGCGATGCGCGGCGTCGCGTCGGCGAACAGTATTTCCGAAGCCCGAAGGAGAGATGGCAGCCACGGCGCTTCCGTCGTCGACACTCCACGGTACGACTTGCTGCTGAAGGGAGGCCATGTCATCGATCCCGCGAATGAGCGCGATGGAAGAATGGATGTTGCCGTTTCTCTCAGCAAGATCGCAGCAGTTGAAAAGGATATTCCCGCCGATCAGGCGGCGAAGGTGGTGGATGTCTCAGGTCTCTACGTCACGCCGGGGCTGATTGACATTCACTACCATATCGGGCACGGAGGCGCACCGCTGAATTGGTTTGCTCCCGATTCTCCAGATCTCGAAGTTCCCCTCGCCACTGCCTCGTTCACAACTAGTCCACGCTCGCAACTTGCACCGCTCGGAGTTCCAGCGGACTTAGCGCTGCAGTCGGGCGTAACGACAATAGTTGATGCGGGGACGGCGGGGGCGGACACATTTCTCGAGGAAAAAGAAGAAGTGATCGATCAGGCGAAGGTGCGTGTGCTGGCCTTTCTGAACATCGTGGCCAATGGGATGAAAGGTGGATTGGAACAGAACGTCGATGCGATGGATGTGAAGCGGTGTGCTGATACGGTTCTAAGATATTCGGACATCATCGTGGGTGTCAAGACGGCTCACTACTGGCCTCAGAAACCCTTGGACGAACTGCATCCCAGTTGGGCGGGTGTGGATCGAGCCATCGCCTGCGGAGAAGCAGCAAAAGTTCCGGTGATGTTCGATTTTTGGCCGCGTCCAGAAAGGTCCTATGCGGACCTCATTCTCCAAAAAGCCAGACCCGGAGACATTCATACTCATGTTTTTGCGCAGCAGTTTCCGATTCTACTGCCCGATGGGAAGATCAATCCCGTCCTGCAACAAGCGCGAAACCGTGGAGTGATTTTCGATGTGGGCCACGGAGCGGGGAGCTTTTGGTTCCGAAATGCCGTGCCTGCGGTTAAACAGGGGTTTGTTCCCGATTCCATGTCCACCGACTTGCACACCGGCGATTTCACCATTCTCAGCATGAGTAATGTGATCTCCAAGTTTCTGAATATGGGCGTGTCGCTGAGCGATTTAATCCGGCGTGCCACGGCGAATCCCGCACACGAAATTCACCGACCAGAATTGGGAACTTTGTCCGTTGGCCGGGAGGCGGACATCGCCGTTTTGGAAGAGTTGCGCGGCCATTTCGCGTACATTGATTGCGGTTACGCCAAGATGGATGGAACCCTGCGGATCGTGGCGCAAATGACCATTCGCGGGGGGAGAATCCTCTACGACCCTTCGGGCCTCAGCATGGTCCAATGGGAGAAAGCCCGCCCGCAGTATTTCAATATTCCGATGTTACAAGGCTCCCTTCCGGCGACCGCCGACAACTACCCGAGAAACTAAAAAAGGAGGAAGCGTGGTGGAACCCATCAGCCGTCGAAAGCTTCTCAGCAAGGGGAGTCAAGTTGTCGCGGGAGGCGTCTGCATCGGTTGCGCCTTGCCCGCGAACGCCTCTGCGCCTGCTGCCAGCGCCGTAGATTATTACCAGAAACTTGGAGTAACGCCCTTCATCAACGCGGCTGGCACCTACACGATCCTATCCGCTTCAACCATGCCAGATGAGGTGCAAGCGGCCATCGGCTTGGCGGCAAAAAGGCCAGTTCATCTGATGGAGCTACACAAGGCGGCTGGCGAGTACCTGGCCAGGCGTCTACGCTGTGAGGGCGCATTGGTAACTTCCGGTGCTGCCGCTGCAATCAAGCTGGCGACAGCGGCGTGCATTACTCGGGGCAACAAATCGGCGGTTATAAATATTCCCACTGAAATGCAGGGGTTAAAGAACGAAGTCATCGTCCAAAAGGCGCATCGCTATGACTACGATCACGCGATTCGAGACTGTGGTGCACGCCTCATCGACGTGGAAACGCTCGATGAATATGAACGAGCCTTCTCGGAACGCACCGTAATGACTCAGTTTTTCAATGCCGCCGAGGGAGGCCGGATCAGTAGGGAAGATTGGGTCCGCGTAGCCCACAAACATGGAGTTCCGTGCTTCAACGATGCGGCTGCCGATGTTCCGCCAATTTCAAATCTCTGGAACTATACGGAGACGGGTTTTGATTTGGTGGCCTTTTCGGGTGGAAAGGGTTTGCGTGGGCCGCAATGTAGTGGGTTGCTCTTGGGGAAAAAAGATTTGATCGACGCGGCACAGCTAAACAATTCACCCAACTCAAACACAGTAGGTCGCGGGATGAAGGTGGGGAAAGAAGAAATCATTGGTTTGGTTGCTGCCGTGGATTGGTTTCTTGAGCAGGACGATGCCGCAATGGAAGCGGAATATCGCAAGCGGGCCGCGCTAATCGCAGAGCGCGTTAAGAGCGTTTCTAGCGTAGAAGCAAGAGTTTTTATTCCTCCCGTTGCGAACCATGTCCCGCACCTGCTGATTACCTATGACATGAATCGAATCAAGGTCTCGGCACTTGAGGTGATGCAAAGGATGCGCGAAGGGGTCCCGCGAATTGAACTGAACCCATCCACTGGCGGAGGCCCCGCCAGCATAGGTCTGCCGGGAGGCAGCAATGTAATCGTTGTGGGAGTGTGGATGCTGCAACCCGGTGAAGATGAAATCGTAGCGAGGCGTCTCCAAGAAGTGCTGCGGAACGCGATGAAAAGTTAGGGCTAAGGAGCAAACATTCGTGGAAAGTTGAAAATCTGAAGGGAGGGACAACCGTGAATCAAAGAGTGGCCTTTCGATTCCGGATGGAAGTGCTGTTCCTGTGCTTGGATGGTCGGCACGCAAGTTGTACGTGATCCGTTCAATTGCAACGGAGGTGTTCCCGTGACCCCCAACACAGATGGCGAGATATAGCCGCGCTCTTCGTAGCTATGCCTATGTCTTCAGTGTCAGACGTAAGAAAACTTGCCCGGTATCGGCCTCTCCACACGACCATAGGGGCATTCTCGGAATGCCAGCCGCGAGAATCTATTTTTATATATAAAAAAACCTTGACCAGCACCGTCAAAAGCGCCTATAAGCTGATCGAGATTTGATTAATGAATGTTTGGTTTAAATACTCTTGAGAGAATTTTCTGAACGTCCGCGGGAATAAGATGAGCGATTTCGGGCTGGAAGACATACGTACCAGAGTCATTGGTGACGGTAGCGCGCTCCGCACCGGTGTCCGATTTTCGGAAGACTCTCCGATATCCATCCAGGGCGATACACGCTCTAACCATTGCCCGCTTCTGCCGTAACAGAGCGTGCGCGTTTGTACTCCGGTTCAGCGACGTGGAGATTATATGAAGAGACTCCCTGCTCTTCTTTTCTTACTTTGCTTCTCGCCCACAACGATACTTGCGCAAAGATACGAGCCTGCTTGGGATTCAATTGACCAACGCCCGACCCCGGAGTGGTTTACGGAAGCGCGGTTTGGCATCTTTATTCATTGGGGCACCTATTCTCTACCAGCTTATGCTCCTGTCATTCCCGGCAAGCTCGCCTACGCCGAGTGGTACTGGCACGCGATGACTAATGGCAGATACGATCCAAAAGCGAATGATCTCGAGAGGGGTACCTGGGCGTTCCATCAAAAATTGTACGGTGCCGATTTCGTTTACCAGAACTTTGCCTCACAATTCAAAGCTGAGCTCTTTGATCCCGATCACTGGGCCGACGTTCTTGCCGGCTCGGGAGCGAAATACGTTGTCCTAACCTCCAAACATCACGAGGGATTTGCCCTGTGGCCAAGCAAAGAAGCTTCCGCCACATGGGGACGTCCCTGGAATGCGGTCGAGATCGGTCCGAAGCGGGATTTGTTGGGTGATCTTACCGACGCCGTTCGCCGCAAAGGCTTGCGCATGGGCTATTACTACTCACTATACGAGTGGTACAACCCGCTCTGGCTTTACAACAAGCCGCGGTTCGTGACCGAACACATGTTCCCGCAATTCAGAGATCTGGTCACACGCTACAAGCCTTCGGTCATCTTCAGCGACGGCGAGTGGGAGATGTCCTCTGCCGACTGGCATTCTCCTGAACTGCTCGCATGGCTTCTCAATGACTCGCCCGTCAAAGACGAAGTTGTGATTAACGATCGTTGGGGCAGCGATACCCGCCACAAGCACGGCGGCTACTGGACTACCGAATACACCGCGGGCATGAGCGGGATCGACCATCCCTGGGAAGAGAACCGTGGGATGGGCGTGAGCTACGGCTACAATCGCGCCGAGGACCTCAGCGTCTATCACACCGGCCGTGAATTGGTTTTTATCCTGGTCGACACGGTGAGCCGCGGCGGCAACCTGCTGCTGGACATTGGGCCCAACGCGGACGGAACCATCCCCGTCATCATGGAGCAGCGGCTCAAAGAAATCGGCGATTGGATGAAGATCAACGGCGAAGCCATCTATGGCGTCAAGCCGTGGAAAAATACGCGGCAATGGACGGCAGGCGAAGTGCCCAAGATAGAATACAACAGGGAATTCTCATCCGCGTACGATGTCACTAAATTGATCGAGAAGCCTTCGGGCGGCAAAGCGTCTATCGAGGCGTTCTTCACCGCGAAAGGTAACGATATTTACGCCATCCTGCCGCACTGGTTAGGCCATAGCCTGGTCATTAAAGACCTGAACGCTGCCAAGTCAGTTGCTCTGCTGGGCTCGCCGACCCTGGTGAAGTTCAAGGCGACGAAATCAGGCCTGGCCATCGAGCTGCCAGATCTTCCTGCCGATCTAAGACCCCAGACGGCTTGGGTGTTGAGGATCACGCTGAACTGATTTTCGGGTGAGCGGCGGAGGGATCTATTGATCGCCGCTTGCTGAGCGGCTTGCCGAAAACCATGGCTTTTCGGCTCCTGTACACTTTGGAGAAATGCTGCATGGTGGAAAAGGTGGGGGAGAACCGGTACCAGTCATGCCTCCGGCCTTGCAAAGCTTCTCCTGGAGAACGGAAGGCAGTTAAGCAATCGAGAGGAGTGAACAACAGATTTGACTAAATTCTCCAGGGAAGTGTCCGCCAGCTTGCAACGCGCGGCAACGGTGGAAGGAATTGAGCTGATTTCGCTGGACAATCGCTACAACGCGAAGATCGCGCAGCACAACGCCGATTTGTTGGTGCGCGAAAAGTGGACTTGTTCATCGAGTTCCAAACCGATCAGGAGGTTGCTCCGATTGTCGGGGCAAAGTATCGCGAAGCCGGCATTCCCTTGATCGCCATCGATATTCCGCATCCTGGCGCTACCTATTACGGCGCCAATAATTACGAAGCGGGTTTGATCGCCGGCCGTTATCTTGGCCGTTGGGTAAAGGAAAATTGGTACTCGGAATTGGATCACACCCGGCACGGTTGATCACTTTTACCCGAACGATAGTTTGACCCAAACCGATACCCTCGTCGGAGGCGGCGGGGGCCTGAATCAAACAGCAGTCGAATCCAAGCAACTTTGTTCAACGCTGCAAGGCATTCGAGTTATCTCTCTAACTCCAAAGCTGCTTTGGGTTTAGTGGCGGAGGAGGAGGGATTCGAACCCCCGAGACCCTTTCGAGTCTAACGGTTTTCAAGACGGGTGGTTGCGCTCTGGCTCGCTGGTAAGTTCCTGAAAACTAAAGACACCATTCGGCCCGCTCTGGATGGTTTGGGCACGGTTGGCAGCGCATTGGGATAAATTGGGATAAAGGCCTCTTTGAAACTCCGCGAAGAGATGGCGAAGAGCATAGGCACTTCCCGATTGCCGCGAAGTGCCCTTATTTGCAGTCCTTTCTTTTGCGATTTCGCTTCACGACGAAGCCTGCCGGTCCTTAGCGCCTGTGAGTACCTGCTTTGCAAGCACGAGCCCCCGTTCCAACAACTCCATTCCTTTGCTTCACTTTCTAATGTTTCCAACAATTTCGGGGAATCTGCTTCTCGCTCGAAGTAAGCCTCGAAATTACAATTGGATAGGGTTTTGGAACAGTTTTGGTACAGCGAGGTTCGTTGAGACAATTTAATAGGGAGAGAGTCGCACCGACCCGTTCCCGAAATCTTATGCCCCGGAACGTCTGATTGGATTCAACTTCCGAGTTGCCCGTCCGGGGCGGACATATCGGTAAACGCTGGCCGCCTTCTCGCGGGTAATCTCGCTCTTGTTCGATGAGCGCTTTCCCAAAATTCACCCGGTCGCGGAGGAATCCCTCGTGTTCCTCGTGTGCCACTTGGGGGGTAGCCAACTCCTTTCGGTGTAGAATTGCGGCGAAATGCCACTGTCCTCCGGAGTTCGGTTGGGGCCCTACGAGATCTTGGACGCGATTGGCGCGGGCGGAATGGGCGAAGTGTACCGCGCGCGGGACACGCGGCTGGAGCGCACCGTCGCGATCAAGATTCTGCCCGCGCAGTTCTCCTCTAATCCAGTTCGCAAGCAACGCTTCGAGCGCGAAGCGAAGACCATCTCGAGCCTAAATCATCCGCACATCTGTGTGCTGTATGACGTGGGTCATCAGGACGGGGTCGACTATCTCGTTATGGAGTGTGTAGAGGGCGAGACGCTGGCGAAGCGGCTGGAAAAAGGAGGGCTGCCACTCGAACAAGTTCTCAAATTCGGCACGCAGATCGCTGACGCGCTGGACAAAGCCCATCGCAGCGGCGTGGTCCATCGCGATCTAAAGCCGGGCAACATCATGCTGACGCCAACTGGGGCGAAGCTTCTGGATTTCGGTCTCGCCAAGCCAGTAGCGCCGCTGGCGAGCATGGCCACGCTGACCGCAGGGGTAACCCAATCCTCTCCCGTGACCGAACAGGGGGCGATCGTGGGCACATTTCAGTACATGTCGCCAGAGCAAATCGAAGGCAAAGAGTTGGATGGGCGCAGCGACATTTTTTCACTGGGTGCGGTGCTGTACGAGATGCTCACCGGTCAGCGTGCTTTTCAAGGAAAGAGCCAGCTCAGCGTGGCCTCCGCCATCCTCGAAAAGGAACCCACGCCCATCAGCACGGTCAAGCCGCTGACCCCGCCGGCGCTCGATCATGCAATCAAGAAATGCCTCACAAAACTTCCCGAAGAACGTTGGCAAAGCGCAAGCGACCTGGCCGGCGAGCTGAAATGGATTGGAGAGGCGGGTTCGCAGGCGGGCGTCCCGGCTCCGGTGATTTCGCACCGCAAACTGCGCGAGCGGCTGATGCAAGCTGCAGCGGCGCTCTTCGCATTGATCGCCATCGGCTTTGCACTGCGCGCGCCGAAGCCACCGCAGCCGATGCGCCTGAGCGTAGAGATCGGAGTGGACGCAACCCTGTTCACCGAGTGGGGGCCTTCCGTGATTCTGTCACCCGACGGCACTCGGCTGGCTTTTGTTGCCGCCGCTTCCGACAAGAAGCGGCGCATGTACGTCCGCTCGCTCGACCAGCTGCAGGCCACGGCGCTTTCCGGTACGGAGAATGCCCGTAATCCCTTTTTCTCTCTTGACGGCCAATGGCTCGGCTTCTTCGCCGACGGCAAGCTGAAGAAGATCTCTGTCCAGGGCGGTGCGGCGGTCATGCTCTGTGATGCCCCCAATGACCGCGGCGGAAGCTGGGGCGAAGACGGCACCATCGTGTTCACACCGGACATCCGGATGGCCTTATCCAAGGTCTCCTCGGCGGGAGGAACGCCCCAACCGCTGACCACCCTCGATAAGCAAACAGGCGAATTCTCCCACCGCTGGCCCCAGGTGCTGCCCGGGGGAAAGGCAGTTCTGTTTACGTCCAGCATCACCTCCATCAGCTATGAGGATGCGGACATCGTGGTCTATTCGATGTCCTCCGGACAGCGAAAGACGCTACTCCACGGAGGCTATCACCCCCGCTGTCTGGCTAGTGGCCACATCGTCTACATGCACGAAGGCACGTTGTTCGCCGTGCCGTTCGATCTGAAACGCCTGGAAGTGACCGGCCAGCCGGCGCCGATCTTCGAAGGCGTCGTCGGGGTTCCCAGCACTGGCGGGGCGCAGTTCTCCTTTTCTGAGACCGGAAACCTTGTCTATGTCGCAGGTCGCGGCGGGTTTGAAAACGTCTCTATCTACTGGATGGACCGCCAGGGCAAGTTCACGCCACTCCGCGCCACTCCGGGCGACTACAGCAATCTTGCGTTTTCCCCTGACGGGAAGCGGTTAGCTCTGGAAATCAATGACGGCAAAAGGATTGACATCTGGGTGTACGAGTGGGAACGCGATACTTTGACGCGCCTGACCTTTGGCGGGGAAGAAAACTTCCGTCCCGTCTGGACGCCCGACGGCCAGAGAATTACCTACTCTTCCTTCGAAAAGTCCGGGGAGTTTAGCCTCTACTGGAAGCAAGCCGATGGCGCCGGGGATGCTCTGCGTTTAACCGAAAGCAAGAACGAGAAGTACGCCCAGTCGTGGCGTCCCGATGGCAAGGTTCTGGCGTTTTACCAACTCAATCCCGGCAGCTCGTGGGACATCCTGACGCTGGCGGTCGAAGGCAACGAAAAGTCCGGCTGGAAACCCGGAGAGTCAAAGCCCTTTCTGAACAGCCCTTTCGGCGAAATGACGCCCGTCTTCTCGCCGGATGGTCGCTGGCTCGCCTACCAGTCTGACGAATCCGGAAATAACGAAGTCTATGTGCGACCGTTCCCCGGCCCGGGCGGCAAGTGGCAGATTTCCACTGGTGGGGGCGTATTCCCAAAGTGGTCCCGCAACGGCAAGGAGCTCTTTTATAGCACGGAGGGCAGCAGGATCATGGTCGCCACCTATACCGTTTCCGGCGACTCTTTCCATCCCGAAAAGCCGCAGCCCTGGTCGCCCGGCCAGTTCAGCAGCGGCCGTGGATACACTTATAACTTTGACCCGCACCCCGATGGCAGGCGCTTCGCGGTGCTGAAGGCTCCTGCCACGGGCGAGACCTCGCAAGTCAACAAGGTCACCTTTATCTTTAATTTCTTCGACGAGCTCCGCCGCAAAGTCCCCTCCGGCAAGAATTGACCTCGTTTGCGATTGCGAGCCGTGGCATCGCACACGTTAAGCTAGAAACGGTTAGCGAATTCCTATCCTCGAACTTCGTAATGGTTCAATCGGCGCTGCTCGGCGAACATTGGATTGCGCAAGCCTAATGTTCGTGGTCCAAGAGCGATAGATCCTCATAAACGCGTTTGGACGTTTGTATTGACTGGTCTCGCGAAAATCTGGGTGCAATTGGGGTGCGTTAAGACTTCCCGAGGATTCCCTAGAGCGCCAAGGGTGGCGATCGGCGCCCTGAAATTACAACTATTACAGTAGTTACCTCTGCACGCTGCCCTGTCACTCCACCGACACACGCCCACAACACACGACTTAATCCGTAACTCGTTTGCGCCCTGTACACCGTCGTACACGCGAATCCACCGTAGACCAACAAAAAGTCATACAAAACTCAAACACGCCTGCACTGCCCCGAAGGAAGGGTTCGTAGCGTCTAGGTCGCGAGACACCTGACTGCTTCTTGACCATGTGCATCCCGTGTGATCGCACCAAAGCATCTCCAACCCATCTGGTCGCAATGTTCGGATCCGGCTCCATCCGGGATTTGCGAACCGGACGCGTGCTCAGCAGTCGCGCTCGCGCAACCACTTGTTGGCGACGAATTTCACGCCCTTGATCACCGGGCTGCCAGCATGCAAGGTTAGCTGATCCGGTACATGCTGGGAATCGGCATTCAAAAAGAATACTGCCCCGCCCTTTTTCGGCATCACTTCCAGGCCGATGGTCGGGAACGATGTGCCGCCGCCCGATTCGACTTTGCTCAAATACAGGACGAAGGTGCCCAGCCTTTGGCCGCCGACCTCCATGTGCTTTCGAAGACCCGGCAGGTCGGGATTCATCCAGTCGAAGTGCGCTCGATACTCATTGCCAGGGTCGTAACGCAAGATCTGCATGCCCTCGCTACGTTCCATTGGCCACTGGGCTAGTGCCGCCAAGCGCGCCTCGATGCGCGCGATGATCGCCGTTTCACCACGCCGTAGCATGACATCGCGGCTGGTGCGGTTTTGGTGCACCTGTATGGTGCCATCCGCGTCGGATACCACCGACGAGCGTGTCAGACGCGGCTCACAGTACTCGGCCAGCGCATCGCATTCCTCATCGCTTACCACATTTCCGAGGAGCACGATGCACGGTCGACAGAATGTCAGCAGAACCTCCACTTCGCGATCCGGGGTGAGTATCGTGTTGGCTCTGGTATCGATATTCGGCAACGGTTTGGCGGCGACGGCTACTGCATGAACGCCTTCGTGGGGTCGAACGGCGGCGGCCTGCCGCAACCTCGAATCGGAGTTGCCGCCACGGCCGAGTACGTCCTTCGCCAAAGCAATCGTTCTCTCCGTCCAGTCGTAAAGGCCCTCCATGAATTCCCGTCCGTGGTCACCGGGTTTAAAATGCCTGCGAGTCGTATCGTAGCCTTCTTCAATCCGCGACAAGTTTCTCTCGAGCACGTGACTGAGGACCTCGCGCCTTGCCGCCTCGCGTTCCGCCCTGAGAATATGAGTGTCGAGTTCCGTCACATGAAGATAAGAGTATTGCGCGTGAAGCACCGCTGTCATGGGCCGCAGGCGCTCCTTGACGATGGGGCTAACGTAGAGCTCAGAGGGATCGTTTCCGACCACCGTCCCGGCGGATTCGAACGACACGCCAAGAACCCGAAGCTTCTGATGAGCCATCTCGTGAACGATCGCCTCGGCCAGACCGATGGGGCAGAAAATTGTCGCCCATAACGTGCCGAACAGGGGCTCAAAGGAGTGGCACGATGAGCCGCGGTAGATTTCGGTCGATTCGAATGGAATCCGCGCATCGACAGCGGGATGTATCGCTTCCAGGAGGCGCTGGCACTGCGCAAAGGCTACCGGCCACTTGCGGACATATTCCGCCGCCGCGCTGATGTTTGGGTGATCCAGCGGCGCGTCAAGGTAGTGGGCCGAAAACGAAGCAAACTCAGGCACGGAACAATACACGTAGCGGACTGCGACCTGGCCGTCAAACGCCGATGGCGACTCACCGACCGGGGTTCGCGTGTAAGCCTGCGGTCGGCCAACGGAGGTGGTCGACGAAGCGAGCCGCAAGATCACATCCGTATCATGCTGGTCGGGTTGCGGCTCGGCGAGCCTGGACCAATCGATCACATCTTTGCAAGACGATTCAGATCGCATCAGCAAACCTGCCGTTTCATGGGATGTATCTTTGAGCAAAAGTCCCATCTCCTGAAGCACAGTCATCAACGGCCGCGAGCCCCGCCCAGGGTACACGTACACAAGGATGGCATCGGACTTTGCTCGAAGCGTCTTGATCAGCCGATCGGCGATAGGTCTCTCAACCTCGAGTAGTCGACCGGCCATGAGCAGCGCAAGGGCATATCGGGTCCCGCTTCCCCACGTGTCGCAGTTGAAGATGTCGCCCGAGGTGAAATTTCCAGCAAATTTCGTTAGCAACTCGCTCGCGTGTTGTAGCGAAACAGCGTTTCTATCCACTCCATAAGGCACAAGACCAATCTGTCCGTCGCAGATCTTCGCCACGAGTGCCCCGTTGCCGCAACCCAAATCGAGTACGTTGCCCGTCCGCCCATTCAGCTCGCGGCGTGCCAGAGCAACGATCGGCCGGTGCAACTCGTTCATCGACTCGGGTGACGAAAACCCATTGTCGAGATAATGCCAGCTTGGTTCCAATAGCGACCGCTCAAGAGATTGATTGAGCCCGAGCTGGAAGCTACGTCCGCTCGTCATGACGCGCCGCGCCGGGGCCCGATAAGGAAATCGAAGGCCGGTGGCGCCATCCGGCGGGTAACCTGTCCCAGTCCATCGTACGACGTACTTGCCCGCAGTTGCGTCGGTGCGGGTCGAAATCTTGAGTATTGGCGTTTTCACTTCGGCAATGCCATGCAGCGCAGACCACTCGACAGGCCACGAGAGGATCTCCCGGATCCACTCAGCTTCCTCAGCATAACCTGCTCGCTCCGCGACGCGCAGCAGCTGTGCTCCGAACTGAAGCGAGGCAGCGCAATCAAACCGACAAGGTAAATGTGGGACCGCGCGCACTCCCAGCCAGCGCCAGAGGATGTTCGCAAGACTGGCCTTGCTCCATTCGAGTGTCACCACCGCGTCCTTGGGCGTCGTCGTGTTGGCAGCCATGGCCCAAGTCGTGTCGAGCGAGCGCTGTTCGACCCATACCTCTTGAAAGAACTTCCGACAACACTCCGGGTAGCCGAGCAGACGTCCGAGGACATCGTCGGCGCGGGCATCCCAAGCTTCGCGTGCACGAGTGACGTTCTCGAAACTTCCTACCGCCGCAAGAGTAATACCAGGATGAGTTTCGGGGCTGCTCATCGGTAGGCCCAGCGCGCTGAGATGATGCGCGGACCACCGCGGCATTGTTGCTGACAACGCACTCTGTGAGAGCCCCACCACGGCGCAAGGACGAACCTCGTCAACGATCGACAGCCACTCGATATCGGGCCACGCGCTGCGAATGCGGTCCAGCCGGGGCTCCCACGTCACGCGAGCTTGGCCGCCAACCCAGGAGTGGCGAGTGAAGTCTGGTAACGCAAACGCGAGACGATCCATCACGCCCTGTGAACCGCTCATGAGAAAGGCTCCCCGGCAGCCTCATTCCAGGTCTCTACCCATGATCGGCCAGTTGCGCTCGTGTCATTCACCATTTTGTAGAATTGGTTTATGGCCAAAAAGACTATATGCCAGAAATCTCCCGCGGTGCCAGCCTTAGTTAGACGGCCAGTCGAATTCATTTGGCGACTGAGTCGATTGCCATGCGAAAAGCTTCAGGGATTCCGTCAGCGAGCTAAAAAATCAAATACTCGGACAGGCTTGCAATAAGCTGTGCGGACCTCCCGCCTCTTGACCGAGAGGCCGCGCTGTTTCCATTGGCCCTTTTGGAGTGGATGACGTGAATCAGCAGCGGCGGTCAGTCATGCAGCTACAAGGGCCAGACTGGCCCAGTGCCGAACCTTTGGAAACCGACATTGATCGTCAGAGTGTCTGCCAACCAGGCAAGTCAGCCATATATGCCGTACGCCCTTGGCCCCACCGCTCGAGGAGTGATTGCTCGATGCGCTTTCGCTCGGGACTCAACGAGAGCGGCTTCTTCCCTTCTGTCACGAGCTCGGCCTCCAGTTGGCCGTACACGGCCTTCCATACTTCACAATGTTCGGTTCGATTGCGCCAATCTCCGTCGAGAGCGGTTCCAGGACATTGCCCCTTGCACATCAGGAAGAAGCGGCAATCGCGGCAGCCGCCCGCCTCCTGCGGGGTGGCATGCAACGCAAGGTACCTCTCGTATCCGGGCTTGCTGCCCTTGACAAAGTCAATGCCATCTTTGTTAGTTCGTCCGCAATTGCTCCGCTGACCGTGCCCTTCGATTCCTTGAACGGCCTGCGTGGTGTACGGGTCGCAGGCGTTCCAAACGCACGCAGAGCTGTTGTCCTGGCCGAGCAGCATGCGGCGCATGTCAGCGAACAGATCAAAGGCTAGCAATTTCAGGCTGCGTTGGAGTGCTTCGAGCCCGAACAAAGCCTTAATATTCTCATCGACGGTTAGGGCAAACTTGGCCCGGACCGCCTCACTCTCGCTTTCGAGCAAATGCAGTCTCACCGCGCGCACACCGCCGCGCTCAAGACTGCGGAACCAACTGTACAGTGCCGGCAACCTGTCAGCTACCGCATTGGCGCGGTGCAACGTGACGATGAGACTGGGTGGGATGCCTTCCCGGCACAACCGCTCCACCGCATTCTCTGTCTTTGCCGTGGCTTGGCGCGTATTTTCGAGGTTCCCATGCCAGCGGAGATCGTTGAGTTCGCCGGGTCCGTCGATAGAAATTCCGACACTCACCTTGTACGCCTTGAACATGCGAATGTGTTCGTCGTTGATGAGTGTGCCGTTGGTTTGGACGGCGTTATACCCGAACTGTTCCAGACCCCATGACCACAAGTTCTCTAAATCTTGCTCTGGCACTAGAAGGGGTTCCCCGCCAAACAGAGCAAAGGGCCCGCCCTCGGCTTTGATGGCAGCCTTCATGCGTTCGATATCGTACGATCGCGCCAGATCTCCAGCATCGCGCTGCGGATTCTGATAGCAGTATTGACATTGGATGTTGCATTGCACTCCAAGGGGTCGAAGTTCTACGCCCATCTTCAGTAACTCCTCCCTCCCGACCCTGAAGGGGTCGGCGGAACTGGAGCGCGCGCGGTCGCCCTCGATCTCATGAGGCTGCGCTAGTTCGGCAGTGGGTCCACTTCCGGCTCGATCCGGCGCTCGCTTTGCCGTCACCCAAGATTCAGCCGAGCGGTGAAGGAGTTGTTGAAGGCTCGGAAGAGCGTGGGTGGATTGAGTCCATTGTTGGCGGCCAGGAATCCGCGGACGAGCTTGAAAGCCGCCAACTTAGACAGCGGAGGCTGTGCCCCGTGCGCCACCGATGGATTTTGCAGCGCGGGGATGTTGTTCAGATGCGCCGCGGTCATCTGGTCGTTCTCGAGGCCCCAATGGAGCATGGCGTCTTTGCCCCGGTTGATATGGGCCAGCGCGGCTGCTTGCAACTGGCTGATAAACTGTATGCCCCAGGCGTCTCCAAAGGAAACCACCTCGATCATGACCGATGTTGGCCATTGCTGCATACCCAGCAGAGTGTTGGTTTGGGGGGTGATGCGCACGGAAACGTAACCGAAGAAGGGCTTAGTCGGATCCATCTTGTCTAAAATCTGGGTCTGCATGAATCCGAATGCAGTTTCCAGTGGCATGGCGATCTCGATGCCCGCACCCAGCAGACCGCTGCTCGGAAAACCTACCGAACCCACCGATGTTCCGGTGAAAACGCCAACACCGGCCTCATTGGCAGTGCCCAGCGTCGAGGCAAGAATTCCTGATAGAAACGGCTGCGCCAAATCCATGGCTTTCGCGTCAGCCATGGGCTTGCTAACAGCATCTAGAGCTACATCGAGCGTGTCGTGGGAACTCGCGATCCTGGCGATAACGCTCACCAGGTGAGCAAGGTCAAGGCCTGCGAGGATCAGACCCTCCAGGACCAGCGCTGCTTCGGGAACGAACCCCAAGACCCCAATCAAAAGGCCCGCAAACGGGTTCGCTAATCCGTTTACCAAGGTTCCCAGAACGCCGTTGATATCGACGTGGCCAACGTCGATGTGCGGCGACGGGATGTCGATGTGTGGCGATGGCACGTCGATGTGTGGCGATGGCACGTCGATGTGCGGCGATGGCACGTCGATGTGTGGTGATGGAACATCGATATGGGGCGACGGGATGTCGATGTGCGGCGAGAACGAAGTGTCTACGTGAAACGGAGCCGAAACGTCGATGTGCAGGTCAACATGCCCAACGTCGATGTGCGGCGATGGGACGTCGATGTGCGGCGATGGGACGTCGATGTGTGGCGACGGGACATCGATGTGTGGTGATGGAACGTCGATGTGCGGGGAAGCCAGGTCGATGTGCGGCGACGGAATATCGACGTGCAAGGGAATGTCGACGTGGAAGGGATTGGGAACTCCGTAGACGTCTGCGAGCCGGCGCACCAGATTTGCCAGGTTGCCGGGGTTGTTTTTGATCGCGAACGCGTTGCCTATTTCTCGGAACACACCGTCGACCACTTTGGTTATTCCGCTGCCGCCCGGTGGCTGAGGATCGAATGGAATAGGAACAGCTTGACGATTCACGATCCAACAATCCCAGTCCCCGGGACTCAGAGATTTCGAACTTTTGGGGGCCGGATTGGGATTGAAGGCGAGATCGGCATACAGGTTCATGCCGGCCGAAATCAGACCGTTACTGAACATTCCACTGGTAATCGCGTCCTTGATTCCATTGCTCACCTTCATGGCCAGCGGGTCGGCCGGGTTTCGCAAAGCGCCCAAAATCTGCGGAATAGTAAGCTTGGGCAAAGCCTTGCTGAGGAAGTTCAACCACGTGGTCTGGGTGGTGACCTCTTGAGATCCCGAGAGCGGAAACACTTCCAGCACAACCGAGTAGATGACGCCCATGCAACCCATCGAGACGACCACCGCATTGAGCCAATCCTGCGGGAGCAGGCCGTTGACCGGAGCGGTTCCGGCAATGATATGTGCCGGATCGAGGCCCGGGTAGCGATTCTGGAGTTTGGCGGCGTCCGCGATGGAAGCATTGCCCTCGATCCACCACTGTTGTCCACCTGGGCCGACGAAGTGGACCGCTTTGACACGATCGATGAGGAGAGGCAAGTTGAACTCGGCACCATGCGTTGCGGTTGACAAGCTACCGGCAAGCGTGGCACCTGGGTTTCCGCCAGAGGCTTGTAATTGCAAGCGCGGCGACTGGGAATCGAGCAGCGGGCCAAGCTCCTCCATAGTGATCCCGCCCTCGACATGGAAGTAGAACTTCTGGCTCGGGCCCGGCTGTGTAGCTTTGATGGCATCGGGCGAGAGTATTCCCTGGAGTTGTGCCTGAAGGGTCGATTTGAGGGAACGGGTGTTCATCAAATACGCGGGCTGGGGCTGCACGCCAGTAAGTGAACCGACAAGTTGCGGTACACGACGCTGGGCGCCGCCAAGTAACCGAACGTTGTTCTCGTCATACCCGATCAACCAATCATTGCTGGCGTCGATCGACGCGATGGAGGGTTGATCGTCGCCTGGGAACCCTTCCGCAAGTGGAAGGAATTGGTCGATGGAGTCGGATACTTGGACATTCGGCCTACCCGTGGCAACCATGCCCGGAAGCGACACGTCCGAGAACGACCAGCCACCGCCGACCGCTCGTAAAGGAACGTTGTCCGCCTCGGCCTTCCTCACTCCCCTAGCAATCTCGTCGACGGATGTGGGGAAAAACATTTTCTTGGCGATATACGCGTGCGTCCTAGGCCAGTTCTGCCACCAATGGTTGTACCCCACGTCCACGTGCGGCGGCACAGTATCGACGTGCGGCGGCGGTGGAACGTCAGCGTGCCCCCCAAAGTCGATGTGACCAATATCGGCGTGCCCCAGGTCAACGTGACCAAGGTCGGCGTGGCCAACATCGATGTGTGGCTTGGGAATGTCGATGTGCGGTGCCGGAACATCAGCGTGGGGGCGCGGAATATCCACGTGCGGAGGCGCAATATCAATGTGCGGGGGTGGAATGTCGACGTGCGGAGGCGGAATATCCACATGCGGGGGCGGAATATCAATGTGGGGCGGCGGAACATCGATATGTACCGGAACGTCCACGTGGGGCGGCGGAACATCGATATGCACAGGAACGTCCACGTGCGGGGGCGGAATGTCGATGTGAATGCCCACGGTTCAGCCTCCCATTGCTGGCTTCCGGTAGCGACCGGCATCATCTCATATTCTTGATTTGAACCCTATTTCTGAATGTTGGGATCGTCGCGATCGTCAATCTTTGTGCGGTGCCAGAAGAGCGACGCATTACATCAGACCGCGGCAGTAGTTCCGATGGAGATACTGACACCTCAGCAACTCGCAGAGCGACTGCAGGTCAAGCCGAGTTGGATTTACGAACAAACTCGCAACCGCTCAGGTGTTCGCAACCCCGATCCGCTGCCGCATATCAAAATGGGGTTGTACTTACGGTTTGACTGGCGAGATGTATTGGCGTGGTTAGAGCGGCAGAAAAATTAAGTAATTGACTGCTAAATTAGTATCCACGGCAAGATATACGTTCTTCTCTGCCCCCTCTTGCAAAGCGTCGTGAATGAGACCAGGCAGGTCGTCAGGTACAACTTGGGTGTTGCGAAAATAAACGCTGCCATCCCTGTGTATTGAAATTCGCATGGCATCTTCGCGCAGCGCCAGACGTTGTGGGCTGGCATAAACACTCGTGGGCAGATCTACCGGATACCAAAGGTGATGATGAAATGGTGAGACACTGGCGAGAAACACGAAGAGCAATGCAACCATCACACCCACAAACGGCCAAACGTTTATGAACGAGTAGAACTTAGACCTTCGCTTTGCGGTGCGCTGCTTTGCAGCTTGGCTTGGCGACCACACGGGATGACCCCCCATTTATGAAGGCAGGCTTGTCTCTTCTATTAAACACCGTGACAGTGCCAAAGTTTTTCATCTGTCGAGCGACCTTCCGCAAGAGTAATGATCGGGCGGGCAGGACTGCACCAAGTGGGAACCGAAGAGCGGCACCGAGGCTAGTCGACCTAACTAGGTTTTGGCTTGCTTGGAGCCCGTTTGACGTCTTCGCTCAAGACAATCGCTTCCGCTATTTCTTTCATCGACTTGCGCTTTTGGCGGCTATGCCTTTGCAGCGTAATATAAGCCTCTTGTTCGCTCAACTGCATATCCCGCTGCAGGATTCCTTTGGCGCGCTCGATGATCTTCCTGGTCTCCAATTGTTCGGAAAGCTCGGAGTTCTCTCCCTCGAGCCGGGCCATTTCGATCTCCGCGCCCACCAAAAATCCAATCGTCGAGATCATGTGAATCTCGCGCTGGCTGTAATCGTGCGGCTGCCGGTGTTGCAAGTTGATGACTCCGACGAGCTTGTCTCGGGATAACACTGGCACCGAGAGGAAAGCTTGGTAGAGATCTTCGGGCAATTCGTTGAACGATCGGAACCGTGGATCCTGGAAAGCATCGCGCGCCACCGCCACCGGAGTTTTATGCTCGGCAACCCATCCCGTGATGTCCTGCCCCACCTGCAGCTTCAGTCGATCGACAACTTCCGCATGCGGATTCTTGCTGGCCCGCAGCACCAGGTCGTCACCCTCCAGAACGTAAACGAAACACGAATCCGAAGCCACGACGGCGGAAATCACTTCTACGACTCGCCCCAGAAGTTCGGGCAACGGATCGGCCGCCGCGATGCGGTTGCCGATCTCATGCAGCATGTCCAGTTCAACGTTCTTTGCCGATAATGGGCCGCTATCATAGTTCATGGCTTCTAATCTACCGGCCGCAGAACCATGCCGTCCAATTGAAATTTTGCGGCCACTGAATCGAAAGGAAAACGCGTGCTGCCGGCGGACCGCTGGAACGGCCCGCCGCGCAGGTTGCGAATTTGCCTTCAGTCGGTCGATTTGGATGGCGCTCCCGTTCCGGGAAGCGCCACCTGAGCAACGATCTGCGTCTTTTCCTTCGGGCTTAGCCAATCGAAATCCACGACGAGTCCCTGGTCCAGGAGCATGGAACGCATGATTCTTTCATTGTTCACCGGCTCCAAGACGAGCTTGCTGGAATCCGGAGTATGCGCACTGCGCGTCGCCATTGCGAACATGATGGTAGTCGGACCCGCCTTTTCCGGGGTCACGATTACCTGCACCACTTGGCGTGCGCCCTGAATCGAGCTGACGGCTTGCAGGACGCCCGAGGGTTCGATTGAGAATTTGTAAGTTCCTGCTGGTAGAGATGCCTTCCCGAGCTTTGCATTTTCCCTCAGCGTGAACTTGCCAGCGACTGTTTCCTGGGCGAACGCGGGGCCTGAGGCTCCGCAAAAAACCATCAGCCCCAGCAGCACTACTCTCGCAAATGCACTCCGATAAACCGATTTACTTAGAGGCGTTGTCATTTTGTTCCTCCAGCTTAGATTGGGATACACGCCCAAGCTGCGCTTGGTGCGTCACTTTGTTCTTTGCGACCGTTTCAGACCACGAGGTCAGCGAACTACTAATTCAACGGAGGGGCTGGACAGCGTTACTGAAGAACTTCGAAGTTCTCTTCGTACTTTGCAGCGTGGCAAACGCACGAACTCTACAATGTCACTCTCCCAGAATAGGCTCAGCGAGTCCAATTCAAAGATTTCATCGGTGCTATGAGCCTAGTCAATAGCTGCAATCTTCTTGCGCTGAGTGAGTAGGACTCAGACGCATCGCGAGCTCGCAGGTTTTTGGCCTCAGACCTGGACGTTCCAGAATACCGCTGCTCTTTCCATGGGTCGCCGTAGGCGTGATAGCCATTGCGTTCCCAGAAGCCGAGGCGATCGTGGTCGAGCAACATGAACCCGCGCACCCACTTCACGCTTTTCCACGCGTGCAAGTGCGGCGCGATCAAACGCAGCGGCCCGCCGTGTTCTGCCGCCAGCGGCTCGCCATCATGTTCAAACGTGAACAGCACGTCCGGCCGCAGCAAATCCGCCAGCGGCACATTCGCCGTGTAACCTTCCTCGGCCAACACCAGCGCAAACTCCGCGCCCGGCTTCGGCTTTATCAGCTTCATCACATCCGTGAACAGCACGCCCTTCCAACGATTGTCCAGCCGGCTCCAGCGCGTCACGCAATGAAAATCCGAAGTGACCTCCGTTTGCGGCAGCGCGCGAAATTCCTCCCATGTCAGCCGTACCGGCTCTTCCACCAGCCCCGAAATCTTGAAGTCCCATTTCGCCGCGTCGAAATGCGGCACACCGCCGTAATGCAGCACCGGCCACTTCAGCGTCAGCGACTGCCCCGGCGGCAGCCGCCCGTCCTCCTTGGCCTTCTTCTCTAACTCTCTCCGTCCGCCATCCCCAAACAGTGCCATCTCGCTCCCCCGCGAAATTAGATTCTCCGCTGTGTAAGAAGTCATTTGTTGTACTTCCTGTCTGGTCGCTTTGGTCTCTCTCAGGACGCGTGCGGACAGTGTGGTTATGAACGCCCTTGAAGACCCTCCGGCAACCAAGCAAAATCCCGCAAGCACGAAAAGCTTGGAGAGATCTCCCGCGGCGTTCACCGTTCCCTTTACGGCGTCGATAGGATTACTGGAGATCATATTCAAGAAGAGAAGAACTATGAAAGAACAAACAACCATACCGCCGAGGAGGCTTTGCCAAAAACCAGCGTTCTTTGGTTCCTCTCCCCGAGCACCGAGGTAATTCAGAACGCCGCCAACAGTGCCGCTCAGCAGCATGACCACCAAAATCCAAAAGTTAGGCTGAATCATGTGCGCTCGCATTTACGCACTACTTTGTTAAATTAGTTTGAGTGTACTTTCTGATTGACACGCTGCCGACTTATTGGTATACGCTAAATATGCGAATGGGAAGGCCGCCGAAACTGCCCTCTGAGGTTCGCTCATCTGTAATCCCTGTCAGGCTGACACGTGCTGAGTGGCGGGAATTGCAAAAGCGAGCTAGGCAAAGCGGGATTCCGGTATCTGAGTACATCCGCAAAAAACTGGACTTGCGAAAGGATGCAGAATGAACACACAGAACGGCAGTATCAAACGATTAGGTAAGAGCTGGTACGGACGCTGGCGCGAAGACGTGATTGAGAACGGCCAGACCGTCCGCAAGCAACGCTTTGAGAAGCTCTGCGATGTAGATGACCGCTATCGGGCGAAAGCGGATGTACGTCCGCTCTTAGCAGACAAACTTCGGGCTTTGAACGAGGGACGAACGGACGCCCGCAGCTCACTCACACTCGCGCTGTTTGTCGGTGCGTACTACGATCCTTACGCACGCGAGAACTTCAAACCCTCAACGGTTCACGGCTACTCGAAGCTTTGGAGCGATGCACTTTGTCCGAGAGTGGGCGAGATTCGGTTGCGGGACTTCAAAACGGTCGACGCCGCGAACACGCTCTCATACTTCACTGGAAAAGGATGGGGGCGTCGCTCGCTCAAGCACGCAAAATCACTCCTAAGCGGCATCTTCACTTACGCTAAGAATCTCGGAGTGCTTGACGGAGTTAACCCCGTACAGGGAACGATCATTCCACGGAAAGCAGCAGCGCCCGCTGAAACGCACGCGAGCACGCCCGATGAGGTGGTCGCCGTGCTCGCCGTGCTCGACGTGCTCAGAAGGGTTAAGGACTTAGACCAACGCTCGAAGCTGCAAGCTCAAACCGCGGTTGCTTTGATGTTCTTTGCTGGCCTACGTCCGGGCGAAGCTCGCGGCGCAAGGTGGGAAGATTATGACGGGAAAACCCTGAGCGTAAAGCGGAGCGTCTGGCGCAAACATATAACCGATCCAAAAACGGCGAGCGCAGCAAAGCCCGTTCTTGTGATTGAGCCGTTGCGCGAACTTCTCGCAAAGTTGCGCGAAGCGGAAAGCAATCCCGCTTCTGGCCCGATCCTACGCGGCATGAAGGGCAAGCCCCTAAACCTAGATAGGCTGGCGAGGCGAGTCATCCGGCCAGCGCTCCGCAACCCCGAAAACTACCGCACTCCCGATTCGAAGCTTATTGAGTGGCAGGGCTTCTACTCCCTGAGACGCGGTATTGCAACACAGCTAACCGCGATAACCCGCGATCCGATGGCAGCCAAAGGACTGCTGCGGCATTCCAGCGTCAATACGACTCTCGCGCACTACATCAAGGATGTGCCGGAAGTCACAGCAAGCGGAATGGCGCAAGTCGAACTGCTATTCGGTGAATTCGATGTTGTAGGGCAAGTCCAGTAGAGGTTGTGATAAGACTGTGATAAAGAGCCGCGCAATCACTCGCCTCAATCGAAAGGGCAATCCTTCTAACTCCAAGGCTACGCGCTGTTTAGTGGCGGAGGAGGAGGGATTCGAACCCCCGAGACCCTTTCGAGTCTAACGGTTTTCAAGACCGTCGCATTCAACCACTCTGCCACTCCTCCACGTTGATTCTACTACACTTATTGGCAACGATTGGCAACCTGTTGCACATTTGCACGGCGGCGCGAGCGTTCGTATGGCGGGGCCGTCATCACCGCTGCCGGAACCGATGATCGCGTTGTCGGGCTGGTTTACATCGCCGCGGTCGCTCCCGATGCCGGTGAAACCGTGCAGAGCCTGCTCGACAAGTA
>Ga0137398_10000082_pt1 | contig 25835 bp, 18 predicted proteins | sample czorhiz216metaG_FD_106659 | JGI IMG/M metagenome (GOLD analysis project Ga0137398, IMG submission 106659) | Vadose zone soil microbial communities from Angelo Coast Range Reserve, California, USA - czorhiz2.16 metaG | ecosystem: Environmental > Terrestrial > Soil > Vadose zone | place: USA...
TGGGTCACGTCAGGCACAACGAACACTGGAGCGAGACGGGGTTTCTGGCCGGCGAGGCGGCAGTCAACAGCTTGGTCGCGGTTGAAACATTCAAATACTCGCTGCGTCGCCAGCGGCCTTACCAAGGCGACGGAAGCGGGCCATTTTTTCAGAATGGTGGAACCTCTTTTCCATCGGAGCATGCAGCGGCGGCATTGTCGGTAGCGGGGGTAGTCGCACACGAGTACCCGGGGCTGCCAATGAAAATCATGGCCTACGGTCTGGCATCTCTAGTGGACTACTCCCGAATTCGTGGACACCAACATTTTCCATCTGACGTCTTCGTCGGCAGCATCATAGGCAATCTGATCGCCCAGAATGTTTACAGCCGTCATCACGATCCTGGACTGGGCGGTGAGGCTTGGAGATCGATCAGCCAAGTGTTTCGCGGAGATGGAAACTCTTCTCCGGCGAATCATGGTTCTCCTTACGTTCCGCTCGATAGTTGGATCTATCCTGCGCTTGAACGACTGGCAGCCATGGGTCTGATCAATAGCGCATTCGAAGGGATGAAGCCTTGGACGCGCAATGAGTGTGTTCGACTGTTACAGGAAGCTTCTGAGTCGTTGGAGGGAGAAGGACACGGCGGCCCGGAAGGAGAAAAGATTCTTCGCCTTCTGGAATCTGAATTCCGCGAAGAGTTCGAAGGTCGCAACAGCGATTCTCGGCTTCGGGCAAATGTTGAATCTGTATACGCGCGGGTGACCGGAATTTCAGGGGAGCCCCTGACCGACGGCAATCATTTTGGGCAGACTCTCATCAACGACTTTGGCAGGCCGTACCAGGAAGGGTTCAACTCCGTCGATGGTATTTCCGCTTGGACTACGGCCGGGCGCTGGGTCGGCTACGTGCGCGGCGAATACCAGCATGCTCCGTCGGCCCCCTCGCTCTCGGCGAGCGCTCTTCAATTCATCACCTCGACGGATGGGATTCCGACAGTGCCTCCTGGAACGCGAATCCCAGCGAGCGATCGTCTTCGTTTACTTGACGCCTATGTGGGTTTGACCTTCGAGAATTGGCAAGTTTCTTTCGGAAAACAGAGCCTCTGGTGGGGACCGATGGCAGGTGGGCCTCTGATGTTCAGCAACAATGCCGCCCCCATCAACATGTTCCGTATTAGCCGTGTTTCGCCGTTCAAGCTTCCTAGCGTCGCCGGATTGCTTGGGCCGATCCGTGTTGAGTGGTTCCTCGGGCAATTCGAGGGACACCAGTTTGTCTTTCAGACCGACACCGGCCTCGTTGGCCAACTAGGTCAATCTTTGAGTCGCCAGCCTTTCCTCCAGGGACAGAAAATCAGTCTGAAACTTACACCCAATTTTGAGTTTAGTGTTTCCTTGACGGTTGTTTTTGCTGGCGGTCCTTCGCCCCTCACGTTCCGTACTCTGAGTCGCAGCTATTCGCTTGGCCAGGGCAACGGCCATCAGGGGGGATTTGACGATCCCGGTGATCGTCGAAGTGGCGCCGACTTCAGTTACCGTCTCCCTGGATTGCGAAATTGGCTCACCTTCTACGGTGAGGCCTTTAATGAAGACGAGATTTCCCCGGTGGCCTACCCCCGCAAGGCCGCCATCCTCGGAGGGCTTTACTTTTCTCACGTCCCGGGCCTTCCTAAGCTTGATTTGAGGATGGAAGGGGGAACGACAGTTCCGCCAGACTTCCCGGGCTGCAATGGATGCTTTTACGTGAACGGTCGTTATCCGGATGGTTCTTACGCTAACCTTGGCAACCTCGTCGGGAGTTGGTTAGGCCGCGCTGGACAGGGTGAGCAGGCTTGGAGCACGTATTGGCTCACTTCGCGCAACAAAATTCAATTTAATTACCGGCACCAGAAAGTTGACGCTTTTTATCTTCCGCAGGGGGGAACGCTGAATGACGGAGGAGTGAAAGCTGATTTTTGGTTGGGTGCCAAAGTGACGCTTTCGGGATCAGTGCAGTATGAAAAGTGGAACTATCCCGTGTTGGACCCATTACCAAGATCCAACGTAGCAACCTCCATCCAGCTCACGTTCTGGCCTCGTTCTTGGAAGTGAGCGGACACGAAAACTGTATGAAAGAAGAGAAGGGAGACGAGAAGAGACGTGACGCAGACGGCCACCAAACAGCAACCTGAGGCGGCGGTACAGCCGGTCACGGGAGAGGTTTTGCTGCCGGAGATGTCACTCGATGATACGCGCGAGTGGCAAGCGGAACAGCTACGTCTCCTTTGGGGACGTCGCCGGTTCTTTTTCCGAGCTGTGGCAGCTGGCCTGCTCGTCTCAACTGTGATCGCGTTCTTGATTCCGAAGTCCTACACCTCGACGACACAACTCATGCCGCCCGATCCACAGTCAACTTCGGGCATGGCGATGATGGCGGCGATGGCCGCAAAGGGTGGAGGAGGCTTGGCAGGTGTAGCGGGCGACTTGCTTGGGCTCAAGAGTTCAGGTGCGTTGTTTATTGGCGTTCTGAGGAGTCAGACATCACAAGACCGCCTCATCGAGCAGTTTGATTTGAAAAAAGTCTACGGCGCGCGTCTCGTCATGGATGCGCGGGCGAGACTCGATGAAAACACGTCGATTTCGGAAGACAAGAAGAGCGGCATCATCACGATAAGCGTGACGGATCACAGTCCTCAGCGGGCTGCGGCTCTGGCGAGCGCCTATGTCGACCAATTGAACGCACTCGTTTCTGAGCTCTCGACTTCTTCCGCGCATCGTGAACGCGAGTTTCTCGAGGAGCGGCTCAAGGTCGCGAAGACAGACTTGGACGACGCCTCCAACCAACTCGCTCAATTTTCCAGCAAGAACAACACGCTCGATATCCAGCAGGAAGGAAAGGCGATGTTGGACGCAGCGGGCACGATAGCGGGCGAGATGATTGCCGCGCAATCGCAGCTCGAAGGTCTCCGGCAGATTTATACCGACAACAATTCTCGCGTCCGTTCATTGAACGCTCGCGTAGCGGAACTTCGCAAGCAACTCGAAAAGCTCGGTGGTACGCAGGCGAATACTGGGAATGCCACCAAAGCGTCTCCCGAGCAGACAGGGGATCCTTCCGCGGCTAAGGCCGGCGGTGGCCTGCCTTATCCCACCATCAAGAGTCTGCCGCTCCTGGGAGCAAAGTACGCCGACTTCTACCGCCGCGCGAAAATCCAGGAAACGGTCTACGAACTGCTGACCGAGCAATATGAGCTCGCAAAAGTGCAAGAGGCAAAAGAAACACCCAGCGTCAAGGTGCTGGATCCGGCAAGAATCCCGGAGAGGAAATCATTTCCTCCACGCCTGGTGATCATGGTTCTCGGAACATTTCTGGTTTTCGCCATGTCGGTGATTTGGGCGCTTGGATCAGCACGCTGGGAAGTGACCAGCCCACAAGATCCGCGAAAAGTTTTGCTGCACGAAGTGGCTGGCACGCTGAAGGCGCGGATTCCATGGGCGCACTCGAATGGAGCGAGTCCCAAGGGAGCGGGGGCAGGGACGCGTGTCGACGCTGGAGTAGAGAGTCGGGCGGAAGAGGATTTTGTGCGGGACAGCGATTTGAAGGACAAGTAGTCTCGAATCGTCTGTAACGTGCTGTAAAGGCACAGGTTAGATGGGATTCGGCCCTGTGACTGACAGGGCGAAGCTGTATCTGGAGTTGGAGATGGCATCTTCGACGGTGACGACGGCAGCTTTCGAACAAGCAACTTACTCCGGCGCGGTTGTGCTGCCAGAGGTTTGGGCGGAAGACCACTGGTACGCGGTGTATACCCGCGCACAGCATGAAAAAACTGTTGCGGCGGAGATGGGGATTCGCAAGGTCGAACATTTTCTGCCGCTTTACAGTTCCGTGCGGCGGTGGAAAGACCGACGCGTGCAATTGGAACTGCCGTTGTTTCCCGGATACGTGTTCGTGCGGCTGGCGCTGCGCGACCAGTTGCGGGTGCTGCAAATTCCGAGCGTAGTGCGGCTGGTCGGCTTTAGCGGACAACCGACGGCGCTTCCCGACACTGAAATGGAAATCATGCGGTCTGGCCTCTCGCAGAGTTTGCACGCGGAACCGCATCCGTTCCTGACGGTCGGCCGGCACGTGCGGATAGGCGGAGGACCGTTCGCGGGGCTGGAAGGGGTGCTGAGGCGCAAGAAAAGCGGCACGCGCGTGATCGTATCGCTGGGGCTGATCCAGAGATCGGTGGCGGTGGATGTGGATATCGCCGATGTACGACTGGCAATCGGATAAGGGCTGTCAGGATGCCTGAAATCAAGAACACGAAGGATCTGCGGTCCGCAGATGACGTCGCATCGACGAGGTCCACGACTTTAGCCCAAACAGCCGTGATGGTAGAAACCGCAGACAACCCTGTCAATGGGAATAATGGAAACAACGGACATGGCGGTCAAGGTGTAGGCAAGGGGCATAATGGGCATTTAACTAGCGGGCGGCTGCTGGCAAGAAATACGGTTTGGAACCTGATCGGCGGCGGCGCTCCAATGATCGTAGCGGTCTTCTGCATTCCGATCCTAATTCGAGGATTGGGCACGGACCGCTTTGGGGTACTGACGCTGGCTTGGGCGCTGATCGGTTACGCCAGCCTGTTCGACCTGGGGCTGGGACGCGCGCTGACGCAGTTGGTAGCACAGAAACTGGGGGCGGGGAAGGAAAGGGAGATACCCTCGCTAGCCTGGACTTCCCTTGTATTAATGTTGCTTCTGGGGATCGTTGGAACAGCCGCGGTATTTCTGATTTCTCCCTGGCTTGTGCATGGCGGCTTAAACGTACCTGATCCGCTGGAGCCCGAGACTCTGCAAGCGTTCCGCCTGCTGGGGCTTTCCATTCCTTTCGTAATCACTACGGCCGGATTGCGGGGCTTGCTGGAGGCGCACCAGCGTTTTGGACTGATTAATTCCTTGCGGATTCCGATGGGAGTATTCACGTTTGCGGGACCGATGCTCGTGCTGCCGTTCTCCAAGAGCCTTGTCCCAGTGGTCGGAATGCTGGTTGCCGGGCGAATCGCCGCCTGGGCAGCACATCTGCTGGTTTGCCTGCGATTTCTACCCGATCTGGGGCACTCAATCATGTGGAAGCGCTCGGCCGCCGTGCCGTTGCTGCGGTTCGGCGGATGGATGACGGTCACCAACGTTGTCGGTCCACTCCTAGTCATGCTCGATCGCTTCTTGATCGGCGCTCTGGTTTCCATGACTGCCGTGGCCTACTACGCGACGCCATTCGAGGTGGTTATCAAGTTCCTGGTGCTCCCGAGCGCGCTAGTAGGGGTGATGTTTCCCGCATTCTCCGCAAGCTTTGTGCAGAACAGCGAGCGGACCGCGCTGCTCTTCAGCCGAAGCGTCAAGTTCCTATTTCTGGTCCTGTTTCCCGTCATGCTGTGCACAGTGACCCTGGCGCAGAATGGCCTGAGGCTGTGGCTGGGCCCGGAATTCACGGAGCACAGTTTCCGGGTGCTCCAATGGCTGGCGGTGGGAGTGTTCATCAACAGCCTGGCGCAAGTGCCCTTCACCTTCCTGCAAGGGGCGGGAAGGCCGGACCTAACAGCCAAGTTGCACCTTATCGAGCTTCCTTTATACCTGGGGCTGCTCTGGTGGCTGGTGAACACACGCGGGATCGAAGGCGCGGCCATAGCCTGGAGCGCGCGAGTGGCGGTGGATGCTATGTTGCTGTTCGGCCTAGCGAAACGGTTTCTGCCCGGCAAGAATGGGATACGGTTGCGGACGGCAGTGCTGCTGGCGATGGCATTACTGGTTTTGGCGTTGGCGGCGCTGCTCGAAGGGCCCATCGTCAAGAGTTTTTTTCTGCTAGGAACCACTCTGTGTTTCGTGTTTGTGGCGTGGTTCCGAGTCCTCACTCCAGAAGAAAGAACACTCGCGGATGTTTCGCGCCTATGATTACTCTGCGCAGCGAAAGCTGTCCGATTTGCGAATCAAGCAATCGGCGATTGCTGGGTAAGCCGGGGAGAATCAGCGAGGCATTCAAGAAGTACAGCGAAATAGGGCAAGTTAACGTCGCACGCTGCCTGGATTGCACCGGCAAGTACATCCACCCCATGGTGTATTTCTCCGAGGACTTCCGAAAAGAGCTCTACAACCTTGATTACTTTCATTCGAACGGCGCGGTACAGGACTTCAAAAATATCGAAGAGAAAATCAGCATTATGGCGGCCGTAACAAAATTGTCGGGCGACACGCGCAGCAAAACCATGCTGGATATAGGATGCGGGACAGGGGAATTCCTGAAGACAGGCGCCGACGCAGGATTCAACGTCACGGGTATTGACGTAGACAGCACTACCACTGGCTATATCACGAATAAGTACGGATTTCGCACCGTGACCGGCCTGTTGGGTCCCGAGACTTTTCCGGCAGGGAGCTTCGATGTGGTGGTACTTTCGCACGTCATCGAACACCTGCAAAAACCGGCCGAACTGCTTGCGGTGATCCACAGCATCCTGAAACTGAATGGCTTGTTTGTGATGTGCACGCCGAATTCTGATTCGTTTGAGGAAGACATTCATCACGCCTACGGGCGGGTCCGTCACGACGGCTCCAAGTGTTATTACCTATCCCCATTCCTAAATCCATACCACATCATCGGATTCAACCGGAAGTCCGCGCGGAGAATCCTCGAACGTTCAGGGTTCGCCGTCGAATACTTCAAGGTACGCTCGGGCCTCGAATGGGAAGACCAGACACGCAAGTTCATCATGCGGTCCATCAAAGTGATAGGAGCCTTGGTCAACAAAGGCATGAGCATTGTTACCATCTCCCGGAAACCGGTGGCAGCGAGTGTCGGATGAAGCGCCAGGAGATTCTGTCAGCTGCTTGTGTGACGGTATTGATGTGCGGTTGCGGGAATGTTGCCAGCGTCGTGTCTCCCGGAAACGTGCTGCTTCCGGCGGGTTCAGAGCAATACATCTGGGTCTCCTCGCCCTCGCCGGATGCCACGGTTCCAAGAATGTTCAGGAAGAGCTTCTCGCTAGTATCCGTGCCGATGAGCGCAACGCTGTACGTGTTTGGACCTTACAACGCCGACGTGCTAATCAACGGCGCAAGCGTCATCCATCAGGCGCAAGGCGGGCCGGTTCTCACCAATGAGCGACCGCTGGAAACCGCCGAGATCTCGAACGTGTTGATGACCGGCACAAACGCAATTTCTGTGATTGCTTCAGGCAGCGAGATACTTGCGCTCAAAGTCGTTCCTGCCGAGCAAGGCATCAATGCGCAGCCGCTAGTGGTTTCGGATGGCCTGTGGGAAGGATCAACGGATGGTTCCACCTGGATGCCGGTCAGGTCTTTTGGTTCGCTGGAGTCTGACGTAACGCGGTTTAAAGGCAATTTTGACCTTAACCTTTATGAGTGGCCCGGCTATCAGGGAATCAGCGCCATTCTCGATCATGCGTTCGTCGGAGCGGTTTCCTCCACTTCAAGTAGCGCGAACAGCGTGATGCTGGATTTCGGCAAGGAAATCTCGGGCAGGTTGAAAGTGGATTCAACCTCTTCCACGGTGGTGCATTTACAAATGAGCCTTGGGGAGACTTTGCAAGAGGCGACACCCGATTTTTCCATGATAGGGCCGCGAAATCTTGTGGTTCCAGCTGGAGAAACAGCGTACGGCCCAGTGACGGCTTTCCGTTATGCTCAGGTTGTTTACCTGGACGGTACCGACGCTGCGAAGTCTCTACGCATCCAGGCGGATGAAGTGTTTCGCAATGTGCCAGTGGTGAAGCAATATCAGAATCCGGACGCTCTGCTGACGCAAATCTGGCAAACCAGCGTTTACACGGCGCAACTGGGAATGCAAACAGAGTTCTGGGATGCCCCCAAGCGGGACCGCGTTCCCTATTCCGCCGATCTTTATGTGAGCGCGCGAACGGCCAGGGCGGCGTTCGGAAGTGCGACAGAACCAATCGTGAAATACACGCTGGAAGACCTCGTGAAGCGGGTATGTATCGTCAACGGCCGGGCCACAACGGGGCAAGACATCAACTGCATCCCTTCCTTCAATGCCTGGTGGATTCTGGACTTGAGCGATCTGTACCGTTCGAACGGGGATGTCGCGTACCTGGCAAGCCAGCGCGAGAATCTGAAGGCCATTCTAGATAGAATGCAAACGCAATTGCAGAATGGCTTGTTTGCCGATGATCCCAGCACGTTTTTGTTCGCGGATTGGTCGCCTGGGATGTATCACTTTGCCGGGCAAACGGCACCGGAAGCGGCAAAGATCACCACGATGATTTACTACATGGCGTTCCGAGAAGCGACGTTCCTTTTTGGCGAGATAGGAGACGCGCCATCAGCAGCAAGCTACGCCGCCATTGCCGCAGCGATCAAGACGGATGCAGGCGCGGCGTACTTCGATACAGGTACGGGCACTTTCGGGGACCGGATGCAATCGAATGCGATGGCGGTCTTTTCCGGCATTGCCGATCCCTCGGAATATGACGCCATCTATACGCAGATTCTGAGCCAGCCGCCTTCGCTGGAGGTAACGCCGTACTTTTATTACTTCGTGCTGGAAGCGATGGAGATGACCGGGCACCGAGCCGAAGCCGTGGACCTGATCCGGCAAGTATGGGGCGGGATGTTGAATGCGGGTGCTACAACATTTTGGGAGATTGATCCGCCTGGATGCGCCAGCGCGGCGGATGTCGGACACTGCCTGATAACGGATTTCGACAAATTATCCAGCCAGGGCACGCGTGATGTCATATCCATGGCGCATGGCTGGGCGTCCGGGCCTGCGGCCTTCCTGATGGAGAGCCAGCCATGAAACAGGGCGCGAGCATAGTAACACAGTTCCGGAAACCAGCAGCGACTGGATGCTGCTAAAGAGAATCCATGTCCTTAGACAAATGGCTGGCGTTGGCCTTCAGTTTAATGATCCTGGGGCAAGCCTATCTGGTACGGCGATACGTAGGCACTTGGCTGTTTCCGGCCTGCCTCTTCGGGCTTTTCTGGTTTGGCTTTACGTTTTTCCCCCTTGCAGTTTTGTTTTGGATTCCAGTGCATCCGTACGCTATTGGCTTTATATTTCTGTGCACTCTTGCGTTCTCACTGGGCTCGGTCGTCTTTGATTGGAGGTCGGCGTTTGAAAGGAACAAGGAGAAGTGCGACAACGCAGGGCAGGTATACGGCAGTTCCTTTCTGAAAGTCGTCTTCTACGCGTCCACTCTCTCGTCGCTGGCGTTTCTGATTCTCAATTTGCTTCTCCAGGGATTCTCCCTCACTGACTTGTTTTTCGATTTGTTCACGAGTGCAGGAGCTTACGCAGACTTGGTCGCCTCCGAGAACTTCAAGGCCAATATGTTCGATCAATTCAGCATCGTTTTTGCATACCTTGGCGTCATTCTGGGCGGGTTTTTGTTTCCGTGCATGCCAACGAAAATGGGACGGCGCCTTATCGTTATTTTGTCTTTTCTCCCGCCGGTAGTTATAACAATTACCCAGACGACTAAGGGGCATTTGTTTTTATCTATTGTTTTCTTCTATGCCGGGCTGTTGTTATATCGGGTGTGGGTGGGCAAGCTGGATTTGTTTGGGAAGATTAGCATTAGGTCGCTAACGCTTTGTGTGGTTTTGCTAATCGCAGTTGCGACGATTGCGTTTGCATCGCGAGCTCGATACGACGTCGACGACACTGGGTTTATTATCGACAGGTTGGTCGGAAGCTATGCGTCGTATTCCTGTGGCCATATCTACGGGTTTTCCGACTGGTTCTCTTTCGTTGCAGGAGGCCGCTCTGAGCTAACCTACCCCCATGAAAATGCCACTTACGGTTTCTACACTTTCATGGCCCTATTCCAACTGCTAGGCAGCCATAGGACCGTACCGGGGGGCGTCTTTGATCAATATTATTCTTACGGGGATTTGGTGACCGGAAACATTTACACTATGTTTCGCGGTCTCGTCTTGGATTTCGGAATTATCGGCTCTGTGCTGTTCCTGCTTGCTACCGGCTTTCTACTTCATTGGGCCTTTCATAGCATGTTGCGCAATAGAAGCCCGGTGTTTACGGTTGCTGTGTTCGTGTTCATGCTAGGTTACTTCTATTCTTCTTTTATTGTCAGCCTGCTGATCTGGAGCAGGATTTATTTGACCTTTGTTCTTTTGTGGGTCGTCCTGCAGGTCAACAAGTGGATTACGCAGAGAGATGGACGCCGCTTGAAGGTGCCGAGAATGGCCAGCGAAGTGGCGGCGCAGACATGAAGAGCGCCATCAGCGAAGTTGAGGCCGCAGGCGCCGTCATTCCAGTAGTGATTCTCAACTGGAATGGAGCGGAAGACACGATCGAGTGCCTGAAGTCGATTAGGAAGAGCGCTGCGGCGGGATTCGTCCCGGTGGTAGTGGATAACGGGTCGAAGGCGGAGTCCATTGAAAGATTGAAAGAGGAATGCAGGCAGATCTTCAGCAGAATCCTATATCTGAAAGGGAACGAGGTAGCGGAGCGCAACGGGGCGGCGCGAGAGGAGTACCGGGAGTATCTATCGCCTGAACATAGAGGCGAAGAAGCGCTCGTGTTTATCGAAAACGGAGAGAACTTGGGTTTTGCGAAGGGAAATAATGTAGGGATCCGGTTTGCGGAGTCGGCCGGGGCAGAGTGGGTGATGCTGCTGAACAATGACACGGTGGTGGCGCCAGAGACGTTTCAAGAACTGCGGAGATTTCTGAGGGAGCATCCATCTTTTACGGCAATCACACCGCAGATCAGGAACTACAGCCCGAATACGCGAATCCAGAATTGCGGCGGCGATTTGACATATTTTGGGAGCCGGAAGTACAAATTCGCGAACCAGGACGCTTCCGCGCTGCCGGAGTCGGACTTTTCGGCGATCACTTTCGTTACGGGTTGCGCGCTGCTATTCAAGTACAAGGTTGCAGGCGCGCTGACAGAAGATTTTTTCTTTGGAGAAGAGGACTACGAGTTTTCGCTGAGAATGAAGGAGCGCGGGCTGGAAATGGCTTGCGCACACGGAGCAGTGGTCTACCACAAGGCGGGAGCGACCATTGGCAGGAATTCGACGCGCTTGGGGGCCATCGTTTTGCAGTACGTGAGCCGGCTGATTAATACACGGAACCACTATTCCAAGATGAGATGGCAGGCGACAAGGATATTGGCGTACGCCTATCTGCCGGTGCTTCTCGTCAGGAGCGGAATCGATCTGCGGAGGGCAGTAGGGGCGATTCGCAGAGTCGAGGCGTATCTCAAGCAGAATCGCGGGGTTGATCACGCCGAGTTTCGGGAGATGATAAGTCTTCAATGATGCGCTCGATGGCGGCGCGTCGCTTCTCATAGGAGAAATGGTCGATGATTCTTGCACGCGCTTGCGCGCCGAGGGCATGACGCTCCTGGTCGGTCTTAGCGAGAAGGCTGATGATTCCCGCGGCTACGGCACGCGGGTCATTATGGTCCACGAAGACGGCGTGGCTGCCGACCAGCTCCGGAATGGCGCCTCTGCGGCTGACCACTACCGGGGTTGCACAGCTCATAGCTTCGGCAACGACCACGCCAAAGGTTTCCGTGTCACTGATTTGGACATAGATTTTGGATCGCTGGAGCCAACTGACGACGTCCGCGTTCTGCATGCTGCCGGCAAAACTAACGCTTGCCTGGATGCCGAGGCCGGAAACGAGAGTAAGAAGGCGATGGTAGGCGTTGCCTTGGTCTCCAATGATGACGAACTTCTGGTCAGGAAAAGCTTTGAGAACGATAGGGATGGAACGAAGAAAGATTTCGCCGCGCTTAATGCTAATGACGTGGTCATAGAGATTGAAGATGGTGGTGACATGCGACGGGTCGCCGTCAGAAGGGCGGAACGTGCTGGTATCGACGCTATTCGGGACGACAATGGGGGCAAGAGCGCCCAAAGTTTTCACGTCGTCAACCATGAAATGGGAGACGACCAAGACAACGGTGGCGAAGCGGAGACTCAAGCGAGCAGCAAGTTTTTTGTACCAGGGAGTCGCGAGATAGCCGGCCGGAATACCGGACAGGGAATCACGGTAGAACATCGCATCGTTGCCGCCAGCGATGACGATGATGGGTTTGCGGGAGAGGCGAGCTTTGATCAGTGGCAAGATGCTGCCACTGGCCCACCAGGAGAAATAGAGATCGCAGCCCCAAGGAATTTCATGGAAGGACGTGGCGATGGTTACGTTGTATCCGAGATCGTTCAGGATGCGAATATCCTGAAGTGAGTACTGCTCCTTCCGGAGTTGCGCTCGGTTCTCATGGGAGAAGAAACACGCTGTCTTGTCAGTGGTCATGATGGTGGTCTGAGAGTCTCCAGTGGGCGGCCGCGGCGACGATCACGCCAGGAATGCCAGAATGGCTTCCCTGCATTATATATCGCACGATGCGGTTCTTCGGTGACGTGGCTGCTGAGAAGCCTAGAGTAGAGGCAATGAGAAAATATCAAATCTGCACGAATTGCGTGATGGACACGTCCGATCCGAAAATCATGTTTGACGGGAAAGGAAGGTGCGATCACTGCGCGAGTTTTTATAAGAGCGTGCTGCCGAATTGGCAGCCGAATGAAGCCGGGAGGAAGGTGCTCGAGAAGAAGATCGAGCAGATCAAGAAGGCCGGGGTAGGGAAGGACTTCGATTGCATTATCGGGATTAGCGGGGGAGCGGACAGCTCGTACCTGACGTATCTGGCGAAAGAGCAGTTTGGGCTGCGCCCGCTGGTGTTCCACGTGGACGGCGGGTGGAATTCGCAGATTGCGGTGAACAATATTGAAAAGTTGATTGACAGCCTGGGCTTGGAATTATTCACGGAAGTGATCGATTGGAAGGAGATGCGGGACCTGCAACTGGCGTTTTTCAAGTCTGGCGTTCCGCACATCGATTTGCCGCAAGACCATGCTTTTTTTGCGACGATGTACAAGTTCGCGGAAAAGCACAAGGTGAAGTACATCCTCACGGGCGGCAATATTTCAACGGAATGCGTGCGGAATCCGTTGGACTACTTCTATTACGGAACGGACTTGTGGCAAATCCGGGATATTCACGGGAGATTTGGGCAAGCGCCGCTCGTCCATTTCCCTTTATCTGGGATTCTGAGGCACAAGGTTTATTTGAGGTATTTCAAGGGAATCGAAGTGGTCAAGCCGCTGGACTATCTGCCGTATATAAAAAAGGATGCGATGCAGTTCCTGAGCGAGAAGTTTGGGTGGCAAATCTATGCGCGGAAACACTTTGAATCTCGATTTACAAAGTTCTACGAGGGGTACTGGCTCCCGGTTAAGTTCGGCTTTGATACGCGGAGGGTGCAGTATTCGAGCCTGATCCTGACGGGTCAAATGACGAGGGAAGAGGCGCTGGCGGACCTCGCGCAGTTGCCTTACGACGAAAAAATCATTGCACAGGATTTTGAATATATCTCGACGAAGCTTGGAATATCCGTGGCCGAACTGCAAGGGTACATGGAGGCGCCGAGGAAGTCGTACAAGGACTACAAAAATCAACTGTACCTCTTTCTGATCGGCGCCCGCGTGATGCAGCTTATGGGGCTGGAGGAAAGAGCAGTGAAAAGGTGATTTCGATCGTCGATTACGGCGTCGGCAATATTCAGGCGATTACCAACATCTATAAGCGTCTGAACATTCCAGTGCGGACGGCGCGTACGGCGGAGGAGCTGACCAGGGCGGAAAAAGTGATTCTGCCAGGAGTCGGTTCGTTTGACTGGGCGATGACGCGCTTGAATAACTCTGGGATGCGGGACGTACTGGTCGATGTGGTGCTGTCCAAAGGTAGACCGGTGCTGGGGATTTGCGTTGGGATGCAGATGATTGCCAAACGAAGCGACGAGGGCTCGTTGGAAGGATTGGGATGGATTGACGCCGAAGTCAGGAAATTCGACGTAGCGGCAGCATCGCATCGCGCGTACTTGCCTCATATGGGATGGAACGACGTCGAACCGCGATGCCGGGAGTGCTTGTTCAAGGATATCGGGGCGACGGGCAGGTTTTACTTCTTGCATTCGTACTATTTCGCTCCGAAAGACCCGAAGGTGATTCATGGAGTAACGGACTACGGTGGTCCCTTTGCATCGTGCGTGCACTCCGGAAATATTTATGGCGTGCAGTTTCACCCGGAAAAAAGCCATCAATGTGGCATCCAGCTGTTGAAGAATTTTGCGGTGATGTGAGCATGTTGCGCCCGCGAATTACACCGTGTCTGTTGGTCAAGAATGGCGGCCTGGTCAAGACGATCAACTTCGGCAATCCGAAGTACGTGGGCGATCCAATCAACGCGGTTAAGATTTTTAATGAGAAGGAAGTTGATGAAATTATTGTGCTGGACATCGACGCGTCCGTGCAGAAGAAGGAGCCGGATTATGCGCTCATCAAGAATCTGGCGGCGGAATGCCGGATGCCGCTGTGCTACGGCGGGGGTGTCAAAACAGTGCAGCAGGTCGAAGAAATCATCAGCCTAGGTGTGGAAAAGGTCGCAATTAGTTCGGCCGCGATTGGCAACCCGGAGCTCATCGCGAAGGCGGCCGAAGTCGTCGGTAACCAAAGTATTGTGGTGGTTATGGACGTGAAGAAGGTCGAAGCCCGCGAGCCCTATGAGATTTTTGTCCATAACGGCACTAAGGGCACGGGATTCAACCCGGTCGAATTTGCCAAGACGGCAGAGCAGTTGGGCGCCGGCGAACTGGTTATCAACTCGATCGACTGCGACGGGCTAATGAAAGGGTACGATCTTCAACTCGCCAGAAAAGTACGCGATGCGACCAACCTTCCGATGACTGTTCTAGGTGGCGCTGGATCGCTCAATGATATTGCAGCGCTGATTGAATTATTTGGAACAATTGGCGCGGCTGCCGGGAGTCTGTTTGTGTTTAAGGGGAGCTTTCGGGCAGTTCTGATCAATTACCCCAATCGGTCGGAAAAAGATGCCTTAGTGCCCCAGACGCGTCGGGCTGTAGTTTGATACAAGTCAACACGGTGTCCCCTTTCGAGGTTCCATGCAACAAGTACTTCTGAATATTGGTACAGGCGCAACATCGCTGATTGAGGCTCCTGTTCCCTCGCTCCAGCGTGGCCACGTGCTGATCCGAACGAAGCGCACGCTGATCTCCGCAGGCACGGAGCGCATGCTGATCGACTTCGGCCGTGCTTCGATGTTGGACAGGGCGCGGGAACAACCCGACAAGGTCAAGATGCTGTTCGACAAGGTGCGGACCGACGGCCTAATGGCCACGATCGATGCGGTGCGCAGTAAGCTTGACCAGCCGCTGGCACTGGGCTACTGCAACGTGGGTACGGTGATCGAAGCGGGTGAAGGCGTTACCGAGTTTCGACCGGGCGATCGAGTAGTTTCCAATGGCAGCCATGCCGGAGTTGTGAACGTGCCAAAGAATCTGTGCGCACGGATCCCCGACAACGTCGAAGATGAATCAGCCGTGTTCACGGTGCTGGGTGCAATTGGTCTCCAAGGCCTGCGCTTGGCGCAGCCAACGCTTGGGGAAACGGTGGTGGTCACTGGTCTGGGACTGATCGGGCTATTGACTGTGCAGATGCTACGCGCCCACGGTTGCCGGGTAATGGGTATTGACTATGATCCGCAACGGCTTGAGATGGCGCGCCAGTTCGGTGCATATGCGGTGGATTCGTCCGCGAACGACGATCTCGTCATGCAGGCCGTAGATTTTTCTCGCGGGCGGGGTGTGGACGCAGTCATCATCACGGCATCGACTGAAAGTTCCGAGCCTGTTTCACAGGCTGCCAAGATGTGCCGGAGCCGCGGCAGAATTGTGTTGGTCGGGGTTACCGGGCTAAAACTCTCGCGACAGGATTTTTACGAGAAGGAAATTACGTTCCAGGTGTCGTGTTCGTATGGTCCCGGCCGTTACGACGCGGCCTATGAGCAAAAAGGCCAGGACTACCCGGTCGGGTTCGTCCGGTGGACCGAGCAGCGCAACTTCGAGGCAGTTCTGGATCTGATGGCATCGAATGCTCTGAATGTGGCGCCGTTGCTCACGCATCGCTTCCCCATCGAACGTGCGGAAGCGGCTTATGCCGTCCTGACCGGGGGCGAGCCTTCTCTGGGAATCGTGCTGGAGTACCCCGAGGCGCAGTCGAACAAGGAAGCGGGCTCTCGCACAGTTGTGCTTGATAGCACGCGGCCTTTCAGCGTGGCGGCCAAGCCAATTGTGGGTTGCATTGGGGCCGGCAACTATGGGGGGCGAGTACTGATCCCTGCGTTGGTAAAAGCCGGGGCGCAGCTGCACACCATTGCGACATCAAACGGCTCAACCGCCGTTCATCACGGACGGAAGTTCGGCTTCATCAAAGCATCTACAAGTGTGGCCGAGCTGCTTGCGCAGAAGGAAGTGAACACGGTCTTTATTGCCACGCGACACGATAGCCATGCGCGGCTTACATCAGAGGCTCTGCGCAGCGGGCGGCACGTGTACGTAGAAAAGCCGCTAGCCTTGAATCGGGAGCAGCTCGCAGAAGTGGAAACTGCCTACGCCGAGTGCGCGGCTCAGGGCAGAGGGCCGATCATTCTTGTTGGATTCAACCGTAGATTTTCTCCTCATGTGCAGCGTATGCGCGAGATGTTGCGGGGGACGCAAGGCCCCAAGTCGCTGAGCCTGTTAATGAATGCGGGTGCGATTTCCCCGGATCATTGGACACAGGACCCGCAAGTTGGCGGAGGGCGCGTTCTTGGAGAGGCTTGTCACTTTATTGATCTAGCGCGCTTTCTTGTGGGGGCGCGAATTGTTGGAGCAATCGCTGATGCCATGCGTGGCAGGAGCGGCGTTGCGTCCAATCCGGATACTGTACAGATTTCACTGGAGTTTGAGGACGGCTCAATCGCCTCCATTCAGTACTACGCCAACGGGCATCATTCCTTTCCGAAGGAGCGCGTTGAGGTGTTTGCCGCAGGACGGATTCTTCAGTTGGAAAACTTCCGCGTGCTGCGCGGCTTTGGCTGCCCTGGATTTCGAGGCTTCCGGACTTGGCGCCAGGACAAGGGGCATGCCACTTGTGTGCAGGCGTTTCTCAGGGCAGTGGAGTCCGGGGGACCTTCACCGATTCCGGCTGAAGAGATTTTTGAGGTTTCCCGAGTTGCGATAGACGTGGCGGAAGGCTTGGGGGGCCGCTAGTGGGCAGGGAAGGAATGGCAGCTTTCCGGGACCTGCCCCCAGGAGCTCTACCTGGCGAAAGGCCCCAGAAGTGTTTGGAAAAAGAATTGGGTGGCCGCCTGCGCGAGCACGGCGATGAAACAATTGTGGAGAGCCGTTCTAGTACCGAGAGTCAGCCTGAACTTCCCCAAGTTCGGAGACTAGTGAGCTATCTCTCCACGGCGCTGCGCCTCGGAGTCTCCAATGTGGTGCGTGTATTGTTCTATCGCACTTTTAGGCGAATGGGTATTTATCGGCGGCTGCTACGGCCACGTAAAGCAATTCCCCTTGCGCTTCGAGTTGATTCCTTACTCGAGGCCGCTCAGCCGTCTGCACCTTGGGCGGACCGCTCGGTCTTAACCGAGGCCGACGAGCTCCTTAAAGGAAGGGCGAACTACTTTTCGGTACATGCCCATGACATCGGAAACCCGCCGAATTGGTTCTTGAACCCATTTCAGAATAAGAGACACCCGCAATCCACACTGCATTGGAGTGAAATTGCAGACTTTAACGCCGAAGCGGGAGACATCAAAGTTGTCTGGGAGATGTCCCGTTTCAGCTGGGCTGGGGTCCTTGCCCGCGCCTGGCGAATAAGCGGAGACGCGCGTTATCTTTCGACAATGCAGCTCTGGATGGAGGACTGGTGGCGGTGCAATCCTCCTAACACCGGCCCCAATTGGATGTGCGGTCAGGAAACCTCCATCCGGTTGATTAACGCGCTGCTGGCGTTGCGTCTGGCCGGGCTGGAAGAGAACGTGGGATCTGGTGTGGCGGCTTTCGTCGAAGCGCATTGCCGACGCATCGCCCTCACTACGTTTTACGCTGTCGCGCAGGACAACAATCACGCAACGAGTGAAGCTGCTGGTCTTTTTGTGGGAGGTTCTTGGCTGGCCAGATTTGGCGACGGAAACGCGAGATACCGTGGCCGACGCTGGGCCGAGAAAGGCCGCAAACTTCTCGATAGTCGGGTCCGCCGATTGGTTATGCCCGATGGCAGCTTTTCGCAGCATTCGCTCACTTACCACCGAGTAATGCTCGACACCCTCAGTGTTGCGGAAACATGTCGGCGATACGTTGAGGAGGCACCATTCGCCGAAGATTTTTATACACGGGCGGCGGCCGCAACGCGATGGCTGGGCGCGATGATTGATCCCACAAGCGGCGACGGCCCAAATCTGGGAACGAATGACGGGGCACATCCGTACCGGTTGGACACGAGCGCTTACCGGGACTTCCGACCCTGCTTGCAACTTGCGTCGTTCTTGTTCATCGGCAGCGCAGCACTAAACTCCGGTCCGTGGGACGCATCTGCGGCCTGGCTGGGTGTTCCTGCCGAAGGGCACGCGCGACCGTGGCTGCACGATTTGAGCAGCGCCGTGTTCCCTGATGGCGGCTACGTCGTCATACGCAATGGAACAGTTGGTCAACTGTTGCTTCGCACGCCCACCGCGCGTTTCCGCCCGGCGCATGCCGACGCGCTTCACCTCGACTTTCGGTGGAAAGGAACGAACCTTCTACGGGACGGGGGCAGCTACTCTTACGCCGACGGCGACGTCGTGACAACGACATTCGCCAGCGCGGTTGGCCACAACACACAACAGTTTGACGGCCGCGATCAGATGCCCCGGCTCGGTCGCTTCCTGTATGGCGATTGGGTGCGGGTTATCGGGGAGCCTACAATCACCACCAGTGCCGAGGGGCAATCTTGGGCGGGAAGTTACAAAGATATTTGGGGATCGCGACACAGGCGGACCGTCACTCTCAGAGCTGACACGCTTTCTGTGCTGGACCAGGTGCACGGATTCAAGTGTAAGGCGGTGCTGCGGTGGCGCCTGGCTCCTGGGAATTGGTCTCAGAACGAAACGGGATGCACTTCGAGCATGGGACGGATACGCGTGGAAAGCAGTGTACCTATACGCCGCATGAGTCTTGAAACCGGCTGGGAATCGCGCCATTACTTGGAGAAATCCGCGGTGCCGGTTCTGGAAGTGGAAATAAACGAATCACCGGCTGTTCTTACGACTACTGTTACACCGTTCTAGTCATGTAGGTCTTGTATTTCCGCCGGCACGTAGCCGGTCATGAGCGAGATCCACAGATCACCCACGAATCAGATCATTAGCCTTGGACCACGTTTCTCCGAAAAAGTAACTCTTGGTTTGGAACTCTTAATAATGTGGTTCAAATAGAGTATGAGAAAGGATTACCTGTGAAATCTAATTGGCTCTCGCGACAGTGGAAGGAACTGAAGGACGAAGGGCGCAGGTTTCCGTGGAAAGACGGAGTTTTGCGAATGGCCGCCGACATTATTTCCGTCAATGCTTCGCTGGTCCTTGCCTTCGCGCTTTGGTACTTGTTCTATGTCAAAGTACTCAAGGCGCTGCGAGCCGAAGAGCTCGCACAGCGTTTCAGTCACTTTGTGACTGAATACGCCGTGATTTGGTCCTTAATAGCTCTGCTTGTGTTTCTGCTTCATGGTTTCTATACGCGGACGCGCGGGTATGCGCGTCGCTATAAAGCGTTGGTCGTATTCCGCGCGGTGACACTGTTTGTGATCGGGTTCGTGTTTGCCGATTACTTTCTGTTTCGCGGCGAGCTGTTTCCCCGCGGAGCGGCGTTCTTGAGTTGGGTGCTTTTACTTCTTACAGTTGGCGGCAGTCGCTTTGCGAAACATTGGTTCCTTAAACTTTATCGAGTCGAGGCCAAGCGGCCGCCTACAAAAGCAGAGCGCATATTGGTGGTGGGCGGTGCAGGCTACCTCGGATCCGCTCTTGTGCCCATGCTCCTGGATCGAGGGTACTATGTGCGGGTTTTGGACTCGCTGCTCTTCGGGAAGGAGTCCCTGAAATCCGTCGAGAAGCATTTGAAGTTTGAATTGATCCAGGGTGACGTGCGCGATATCCAAGCCGTAGTTCAGACGATGAAAGGATGCGATGCCATAATTCACCTCGCCGCAATTGTGGGTGATCCTGCCTGCGAGGAAAACCCGCACTTAGCGACGGAAATCAACCGGGCTGCGACTCGGATGCTGATCGACGTAGGTCGGGGACATGGCATTCAACGATTTCTGCTGGCTTCTACATGCAGCGTCTACGGCGCTTCCGATTTTCTGATGGATGAACGCGCCCAAGTGGCGCCTATCTCTCTTTACGCCCAGACGAAAGTAGACTCCGAGAACCTGCTCCTTGAGTCAAGGTGCGCGGATTTCCACCCGACCATTCTTCGGCTGGCCACACTTTTCGGAGTCTCACCACGCCCCAGGTTCGATCTCGTAGTGAATCTTCTAACGGCACGGGCAATTCGCATGGGCAAAATCACAATCTTTAATGGAGAACAGTGGCGGCCATTCATGAATGTTTACGATGCCGCGCGCGCGTTCGTCACGTGTCTCGAGGCTAATCTGGATGTAGTCTCCGGGGAAATCTTTAACGCAGGGTCTTACGGCCTGAATCATCGCCTGTCTGAGATTGCCGAGAGCATCTCGAGAATAATTCCGGCCGTCGACGTCGAGCGTGTGGAGAACGAGGATCGGCGTAACTACCGCGTATCATTTGATAAGATCCACACGAGGCTGGGATTTGTTTGCGAACGAAGCTTGGAAGACGGCATCCGAGAGCTCGCCGATATGGTGAGAAAATCCCCAGCGGAGGATTTTTCCACGGAGATGTTTAACAACCGGGCCATGGTCAAGCTCTACGTTCAAAGCGGGGACTCCGGGCGCTCCAGCATAAGGATGCTCGAATCCTTAGCAAGAGCAGCAAGAGCGGAGTAAACGTTCTGCAACAAATGTAGTTTGCTTTCTGGAAATATCTCCGGCGCAGGTCCTGGAACCGGAAAAAGGCCAATCACCACCTGTCCATACGGCAGAGGTTAGACTGTCTCAATTATGCACGTATTATATTTTCACCAACATTTCACAACCCCGGATGGATCCACTGGCACCCGCTCTTACGAAGTCTCGAAGCGGCTGCTGTCTTCCGGTCACCAGGTCACCATGGTGTGTGGTGCTAACGCACTGTCTAAGTCTGGGCTTTCTGGACCGTTCTTGAATGGGCGACGCGAAGGCAGCGTAGACGACATTTACGTAATCGAACTGGAATTACCGTACTCCAACTACCACAGTTTCCTAAAGCGCTGTTGGACGTTTTTTCTGTTTGCATTTCGCAGCGTTATTCTGGCTCTTAGGCTGGACTACGATATCGTATTTGCTACCTCTACGCCTTTGACGGCCGCGTTGCCGGGGATTGCTGCGCGCTGGTTGCGCGGCAAACCATTTGTTTTTGAGGTGCGTGATCTGTGGCCAGAGCTGCCGCGGGCAATGGGCGTTATCCGCAATCGCTTGGTGCTGTTGATGATGGACTGGCTGGAATTCTCAGCCTACCACTCGGCGGACTCCTGCGTTGCGCTTTCGCCGGGAATCGCACAGGGCATCGCTCGACGCGGTGTTCCAAAAAGCCGCGTGGTTACTGCGCCGAACGGCTGTGATCTGGATTTGTTTGCCCCGGATGTGGCGCAGCCGCTACCTGAAATCCCCGGTCTGCAGCCAGAGTCATTTGTAGCGACGTTTACCGGCGCTCACGGTGTTGCCAATGGCTTGGGAGCCGCCCTAGATGCAGCAGCAGAACTGCGCATACGCGGGCGTACCGACATCTTTCTTGTGTTTATTGGTGACGGGAAAGAAAAACCCGCTCTTATAGAACGGGCAAACCGCGAAAAGCTGGATAACTGCCTATTCGTGGACCCAATGCCAAAGAGGGCTTTGGCCCAGTTTCTGTGTCGGCGTGCGAACGTGGGCCTGATGATCCTTGCCAACGTGCAAGCCTTTTATTATGGAACTTCCCCGAACAAGTTCTTTGATTATCTAGCGAGTGGCTTGCCGGTGCTGGTGAACTACCCTGGCTGGATGGCGGAGATGGTTACTGCAGGAGGCGCGGGGGTGGTGGTTCCTCCGCAAGATCCAGTGGCGTTCGCGGATGCTCTAACAAGTATGGCCGATGCCCGTGCCGTGACAGTAGAAATGGGGCAGCGAGCGCGTAGCTATGCGCAGCGCGCGTTTTTACGGACCACACTCGCACAACGTTGTGTTTCGGTGATGGAAGGCGCAGCTGCCACGCGATCGGGCAAAGAAATGAGCGCCTATCGCCGCTGGGGCAAACGCGCCTTGGACCTGTTCGCGTTGCTGGCTGCGTCGCCGTTCGTCCTGCCCGTGATGATGATTGTGGCGCTGGTGGTGCGTCTCAAGATAGGCGGTCCAGTGTTTTTCCGTCAGGTGCGACCTGGATATAGGACCAAGCCCTTCACGCTGCTGAAGTTTCGAACGATGAATTCAGCGCGCGACGAACAAGGCAATCTGCTTTCTGACGAGAAGAGACTTACGAAGTTGGGACTGCTGCTGCGGAGATACAGCTTGGATGAAATCCCTCAACTCTGGAACGTGCTGAAGGGCGAGATGAGCCTCGTAGGGCCGAGGCCTCTCCTGATGCAATACCTGGACCGGTACACGGCAGAACAGGCTCGCCGCCACGAAGTAAAGCCGGGGATTACTGGCTGGGCTCAAGTCAACGGAAGAAACGCGCTCACTTGGGAGGAAAGATTCCGTCTAGATATCTGGTACGTCCGGCATTTGGGCCTGGGACTCGACGCGAAAGTCATTTGGGGGACCGTACGAAACGTGTTGCAACAGAAGGATATTTCGCAGTATGGCCACGCGACGATGCCGGAGTTCATGGGAAATGACCGATTAGAATCATGAGCGGGCGCAAATTATTCGTTTACGGAGCAAGTGGACACGGGAAAGTTGTTGCGGACATCTTGCTAGCTTGTAAGGAACTGGATCTCGTCGGTTTTATAGATGACCGGGCCGACCTCCGCGGCACTCGAGTCTTGGGGCTACCCGTCTTAGGTGATGGGAAGTGGTTGCAGCACGAAGCGGGCATGACTCAGGTCGCTGTCGCGCTGGGCGTAGGTGATAATTTCTTACGTAAAGGGCTGGCCGAAAAATGCATTTCATGGGGCGTAGAGTTAGTTACAGTCGTACATCCGACTGCATCGGTTTCCCGTTCGGCCCAACTAGGCCGGGGAACAGTGGTGATGGCCCAAGCCACCATAAATGCGGATGCGAAGATCGGGGAGGGAGCCATCGTGAATACGTCGGCTGTAGTCGAGCACGACGTTGACATCGGTGATTTTGCAAACGTCTCTCCAAATGCCGTTATGGCCGGTGCATCCCGCCTCGGAGTGCTCTCACATCTGGCCATTGGGGCGTCAACCATCCCCTGTGTAAGCATCGGAACTATGACAATCGTTGGCGCAGGTTCAGTGGTCGTTCGCGATATACCGGATGGCGTCGTCGCGTTCGGAGTGCCCGCTCGAGTACGTCGAACGTTAGAATCCTGCCGATAATAGGCGTGGCCGTCAAAAAAGCATGACAATGAATATTGGAACTTCCTTCCAACAACCGGCGATGGATGGTTCGCAACCTATTCGGACCACTCCGTTTGCATCGTGGCCACACTTTGACCCTGACGACATTGCCTCAGCAGTGCGCGTTCTGCAGTCCGGGAAGGTCAATTACTGGACAGGCGGAGAGGGCCGGCGGTTCGAGGAGGAGTTTGCGGCGCAGGCAGGCTGCAGATACGGCGTTGCTGTGGCCAATGGAACGGTCGCTCTGGAACTTGCGCTCCACGCACTGGGGATTGGCCCAGGCGACGAAGTTATCGTGCCGAGCAGAACGTTCATTGCCTCGGCAAGTTGTGCGGTAATGCGGCGTGCAAAACCGGTCGTCGCCGATGTCGATCCGAACAGCCAGAACCTTACAGCTGAAACGATTCGACCACTGTTGACAAATCGGACCAAAGCGATCGTTGCCGTGCATCTAGCTGGCTGGCCTTGCGATATGGAGCCGATCGTTGCCCTGGCCAACGACCGGGGATTGAAGGTCGTCGAGGATTGCGCGCAATGTCACGGAGCAACCTACAAAGGGCGACCCGTGGGCTCGCTTGGCAATGTAGGTGCCTTCTCCTTCTGCCAAGACAAGATCATGACCACTGGAGGAGAAGGAGGCATGGTCACCACTAATGAGAAAGCCATATGGGAGATGGCCTGGAGCTATAAGGATCACGGCAAGAGCTACGAGGCCGTCTACAATCGCGAACACCAGCCTGGCTTTCGCTGGCTTCATGAATCGTTTGGGACCAACTGGCGGCTGACGGAATTTCAGTCGGCGCTCGGACGCTCCCTGCTTCGCAAGCTTCCCCGGATGGTGGAAACCCGGCGCAGGAATGCTGCGATTCTGGCACGGGGGTTTGCGCAGCAGGACGCGCTTCGCGTTCCGCAGCCTCCCAGCCACATCGGTCATTCTTACTACAAGTATTACGCGTTTGTTCGTCCGGAAAAGCTGCGCAAGGGATGGACCAGGGACCGGATTCTCTCTGCGATTGTCGCCGAAGGGATACCCTGCTTCACGGGTAGTTGCAGCGAGATCTATCTCGAGAAAGCTTTCACCCCCGAACTTCGGCCTGCAGAATGTTTGAGCGTGGCCAAGGAATTGGGCGAGACAAGTCTGATGTTTCTCGTTCATCCAACACTATCGGAAATCGACATGCACGATACTTGCCGGGCAGTCGCCAAAGTGCTCGATTCCGCTACCTCCCGCGGGGAGGATCGGCAAGTTAATCGAGCCGTCAGCCTCGGGATAAGGAGCTGACACGCAAAAAGAATTGGATCCAGCCAACATTTTTGCCAAGTCGAAATAGAGATGATCAATTTCAGGAGGCCCAAATGAAAGGTGTTGTACTTGCAGGTGGGTCGGGAAGCCGTCTCAGTCCGCTCACGCGCGTGACCAATAAACATCTTCTGCCAATCTACGACAAGCCCATGATTTATTACCCGCTGCAGACCCTCGTAGAAGCCGGAATCCAGGACATCTTGATCGTGACCGGGGGCAACAACGCCGGAGATTTTCTGCGGCTGCTACGCAACGGGAAAGACTTCGGCCTGAAGCAGCTCAGTTTTGCCTATCAGGAAGGAGAAGGTGGCATCGCGGATGCTTTGCGACTGGCGGAACACTTCGCGACGGGCGAAAGGGTTTGCGTGATCCTGGGCGACAACATCATGGAGAGCAGCATCCGGACAGCGCGAGAGAAGTTTGAACTTCAAACGGAAGGCGCCCTGATCCTGCTGAAAAGTGTGCCGGATCCGGAGCGCTTCGGCGTGCCGGTGTTCGATGGTAAGCGAATCGTGCGCATCGAGGAAAAGCCCAAGGTTCCCTGCTCACCCTACGCGGTGATCGGGGTTTATTTCTACGATGGAACGGTGTTCGACCGAGTGCGTACGCTGAGGCCATCGGGGCGCGGGGAGTTCGAAATCACTGACGTTAATAATTCGTATATTATCGAAGGACAGCTCAGTCACGAAATTATCGGCGGCGGGTGGACGGACGCGGGAACGTTCGAGTCCCTCTGGCGGGCCACGAAGATGGTGCGCGAGAAAGCGCTGCTCGCGGAGGAATTGAGGTTGGCTGCGGCATCGGCGCGGTAAGCGGGAAAAGCCGAAAGAAGGGCAATAGCAACAGGATTCAGGAGACAGCCCGATGAAAATTGTTGTTACCGGTGGCGCCGGATTTATTGGCTCCAACTTTATTCGATACGTCCTCGAGACCAAAGAGGATTATTCGATCGTCAACTTTGACA
>Ga0137398_10000083_pt1 | contig 25743 bp, 22 predicted proteins | sample czorhiz216metaG_FD_106659 | JGI IMG/M metagenome (GOLD analysis project Ga0137398, IMG submission 106659) | Vadose zone soil microbial communities from Angelo Coast Range Reserve, California, USA - czorhiz2.16 metaG | ecosystem: Environmental > Terrestrial > Soil > Vadose zone | place: USA...
CTCAACGGCGCGGTGCCCGTTGCCACCACCGTGAACGTGGCGGTCTGCCCCACCGTCACCGTCTGGCCGGCTGGCTGCGTCGTGATCGAAGGCCCCACTGCGGCCGCATTCACCGTAAGCGTGGCCGCGCTGCTGGTCACGCTTCCCACGGAATTGCTGACCATCACGCGGAACTGCGCGCCATTGTCCGCGGAAGTCGTCACGGGCGTAGTGTAGCTGGCTGACGTGGCTCCACTGATGGCCGCCCCATTCTTCTGCCACTGGTAACTCAACGGCGCGGTGCCCGTTGCTACCACCATGAACGTGGCGGTCTGCCCCACCGTCACCGTCTGGCCGGCTGGCTGCGTCGTGATCGAAGGCCCCACTGGAGGGGGATTTGAGCTGGCGACATTTCCTGCACATCCAGCACTCTCAATCCCAACGGCGAGAAGCAACAGAGACAAAACCACGCCCAAACGATTCATGTCCGTATCCTCATGTCTCAAAGTGTTCCCCGGCACGCGGCATCTGGGATGGGGAGGAGCAACTAACCGGAGAAAAACTGTAGCGAGGCAGCCTGTTCTGGCTCGTCTCTTGGAGGGCTGGATTCCTGAAGTCTAGACTCTTACTTTCCGAAGTGTCTACTGTTCTGAAGGCCAGGTAGTGGGTCAGTTTGTTCAAACTGACCACCACCGAAGGCCAAGGGTTGGGTCTAACCTGGCTTACCCTCAGTACAGGAGGTGCTCGTATTCCGCTGGTTGCTCTCTCCAGTCGAACGTGTCGGGGCCAGGGGCACCAGAGGGCATGAGGTAAGTGGTTGTTTGGAAGGCAAGCCGCAATGCGGAATCCCAAGCTTCTTGTGTTTACCGCTCCGAGAGTCAAGGGGCGCGGCAATCTCGTCTAGACGACTCGATCGTTCAATGCTTCCAAAAATCGACTGGCGCGTGCTGTTGGGAAACGTCTTTCGCTTCGCAAGTCGAGAAGGAAGAAAGCACCGCCAGCGGGAAGAGCGCGTCATCGAGAACACTTGTCAACCAGCTCAGAAGAGGAATCGCAGGCTCAGCTGGAGCTGCCGCCCGGGTTCGGCCACATTGGCCAGTCCGAAGAACGTCGACTTCATCGTGCCAACGTAATTCGGGAAATTGACATGGTTCAAGGCGTTGAAAGCATCCACTGCGAACTCAATGGAGGGCGGGTGCTCTCTGTGTGCCAGGCGCCAGCGCCGCGCCAGTCTGAAATCGACGTCCGTGTACCCGGGCCCCCGGCCAGCATTGCGCCGCAGCCCGGGCGGCCGATCATTGAAGACGTTATCCCCGTCGGGGTCCGTTCCAGTAGTAATGTTGTACGGGAGACCGGACCACGCGTTTAGGATACCGGCCGCGCGGAAGCCCGCAGGCAGACTGTATAGGAACACAAGATTGAGGCGATGCCTGCGGTCGTAGTTCGAGCGTCCCCATTCGCCCTGCAAGTCATAGTTATTGCCGGGAAGAGAATACATGCTGCTCGCGCTATCCAAACTGCGCGACAGGGTGTACTGAGCCACGACGTCCGCTTTGCGGAAATGGCCTTTGTAGGTTATGGCAGCGCTATAGATTCGTGACGTTGCCGAAGACTCGAATTGATTAATATTGATGAAGTGGGGATCCGGAAGAATCATGGTTCCCGGGAGGGGAGCGTTGACGTCTCGCGTGCGGTAGAGTCCCACACCACGCACGGTCATTAATTCCAAGGTAAGAAAATTCCGTCCGCGCCCCAACCTTCGCTCAACCGCCAGGCTTCCCTGCAGGAGATAAGGAAGGCGGATACCAGGGTCAATGGTCACGATACTGGGCGTGGCCTGCCCAGGGGTTACTCCTGAAAGGAATGGGTTCGGATAGCTGGGATTGGAAATGACGATTTGGCGGATAGCTGACCCGCCATATAGAAGGCTTTGTTGCTCCATGAGCACGGGTTGCCGCTCGTAGAAAATGCCGAAGCCCCCCCGGAGGACGGTTTGTCCTTTCCCCGGAGCATAGGCGAAGGCGAGCCGCGGAGCGAAGTTCTTGTAACGGGACACGTTTGATTGGAACTGATGGCGCAACCCGAGCATAACGGAAAACGAAGGCCGCACGCGGATGTCGTCTTCAAAGAACATGAAGAACTCATGCTGAGCGAAATTCACTGTGGGGTTGTTGCCCGTGTTCATCGTAAAACGGGCAGGCATGCCGTTCTCGTAGTCACTCAGGTTTGAAAAAGTAAACGTGCCGCCGAAATTCGAGCTGTCCTCGGCGCTAAAGAATCTCGTTCGGATTCCGCCACCAAAATGGAAAGCGTGCCTGCCGTGGAAGATGGAAGCTACGTCTTCAACATCTCCCATCTGTTCTGTTACGCGATTGGAAATCTGCGCACCGCCGGAATTAAAGAAGCCAAGCACCAGGAGCGCGGGCTGGTTGTTGACGCTGGCAGTGCTTTGCCGATCCTGCTTGTAGGTCAAGCGCGCTTGGTTCCAAACGCTGGCTGACGGCGTCGCGGTTTCCAGAATTTTGACTTCGTTCTCGTGGTTGAAGATGTTTGTTGCCTGTTCGGGCAGGTTGAAACCGCCAATCCCCTGATTGTCGAGCGTCCGGTCGAGAAATTTGTACAATACAGATATTCTGTGCACGGGGCTCAGGCGCTCGTCGATTCGGCCAAACAAGTGCAGACTGCGCACGGGAGCTCTGGCGTTCTCTGTCAGAGGTCCCAACGGCGTCACTGCGGAAACAACCGAACTGTCGTTGAACACGTGGTAGCGTGCTGACAGGAGGAAGGTTGCGGTACTTGAAATCGGCCCGTCGAGTTCCGCCTCGCCTATCCCGCGCTGTTGGAGAGGACGAACCGAAGCAAAAGCATTCCTCGCGTCCAGTGCGGAATTGCGAAATATCGCGACGATATTGCCTCGGTAGCGGCTGCGGACCCCGCGCTTGGTCGTGACCTCCAACCGCCCCTTGCCCGGTCGGCCAAATTCGGCCGAATAGGGATTTTGGTCTACGGCCACGCTCTTCACGCTCGACGAGGGGAGGTCGAGGGAGCTGGTCACAACTCCATCCACGACAATTTGCGGGCTGTTGGAGCCGTTGCCGAACACCGAGGGGGCAAGAAATAGGGAGGGTACAGCCAGCGGGTCTCCATTCTTCGTCGGCACGTTCATTGTCATATGCTCATTGAACTGAACGTCGTTGTGATTCTCTTCCGCAAGAAGGACCGGCTGATCGCCAGCACTTACGGTCACCTTCTCGGCGACACTCGATATCTTCAATTTCACGCGGATGGGCCGAAGTGCCGCAGGACCTAAGGTGACGGCCATTTGCGCTTCCTTGAAGGCGGGAGCGTTTACTCGCAGCATGTACTCGCCCTCAGGAACATTTTTGAGTGCAAATCCACCCTCCTCGTCGGTCGTCGTGGTGAGGGGCTGCCCTCCCCCTGCCTTGGTCAGCGCAACACTGGCATCCGGCACGGCCGTGCCGTCGGGTCCATCGACGACTCCCCTCACGGTTCCTGTGTTCTGAGCTGCCGTTTCCATGGAAAATACGGCCGCCAGGATAATGAGAGAGCATAGGTGTCGTAAGATCATCGTAGTTCTCGACTTTCCTCAGAAGTAGTGAAGACAGTGGGCCCCTGCCCAGAAACCTGAAGCTGATGAAGATAGGCGTATCGGCCCTTTTGAGCCAGTAGCTCTTCGTGGGTGCCTTCCTCAACGATTTGCCCGCCGTCGATGACGATAATGCGGTCCGCAAGGCGCACGGTGCTGAGACGGTGGGCGATGACGAGCGTGGTGCGTCCGGCCGCCGCACGCTCCAGAGCGTTGATGACAGTGCGTTCGGCGACGGCATCTAGACCGCTTGTAGGCTCGTCGAGAATCAAAATGGGTGCGTCGCGCAACACGGCGCGGGCGATGGCGATGCGCTGCTTTTGCCCGCCGGATAAAGTGGTTCCCCTTTCACCCACGGGGGTCTCGTAGCCCTCCGGAAGCCGGCGAATGAACTCGTCTGCGTTTGCCGTTACGGCGGCGGCGCAGATTTCGTCGTCAGTTGCGTCGGTCCGGCCGAAGGCGATGTTGTCACGGATGGTACCGCTCAAAAGCAACGACTCTTGGAGGACCAAGCTGATCTGCTCGCGGAGCGAGTGAAGGGAATAATTCCGGATGTCTACTCCATCGATCAGGACCGCGCCTGCGGAAGGGTCGTAGAAGCGAGGAACGAAACTCACTAGGGTGCTCTTTCCCACCCCGGACGGCCCTATGATCGCCAGTTTCTCTCCCGGCGAGATGCAAAGGTTGATATCAGAGAGAACTATTACACCGGGCTCGTACTCAAATGACACGTCCCGAAACTCGATGCCGCCGAAGAATTTCGGAGCCGGCCGTGAGCGTTTCCGGTCTCTGACCTCACTCCGATATTGCAAAACCTCCACGATTCGCTCGGCGCCTACGCTGGCCTTGGTGAAGGTATTTGCCGAACGTGAGATGGCCTTCATGGGGGAGTAGAAGTTATTCATGTAGGCAAAGAAAATGACCACGTCCCCGGTTGTGAGCTGACCGGCGAGAACGCTCCTGGCCCCGTACCACATCATTATGGTCAGCCCTATGGCCGCCAAGAAATCCACCACCGGCGCGATTCGCGCCTGATACCGCACGCTCTCTAGAAACGCCTGAAGACTGCTTTCACTTTGCACCTGGAAGCGCTCGTCGATCTGGTCCTCTTGCGCCAGCCCCTGCACGATGCGAATGGAGGCCAGCGTTTCCTGGGCGAGTGAAGCCAGCAGTCCCGTGCTGGCGCGTGCCTTGCGAGTGGCGCGCTTGATGAGGCGCTTGTGGCGATAAACTATCCAGAACATCAGCGGGGCGATCGAGAGAGTAGCGAGAGCGAACCTCCAGTTGAGCCAGAACATCAGGATAGCCATGCTGGTCAGCAACAGCGTGTTGCTGCCGAAAACGATGACGCCGTTCGCAATAAAGTCTTGAATCGATTGAATGTCGGAGGTCAACCGCGTGGTCAGGTCGCCTGTCTTTTGGGTGTCGTGGAAACGCAGGGATAAGCGTTGCATGTGGGCGAACAGGTCCCGCCGCAAATCAAAGACAAAGCGCTGTCCGACATTGCCGAGGAGGCGTGTGTAGCAGTATGTGGTTAGACCGGTGATGAGCGCGATGAAGAGTACGGCCGCGCAAGAACCGTACAGGATTTGCATCTTCGTAAATGGCGCGCTGTCCAACCATGCGTGGATCAGAGGCGCGCGACTTGGTTTATGCGAAAGCACTCGATCAATCACGACCTTGAGAGGCCAGGGACGCATGACGGTCAGCAGGGAGTCGAGCACCATGGCTAGGAGCGCAAGGACGATCCTCCCCCAGTGGGCACGAAGAAGACGCAGAAAGTAACGAAAGTTTCTTTTTTCGGCACTCTCAGGGTTGGATTGACGAAACATTTCTCGGGTGTCTCCTCCATTCAAAAACTTCTGTGCGGACTTTCGAGCCTGCGGCTTTTGCCGCGATTTGCGGCCTGTGTGCGCGGTTCCCCATGGGATTGCGTCACACTCAATTTTCCGACTCCGCAAACCGCCCAGCTTCCTCGAGCAGCGCGTCGACGACATGCTTCCCGTCTCGATTGCGCCGCACCACCGCTTCGACATATGCGAGTTTCAGGTAAGCAATGGCTGCAAACAGGCGTAGCCTCGAGACGGAAAAACAAGCGGACTCCGAGGCATAGGAATCCTCAAACCGGGCGGCGAGCGCGTCCAGTGAATGGATCGCCCCGGACGAAACCAGGGCCAGAAATCGCAAGTGGGCCACAAAGTGGGCTACGTCGAACAGAGGATCATATTGGCAAAACTCATCGAAATCCAATCCGGTGAAACGCCGGCCTTCCAGGATGAGGTGTTCCGGGGAAAAATCGCGGTGTGTGGGGGCCCACGTCAGCGGCTCGAACCTCAGAAACCGATGCTTAATGTGGTTTAAAGCATCGCCAAAGGCACGTCCGGTCTCTCGATGTACCGAAGTCAGGCTGCGCTTCCGGACGTCGAGCATATGGAGGTGGCGCGAGAAGCTGTAAATACGCCCGCCATGAAAACCGCAGGTATGCAGTCGGTGCAGCCACTTGGCTGCTCCTTCCACGGCTCGAAGAGCGCCCTGTCCGGCAAGAACAATATCGCGGAGAGACGGGCCGTTCTCCCAGCTCAGGACCAGGACCTGCCAGGTCGGGTGGTAAGCCAGCGGCTCCGCAATAGTGAATCGCCCTCGCGAGAAGCCGCAATGCCAGAGCCGCTGACAATTCTTATAAACACGCGCTCCATGACCGGCTGTGTAGAACTTCGCAAAAAAGCAATGGCGCTTACCCGGCATCCCAGGCGCAGCGCGCATCTTCACTTCCAATTTCACAATGCAGCGCTTCCCGGGAATGTAGCGGTGAACGAACAGACGGTCGTGCGTCAGCTCGATGCGGCTTCCCAAACGGCTACGCAATAGCGGGGTCAACACCGCTAGAAGCTGCTCCGGATAATTGAGCAATGCCAATCCCGGCAGAGCAGGATCGTCGGGGACGGCGGCGCGGGTGCCAGATGCTTCTGTTCCCACCGCACAAAAAACCCTAGGCTTTCGTCTATCCTCTCGTATCGTTTCGCCTACCATAGAACTGACCGGCATAAGAGTTATCACCCTTGAAATTACCCGCTGCAGCTTCTCGCATCTGCTTCCCAGGAGCACCTTAAGGCGCTTTGGGCAGGGGCTGGACTGATGCGAATCCTTTACGCCTCAATTCCTCAGAACTTGAATCCCTTCATCTAGCATGGCCGCAACTTTCTTCTCCCAACGGGGAACCTGAGCCTTCATCGCGCAGTACTTGGCCAGCTTCAAACACATCGCAGCCCTGTAAAAGGGAAGTCGCGGCAATATCTCTGTGCCCCTCTCCCCTACGTAGGTTTCGAGGAATACATCGGCCAACCAGTTGAGCGCGCAAATCGAGTGGAGATGGCCAAGCGCCAGGCGCTCAGTTGCCACGACAAATCTCGCGACGTCACGGGCGGGGTCCGCCACGTCATATCCGTCCCAGTCAACCGTCACCGTCTGGCTGTTTGTTAGCAAGACGTGGTCTGGGCTGTAGCTGCCGTGGCCAGCTAGACCTTCCGTGCCGCCCAGCTTTGGAAGTTCAGCCTTCAATCGCCTGAAAAGCTCTTTCGACTTCTCTGCCAACAGGCCGCCAAGGGGAGCCAGCCGACCTGCCCAGCGCTCTAGCTGTGCGAACTGCGCCTGCAGCGAAGTGACCGGGCCCCTCTTTGGACCCACATCTTGGAAACGTGCCAGCCAAAGTGCCGAACGCCTGGCAGCCTCAACCTGCAGGTGCGTGTCGGTACCCAGGAAGACCTCTCGAACCGCCAACCCTTGAACTTTTTCTTGCAGAAGGAGCCGAAGAGAAGGCACATAGGCCAACGCCTGCGGAGTCGAGAATTTCGAAGTCCGATCGAAGCCTGCGCGTTCTAGTTCTCCTAAGTATTCGTAAATGTCGGGGCGTTCCACGGCGTAAATCTTGCCGATCAAGTCTGGAGACATGCCTCCGTTCTTCCGGGCGATTTCTAGCGTGCACCGGTTTCCGGTGTGCCATCGCAGCACGCGCGCTCGAAATTCTTGCGGGGAGTCCGATTTCCAATGCGCATGGGTGAACAAATCAAGTTCTTTTGCCAATTCTTCTTGATCGAATAGAGCAGCGAGCGCCGGATTTCCGCGATCCACAGGTGTTGTGATGAGTTCGAGCATGCGTTTCACCTACAGTTCGAGTTCCCGAAGACCTTGGTCCAGCATGATTTCGGCTCTCTCGAACCATCCGGGATGCTGTTCTCCCACGTCGCGCTTCGCTTCCTGTAAGTAGAGCGCGGCCTTATGGAAGCGCAGGCGAACCTCAACGCCAGGCTGCGAGGCAGCTAGGTACGTTTTCAAAAATGCCTGGGAGGCGCTTTCCAGTTTCCGCACTGCGCCAAGCGCGCCTAGGGCGAGGCGCTCGAGATAGATAAGGAACATTGTCGCGTCGCGGCAGGGGTCGGCAATGTCATAACAGTCCCAGTCGAACGCTACTGTGCAGTGTTGAGAAAGGAGGAACAGATGCTCAGGCTTGTAGTCGCCGTGCCCCGCGCACATCATCTCGAGGGCTGGCGGAGAGACAGCCAGACGCTCAAGTAGTTTGCGCGCCTTGTATGCAAAGGGCATGCGCGCCTCGACGATGAAGCGCACCCTGCGTTCGCCGTGCCTCAGAATTCTCTGGACGTCCATAATCTTGCCCTGCCGCGGCGCAAGAGCCTGAAACCGTGCAAGCCACAGGGCGCACCGCTCCGCGGCCTCCGCGCACTCGCCTGGATTTCCATCAAGAAACACGCGCTTGGCGAGCATGCCTTCGACCTTCTCCTGCAGAAGTAGGCGCAAAGAGGGCAGGTAGGTGATGGGACTAGGAATCCAGAACTCCGCCTCCCGGTTCAAGCCCGCCTGCCAAATCTTCTTCATGGCCTCGAACACGTCGGCACGGTCTCGCAAGTAGATCTTTCCGATCAGGTAATGCCAGCCCCTCTCCGTTCCGATGACAATTTCCAGCGTGCATCGGTTGCCCATTTGCAATTTGAGTAGCCGCGTCTGGGTATCGTTCACGCAGCGCGCCCCCCAGTGCGCGTACGCAAGCTCACGAAGATGCCTTCTCCATTCCCCCGAGTCGAGAACGGCTGCGAGCCCCGAAGGGTCAGGAACCACCGTGTCTGAGACGAATTCCAACCTAGTTTCCATCTTCATACCCCGCGAGTTCTCGCAGCCCCTCGTCCAGCAGGATTTCGGCTCACTCCAGTAATTCTTCGCCCTTCGCCGACTAGGAAGGCCTTCAGAAATGTTTCAGAAGTACTGTCGAGTTTTCTCAGTGTCATAATCCGCATGCCCTCGAATTCTTGGGGTGTCGCTTGTCAAGCACACACAGTCCTCAAGCGGCCTTGCACTACCTTCGCTTCGGCCCACTCCACGACACGCGCTGCATTTCGCTCCCATGTAAAAGCTTGGCTAGCGCTTCTGGCGTTTCTGCCTAGTTCCTCCCCGAAGGTAGGGTTTTCCGCCAGCCGGTAGAGACAGTTCACAAGGCCCGCCCGGTCGCCTGCTTCATAAAGCAGACCGCTCACACAGTGGTTGATGACTTGAGCTACCTGGCCTGTGCGGCTCGCCACCACCGCCCGTCCTGCGGCCATGTATTCGAAAAGTTTGAGCGGCGAGTAATAGAAGTTCTCGATGGCTGGATAGGGTGCCACGGCCACGTCCATCGTCGCCAGGTATCGGAGAATGTCGTCATGGGCCACGACACCGGTAAATGTGACGGCTTTTTCCAGACCTGCTTGCCGCGCGCGGTCCTGCAGATTGCTCTTCAGTGGGCCGTCTCCAATCAAGAGCAAGTGGGATGACGGCTCGATACGATGGAAGTCTTCAAAAGCAGCCAGCAAGAAATCCGCTCCATGCCACGGCTTGAAGCTGCCGACGAAGCCGATGACAAAGCAGTTTTCCAGATCCGCATGTTTCCGCGCGCGAAGGCTCTCGGCATCCGCCATAAACCACCGAGCATCCACGCCGTTGGGCAGGACTTGCACATGGGTCGAGTTCACGCCCGCTTCCGTGAGGTGACTCGCCAGCGCTTCGGAAACTGCAATCACGAGATCGGCACCTCGCCACACGAGACCCTCGATCCGGCGCGCCAGCGAGGAGCAGATCATCCCCCCGCGATAGCGCTGTTGTTCGTAGACCAGTGGCGCGTTCACCTCGAGGACAAATGGCAAACGACAACGTTTGGCGGTCCAAAGACCGGGCAATCCCCACAAGCTGTAGCGCTCGTAAATGAAGTCTGGGGCGAATCGTCGCACAGCCGCTGCGGCAGTTCTAGAGAACCGTGCATTGTGTAAGAAACGCACGGCGTCGGTATAATGGCGAGGTTGCCGCTGCAAGAACCGATTGGCTCTTCGGATCGCGCTTCCCAGCGAGTCGTTCCAGCCGGAGGTGGCGCAAGATGTCACCCTTCCGCCCACCTGGGACTCAACCCACTGCTGGCGGCTGACGCAACTACATATCGTCATGACCTCGTGACCCAGTTCTGTCAACGCGCGGATCATTGCGCGTATGTGTACGGAACCGCCGGTCTCCCCCCCTAAATCAATGCTCGGATCAAAGCACAGGTAGAGAATCTTCATAGCTTCCTTCGGGCTGAAATAGTCTGAGCAATTGCGTTGCACTGCGATTGGTCGAAAATCGGTCGCGCACTTTTATGCGTCCGGCGCGCGCCAGTTTTTCGCCAAGATGGGGATCAAGCAAAATCTGGTCCAGCGCGTCAGCGAGCTTCGCGGGGCAGCCCGGCGGCACAAGTAGCCCGTCGCAATCGGACTCGACAAGTTCCGGAATTCCAGAAACGGTTGTCGAAACAACGGGTACTCCGCTCGCCATGGCTTCCAGCAGTACCGTGGGAATGCCGTCGCGATCACCTCCCGCAGCAACAACACACGGCAGCGCGAACAAGGTGGCACGCCGGTATGCCTCACGAACGAACTCTTGCGGCTGCGCTCCAAAGAACTTCACGCGATCTCCTAGCCCCAGTTCGACAGCCCGGGCGCCAAGCGCCGGCCTGAGCGGGCCTCTGCCAATAATCTCGACTCGGAATGAGCGGCCGCGCTCGAGAAGGATGTGGCAGGCAGCGATCAAATCGCCGAGACCTTTCTTTTCGATCAACCTGGCTACCGCGAGGATCACTGGAGGGCCCTTACGCCCTTCGCCAGACGCCCGACACTGGTATTGGCTCAGGTCTGCCCCGTTGTAGATGCAATGCACTTTGCTCCTCGCTGCCGGCTCGAGCAAATTCACAAGTTGGCGCCGGTTGTATTCGCTGATCGTTACGACGGCCTTGGCGTGCATCATCTTGGAGCGCATGAGCGCCGGTTGCGCATCAACGTAAATGTCTTTCGCATGCGCTGTGAAGGTATAAGGAATCCCTGTCAAATGGTGCGTCAGCATACCCACACTTGCAGGAGCGCTGGCAAAGTGAGCGTGCAGATGGGCGACGGGTTGGCGAACCAAAAGGTCCGCCAGGTAACCGGCTTGCAATAGGTTTCGGAAAAGGCTCCAACGGGGCCGAAGCAGAGTCCAAAACAGAGTCCGCAAATAAGCCCTGGGCTGGCGCCATAGCGTCCGGAGGTTGCCCCGCAGGACTGGCTTCCAGCGGTGGCGGAGCGCGAGATAATGGGTTTTGGCGCGAACTTGCCTGGCGTTGGCGTGCACCGGCTCGTCTTTGGGGTCCTTGAGCGAGAAGATGCGAAGCTGCAAGCCGCGCCGCTCAAGCGCCAGAACTTCGTTTAACACGAAAGTCTGTGAAAGACTTGGCCAGGTGCTAACGATATAGGCATATCCGACGGTCGATCTGGCTTTGTACGGGATAGTAAGCTCTGGAGGCGAGGAGCTCGGCCAAGCGAGCGGCCGCGATTCTTCCTCCGTTAGTTTTAATCGTGGGGTCATATGATGGGCCATCCTTCCATTGCAAGTCCTCCATCAGTTTTCCAGCCATCTTTTTAGGGGACAGATCCCCGGGAAAGATAAAGTCCACAAGGCCGCGTTCGGCAAACAAGCGGGCCCGCATCTGTTGCTCGGCACTCGGGCCAGATCGCGGCACTACGAGGGATTTTTTTCTCAGCTGCAACACCTGGCACAACGAGTTGTAGCCCCCCATAGTGACAACTAGATCGGCCGCGTTCAGGTAACTGAGGGAATCTTCCACATGCGTCAGAACCCGTGCCTTCAGGCCTTTTGCATGTTCGCGCAGCCGTTCACGCTGCTCGTTATCCATCAGCGACCCGCTGATGAAAATCGCCTCCACACCTACATGCGGCCCGAGCAGCCTCAGGGCCTTCATGCATGTCTGCATCATGGGATAAGCGTCAACCCCGCCGCCACCAGTGACCACAATCAGAGGGTGCTCGACTTGTAGCTCTTTGCGCATCTGCTCTTTGCTTTTGTAAGGCTCCTCCGTGCACACATATCCGCAGTAACGGACCATTGGGGCGAACTCTCCGTCGAGCCCGTAGTGGGTGCTGGTGTTAAACACCTCTTGGCAGCCATAGATGAAAACTTCGTCATAATATTTGCGAATCGCTTGGTAAGATCCTTCACGTTCCCACAGCCTGCGTGTGACTTCTGGGCAATCCAGAATGTCTCTGATACCCAGGACGATTAGCGGTGGATCGTCGCTTCGTTTCAGCATTTCAAGCAAAGGGAGTAGCTCCCCCCACACTCCCACTGGCACGTGGTCTACGAGCAACAGTTGCGGATGAAACACGTGAGCCACCTGCTGAATAGTTGCGACGCGTAGCGCCTTGGTCTTGTCGAGCCCGATTCGCAACCGCAACGGATGCCACACTCCAGTGTCGCGTTTGATGATGGAGGGGAGCTTTATGAAGTCCACGCCGTTGGGCAACCTGAAGACCGCTCCAGTAGGGCATCCAATCAGCATCAACACGCTCGATTTGGGGACACTGCTGGCCAGGTGAGATGCGATCGTGGTGTTTCTTCTCAAGTGCCCCAGACCAAAGCCGTCATGAGAGTACGTCATGACGCATGTCGAATTGACATCTGGCTTTAACTGACTCACTTAAGTTCTCCGTGGTGAACCAGCTGAAAAACCGGGCCACCTTCCCCTTGCAATCCACACCGGAGAGTCGGGCTAGACTCTCGCGCAATGCCGCACAGACGAATCGTTGCACGCACTTAGAAACCTGCGTGGGGACTTACTCCTCGGCCGAAACTTGCTTAAGGGAGATCACCATCCTTTCTGCGAACCTCCCAAACATTACGCACGCGTTCCAGTTTGGTGAAAACACGTTCGCGGTCAATCCAGCCTTCACTGGAAAAGTCCATATGAAAATGCCTTAACCCGGCGGGTTAACACGCGGAGGGCATTGTTGATGGTTGTGACCGATACGCCGACTTTGATCTCGATCTGAACCGTCTTCACTTGTTCCAGGGTTTCCCGAACGGTGTGGCCTCTGCCTTCGGCAGCGATAATGACGCTTGCCTCGAGGACTATTCCCACGCCGGCGGGTTCCGCGGCTTGCGGTGGCTTAGAATTCTGTTGCCCTCTTCTGCGAAGTCTGGATCGAGACCGGAACCTTGGCGGTTTCTTCTTCGTGCGCATTGGCCAACGCGATGCACTCGCAGATGCTGCGGCGCACCGGTTCGACTGGATGAAGGACTGCCACAGTGCATCAATGGGATGGAGACGGGCAAATGGCTCGACTTAGCTTTCAAGATTGCTCGACCCTCGACTCCAAGAGATCGAAGAGTTTGTCCAGAAGCGTTTGCAGGATATTGGTGGGCTGCTCTTTGCCGATGTGCCCAGGGCAAAAGCCGAACTCTCGAAGCACTGCACAGCCATAACACTCACACCGGAGGGATCGACTTTCCGAATAGCGGAGGATTGGAACCTGCTCGGCGGACTTTCGGATGGTACCGTAGGCCAGAATTGAACGTAACAACCTCTGCATCGACTTTCGGTTCGATTTAGCAGCATGAGCAATCATCTTTTTTTGCCCATGTGGAGAGAAGGGAAACCAGGAGCCCGATATCATCCCAAGTCTCGGAAGTGGGGTCGTTCCCATCGCCCGCTCCATAAAGCTGGTTGATGGAGTCGGCTTTGCTGGCTTCCCACCTCAAAATACATCTCTAAAATGCTCGATTCTGTACGCAATCGGACGCGAACGGATGGTGCCGGCCGTCCGCGACGCTCCGAGCACGCCAATTCTAGTTCTGCCTAACAACACTCCCACTAACTCCCACTACCATTGACGCGCTAGGCTTTTGGAGGTATATTCCTTTGGAGGAATGGGAAGTAGAGTTTACAAATGAATTTGGGGCGTGGTGGAAGGTTTGAGCGAAGCCGAACAGGTGGACGTAAGGGCGGAGGTAAACCTCCTTCGCCGCTTCGGGCCGACGCTCGGCAGGCCCCATGTGGCCTCCGTAGCGTCCTCGAAGCACGCAACATGAAGGAATTGCGCGTTCTGCACCGAGGACGACCCTACCGTGTCTATTCGCCTTCGATGCGCGACGCACTGCAATTCTGTTGATCGGCGGAAATTAAGACGGGCATGGGTCGTTGGTAAAAAGAGTTTGTGCCGATAGCCGATAGGCTATAGGACGAACATCTGGAAACGCTCCGAAGGGAGGGATTGCTCAATGGCTAGGAATTTTCGAGAACTGGAAGCAAAGATGTCACCGGGGGCCCGCGCGCGCTCAAATGCCAAAACGCAGAAGACGATCGAGGAAATGGCTCTCAACGAACTCCGTCGGGCAATGGGAATCACGCAGGAACGGCTCGCCAAGGCCTTGCGCATCAATCAAGCGGGAGTGTCTAAGATCGAGAGCCGCTCCGACATTTTCGTGAGCACGTTGCGCAAAGCTATCGAGGCGATGGGCGGCAAGATGGAGATTCACGCGAAGTTTCCGGCTGGTGAAGTGCGGATTAGGCAGTTTGGTGGACTTGCGAGAAAGCGGCGTTCGCGATCCCGGCGCGGCGACGCCGGCCGCCGCGCGCGAGCTGCTGCGTAGCGAGAAGCGATGGGCGGGGGATAAGGTGCGCCTAATGAACTAGTATCCCTCGGCCGCCAAGGTGTGGCTTTTCGTTCTCATAAGGGTCGGCGTTACACGGCTGGCCCCGTATGCGTAGTTCTACTAATGTCGGCGATCGAAAGCGAGCCCCTCTGGGAGAGTCTCGATGACACTGAGCCCACTATTGCGTACACTGGTCTGGTTGCGGTTGACATCAAGCATGAGGAAGCTCCAGGAAACCCGGTTGCCGATGCGGCCAAGAAAAGATGGAGAGAAGAAATGAGCGTGGCTACTCCCACAGATAGCGGCCGTTTTTCCGGTATCGACGCACGCCGAAGTACCCGCCTCGAACGCGTTATCCCCCTAATTATCATGGGCAAAGACAAACTTGGAGAACTCTCTCAGGAGACCACCTCGTCGGTAAGTCTGAATCTCCACGGGTGCCGATTTCCATCACGGCATGATTATCCGGTCGAGACCTGGGTCAACCTGCAGGTGACGGAACCAAATGGCGAGGCCAAATCACCGCTCGTTCGCGCCAAAGTACGGTCCATCCACGGACCCAAAACCCCGCAAGAGCCCTACCAAATCGGCGTAGAGTTCGAAGCGCCGAGCAACGTGTGGGGGATTCCTGCGCCCCCAGAAGATTGGCGATGCGTACTGGGAGAGAATGTGTCGAGAATGCGGCCCGCCGCCGGCGTAGCTCCCGAGCGGGAGCCTGCGGTGATGGGTGCCGCCCTTCCACTGACGCAAATCGCTTCGGACCAGAAAATGGCCGAGGTTGCAGCATTCCCAGCTCCGCCGGCCACCGCGGAAGGGGTAAAAGATCCCGGACTTGCCAAATCAGAACGGATGGTAATCACGGGAGACCAGCTAGTTAAGTCGCTGCAGGGGAAACTGCAGCTGGCCGCCGAGGAGGCCGTAGCCAGCGCCTTCACAGCGCAGCTCGATGAGGCCGTGAAAAAGGCTCTCTCTAAGATCGCCGAGGCTTCCAAGGCGAGTCTGTGGCAAGCTCAGGAGTTCACGGGGCAGCGGCTGGAAAGCTTGGTAAATTCCTCTCAAGAAGAGGTTCTCAGGCAGCTGACAGGGCAGCTCGGAGAAGTTCGGAGCCGCTGGGTAGAAGAGCAGAACGCGTATCGCAGCCGGGCAGAAGAGATTGCCGAGCGACTTGAGAAGCTGGTCACCGAGACTCAGCAAAGTTTCACCGATGCGCAGGCGTTTATAGGGAGGCTCGCCCACGAGCTGGGACCGCAGTTTCAATCGCTGCACACGCGGCTGGACGAGTACGCTGGCCGTGCCGCTGAGGACTTCGAAGTCTTGGTAACCAGTGCTTCTGCCCGGCACCTTGTACAACTTAAGGAAAGCACGCTTAAGGTGACGCAAGAGGCTTCGGCACAACTGGAAGCCCGCGTCGCGGAGGTCGTTTCGCAGCTAACTGGCGTGGACGGCCCATTTTCCGAGGAACGCCTCGAAACACTTCTCAGTTATTCACACGAACAGATCCTCACTCGCCTAGAAGCGCGGCTTGGAGAGTTGCGGAGCAACTGGGAAGAGCAACAGGGTAACTATCGCAACCGGGCTGAAGAGCTTGCTCTGCGGCTAGAGAAGCTAGCCGCAGATACGCAAACTGATTTGGCCGATAATCGGGATTTCGTCGAGAAAGCCGCTGGCAAACTCGAGACTTATATGCGCGTCCGGCTGGACGAGAGTATCAGCCGTGCCGCAAAAGCATTCGAAGCTGCGGCAGCCATCGTTTCCGACCGGCACCTGGTTAAGCTAACAGAAGGCCTTAAGGCGGCGGCACGGGAGGCTGGTTTGGAACTCGAGACCCGCACCGCTGAAGCGCGAGAGGCTTGCGCTCAGGTGGAAGCCCACGTGACACAAACGCGTTTGTTCCTGCAGAGCCAGAGCGCTGTGAACAGCGTTTCTGAAGAGCGCCTTGAGAGTCTGGTGAATGCCGCGCGCGAAGATGTCCTGAGCCGCCTTGAGGAGCGTCTCGGAGAAGCCTGGAGCCGCTGGAAGGAGCACTAGGAAGCGTATCGCAGCGGGCCCGAAGTGCTTGCCTCGGCAACGCCCTCGTCGACAACGGCGAGGCCATTGCCGCCCACCGCAAAATCCGCAAGCTGAAACTGGACTTTCTCGAAGCTTTTAATACTTAATAACCTCGGCCTGACCCTGGCCAGTCCGGACAAGCTCGACGACGCGATCGTCCATGCAAGACTGAGGTGGTCGATTATGCCGTCGCGAAGATGGAGGAAGCCGTGAACGCGCAGTATGCCGGTCTGGACGCAGAGCTAGCGCGAATGCGTCAGCGGAAACAGGAACTTGATTTGGAACTCAAGCGCCTTACGGATTCGATAGCGCCCGCCCGACTTACCGGGCACTGGAATTGCGGTCACGCGACGGATGCGACAGACCACCCCTTACCAGCGGCTCGTTGCAAGGTCTCTGCCAGGGAGGCGCTGATACGGAGAGGAATGGCTTCTTGGCGTCCTAAGTGCAACGTGCGTTGCTTGAAGATAAAGCCCGTCTCACCCGGCAAAACAGCAATCTCCACCCACGGAATAAGAAGCGGAGGATGTCCGATACGAAAGATCGGGAAAACTGACATGTACAACCCCGACCGTCCGCACCAATGCTTAAACAATTTCCATAGTGGGCGAGGAATCTCATCCGGGCGCTTCGAAACGGCCACGTTTCACCGTGTAAGGTGCCCTTGGAAAAGGAGAATCTATTTGAAAGAACATTCCAACCACTTATCAACCCTATGACGAAACATGCCAGTGCCCAAACGGTGCAGAAAAAAAGCGCAAAGAAGTACGGTTGAGTCAGGAGCCAGTCGATGAAGGTTGGTGGCTGAAGTCCCATTTCTGTTGTCACGGTCCTCCTGTTTAACGGAGAGCCTTTTGTTTCGGACGGGCTAGTCCATCTCCAACATGAGAATCATGTAGACGACAAACGCATAGGCTACGGCCCAAAGAGGGATGAAGATTCTCCACTTGCCTCTTCCAAACGCTGTCAAAACGAGACTCACGACAAAAGTCCAAAAGGCAATTCAACCGACGAACTTCCAGATTCCGGGGGATGGCATCAATCCATGCGGACTACCACCGTTGTGAAACCAAGAATAGTAGAAAACTAGTTCCAACAGCATTGAGCAAATCGCAAGTATCAGCGCGGCCTTGCCGCAGTACGTCCTCCAACTAGGCGTTGTTGTCTCGACTGTGCTTCGGATGTAGCAACGCCACGCGGCCCAAAGCAGCGAGCAAGGCAGAAGAAAAAGCACCACGGTGACGATGAACATGGACTTAGGCACCTTCGCAAAGAAGTATATCGATTTCTGTCATAGGTACGAATGATTTTGCTCCAAAGTCCTGATTGACGGCTTTACCGGACGCGCGCAGAGCTCCCCGCCTCCGTTCACTCCTTACCGAGAAAGCGCATCCGGTAAAGCGCTAGCGTTTATCGGGAGTTATCCTTGAGTGACGACCTTCAAATGAAAACTCTGGGACCACTCCGGCAGGCGGTAGATTTGGATGCATGGATAGGAATCCTCAACCAAGAGGGAGAGTCCGACCTGCAGATGCGCAATCAACCGCGGAGGAACGAAGAGTCTAATGGCGATGGGAATCGGTATACAGTCAATCCATACAAAAGGACTAATCTAACCGATGAAATTGCGCGCAAGAACGCTGCTGAGCGTCGCTCTCTCGATGGTGAGTCTGGTCGCGATCCTGTACTCGGTGGCCCGGGTTTCTATAATGCACAGTTTTGCAACCCTCGAAGCGGATGACACCGGCCAGAACCTCGCACGCGCCACTGCTGTCTTGGCCGACGACCTCTCCACACTCGACCACACTACCAGTGATTACGCCGCCTGGGACGATACCTGCGCATTCCTTGAGGGCAGGAATCCCAACCTTCCGACCAGCGAATTCCCCGATCCGTGGTTTCCGCGTTTGAGGATTGACTTCGTCCTGATCTTCGATGCTCATGGCCGGCAGGTGTTTGCGAAGGCCTATGACGCTGCGGCGGGAAAAGAGAGGGAAATCCCTCAAGGTCTCCGGGCGCATCTCGCGCCCGGCTCGTTGCTGATGCGCCATGCTCATCCTGGGAGCAAGGCGCTGGGAATAGCGCTGCTACCCTCCGGCACGGTGCTGATTGATTCGCAGCCCATTCTCGACAGCCAAAGCCGGGGCCCAATCCGCGGCACGTTCGTGGCGGGACGCATCCTGGATGCCACGGAAATCGCGCGCCTCGCCGGCATCTCGCACCTCTCGTTGACCGTACACCGCCTCGATGCGGCCGGGTTGCCGGGTGACGTTGAATCCGCGCGGGCAGCACTCACGGGGTCCTCTCCGACCTTGCTGCGCCCGCTGAATTCCAATGATGTCGCCGGATATGGATTGATTAAAGATATCTATGGAAAAGACGATCTGATTTTGCGAGCAGTGATGCCTAGAAAAATAATGCAGCAGGGAGAAGCCAGCCTGCTCCATTTCCTGGTGTCGTTGCTCATAGCGGGATTCGTGTTCGGTCTCGTGACCATGCTACTGATGGAAACGTTGGTGCAGTCGCGTGTCATTCGGTTGAGCGCCAGCGTGGCCGCCATTGGTGCCAGCGGCGACCTCTCTGCGCGTGTCCCCCAGGAAGGGCGCGACGAAATTGCCGGCCTCGGCGGGGGGATCAACCGCATGTTGGAGGCCCTGGAACAGTCCCGCCACGAGCTTCACAAGGCTAAAGAAAGCGCGGAAGCAGCGAATCGAGCGAAGAGCGAATTCGTGGCGAACATGAGCCATGAAATCCGCACTCCGCTCAACGGTGTCATGGGAATGACAGACCTAACCCTCGAGACGGAACTCACCGCGGAGCAACGAGAATACTTGGAGACTGTCAAGATGTCCGCGGACTCTCTTCTCACCGTAATCAACGACATCCTCGATTTCTCGAAGATCGAGGCGGGCAGGATCGATCTGGAACCGATCGATTTCAATCTGCGCGATTGTCTGGAAGCAACACTGAAAACACTCACGGTGCGGGCGGACGAAAAGGGGTTGGAGCTGCTTTGCGAAATTGCTCCCGACGTGCCGCAGGTTGTGAATGGCGATTCGAGCCGACTGCGCCAAGTTGTACTCAATCTTGTGGGCAACGCCATCAAGTTTACGAGTGAAGGGGAAGTGGCCCTGCAGGTTCAAATAGACGCCAAGGACGGTGGCGGCTGCATCTTGCACTTTACGGTATCGGATACAGGAATTGGGATCCCACCAGAAAAGCAGAAGATAATTTTTGATCCCTTTACTCAGGCCGATACGTCGACAACACGGAGGTACGGCGGCACCGGTCTGGGCTTGACGATCTCGACGCGCCTCGTGGGAATGATGGGCGGAAAAATCTGGGTTGACAGCCAAGTCGCCCGCGGGACGCAGTTTTACTTCACGGCCCGTATGGGAATTGCAGATGTGGAAGTGATTGAAGTGGGGAGCATTGCTCCGCTGGAAATTCTGCGAGGCCTGAAGGTTCTCGTAGTGGATGATAACCGTACGAACCGGAGGATTCTGGAAGGCATGCTGAGGCGTTGGGATATGAAACCAACGTCGGTCGAAGGCGGCGAAGAGGCACTGACTCAACTCTCAACCGCTCGAGCAGCGGCGGGGCCCTACGCCCTGATTTTGACGGATATGCATATGCCAATGATGGACGGCTTCAGCCTTGTGGAGCGAATTCGGCAGCGTCCGGAGCTATCGACGGCCACGATTATGATGCTGACTTCTGCTGGCCATCGAGGAGATGCGGCGCGCTGCCAGGAACTGGGAGTTGCGGCGTACCTGCTGAAGCCTATCCGGCAGTCCGAATTGCGCGAGGCGATTGCCCGCGTGCTCGGGGCAAAAGAGCAAAAAGGCGCTATTCCGCTGCTGACCCGGTATTCTCTAAAAGACGCCCGCGATCCCCTGAGTACTTTGCGCGTTCTGTTGGTGGAAGACAATCCAGTTAATCGACTGTTGGCAACGAGGTTGCTCGAGAAGAGGGGACACGGCGTCGTAGTGGCCGAGAATGGGCGCGAGGCGCTCGATGCACTCGAAAACGAGAGCTACGATTTGGTTTTCATGGATGTACAGATGCCGGAGATAGACGGAATTGAGGCAACCCTCGCGATTCGTGAAAGAGAGAAGACGAACGGCAAACACCAACCGATTATCGCCTTGACCGCCCACGCGATGAAGGGCGATCACGAACGATGCCTCGATGCCGGCATGGACGGGTATCTTTCCAAGCCCATCCGGACTCAGGAACTCGACGAGATCCTTGAGAAATACGTGGCCCGGAGGATCGAGGCGGTGAAAGCCATCTGAAAGCACGAGGTTAAACTCGCGAACAAGGAGGGTCCGGGATTCATTTGCGGGAACTGCTTGCGATGATCGCTCCCGCGGGGACCGACGGCTCGGACGACTGCTCAATAACCTCTCGGATCCCTTCAGAATTGACTTTCTGAACAGCGGTCGGGCCGCAAGGCAATACATGGAAAAAATCGTCTAGTGAGAGAACATCATGCAACCAAATGATCCTCTGCCGGAACCCATGGTGAATGTGGCTGAGCTGCTCGCGCGAGTAGACAATGACGCTGAGCTATTGCGCGAGTTGATTGCGATTTTTAAAGTCGAGTTTCCGCGTCATCTGTGTGCGCTGCGGGAAGCGGCTGGTCAGGAGAACCTGAAGAACGTCCAGAAATCAGCCCACACGCTGAGGGGGATGCTTTCAAATCTTGGAACCACACGAGCCGCTGCTGCTGCCGCCCGGCTGGAGCAATTGGGGGACTCCAGTGACGGCACCGCATTGAAGAGCGCCTTGGCGCTTTTTGAGAGCGAAGTTACAGGTCTGCTTCCAGAGTTGGAAGCCTGTGTGGCGAAGGCTAAGCCATGAGAATCCTTATCGCAGACGATGATGCTCTCTCCCTCCGCCTGTTGGAGAGAACCTTGGAGCGCGACGGATACGAAGTGACCGCCGTTCAGAACGGGCGACTCGCTGCGGAACACTTGTGTCGGCACGACGGACCACGGCTTGCCCTACTGGATTGGGTCATGCCAGAACTAGATGGGCCTGCGGTCTGTCGCGAGGTGCGCCAGAAACGCGAGCAGGTTTATGTGCACATGGTCCTGCTGACCTCAAAAGAATCGAAACGGGACGTGATCGAGGGACTGGAGTCCGGCGCCGACGACTACTTGATCAAGCCATTCGACCCGGCGGAGTTGAAAGCTCGACTTCGAACCGGGCTGCGCATCCTCCAGTTGGAAGACAGACTGGTTGAGGCGCGAGAAGATATGCGCTTCAAAGCCACACATGATCCACTGACTGGCCTTTTCAATCGTGGGGTCATCATGGACCTACTGTCCCGCGAGCTATCCCGCACACATCGTGAGGACGGATGCACCACGATATTGCTGGGAGACGTGGATCACTTCAAGAATGTTAACGACACTCTTGGACATGTTACTGGAGACGAGGTGCTGAGGGAGATTGCCCGCCGGCTTCTCGCGTCGGTACGCTCGTACGATTTCGTCGGCCGCTATGGCGGTGAAGAGTTCCTGATCGTGCTGAACAACTGTAATCTCCCTTCAGCGCTCCAGCGAGCGGAGCAGATTCGTCGGGCGATCGCGAGTACGCGCGTCCAAACCGCGCGCGGCCCGGTTCCGGTCACTATGAGTTTAGGCATCCTCGCCAGCACGGAATGGGGAGTTCTGCCGGCCGAAGAACTTCTTCGAGAAGCGGATGTGGCACTCTATAAAGCTAAGGATGCTGGGCGAAATTGCGTCAAAGTTGCGAGTTCCCATGTGCCCCCTAACGTTCCGCTCCAGTCACTCGAAGAGCACCCGAAGTAGGCTTGTTCCTGCGTCATGGAGCAAAACCGTACGCCGCCGTGGGAAGCGCCGTTTGGGGGTTGAAGCATCTTCGTACGCTAAGGACGCTTGCCAGACAGGACGCGCGTTTGCAGCCTGACATTCTTCTCGGTAAATAATGGGCCGCAGGTAAGCTACAACATCATCGGTTTATCCGAGCGAAAGGCGTATGTTTTTCTCGACAAAAAGGCGACCGCTTGTATTCTTGATGGACAAGGGTTTTGCAGAGTGAATCTCGTTGTTCGGAATGGCTCCTCCGCTTATAAGTCCCGATAAGTTAGTGCTTTATCGGAAGCGCGCTTCGCCGAGCGGGTGACGGGAGCAGATGTTCCGGCGCGCTTTCGATAAAGCGTTACTAAACTGGCGCTTCACATCCGCGGCCGCCTCCCAGGCGTTTCTCTGAACTAGCCGTTTTCGACGCGCGCCTTTATATCCGAATACGCCGCATCGATGAGCCTGCTTAGCGCTGCGGCGTTTGTGGCCGTTCCCGGTCTAAGCTTCACATGGCGCATGAACTTGCCGGTGCCTTGCAACAAGCGGGCCGGATCCGGCAGCGCTGCGCCGTGAAAGAACCCCACGTTTAGGTGCGAAGTGAATACATTGACGTAGCCGAAGGGCGCATCTCCTAAACATGCGACCGGACAGCCGTCATGCAAAAGCTCCCGGACCTCGTCCCCGCACTTTCGCATCACCTCAAACCACTGATGCGCGATGGCTCCCAATTCACCGGCATGCTCTTTCATCCACGCATCGATGGCAGGATCCCGCTCGACAGCGCCGTCGAATCGCAGCAATTCTGTTCTCATCATCTCTCTACTTTCTGCTTTCGAGAGCTGTGGTTACGTAACGGAAGGTTTGCCCGTCAACCGCTACTGCCGGATTTTCTGTAAAAACGTACTTGGCCCATTACGCTTCAATGCCCTCCGCCTCCCACGGGCCTCCCTAGACGGGCCTGATTTCAATGATGGACGCGCCCATTGCCCGAATCACTTGCACCATCGAAAAGCCCGCTTCCTGTAAGAGGGACCGAAACTCTGATTCAGTTCGCTCTCGGCCGCTCGTCAAGACCATCATCAACATGTCCATCAGCGCTGTTGCCGGGTCAGTGGACGGTGTCAACACCGCTTCGACGATCAAGAGCGTGCCATCCGTGCGGATCGCCCGCCGGCAATTTTTCAGGATCTTCAAAGCAGCCTCATCGTTGCAGTCGTGGATGATGCCCTTCAACATGTACGCGTCCGCTCCCGCGGGAACTCCTTTGAAGAAATCTCCGCCGATGATTTCGCACCGCTGGCTTATCGGCTCCTGCCCCAGGGCGGAAGAGCCAGCGACTACGCCGGGCAGATCGTAAAGGACGCCACGCAGACGAGGATTGGCAGCGAGGATTCCAGCGAGAAGTAAGCCATGGCCTCCGCCCACATCGACGATTCGTTCAAACTTGGAGAAGTCGTACGCGCCGACGATGGCAGCCAGATAGCCTGGCGAGGAACTCATTGCGGCGTTGAAGACAGCCGCATCGTCCGGATGCCCGGCCAGGTATTCGAAGAATGGGGCGCCGTATACCCGTTCGAACGACGGTTGCCCGGTGCGAACCGTCTCCTGTAGTGCGCCGGATGGTTTCCACACAAAATGCGCGCCCAGCATCATGGCAAAGGGTCGGATAGATTCCGGATGATCGCTCCGGAGCGTGTCGCTCAACGCGGTTTGTCGATACCGGCTCGTCGTGTCCTCGACGAAGATTCCGAGGCTGGTGAGCGCCCGCAAGAGCCGCGCCATCGACGGGCCATGCGTATGCGTGGCATCTGCCAGTTCCCTAATGCTCTTTGGGCCGCCGGCGACAAGATCGGCAAGGGCCAACTTGCCGGCCACATGGATCGCCTGCACCGCCATTGCTCCTGGCCACAGCATCTGCATCATCTGCATCGATGGGGAGACAGGTTGTGCTTGCGGTTCTCCGTTGCTCATCCGTCCCTCTTTAAGCGTGTACCCCGGACATCACATTTATTCATTCTTCTCCACTTAAATATTCACCAGAATACGCGCAAAATAGGCGAGCCGGATTCACTTTCGAAACTAACCGCATAAATCCAGGGTAATAATCGGCCACACGGAAGTGATCTGATGCAGGCTTACAGCGATTAATAATGGGAAGCCGGCTAGTGTAGACCTATCCAGGGTCCACGACGAACGCTTTTAATCTGTATACGCCCTGTGGCTCTCCGGACAAGCAAATTCAGATGAACTGCTCGCTGCAGTTGAGCGTCGATTCGCGACCACACAGAGACTTTGGGGCATCGGGAGCTCGGGCTTGGCACGCGGCCAGCAGAAGCAGATCTACTTGTTCTCTGGATTGCTCCAGTGCGGAGAATGTGGCGGTAGCATCACACTGGTGGGTGGGAGAGCAAAAATCTCAAGGTCGGAGTAGGTTGCGCACTCCATGCGCAGCGCGGCGATAGCGTTTGCAAGAATAATCTCAGGGTCCAGCGCCAACAGATAGAGGAGCGACTTCTGGCAGGGTTACAGGACAAGGTGCTCCGCGAGGAGTTCATCGATTACGTGATTTGCAGGCTGGAAGAGGAGATTCGGCAGCGGCATGAAACATTCGAGTCAGGGCTCAAGGCTCTCCGGGATGAGAAGCAGCAGATCGAGACGGAACTGAGGCGCTTAGTTGAAATGATCGCCGTGGGGAACACTTCATCCACCGTAATGGCTGCGATCACTGCGCGCGAGGCTCGGCTTCGGGAAATCATGAATCAGGTGATTGAGCCCGGTCCTGGATCGCTCCAAGAAAAACTCGGGGAGTTGAGGAGATTTGCTGTTTCGCGGTTGATGCGCTTACGCGGGCTGGTGGCGAACCCGCCGGCGATTCATAAAGCGAGAGCACTCCTCGCGGAGCAGATCGGAAAGTTCACACTTGAACGCGTCGAGGAAAATGGCAAGGTTAGCTTTAAAGCCAACGGAAACATAGACTTCTTCGGGGAAGAGGCTCTTACACGCGTGGGTGGTGCCGGGGGCCAGACATGCACGATGCTGCCACAAGCTATGTTTTTTGTTGACTTAGCTGCCTAATCGTCTCGAAAGCCTCTGGCATCATCGAACAAGTCACCGCTATGTCTTCGCTCGGTGCTGCCTCAATTCTAACTGCCGGAACCGCCGCCCAGGAGGCCCGCCGAAACTGGGTTGAGAGGCTATACCCAAAGCAAGGTTAGTCATCTGCTCAGATTCTGGTGTTTTGGTGCGCTAAGGCTCGCAGGATAGCGTCCAGAACTTGATCTA
>Ga0137398_10000084_pt1 | contig 25623 bp, 27 predicted proteins | sample czorhiz216metaG_FD_106659 | JGI IMG/M metagenome (GOLD analysis project Ga0137398, IMG submission 106659) | Vadose zone soil microbial communities from Angelo Coast Range Reserve, California, USA - czorhiz2.16 metaG | ecosystem: Environmental > Terrestrial > Soil > Vadose zone | place: USA...
ACGGCATAGGGGATGCCCGCTTCGCGAATCTTGCGCTTGGCGCGCACGAGGCGTTGCGCCATGGTGGGGCCGGGAACGAGGAAGGCGCGGGCGATCTCGTCGGTATCGAGCCCGCACAGAGTGCGCAGGGTCAGCGCGACCTGGGCGTCGAGGGCCAGCGCTGGGTGGCAGCAAGTGAAGATCAGGCGCAAGCGGTCGTCGGGAATTTCTTCGGCGTCGTAGTGCGGTTCCTGTGAAGTGCGGGCCGACCCTGAAACAAGGTAGGAGTCCAATTTTTCCCGAAGGCGGCCTTGGCGGCGGATGCGGTCGATGGCCTTGTTGCGGGCGGTCTGAATGATCCAGGCCCGGGGGAATTCGGGGACGCCGGAGGCCGGCCACTGGTTCACGGCGGCCGCAAAGGCTTCCTGGGCGGCTTCTTCGGCGGCATCGAAGTCGCCGAAAAGGCGAATGAGGGCAGCCACGATGCGGCCCCAGTCCGAGCGATAAAGGGCCTCCAAGGAAGAGGCGACGGGGGTAGCATCCGGGGCCATGCTCCATGATAAATATTCTTGGGCGGAAGTGTCGATTGTGGCGGGTCCTGTTCGATTCACCTATGGAGGTTCACATGAAATACATGCTTCTGATTTACGACGACGAAAAAGCCTGGGCCAGTTTTAGCGAAAGCCAATGCCAGGGGTATATGGGGGAATACCGGCAGTTCACGGAAGCGATCAAAGCCAGCGGGAATCATGTGTCCGGTTCGCAGTTGCGGGAGACCGCGGCAGCTACCAAAGTTCAGTTGCGCGCCGGGAAGCGGCTGGTGACGGACGGTCCGTACGCGGAGACACGCGAGCAACTCGGGGGTTATTACCTGATTGAGGCGAAGAATCTGGACGAGGCTATTGCCATCGCGGCGCGGATTCCCTCGGCGCGCTCGGGAACCATCGAGGTCCGGCCGCTGGTGGAACACCTTGCGCAGGCAACGGCATAGGACCGCCAAGGCGGAATGCGGTTGAAAGAGGGCGCTGTTTGTCTATAGAGCAGTGCAGCACGGATGACTGGCGGCGTCATCGTACCGGGTTAGAAGGTCAAGTGGCGGCACCCCGTCGGGCTAGGAGTGCGCGCGACGGGCTTTGCGTGTGGAGTGGCGCCAACGCAGCGCGCCGGCGGCAGCGATGATCAGAAGGCAGGCTTCGACGAAGAGCTTGCCGCCGTCGAACCAGTCGATGGGCGAATTTTTTAGGGCGGGGTCGGTGAACAGGCTGTGCCAGAACAGGGCGGCGGCGGCGATGTAGATGGTGAAGTGGAAAGATTTCCAGAGCGTGCGTCCGAGGCGGATGCGGAGATAGGAAGTGACGACCACGATCGCGACTACGTAAAGGGCGACGGCGCCAATACTGTTCTCAAGCGGCTGGCTCGGAGAGTGTAGCGGATAGAGGAGATCGAGAAGGCGAAACTTGGCGGATTTGTCGAGGAGAAGAATCAGGGGATGGAGGACCGCGAGGGAGAGTGCGACGTAGCCGGAAACGTTGTGCAAGCGGAAATAGTTGAAGTGGCGATGCGGCCACTGGCGGACGGGGCTGTAGCGGAATGCCATCAGCGTCCCGAGGAGTATGTTGACGGTGATGGCGCCCACGGCGGTGAGGCCGACGTAGGCGGAGAAGTCTAAGACAGTGATGTCTGGCGACACGGTTGTTGGACGCGGGGGCCGAGAGAAGGGTAACTCGCCGGGGCGCATTTACTGCGCAGATAAAAATTTATTAACGCGGAGTTTAGGGACCAGGGATGGCGTCCCGCGGATTCTTGCATGCGGGAGCTTGCGCCGCCGGGGAATCGGCGTCAGAGGCTGCGGAGGAGTTTGTAGAGTTCGTTGGCAGCGTCGAAATCGGCTTCTAGTTCGCGGGAGTTGAGGCGCTCTCGGAGGTCGTCAAGGCGGCGGGCGAAGAGATCGAGTGCGGCGGAGAGGACTTCGCGATTGGTGAGGACGATGTCACGCCAGGTGGAGTACGGGCTGCCGGCGAGGCGCAAAGAATCGCGGAGGCCGGGGCCGGCGACGGTGATGGGCAGACCGTTTTCGTCGAGATGATCGTAGAGGAACGAGCCCAGGGCCACGGCGGCAAGTTGGGGAAGATGCGAAACCATGCCGACGGCGTAGTCGTGTTGTTGCGCGCCGAGCCAGATAGGGCGGGCGCCAATTTTCTCGAGCAGCTTGAGGAAGGCGGAGACGCGGGGGTCGCGCGCTGTTTGCCCTGCGGGAACTTCGCGCAACTCAGATGCTTCCGCGATCAGCGCGTAGGGCGCGTTGCGGAACAGCTCGGCGTCGGCTTGCGCGATGCCGGCGACTTCGCGGCCGGCCATGGGATGGCCGCCGAGGAAGAGCGAGGTGGCCGGCGCGGAGAAATTTTCTGCCGCGGATTGCGCGATGCGCAGCTTGGTGCTGCAGGCGTCAGTGACGAGGGCACGTTTGGGAGCGAGGCGTGCGATTTCCGGGAGGAGATCGAGAGTGACGCCGATGGGCAGCGCGATGTAAATGAGATCAGCGCTGCGAAGCGCGAGGGCCAGCTCGCCGGTGAAGCCTTCATCGATGACGTTGCGTACGCGGGCTTGGTTGATGATTTCGGGGCGGTCCCAACCGGAGATATGCACGTCGGTGGTGTACTTGCGAAGGGCCAGTGCGAAAGAACCGCCGATCAGGCCGGTGCCGAGGATGGTGGCGCGCGTGATGAGGTGCGGGGACATGAGCGAGTTGACAGTCGATAGTTTACCGTCGAAGGCGGGGAAGAAGATAACGCAGAGACGCGGAGAGCGCAAAGGTTCGGGGAGAGGGTTCGGGGAGAAGGTGGAGTGCACTTGGGCCAAGCGCGCAGCCAAAGAAATGCCTGTGCCACTGGCTCCGGATTTTGGAATTGAACGCTTACAGTTAAAAACTGAAATTGCATCAGGCCATGCGGCGGCCGATGGCTGGGGCGATTATGCGCAGCTCGGCCATTAGTTGGGCGAAGGCGGCCGGCTCGAGGGATTGCGCGCCGTCGGAGAGGGCGTGATCGGGGTCGTTGTGGACTTCGATGAGCAGGCCGTCGGCGCCGGCGGCTACCGCGGCGCGGGCCATGGGCGGAACTTTGCCGCGGCGCCCGGTGCCGTGGGAAGGGTCGGCTAGCATTGGTAGGTGCGAAAGCTTCTTGATCACCGGGATGGCGGCGATGTCCAGCGTGTTGCGTGTGTACGTTTCAAACGTGCGAATGCCGCGTTCGCATAGGATTACGTTGTAATTGCCGCCAGCAAGAATGTACTCGGCGCTGAGCAGCAGCTCTTCCATGGTCGCGGACATGCCGCGCTTGAGCAGCACGGGCTTGCGCACTTCGCCTAGCGCGCGCAGGAGGTGATAGTTCTGCATATTGCGCGCGCCAACCTGGAAGATGTCTACATAATCGAGCATCATTTGCACTTGCGACGGGTCCATGACTTCGCTGACGCTGAAGAGATGAAATTTTTGCGCGGCTTCGCGCATGAGCTCGAGGCCTTTTTCGCCCATGCCCTGAAAGGCGTAGGGCGAAGTGCGCGGCTTGAAGGCGCCCGCGCGCAGGATTTTGGCTCCGGCTTTGGCGACGGATTCAGCGATGGAGAGGATTTGCTCGCGCGATTCGACCGAGCAGGGCCCGGCGGCGACGACAACTTCATTGCCTCCGATTTTCACGCCGCGGCCCAGATCAACGATGGTGCCTTCGGGCTTGAACTCGCGGCTGGCCAGCTTGAAGGGCTGGGTGATGCGCATGACTTCGCGCACGCCGTCGAGCAGCTCGAAATCGCGATGATCGAAATCGCGGTGCACGCCGACGGCGCCGAGCACGGTATGCGATTCGCCAGTGGAGCGATGCACGTTGAAACCGCTGGCAATGAGGCGGTCGATTACGTGCTGGATTTGCGCGTCGGAGGCACCTTCTTGCATTACGATTACCATGGTTGCGGCTGGTTCCCTTTCGCCGGTTTGAAGGCCGGCTACTACAAAGCTCAGATCGGCCGGGCTGAGCCCGGACTTTACAAGTCTTACGGTCTTTCGTCGCGATCCACTACGTCACCGAGATGCATGGCTTCGCGCTCGACACTGCGCGCTTCGTCGATGATGCGCTCGAAGAGGCGGCGAATGGCAGCGTCGGTGAGCGGACCGGCATTGATGCGCTCGGCATTTTCCAGGACTTCGCGCTCGCGCTCTGGTTGATAGAGCGGAAGATTTTCCGCTTGCTTGAGTTTCCCGATTTCGAGGGCGCAGCGGGAACGCTGATTAAGCAGCTCGACGAGTTTGCGATCGATTTCATCGATTTGGCGGCGCCAGTCTGAGAGGCTCATGGGGCGACCTCGCGGCGGGATAGGCCGTGGGTGGCGGCTTGCTTCAGTGAGTGGACGCGTGCAGCGAGAGCGGCGCTCGCGGCATCTCCGGATTCTGCGTTTTCGATTTCGGCGACCAGTGCGGAGCCTACGACCGCGGCGTCGGCCAAACCACCGAGGACGGAGACGTGCCCGGGGAGCGAAATGCCAAAGCCTACGGCAATGGGCAGCCGCGTGACGGCGCGAGCGCGGCGGATGAGCGCGGGGAGATCGTCGGGGAGCGCGTCTTTCGCACCGGTTACTCCAGTGCGGGAGATTAGATAGAGAAAACCGGAGGAGGCCGCGGCGATCTTGGCCAGGCGCTCATCGGTAGAAGTGGGCGCGCCGAGAAAAATGGTGTCGAGATGATGCGCGGCGAGGATGCGGCGATAGTCGACGGATTCTTCCGGCGTGAGATCGGTGACGAGGACGCCATCGACGCCGGCCTCGCTGGCGGCGCGCGCAAATGTTTCGAGGCCCATTTGCAGGATGGGATTGTAGTAGCTGAATAGCACCAGCGGAACCTCGGACAATTGGCGGATGCGACGAACTAGATCGATCACCCCGGCGAGTGAGGTGCCGGACTTCAAGGCGCGTTCGGAGGCGCGCTGAATGGTCGGGCCGTCAGCGAGCGGATCGCTGAAGGGAACGCCAAGCTCGATGACGTCGGCGCCTGCATCGGAGAGCGCACGGACAAATTTCAGGGTAGCTTCAAGCGACGGGTCGCCCGCCGTGATATACGCAACGATGCCGAGTTCGCCGCCCGCACGCAGTTCCGCGAATCTCTTGGAGATACGGGTCGAGTTGGAAGTCGCAACGATCATTGATTTTTGAGAATGATAAAGACTAGAGCAGGCGGGAGTAAGTGTCCATATCCTTGTCGCCCCGGCCGGAGAGATTAACGATAACGAGGTCGTCGCGGGTGAATTGCGCGCGGCGCTCGATAAGGCCTGCGATCGCGTGCGCGGACTCCAGCGCCGGGATGATGCCTTCGGTGCGCGCGAGAAGCTGCGCGGCGTCGAGCGCGGCGGAATCGGAGACGGCGGAATATTCCGCGCGGCGCTGGTCCGCGAGCCAGGCGTGCTCGGGGCCAATGGCCGGATAGTCAAGGCCCGCGGAGATGGAATGCGTGGTGGCGATTTGGCCGTCGGAATTTTGCAGGACGTAGGTGTAGGTGCCCTGCAGCACGCCGGGGCGGGCGCCGGCGTAGCCTTGCGCGGCTGCGAGGCGGGCGGCGTGCTCGCCCAATTCGCACCCGCGGCCACCGGCCTCGAAGCCCAGCATTCTCACTTCAGCGTCACGCAGAAAGGCGTAAAAGAGCCCGATGGCATTCGAGCCGCCGCCAACGCAGGCGAAAAGATGCGAAGGCAAGCGCTTTTCAGCAGCAAGGATTTGATCTCGAGCTTCGCGGCCGATAACGGCCTGAAAGTCGCGCACCATCGTGGGATAAGGATGCGCGCCGAGCACGGAACCCAGCAGATAGTGCGTGGTGCGCACGTTGGTGACCCAGTCGCGCATGGCTTCGTTGATGGCGTCTTTGAGCGTGCGGCTGCCGGAATCGACAGCGACAACCTGCGCGCCGAGCAAACGCATGCGCGCGACGTTGAGCGCTTGGCGCGTCATGTCTTCCGTGCCCATGTACACGATACATTGAAGCCTGAGATGCGCGGCAATGGTAGCGGAGGCGACACCGTGCTGGCCCGCGCCGGTTTCCGCGACGATGCGCGGCTTACCCATTTTCAGTGCCAGTAAACCCTGACCGATAGCGTTGTTGATTTTGTGCGCGCCGGTGTGCAGCAGGTCTTCGCGCTTAAGGTAGATGCGCGGACCGCCGAGATGCGTGCTGAGGCGCGCGGCGAATTGCAGCGGCGTGGGGCGTCCGGCGAAATTCTTGAGCAAACCATGCAGTTGCGACTGAAATGACGCATCGGACTTGGCAATTTCGTAGGCGCGCTCCAGCTCAAACAGCGGCACCATCAGCGTTTCCGGAACGTAGCGCCCCCCGTAAGGACCGAAGCGCCCCGGAGCGGTGGTCGGCGATTGGTGTATAGAGCTCACGGCTGAGTAGGATTCTCTTTCTGTGTTTCGAGCTGCTGCTCGAGCTGCTGTTCGGCGCGTCGCACTTCGTCGATAAATTCCTTAAGACGTGCGTGATCTTTTCTGCCGGGCTTGGTTTCCAACCCGCTCGCTACGTCGACCCCATACGGGCGAACGATGCGCACCGCTTCCGCGACGTTTTCGACCTTGAGACCGCCAGAAAGAATTATACGGTGAGCGGCCGCAGCGCGCCGGGCGAAGTCCCAGTCGGTAGTCTGCCCGGTTCCGCCGTACTGGCCCACGCGAGCGCCATCCAGAAGAAATGCCAGAACGCCAGGAAATTGAGCGAACAAGCTCATCGAAAATCCGGAATCGACGCGAAACGCCTTGATGACCGGAAGCGAGCTGGCGACGCGCGAAACGATGTTGGGAGTTTCATCGCCGTGGAGTTGCGCGGCGTCAAAGCGCACGAAGGCGCGCAGGGAGTTGATGTCCGCCGGCTTGGCATTGACGAACACGCCGACAGATTCGACTTCTTGCGGCAACTTCGAGCGGATTTGCGCGGCATCGGCAGTAGAGATGCGGCGCAGACTTTTTTCATAAAAATTGAAGCCGAGAGAGTTGGCGCCGGCATCGGTGGCCGCCTTGGCATCGGCAAGATTGGTGATACCGCAGATTTTGACGCGAATCATGGAGGTCTAGCCTTGCGCGGCGCCGAGAAGATTGGCGAGCGCGGCGGCGGGATCGGGCGCAAGCATCAGATGTTCGCCGATCAGGAAAGCATCGAAGCCGGCGGCGCGCAAGCGAAATAGATCATCGTGGGTACGCAGGCCGGATTCGCTAACCGCGATACAATGATCGGGGATGCCGGCGATCAGCTCGAAGGAAGTTTCCGCGCGGACGGTGAGCGTTTTCAGGTCACGATTGTTGACTCCGAGGATTCGCGCGTCGGCAGCCAGCGCGCGGTCGAGCTCGGCCGCCGTATGCACCTCGATGAGCGGTTCCATGCCGAGTTCGCGGCCGAGGGCAATGAGGTCGCGCAACTGCGAATCGCCGAGGGCGGCAACAATCAGAAGGAAACTGTCGGCATCATTGGCGCGGGCTTCCCAGACTTGCCAGGGGTCAAAGATAAAATCCTTACGGAGAACCGGAAGCGCGATGGATTTGCGGGCCTCGCGAAGGTTCCTGAGCGAGCCATGAAAGAATTCTTCTTCGGTGAGAATGGAAAGCGCGGCGGCACCTGCAGCAGCGAGAGAACGCGCCAGGGCCACGGCATCGAAGGGGGCGCGCAAAACACCGCGTGAAGGGGAGGCCGGCTTTAGTTCGGCAATGATGTTGATGGCATCGCGGGAGAGCGCCGAGGAGAAGTCGCGCAAAGGTGGGGCGGCCTTGGCGCCATATTTGAGCGCGGTCTCCGGCAAGACCTTTTTGCGGTGCTCGACGGCGGCGCGACGCGCGTCGAAAATGCGATCAAGCACGGTTCCGGTGTTGGCCTGAGCAGGCATAAGCGTAAGTTTGTATGCTAGGGGGCGCGAGCGGATTTGGTCAAGGCGTGACTGCCCAAATAAAATGCAGGGGAGCTGATGAGCTATCGAGCGGAGTACGGGTCGCTGCTGGAGGATATTGCGAAGGAAGCAGACGTGATCGCGATGAGATACTTTCGCGCAGATGGCATGCGCGTGGAGCGAAAACGTGACGGGACAGCAGTAACCCAGGCGGATCGCGCAGTCGAAGAGATGGCGCGGGTCTCGGTGGCAGCGAGCGGCCTAGCCCTGGATGTGCTGGGCGAAGAAATGGGCGGCGGGCCAGACCAAGCGCCGGGTTCCGTGAAAGCGCGCTTGATTATCGATCCCATCGATGGCACCGAAGAATTTTCGCGCGGGATTCCCACGTTTGGAACGCTATTGGCGGTAGAGCGCGACAGTGAAATCGTCGCGGGAATGGCCAGTGCGCCGGGGCTTGGCTCGCGCTGGTGGGCGTATCGCGGCGAGGGTGCGTATCGCGATGGCAAACGGATTCATGTGTCGCATGTCGCGAAATTGAGCGAGGCCATGGTATTCACCACCGGAACCGGGCCGAGTAAGGACAAATTGGCTCAGGAAAAGATTCGACGGGTTCCAGATTCTGCTCGCAGCGGGCGAGCTCTTGGTGGATTCTGGCAACACATGCTGGTGGCCGAGGGCGCCACGGACGCGGCGCTCGATTGGACGTCAAAACCGTGGGACCTGGCGCCGTTGGGAATTATCGTTGAGGAGGCCGGAGGGAAGTCGACGAACGTGCGCGGTGAGCGAACGATTTATACCGGGAATTTTCTGAGCACGAACGGAAAGATTCACGAGGAAGTGCTGCGGCTGTTGCAGTGATTGCTTGACGCTAGATTTGAGTTGGGCTTACACCGCAACACCGGCGGAACCGCCGCACTCCGAAAGGGGCTCTATGGACATCACTGCGCAGGGACGGAAGGCGGAAGAATTACGGAAGCTGCATGGCGGGCCACGAGTGCTGGTGCTGCCGAATGCTTGGGATGTAGCGAGTGCGCGGGTGCTCGAGGAGTTGGGATTTCCGGCCATCGCCACGACGAGCGCGGGCGTGGCGTTTGCCCTGGGTTACCCGGATGGGCAGCGCGTTTCGCGCGATGAAATGCTCGACGTGGTTTCCCGCGTCGCACGAGCGGTACGGGTGCCGGTGACCGCTGACATGGAAGCGGGATACGGGACCACGCCGGAGGACATGGCGGAAACGGCGAAAGCGCTGGTGGCTGCGGGCGCCGTGGGACTAAACCTCGAGGATGTTACCGGCGACACGGAGAGTTCGCAGGTCGAACTGGCGCTGCAGACGGAGAAGATTCGCGCGATTAGGGAAACTTCGGCAGCGCTGGGCGTTTCGTTAGTGACCAATGCGCGAACGGATGTGTACTTGATGCCGATCGGTCCCGAGGCGACGCGCTTTGAACGCGCGGTGGAGCGGCTACGGGCGTATCGCAAGGCGGGCGCGGACTGTTTGTTCGCACCAGGGGTAAGCGATCGCGGGCTGATCGAGAAATTGGTAAAGGCCATCGCGGCGCCGTTGAACATTCTGGTGACCGCGGAATGCCCGTCGATCCCAGAATTGGAGAAGCTCGGCGTACGGCGAGCGAGCATCGGGTCGGGCGTGATGCGATCGACGCTCGGACTGGTGCGGCGCATTGGCAAAGAACTGCTTGAAAAGGGAACGTATTCGACGGTGTTCGACGGAGCCGTCCCGTTCACGGAGGTAAACACTTTGCTGACGCAGAGTGCGTCGGCCAAGAAAACCGCGCGACGGTAATCTTCAACTGCCGGTAGCGCAAGGCTAGCACGGTGAATTCCACATGCCCGAAAATGCCGAGCTGCTTCGCGTTGTGAATAACGAGATTGTGGCTTGCCGCAAATGCCCGCGCCTGGTCGTCTATCGGGAAAATGTGGCCCGGGAAAAGCGGCTGGCGTATCGCGACTGGACCTACTGGGGCAAGCCGGTCCCCGGATTCGGTGATCCGCAGGCGAAATTGCTGATCGTAGGTTTGGCGCCGGGCGCGCACGGCTCGAATCGCACGGGACGCATGTTTACCGGCGATCGTTCGGGAATATTTTTGTACCAAGCGCTGTACGATGCGGGCTTCGCGAACCAACCGACTGCGGCGAATTCCGAGGACGGTTTGCGGCTGAACAATGTGTACATCGCGGCAGCGGCGCGTTGCGCTCCGCCGGACAACAAACCCCTTCCGTCGGAAATCCTGAATTGCCGCCCCTACCTGGAACGCGAGATCGACCTCCTCGAGCCTCGCGCTGTGCTGGCGCTTGGGAAAATCGGCTGGGATGTATTTCTCGGAATCTTGAAGCATCGCGGAACGATTGCGGTGCGCGCCGGGCAGCGCTTCGCGCACGGCGCGGAGGTGGATTTTCCCGGGGCTGGATTGCGATTGTTTGGCGTTTACCATCCGAGCCAGCAAAATACGCAGACCGGGCTGTTAACACCAGCCATGTATGCAAAGGTGCTGATCAGAATCCGGCGCTTCCTCGCGCAAACCTCAAAACCAGATACGGGGAAGAAAAAGATAACCCGGAGCCGCGGAGAACGCTGAGCATTCGCAACAGGGACTGTCCGGATTGGATGGCGGTTGGCGGCGCGCGCCGACAGAGGTCTGCGCGGCGCGACCAGCAGGCCTTCTACGACGAACTAACCCCATTTCTGTCAGATAGATAGAAGCGTCCGAAACGCCTGGCGTTGGCTAGCCAAATGCTTTCTGGACATCGGGATTTTACAAGGAGGCAGGGATGAAGCACAACTGCATACGGCTTACTGGCGCGGCGTGCGTCCTGGCGTTGCATGGATTTGGCGTGGCCCGGACCGTGGCGGCGCAGGAACCGCCCTCGCAAGACTCGCCGGCTGCCGCGCGACCGGCAGCGGCGCGTCGGGCGGATGGCCGGCGGCAGGCGGACCTGCCGGTAGAGGCCTACGCGGTGGTGCCGGGAACGCGGTTTCTGGTGCGGCTCGACGATGAGCTGGACACCAAGGAGACGCGCGAAAAGCGGCGATTCAAAGTAACTACGCTGGAGCCGCTGGAAGGGGGCAACGGGATTTATCTGCCCCCGGGCGCCACGGTTCACGGGCACGTAAGCCGCGTAGAGCCTGCGGGAATAGCGGGCCGCGCGAAGATTTGGCTGACCTTTGACGAGATCCACACAAAATTCGGGACGCTGCCCATCGTGGCGGAAGTCGTGAGCGTACCCGGCGACCACAGCGTGAAGACCGGAACCGCGCAACAGGAAGGATTGATCGAAGGACGCACCAGTACGCAGCAAGCGGCTGCGGAAGCGGCGGCGGCTGGAGCGGCGATGGGCGCAGTCAAGGGCGTGAAGAACAAGGATAAAAAGGAAGCCGCGGAAGGCGCGGCGGCGGCGGCGCTTGCGGCGTACCTGATGGAATCCGGTCGCGGGCACGAAATCGATCTGCCGAAAGGCGCGAAGCTTGAGCTGGAATTGGAGCGGGCGCTGTATTTGCTGAAGGAATAGGCTCGCGGTTAGAAAGCGCAGGCGACCTTCTCGACATTGTGCCTGGCAGGCGCGTAGCACGCTGCGCCCCTGCTGGTTTCAGCCGCTTGGCAAGCGGCTATGCAGCTTGTTAGAGTCAAAGTATCCAGCCTATGCAGAAATCCAACTCGCGTGATGCACTGATCAGAGAGAGGCTGAGCCGCATGGGCGACGACACGAAGATGGCGGTGCGCGCGGTCGAAACCGGCGAGAGAAAAGACCGCGTATTGATTGTCGAGGACGAAGACAACGCACGAAAAGGCTACGAGCAACTGCTGCAAAAATGGGGCTGCGACGTTTTGGGCGTTGCCAGCGCAGAAGATGCTTTGGCGAAATTCGGCAGCTACCAGCCTGACTCGCTGATTGCCGACGTGGAACTGCCCGGAATGAATGGCCTCGACCTGCTCAAGCAACTGGGAGCGGATCTGCACGGCGTTCCCGCCATCATCATCACTGGAAAAGGAAGCGAAGAGCGTGCCGTGGCGGCCATCGAGTCCGGCGCGTTCTGGTACATCGAAAAACCGCTGAAGGCCCCAGTGCTGCGCGCGTTGCTCGACCGCGCGCTGGGCAAGGCGCGCGATGCGCGGCAATTGGCGGTGCTGCAGCGACAACTGCGCGAAACCGGGCGGCTCGGCGATCTTGTAGGCGGCTCCAAGCCGATGCAGGAAGTGATGCGCATCGTGGAGATGGCTGCGCCGAGCTCGGCTTCGGTGTTAATTACCGGCGAGACGGGATCGGGCAAAGAGATTGTCGCTCGCACGATTCACAAGCTTTCGCCGCGCACTTCCGGGCCGTTTATCGCCATCAACTGCTCGGCCATCCCGGAAACGCTAATGGAAAGCGAAATTTTCGGCCACGAGCGAGGGGCGTTTACCGGTGCAGCCGAACGCCGCATCGGGTGTTTCGAGTTGGCGGACGGAGGGACGCTGCTGCTCGATGAAATTGGCGAGATGCCCGCGCCGACGCAAGCCAAGCTGCTGCGCGTGCTGGAAGACCGCAAGGTGCGCAGGCTCGGAAGCAAGACGGAAACGCCGGTGGATGTGCGCGTGTTGGCGGCCACTAACAAAGATCCCGAACATGCGGTGGGACAGGGACAGCTCCGCCAAGACCTCTATTTCCGGTTGAATGTGTTTCACATCCACTTGCCGCCGCTGCGCGACCACAAGGACGACATTCCGCTGCTGGTCGATTACATTCTCCAGGAGGTCAACGCCAAGCACGGCAAGCACGTGCGCGGAATCGGCGCAGAAGTAATGGACATCTTCATGAGCCACACCTGGCCCGGCAATATTCGCGAGTTGCGCAATGTGCTGGAACGCTCGACGATCATGTGCGAGAAAGACTTGATCACCCGCGGGAACCTGCCGGATGAGTTTGGCCGCTCGCAGGCCAAAGGCCCCAGTGACCTTTCGACCATCAAATTCCCGGTAGGCACTACCGTGGATGCCATGGAGCGCGAGCTCATCTTGCAAACGCTGAACGCCACGGGCAACAACAAGACGCGCGCCGCGGACCTGCTGGGGATCAGCCTCAAGACGTTGCACAACAAACTGAAGGAATACGGCGGCGAACGCGCCGAAGCGGAGTAAAGACGCGCAATGCAGCTGCGGCTGCGCACGAAGCTCACGCTGGTAATGACCGGACTGGTGCTGCTGGTGGTGGCAGTGCTGTCCGTGGTGTTTGTTGGGCAACTGGTTGACCAAGCGCTGCTGGAAATCGACAAGCGCACCACCGACGTGGCGCAGCAGCTCTTCGAGCAAGCACAGCGCGCCTTGACCGACGCCGCCGAATCGGGGCTGCGGCCGGCCTCGAACAATCCGGAAGACATTCATGATTATGTGCGTCGCGCATTCGAGATGAGCGACAACCTGCACGCGCAGTTAAAGGCCACCAAAGGCATCCGCCTTATCTATGAGGCTTCCATTACCGACCATGAGGGCAACGTGCTCGTTTCGAGCGACGAATCGCTGCAAGGAAAATTCCTGGCGCGGCGCGCCCCCATTGCGCAGTTGACGCAGCGGGGCTACCTGCACGAGGCCCGCGTGCTTGCCGGGCCGCCGCGAAGATTTGAGCGTGACTTGGCGTTCACAAAGAGTGGCCAACCGTTCGGCGAAGTGCGCGTGGTGGTGGATTCAGGACTTCTGCGCGAGGAGATTTCGCCGAACCTGCGCCGATTCGCCACCATTGCTTTGCTGGCTCTGGTGATTTCGACGGTGCTGGCTGCCGTCGTGAGCGGAGCAACGCTGGCGCCGCTGCGCGACATCTCCTTGCAGCTGGACCGCATTTCCGCGGGGCAATACGATCCACCATCCCCAGAGGTAACCGGATTCGCAGGCGGGGCGGATGAACTGGGCCAGGTGAGCCGCAAGATTACGCAGGTAGGGCAGCAACTGCGCGGAGTACACGAGATCTTCAGCACGCTGCGCGAAAACATGGACTCCGTGATGGCCGGGCTGGAAGACGGTCTGCTGCTGTTCACGCGGGACGCGCGGGCCGTCATGGTGAGCCCGGCGGCGGAGAAATTCCTGGGTGCGCCCGCGGGACACTTTTTAGGGCGGCGGGTGAACGAGATTTTTCCGCCGGGGCATCCTTTGCGCGAAGTGCTGCACATGGAAGGCGACGAGTTGAGCGAAATCGCCGCGGAGACGGATTTGAAAACGGTCGAGGGCGTTAGGCGCGTGAGCGTCAGCGTGCAAGCGATTCAGGAAAACGGTGAGCGCATGGGCGCGCTGGTGACGTTGCGCGACCTGGATTCGATTGAGAGCATCAACACGCAGTTGCAGGTCAGCGAGCGGCTGGCGGCGCTCGGACGCATCACCGCGGGCGTGGCGCATGAAGTGAAAAATCCGCTGAATTCCATGCGGCTGTGGTTGGAGAACCTGAAGGAGTCGCTACCCCCGGACCCGGACAGCGGAACGACCCAGGCGGTGCAGGTGTTGGACAAAGAGATCGACCGCCTAGACGCAGTGGTCAAGCGCTTTCTGGACTTTACGCGGCCTATGGATATTCGGCTGGAAGCCACGCAACTCGCCGACGTTCTGAAGGAAGTGCTGGAAATTGCCAAGCCGCAGTTGCGTAAGTCGAAAATACAGGTGGCGCAGCTTTTGCCGATTGACGTGCCGGAAGTGTATGTCGACCGGGCGCTGCTGAAGCAGGCGGTGCTGAATCTGGTGCTGAACGCCGTGGAAGCCATGCCCAGCGGAGGGCAACTGCGGTTAGTGCTGAGCCGGCGCGGAGAAATGGCGGAAATCACCGTAGGAGATACGGGAAGAGGAATCCCCATGGAGAACCGGCAGAAAATTTTTCAATTGTTCTTCACCACGCGGCCGGGCGGAAACGGCATCGGGCTAGCCAGCACCTTCCGAATTGTACAGCTCCACAACGGTTCGATAGACTTTACGACGGAGGTTGGCCGGGGAACGACATTCCGCATCGAATTGCCGCTGGCGGCCTGAGCATGAAGCGCACATCGACCCAGCTCCGAGACAGCTTCTCCCGCGCATCCATACCATGCGCCGCCACCATTTTGTGCGTTCTAGCAGGTGTGCTGAGTGGCTGCGCGACGCGCCAGGTTAAGGCCAGACCATTCCCTTGGAATACTTCCGCGCATATGCGCCCGCTGACTCCTGAGGTTCAGGAAACGCAATTGAATGATGGCAGCGACGTGATCCCGGACCTGCAACCGCAGCTTACGCCTCCGCCGTCCACCTTGGTGATTGCGCGCAGCGTTCCCACACGGCCGCGCGTGCCCGTGCCCGCGCCTGCGCAAAATGAAGCGCCGGCCAAGACCGATGTGCCGCAGCTTGCGCCGCAACTGAGCGCCGCGGAAACCAGCGCCGCGCAGCAGCAAACGAGCCAGAGCCTGGGCATCGCAGAAAAAAATATTGGCGCGAGCGAAGGCAAGACACTCAATGCCGCGCAGCAGGACTTGGCTTCCAAGGTGCACGGTTTCATGTCCGAGGCGCAAGAAGCCGCGCGCACCGGTGATTGGATCCGCGCACGCAACGCCGCTAAGAAGGCTGAAGTCCTTTCGCAGGAGTTGGCAGGCTCATTTTGAGCGAGTTGTAGCGTGACGCGCGCGAAGATCAAATCATGAAATCCTTTGACGTGGCCATTGCCGGTGGAGGGTTGATCGGTGGCTCCATCGCGCTGGAACTGGCACAAGCCGGCCTGCGCGTCGCGATCTTCGATCAGAGCGAACCCGGCCACGAGGCTTCCTGGGCGGGAGCGGGGATTTTGTCTCCCGCGCCGGAAAATGCAGCGTCGATAACAATGGTGCCGCTGGCCAAGGCGAGCATGGCGCTGTATCCGGAATTCGTGGAGAACGTCGAAGAAATTTCCGGCCAGACTGTGGGCTTCCGCCCCAAAGGGACTTTGCAAGCATTGTTTTCTCGCGACGCTGAGCGGGAGCTGAGCACGGTAATCGCACTGCATCACGGGCTGAGCCTGAAGGCCGAGCCGATGCGTGCGGACGATGCCAGAGAACTCGAGCCGGCGCTTAGTCCGGAAATGGAAGCGGCGGTGCTGCGGCCGGAAGAAGCTTCGGTTGACAATCGGGCGCTAACGCGTGCTGTGCTGACGGCAGCACACAAAAGCGGCGTGGAAATATTCGCTGGACGCAAAGCCACTTCGATTTGGCGCACGGGCCAGCGCTGCGCCGGACTGATTTTCGGCGAGCAAGGCGAGAAGACTTCCGCGAAATGGACGATCGTCGCCGCGGGAAGTTTTTCCGCGCAGATCGCCGGAGCGCAACCATTTGCGCCGGTGAAACCGGCTAAAGGTCAAATGGCTGCGCTGCGCTCGACGGACGTGCAAATCGAGCGCGTCCTGTGGTCGGACAAGATCTACCTGGTGCCGCGAAACGACGGCCGAATTTTGGCGGGGGCCACCGTTGAGTATGTCGGCTTCGACAAACATGTGACGGCGAGCGGACTAGAGCGACTGCTTTCGGGCGCGCTCGAGTTGGCGCCCGGCTTGGCCTCCGCGCGCGTGGAAGAAACGTGGGCGGGATTGCGGCCGGCGTCCCCGGATCATCTGCCGATTCTTGGCGCCACCGATCTCGCGGGATTGTTGATTGCCACCGGCCACTTCCGCAGCGGCATTGTGCTTGCGCCCATCACCGCGCGGCTACTGCGCGAGTGGGTCACCGAATCGTGCGCATCCGTTGATTGCGAACGGTTCAGCCCCTTGCGCTTCGCGGATGCTCGACGCGAAGCGACCGCACAGCACGCGCCGGCAGCCGCTAAGAAATAAACTCCGATTGGAACGCGTTACTGCGGTTTACTGTGGCCTGGCGGGCGGCGGAGTGATCGGCGAAAATTCGCCCGTATGCCGGTATTGAATCTGGCTGCCGTCCAAAGCCAAAGCACGCTCGAGGACGATATCGAGCGTCGAGCCGCGGGGCAGCTCGGCTTCCGGTCCGCGCGTGAGCAACACGGCGCCGAGTCCCGCGAGGCCTCCTAGGCCCGCGCCGATTCCAGCACCCTTAGCACCGGCGGCGATGGCGCCGATGCCTGCGCCGGTAACTGTGGTGGTGGCGACCGTTTCGGCATCTTTGCCTTTGCCTCCGGGGCTGGTCACTTTGCCCTCAGGGTCCATGGTTTCTTTACCACCAGTGTCGGCGCTGCGCGGCACGGCGTTGAGGTCCACGGTGTAACCGTTCGGAAGAATCAGTGTGTTCAGGCGCATGCGAAACTCGCCGCGGCCCCTGATGCGCCCGGGGCGCTTGGATTCAAGGAGTTCTCCGCGCAGATAGGAACCGACGGGAATCACGATCTGATTGTTCTGCGTGATTGGGAAAGAGGTGCGAAAGTAAAGGGAGTCCCCGGCTTTGGCGCTGCGGGTGGAGATGCCGTTTTCGAGAACGACCGCGACGCGAGTGCCCGCGGGCACGGTGATGTTTGCGGTCGGAATGCCGCGACGTTCCAGCACGGGCCGGGGGGCAGGCGCGACCGGAGCCGGCGCCACGGTTTGCGGGCCCTCCGGCTCTTGCGCCAATGCCACGCTGGTGGACGCAAGAACAAGAAAAATGCCAATGGGAACGAGACATTCCCGGCGGGGGCAGTTCATGAAACCTCCATGCTCTTTTCCGATGCGTACGACGAAGGTACGGATGCCCGTAGTATACGCCGGCGGCGTGCCTGCAATGGAGAATTCCCATCGCTACCGCCATTTGACCCTCAGCTGTGCGCGGTCTAGGCTCGTAACCGACGCAGGAGGATGGTGATGGCGAAATTGGCGCTGGTTTACGGAATGCGGCTGCTGCCCGCGGAAGACCTCGGCGAAGTGAGAGACGCAAGCGTGGTGCTGAAGAATGGGCGCTCGGCGCGCGTGACGCTGCACCTGATCGAGGGCAGCAAAGAGGAAATCGAATCGACGTTTCGTCAATCCATCGAAGCGTTCTTCGACATGTATCCGGAGATCTAGGAGGTTTCAGCGATTGCCGAAATTTTCGGGGTCTACGCTGGGATCGCCTAGCGCATCATTGATCAGCACCGTCGACTGGCCGGTCAGCTCAAATCGCTTGCGGCACTTGTAACAGGCCACCAGGTCATCGAGCCGGACCATGTAGGAACTGGCCTTGGCAAACTTCCGGCGGTCTTCTTCGCCTGCACCACGCGGCAGCTCGTTCCGTTTCCGGCAGACTTTCCAGCGCACGGGAGCTTCAAATTCGCCGCGGCAACTCGGGCAGACCAGCTTGACCTTCCGCGTTTCTTCTTTCTCGGTATAAAAGGTGCGTTCGTCCATGGCTATGTGGCGGGTGCACTCACCGCGTTTTCAATTGTAACAAATTCGAGGCCGAGATCACGCCAGCGCGGCAGCCAATACTCGAGCGCGGCGAGCGTGGCGGTGCGGTCGGCATTCTGTTCGCGGTGACCGCCGTCGTGCAGGCAAATAATTTCGCCGGTGCTCGATGCGCGTTGGACCGCGCGTTTGGCGCGGCCGGCGACGGGTTGCATGCGACCGATCAACCACTCGCCGGAGGGCGCGCGCCAGTCTCCGGGCAGCAGCGTCCACATCACTACGCGCATGTTGAGCTCTTGAGCCTCGCCGGCCAGCCACGGATTGCGCAAGCCGAAGGGCGGCCGAAACCACTTGGGAGGCGCGCCGAGAACACTCTTGATTGCAGAGTGCGTCAAGCGCAACTCCACGCGGATTTCCGCCGAGCCCTTCCAGAGAAGATTGGGATGAGACTCGGTGTGATTTCCGATGACGTGTCCGCGCGCGGCAACTTCGCGTGCCAGTTCCGGGCATTCTCGCACGTAGCGCCCTATCACGAAAAAAGTTGCGCTTGCGTTGTACTTCGCAAGCAAGTCGAGCAGCTTCGGCGTGATCGCGGGATTCGGCCCGTCGTCGAAAGTAATCGCCAGCTTGCGCGGCGAATCCGTGCGACAGATGGTCGAGCCAAACAGTTGCGCTCGCGGGTAGACGCCGCCGTATGCGACGACGCCGGCCGCAGCGCCAATGGCCCCAGGTACGCTTAAGAGCCAGGGATTCACGGCGCTATTCTCGCACGCGCTTGGCCTCGATGAAAGCAGCGCTGCCTTGCGGCCTCGCCCGCCTTGGGCCTGAGCGCGTCAGGCTGGGAGTCTGCGCCGAGTTTTCAGATCGCTGAGCAGCCGCTCGACTTCGATGTCGCGATCCATGCGCGTGAGCTGCTCGCCGGTATCGTCGGTCATCAGCTCGACTTCCGCCATGGCCACCGATTCGCTATGGTGCACGCGGTCCTTCAGCCGGTCAAACGCCAGGCTCTTGGAGTTATCGCCCATGGCCGTCTGCGCACGCGCCGCCTTGCCCAGCGCGACACTGCGACGATGACGGGCCAGTAACAAATCGCGCTTCGACTTGGCTTCGCTCAATTTTTGCTCCAGTTTTTGCAAGGCGCCTTTCAGCGTTTCCACTTGCACTTTCTGATCGCCCACCTGCTCGCGAAAGCTTTGCACCAGGCGCAGTGACGCTTGATAGCGGTCCAGGGCGGCGCGCGCCAGATCATCTTCGCTCTTATCGACGGCGCGTTCGGCTTTGCGCATCCAGTCGTTGCCCGTGTCTTCGTTTTCCCGCAGTTTTTTCTCCAGCATATGTTGGTCCGCGATGGACACCGCAACCTGCGTTTTCACTTGTAGGTACTGGTTTTCCATATCGAGGATCACTTGCTTGATCATTTTCTCGGGATCCTCTGCGCGGTCGATCATGTCGTTGAGGTTCGCGCGAATTAAAGTGCTGACTCGTTCCAAAAGGCCCATGGTGTTTCTCCTTTCTAGCTGACATGAGTTCTTACGTTTTCACGGAATGCAGTACCGGCAGAATCAACGCGAAGCAGTTCTGCAGCACAAACGCCAGGTGGCCCGCAACGTGGGTGAGCACGAAGACGACGACCACCATCACGACTACCCACAACACCAACAATTTCTCTTTCATGGTCATGACGCGCCCTCCCTCCAGGGCTTCTGCCGTGGCCCGCGAAAAGCGTCTGGCTAGGCGGATGAGCGCCTGCCCAGACGAAATAGGTCTTACGACGATTTGGTCGCCGGCGTCGGTGGCACCAGCTTTGGTGGATTGTCGCCAATCAAGCGCACCTTCGAGAGCAGCTCGGACATCTGCATGCCGGAGAGCGCTTCAAACAACGCCGGAACTTGCGCCGCGATTTTGGTGATGTCGCCGGTGAGCTTGTAGGCGCCGGCGGCATCGCCGTTGCCGGTGGAGACGATGGTGATTTTGTCGACTTTGCTGAGCGGCTCAGAGAGCGCACGGACCACGTCCGGCAAGCCGGTGATGAGCTTGTCGAACACCGCGGCCTGGTTGTACTCCTGATAGGCCTCGGCTTTCACATTCATGGCCTTGGCTTCCGCTTCGCCCTTCTTGAAGATGATCTCCGCTTCCGCCTCGCCCTGCGCGCGGATCGAAGACGCTCGGCCTTCCGCTTCCTTGATCAAACGCTGCCGCTCGGCTTCCGCCAGCGTCTCGATGCGCTGGCGCTCGACGTCCGCCGACTTCAACACCGTGGCGATCAGTTCGCGTTCCCGGCGGGCGATTTCCGCTTCCTGAACCTTCACTTGCGCCTCGCGCTCCACTTGCTGCACGCGCACCGATTCGGTGATCACTTGCTGCTGCTGAATGTTGGTTTCGATTTCGTAGGCTTTGTCCGCCTGCGCCTGCGCTTTCTTCGTGGCTTCCAGGTAGGCAGCTTTCTTGATGTCCAAGTCGCGTTGCGCTTCCGCTTGCTTCGCGAGCGATGCGGTTTCCGCGGCTACGCGCTCCTGGTCCGCTTGCGCTTTGGCGACCGCCGAGGCGCGCGACATCTCCGCACGCTTGATGGCGATGTCGCGATCAGCTTCGGCTGTAGCCACTTCCGCATCGCGCTTGATGCGCGCCACGTCCGGCCGACCCATGTTGGTGATGTATTCGTTTTTGTCACGGACTTCCTTGATGGTGAAACTCACCACCTCGAGGCCCATCTTGCTCATGTCATCCGCGCACGTCGAGCGCATGCGGTCGCCCACCATCTCCGGCTCCTTGACGATCTGTTCCACAGTGAGCTGGCCCATGATTCCGCGCAGGTGACCTTCCATCACCAGCCGGATCAAGGCCTCGCGTTGCTCCGGACGCTTGGTCAGAAACTGCTCGGCGGCGGTGAGAATCGATTCCTTGTCCGATTTCACCTTGATTTGCGCCACCGCTTCCACGGTGACCGCCACACCCTGGTGGGTATAAAGGTTCTGCTGCGGAGCGACGTCAAACGACATCAACTCCAGCGACAGGTCCTTGCACGTCTGCACCATCGGAAAAATGATCGCTCCTCTTCCGGTGTAGACATGCGTGCCACCCATTCCGTAAACGATCAGTGCTTCGTGCGGACCGGCCTTGCGATACATTCTGGCGACCACAATCATCACCGTCAGCAGCACAAGAACCAGGAGCCCCGCACCCACGACCACTTCCATTGGCAACCCAAACATAAGAACCTCCTGTCTTTTCCGCACGGACTGCTTGCGTAGAACGTCAGTCCGAGATCGTTCAGTTCGTGAAGTCGTCCCACCGCTTAACGTACGCGATGCCCTTCTCATACCGCTCGATCACTACTTCGGCGCCTTTTTCCAACGGCTTGCCATCTTCGCAGCGCGCACCCGCGCAACGGCGCGCGCCGGCGAGCGAAAAAATAATCTCGCCGGTGCCCTTCTCGCGAATGGGCATGCTCAGAGTGCCCAGGCTGCCTTCAATCCGGTAGTCCTCGCTTCTTAACGGCGGGTCCGAATGCATGAGCTTCACCATGAACTTAAAAACGGCGGCGCCGGCCAGCAGCCCGGCCAATGTGGAAATCGCCAGGGACGTCAGTGCGACCAGGTGTGCATGCCGCGTCAACAAATAGCCGGTTCCGCCAAACCACGCCAGAAACGCCATGGCGGAGGAAGCGTTAAACCAGGAAACGTGCACACCGCCGCCCATGCCGCCGTAGGGCTCCAGGTGAAAGGGCAGGTGGATCTTGAACGGAAGATGGATGTGCGTGGCGCCCGCGAAAAACGAAAGCACACTGAGCGCGAAGCCCACGATGAAGCAGAACAGATAACAATCAGACCAGGTCATACGGCACCTCGAGCGCACTCCTTGTGCGCGAGCTGGAATCGGGACGCAGACCATCCATACGGCAAGCTAGTTCGGAGCCTCCGGTGGCGGATACCCACTGCCGCGGCTGGCGTCGGGCTGCTCGTTTTCGTGGCCGGGCCGCAGAACTTCGCTGAGCCGGTCCGCCAAACCCGGCGCCCGAAGAATTTCCGCGAGCAGCAAAAGCGCGTGCCGCGAATCCTCCACTTCCGCGATCGCTCGGAACGCTTCGCTCAGATCCGCGTCCGCGGAAAATTGCTCGATGCCTGCGTACAGCCAGGAGTCCACCTTGGCGTCCGCCACGCGCAGCTCGGACTGTAACGTCGCGGTGTATCCCTCCGGATCGTCCACCAGAAAGCCGGGGTAGACGCGAAAGAAGCGCGCCAGCAAATCGCGCGTGGTGTGCGTGATGTGCGGCCGTGCGCCACTCTCAATTTGCGAGAGGTATGCCTGACTGAGACCGCGGCCCACTTCGCGCTTCATGGCTTGCGCCAACTCGAACTGCGTCATGGGACGTCCGAGGCCGCGCAGCGAACCTTCCACGGCGCGGAGAGAACGAACTTTGTCGCCTAAAGTCATCCGAAACTCACATATTGCAATCTGCGAATCTTATATCGCAATATGCAATTTCATGTCAAGCACAAAATTAGCCCTGTTTTCAAAGACTTAGGGACACCTGACGGCAGACGGCGGCTTATTCTGGCTTGCGGAGGGATTGCAGATCGATTCTCAATTGCTGGCACTTCTTATACAGATGGCTGCGTTCAAGGCCCAGAGCGCGCGCCACATTGGTCATGTGAAAATTGTGGCGGCGAATTTCTGTCAGCAGCACTTCCCTTTCAAACGCTTCGGTGCGCTCGGCGAGCGTGCCGGAATCTGCGCTGGCGCTTCCGCCCCCGCCGCTTGCTGCGCTCGAGGCGGGAAGGACGAGCCGCACATCCGCTGCCGTCACCGGTCCGTCCGCGGCGAGGAGCACCAGCCGCTCGACCACATTGCGCAACTCGCGCACATTTCCCGGCCAACAGTAGCGCCGCAGCTCAACGTTGGCCTCATCGGCAAAAATCTTTTCTTTCCAGCCATTTTGCGCGGCGACCTGGCGTGCGAAATGTTCAACCAGCGCGGGAAAATCTTCCGGGCGTTCGCGCAACGCAGGCAGCGCAAGGGGAAACACGTAGACGCGGTGAAAAAGATCGCGCCGAAACGCATTCTGCTTCACCAGCTCTTCGAGGTTGCGATGCGTGGCTACTAACACGCGCACGTTGACGCGAATAGGCTGGTCACCACCCACGCGCTCGACTTCACCCTCTTCGAGTACGCGCAGCAATTTCGCTTGCATAGCCAGCGGCATGTCCCCGATTTCATCCAGAAACAGCGTGCCGCCTTCGGCTTGCTCGAATTTTCCAAGATGCTTCGCGGCGGCGCCGGTGAATGCGCCTTTTTCGTGCCCAAACAATTCCGACTCGATCAGCTCCGCGGGCACCGCGGCACAGTTGAGCGTAACGAAGGCGTTCTCGTGGCGTGGCGATTTTTCATGGATGGCGCGAGCCACTAATTCTTTGCCAGTGCCGGTCTCACCCAGAATACAGACACGCGTTTCGCTTGCGGCTACGCGTTCAATCTGCGCCTGCAATTTCTGCATGGCCGCGCCGGAGCCAACCAGCTCGTGCTTGCCGAGCCGGTGGCGCAATTCGCGATTTTCATCTTCGAGGTGCGTCAGCCGCAGCGCGTTCGCAACGGTCACCAGCAATTTGTCGGTGGACAACGGCTTCTCGAGAAAATCGAGGGCGCCTAGCTTTGTCGCGCGTACGGCCATTTCGATATTGGCCTGGCCGGAAATCAGTACCATGGGCGTCTTCACGCCATTTTTCTTCAGATCTTCCAGCAGTTCGAGGCCGCTTTTCCCCGGCATCACCACATCGGAAAGAATCAGGTCGAATGTTTCCGTGCGCAGCAGTTCCAGCGCGCGACCGGCGTTGTCGCACACCGTTGCTTCATGGCCGGCGAGGCGGAAAGCGCGGGAAAGCGAAGCCAGCGTATTGGGATCGTCGTCAACAAGGAGCAGATGAGCTTTTCGGGACAAGCAGCGGTCCTTTGCGTCGTTCAGTCGCTGGCTGCGGCCAAAGTTTTGGGGGAGTTCTTGGGCGCCGCGGCTTCTTCGGCTGGAGCGCGATGCTGGACCGCCTGCCGCTGCGGAAGCTCGATCTTGAAGCTGGTGCCGCGGCTTTCGATGCTGGACACGCTGATGGTTCCGTGGTGGTCACTGATTACGGATTGCACGATGGCGAGACCGAGGCCCGTGCCCAACTGCTTTGTCGTGTAGTACGGCGTGAACAGGCGCGAGCATTCTTCCGGCGTGAGTCCCCTGCCGGTGTCCGCGACTTCAATGCGAATATTGCGCTCGCGCTCAAAGGTACGCAGCGTCAGCGTGCCGCCCGCGGGCATGGCGTCGAGCGCGTTCAACACCAGGTTCTGGAACGCGCGATGCAAGAGATCGGGATCGGCATCAATCTCCGGCAACGGATCGGTCAGAAAAAGCTCGGTGGTGACGGTGGGCTTGCCCACGGCGTTGAACTGAGCCTCGAACAAGCGCAAAGCGCTGCGCAGGCTTTCGTTCACGTTGACTTTCGAAAATTGCGGCGTGGGCATTTTCGAGAAATCGCTGAAGCGCCCGACGATAGTGTTGAGATTCGCGAGCTCCGTTTTCAACGTGGCGGTCGATTCGTTGAAGACTTCGAGAAACTGTTTGGCGTCGAGATGCTTGGCGCGCTGCAGATTTTCCACGGTGATTTGCAGCGGAAACAGCGGGTTGCGGAGCTCGTGCGCCAAGCGCCGCGCCAGTTCGCGCCAGGCGGCGACGCGCTCGGTTTGCACCAGCTTTTCCTTCTGCAGCGCCAGCGTGCGGGTCATATCGTTGAACGCCGTTCCCAATTGGCCGATTTCATCCGTGCCGCGCACATCAATGCGCGTGTCCCACCGGCCCGTCGCGACTTCGCGAGCGCCGGCGGCCAACTCCTCCACCGGCCGCGTGATGCGCGCCGCTATCCACAAGCTCACCAGCAAACCCACGAGAATCGCCGCGGCGGCCACTACCGCCGCAATCGTCACGATGCGCCGCGTCAGGAGCACCAATTCCTTTCGCGAGCTGCCCACCAACAGCACGCCAAGCAGTTCGTTGCTGCGCCCCAGCAGCGGCATGGCGTGAAAGGCCTCGGCGGAAGCGGCGTCTTGCGTCCAATTGATCGTGCCCACCGCAGGCTGTGGATTTCTTTGTATTCGCTCAATCAGCGGGCGAAAGCGTTCGGGATCGTCGAGGCTGCCGTTCACATCCGTCAACCCCGCGCCCACAAAAGTGGGCTCCAGATTGCGATAGAGGAGCGCGCGCATGCCCGACGGGAGAACCAAAGACGGAAGAAAATTCTGGTCCAGCCGGTGCCCCCCGATGATGTACAGCGTCTTATCGTTTCCGCCGGAAACGGTGCGGACGGCGGTAAGCGACAGCGCGACGCCGTCGGGCAACTCTTCCCGTCTGAGAAACGCCAGAGTGCCGCGCCAATCCTTCGTGGCCGTAACCCAATCATTTTTGTAGCCGACGCGCGCG
>Ga0137398_10000085_pt1 | contig 25602 bp, 18 predicted proteins | sample czorhiz216metaG_FD_106659 | JGI IMG/M metagenome (GOLD analysis project Ga0137398, IMG submission 106659) | Vadose zone soil microbial communities from Angelo Coast Range Reserve, California, USA - czorhiz2.16 metaG | ecosystem: Environmental > Terrestrial > Soil > Vadose zone | place: USA...
ACGTTCATCCATCCCACTTCACGTTTCATTATTCCGTCTCCTCTTCTCTCCCGACCCAGCCTGCGTTTCTTACTGCGAAAGCCCTGCTCCGCGCTTCTCAGCGCACCAGACGCACTGCTTGCGGCAATCCGTCATTGCTTACCAGTAAATCCACCTGGATCCATTCGCCGGCTCGCTCTTCGTTCACTGCAAAGCCCAACGTGCCAAGCGCCCCACGCTGCATACGCACACGCACAATTGCGGTTTCTTCGGTTTCGGTGGGCAGGCTGCCCGGCAGCAGAGTAAACTTTCCGGGATCTTCATCTTTGGCAACTTGCAATTTCGCGTTGCCGGAAGATTTCTTTGCTTCCACGGGCAGCGCGTTCTCGTTCTCCCTCTCCGACGCCAAGACATCGCTGTCCGGACCCGCCGGAATCTGTGTGGACACGCCAGGCACGGCTACCTTTTGTCTCGACGATTCTTGTCCATGCCGTGTTCGTTGCCAAGTTCCCCAGCTCACCACTCCAATCAACAGTGCAGCCGCTGCGAACGCCCACGCGGCAACCGCGACGGCGCTGCGCGGAACGCGAGCCTCTCGCCGCGTCCGCAATTCCTGCTTCAAGCGCATTTCCACTCGCGCCGGAGCCGAATCCAGCCGCGTCGATTCCCGCAACAGCCGCAAATTGCATTTCACTTCCCGCCAGGATTCCAGCATCGCGCTGCAGCGTCGGCAAATTTCAGCGTGCTTCGCAGCTGCGGCCGATTCCTGTGGATCTGCGTCGGCCCGGTCAAGATCCAAGCCACGCAGCTCGAATTCTTCACAATTCATCATCGCAACTGCCTTCCTGACCGTTCTCAAGCTACTTGGCTCCCGCGCTGGCCCGGCGCGGAACATCGCGCAGCAGTTCCAACTTCGCAAGAAGCAATGCCCGACCGCGATGCAAACGCGAACGAATGGTGCCAATCGGACAGCCGCACGCGCTCGCTGCTTCCTGGTAGCTCATTTCCTCCAGCTCACACAAAACTACTGCTTCCCGAAACTCCGCCGGCAATCCGAGAACTGCTTCTCTCACCTGCTCGATGCGCTCTCGTTTTTCCGCGATCATCATCGGCGTCAACGGATCCTCGGGTTCATACCACGCGCTGCCGTCAGCGTTCATCACATCCAGAGACAACTCCCGTGGCGTTTTTTCCAGGTGCTTCATCACCCGGTTTCGCGCTACGCCATACAAAAATGCTCCCAACTCGCCGCGCTCGGCTTGATATTTCTGCGGCTCGCGAATCAGCACCAGAAAAACTTCCTGCACAACTTCTTCTGCCGCCCACTGTGAACCGGTCATGCGCAACGCGTAGCGATACAACGCCGATTGGTGCTTTTGATACAGCGCGAGAAATGCCTGCTCGTCGCCCCGTACCGCACGGTTGAGCAGCGCGTCCGGCTTCTCATCCAGAATTTTCATTACGTGGGTTAGGCGCCTCGCTGCTCTTCAGTGGGTATTCCGACCAGGAGGGAAAAAGGTTCCCCGGCTTGGCCTTATGGCGAACAGAGAGCGAATAATGCACTTTTCAGTCCTTGGTTTCGGCCCTGGTATCCGCCGGACGGAACAATTTTGCGGCGATTCGGGTCACGAACCGGCGCGGCACCAGCCGTTCGCCATGCGCGCCGAGGTAATTCCCCAGGCCCGAGATGACATAGCTCTTGCCTGCAGCCAGCGCCTTCAGACCGTTGCGCGCCACTGTCTCGGCCGATTGTTCCCGGCCCTTCGAACTCGACGGGTGGTCCGCAACTTCGTGGAACTCCGATGTCGTTGTACCAGGGCACAACGCACACACGCGAATCCCGTGCGGTTTCATCTCTTCGGCCAGGCCCTCCGCCAAAAACAAGTCGAACGCTTTGCTCGCCGCGTAGGTTGAAATGTATGGAACCGCTTGGAATGAGGCCGTTGAGGCCACAATCAATACATCGCCGCTGCGCCTGGCGACCATGCCCGGCAAGTACAAACGCGTCAAGTACAGCACCGCGCTGCAATTCACCTGAACCATTTCGAGCAGTCTTTCAGCCGCAATCGTCTGAAGCTCGCCGTACTGGCCGAATCCCGCATTGTTGACTAACAAATCGATCGCGAGGCCCTTGCCTTCCGTAAAATCAAAAATCTTCTTGGGAGCAGACGCTTGCGTCAGGTCCGCGACGAAAATTTCTGCTTGAATTTTATGCGCTGCGCGCAATTTCTGGGCCAGCGATTCCAACCGCTCGCGGCGACGAGCCGTCAACAGCAAATTCGTTCCACCCAGCGCGAGCTCTTCTGCCAGTGCCTTGCCGATCCCCGCGCTAGCGCCAGTCACCAGTGCCCATTTGCCCCGCCATTCGCCGCTCATGGTGCTCCTTTATCTTTCTGGAGTGACTCGCAACTGCCAAAAGTGCAGTACGAACATGGCAGACTATCCTGCCCGAGCAAGCCGCCACAAGTGCATTGCTTCCCTCGCTCTCTGGATTTATGATGCGCGCAACATCCGCTCGTCTTGTCATCAAGAATCGAGCAGTCTGCAAAGCGTACTTCGTGCGTTCTGAAATGATGACGCCCGGCGGCGCGCTGGAGGTTTCCATGAGACTACATTTTGCAAAAACGCAGCTGGTGCTGGCAGTTTTTTTCTCCGCAGCAACGCTCTCCGCTCAACAGATCGGAAAGTATGTTCCGGTAAGCGCCGGCTCCGACACCGACCGCGCAATGGCGGAAATCAATTCGGCCAGCGACCCCGCGCAAAAGCTCGCGCTGATCGACAGATTTGCGGCTGGCGCCGGACAAGGCGACATGGCTCTGGTCGCGGATGAGCTATACGTGAACTACTTTCTTGCGCAGAAACAGTACGACAAGGCTTTCGAATATGGCGACAAACTTTTCGCAATTGATCCCGGCAATTTCCTGAATGCGGCGAATATGATTCGCGCCGCCTCGGAAAAGAACGACGCGGAAAAACTGCTCGCCTATGGCGAGAAGACCCAGAACATCCTCACGGCCTACAAGGCCTCGCCCGCGCCCTCTGGGGTCGCCGCGGAAATCTGGGAACAGCAAAAGACGCAGACCATCGCAAGCAATCAGGCCAACATTCGTTACGTGCAACAAGCGGTTTACAATGGCGCCTACCAGACGCCAGAACCCGCCAAGCGAGCCGATCAATTGCTTCATTTTGCAAAGATTTTTCCGGATTCGGAATATACGCTGACCGCACTGGGAGTCGCCGCGTCGTCCTACCAGCAAGCCCAGAACGCGCCGAAAATGCTGGAGGTTGCCAACGTGCTGCTCGCGAAAGATCCGAAGAATCTGGGAATGTTGCTACTGGTCTCGGACTACTACGGAGAAAAAGGCGAACAGCTTGATAAAGCCGAGGCCTACGCACAGAAGGCCGCTACCCTGGCGGATTCGGCTCCACGTCCGGAGAATGTCACCGAAGATCAGTGGAAACAACAGACCGCGCTGCAGAAGGGGCTGGCGCTGAGCACGCTCGGCCAGGTGAACATGCAGAAAAAGAACAACGCGCAGGCGATTCAGAATTTCCAGGCCGCGGCGCCGCTGTTGAAATCCAGCGACGTCGGTTACGCGAGAAACGAATATCGTCTGGGATTCGCGTTCATTAATCTGCGAAAGATCCCGGAAGCAAAAACCGCCTTTACTCAGGCTGCCTCCGTCAACAGCCCGTACAAACAGCCAGCCTTGGACAAAATCAAAGCACTTCCAGCCAGTCCACCTACGCGACGCAAAGCAAGCTGAGGAAGCATTAACCGAAAGCGTCAAGTAAGAAAAGGAGTTAAGCATGGTCAGCACGTCATCGACGGCCGAGATGTCTAGGAGCGCTCTCTTCAGCCCTTATTGGCTGGAGCTTCAACGGCTGCGCGACGGTACCTCAGCAACAAAATCATACCGGTTGTGCGGAAAGCATACAGCTCTGAATGTTTTTCCCAAAATAATACAATCAAACCAGATGGTCCAGTTGCGCACGTACCAAGCCTCAAGCTGGACACGGTCTTCGAGAGTCAGGTGATTTCTCCCGTTGACCTGCCAAAATCCGGTTATACCCGGCCGTGAGGACAGAATCGTAAAGAGTTCGACACCAATGCGTTCGCGTTCCTGGGGCAGGTACGGGCGAGGGCCAACGAGGCTCATGTCGCCTGTTAAAACGTTTAAAAGTTGAGGAAGTTCATCGAGACTCCATCGCCGCAAGAGCCGCCCTACTCGAGTAAGGCGAGGATCATGAACTCTAAGTTTTGCGTATCTATGCCATTCAGCGGCGGCGGCCGGATTGCGCGCGAGATGCCTAGTAAGCATTTCGTCAGATTCAATGTGCATGCTGCGGAATTTGATGCAGCGGAAACTACGTCCATTTTGGCCGAGCCTTTCTTGAACGAAAAACACCGGGCCACCGGAATCCATTTTGATCAGAACCGCGATGATTACAGAGACGGGAAGCACCAGTAGCGTAATTACAAAACCCACGATCAGGTCGAAAATCCGCTTCAACCAGTTATTCCAGGGCTTCGCCAAGTTGTTTGAAAGTTTCAGCATCATGAGTCGCTCACGCAGGAAGCCGTCAATTCTCAGGTTCATCAGCGGCAATCCCCACAGTTGAGGAACGACGTACAGGCTTTCGCAAGCCGGCTGCAAGCCGTGTACAAGAGTCAACAGCTTTTCTTCGTGCAAGTTAGGCATTGCGATAAGCAGATCCCGAGCGCCTGTCCTGTCCATCTGTTCGGGGGCATCTTCAAGACTTCCCAGAACATAGACAGACTTATTTCGGAAAGTGCCGAAACATCTGCCCCAGCGCTTTCGTTCATCGTCGAGCAGTCCGACTACTTCGTAGCCTAAGACCGGGTCTGCGGCAAATCCAGCTATCGCCAGTTTCGCGGTATCGGTTGCGCCAAGAATCAAAATTCGCTTTCGCCACAAACCCACGATCCCTAAAATCCGTTTTGCCCAATAGCGCGCCGTTGGCAGCACGATCAGGAGAATCGCCGCGGTCAGCACTATAGTCGAACGCGATAGATCGGGTCCGCGCTGCACCAGTGCGATGGCAGCAAAGATCACCATCAGGCCCGAGACGATCGCCTTGACCAAGTGACCAATTTCATTCCAAACCGTGCGACGCTGGGTATAAAGACCTTCGACTGCCAGAAATAACACCAGGAGCAGCCACAGCCATCCAAACTCCAGATAATGGTTTAACGGCAAACTTAAAGGCGACACGTGGCTATCGACGAGTGGTACTAGATGGGCCCTCAAAAAAATTGCGAACCGAAGGGAGACGAGGATCGCAAGAAGGTCCGCCAGAATCAGGCACCCGGCACAAAGGATTTGGCGCGAGTAGGTCTTGGGACGTCGGCTGCCCTGGGTATTTTCATTCCTCCCTGAGGGCAGACGTTCGGGCGCCGTCGCTACAGTAGACATGGACCTCCTCACGAAAAATCCACTTGCAATCACTTGTAAAGCAAATTCACAAATGGCAGATAGAAATGCTGTACCTGCACGAGATTAGTGCGGAAACAGTGAACGGTCAATATCGGCACTGGCGCTTGGTTTTTCAGCAAGTAATCGTTCTTGTTTGATCTTCACTCGAGTAAGCTCAGTGAGCTCAGTCTGGCCCCGGTTGAGCATCACTTCGCTCGGACCCGGGAGTTCTCGGCCGCTTAACAGTTGGGAGTAGAGGTCCGCATGGTCTTCCACGACACGTTCCCAACGGTAATTGGCGCGCGCCCTTTGTTCGGCCCTGGAACGAAACTCCTCAACAATCGCAGGCTTGTCCAACAAGGCTTGCAATTGCCGGCTCAGATCTTGGGCTCCTTCGCTGCCGCGATAGCTGAATCCGTCGTCGCCGATCACCTCCAGATTAGACGGCGTATCGTTCACCAGCACACAATTTCCGAATCCCATGGCTTCGACCAACGCCGGGTGGGTTCCGCCAACTTCGTCCGGAAGAACGAACAAGTAACTATTGCGTTGCAGCTGCGCGTAACCAGTCCCGTAAACTCCGCCCGTGAATATGATGCGCGAATCTGGTGTCGCTTTCAGCGAGCGGATGTACTGTTTTTCCCACGGGTCATCGCCGACGATCACCAGCTTCTTGTCGGTATTTACGTGCTCGAAAGCCCGAATCAACTGATGGATATTGTTTTCCGGGACCAGACGCCCCACGAAAAGCACATACTGTCTCGGCTTGAGAGTGAATCGCTCAAGCCACTCAATCCCCCCGGACGTTGCTTCGCGAATGCCATAGGTGATCAGGGAAGATGAAGAGCCATAGACATCGCGGTAGTAACGCACAACATCACGAGAGTCAGCCACCAGTCGGTGACAGAACCAAACGGCAAGCCGCTCTGAGAATCTCAAATACCAGCGCGCAAATTTTCCCCACTTCGCGCGTTGCCAGTCGGTTCCATCCACCGAGCAAACCACCTTCATTCCCAGCAGGCGAGGAATTGGTGCGAATAGGGTCGTGCCAGTGATGAAGTAGTGCACAACATCCACCCGGTGGAACATAACATGGATCGTAGCCAAACAAGCATGCACAATGCTACCGAAGTTCTTAGACTTCACAGTGGGTAAGGTCTTCAGTCGCACGCCTTCGTAGTCGGAGGACGGATGCTCGCTCATTCCCGAGCGGTTATAAACTACGACTTCGTGTCCCAGCTTAACCAGACCGCGTGAGATTTCGTCAACAGCAGTTTCAAAACCTCCGTTACGTGCGGGGATTGCCTTAATTCCAATCATTGCGATCCGCATGAACCTTTCGAGCCTCCCTCAGGAATGATAGCCTCGCCAAAACTCGTCAAAACTCCATTGCCTTTAAGCGTGGCGATCGCACGCCACAAATGCTTAGAGTGCGCTGAAACAACCACCCAGCACCAGAAACCGGCGCTGACTTACGACCTAAAGCGCGCACCCTCAAGACGACATGAACGTGCGATATACAGCTTCGGTTCGCACGGCCATTTCACGACAACTGAAGTGGCTGCTCCGAGCTAGACCGAGCGCCCGAAGCCTGGCTCTTAAATCGGAATTTGTTAAGAGACTTTCAATGGCAGACGCAATAGCCGAAACATCTAGCGGATCGACAAGAATGGCGGCTCCACCAGCGATTTCCTCAAGGGCCGAGCCAAGAGAAGTAATTACAGGCGTGCCACAAGCGAATGCTTCGAGAACAGGGAGCCCAAATCCCTCACAGATCGACACATATGCAAATACTGTCGCAGCGTTGTAAAAGCAGGCCAAATCCTCCCGTGGCACATATCCCGTAACCACCACATCGCCTTCAGCTAAAAGATTCTCTGCCGCCGCAAACGCTTCCGTGGCCATCCACGCTTTGGGACCTACGATGACCAGCTTCTGCGAAATTCGATGTTTTCGTTTAAGTTCCGCAAAGGCCGACAGCAGCCTGGGAACATTTTTTCTCGGTTGGATTGCACCCACATACAAGATGAATTCTCCGTCCAATCCGTATTTTTTCCTGAGCTTTTCTTTTGCGGCCACTTGATCAAGCGGCCGATAACATTCGTCTGGTCCGTGATAGGTCACCGTGATCCGACGTGGGTCTAGACCATAAAACTCGATCAAGTCGCGCTTGCTCGATTCCGAAACAGTGATGATATGGTCCGCACGCCGGCAGGACCACGGCACTCCGATCTTGTTCCGATAAAGGTCAATCTTGGCAAAAAACTCCGGATACCGCTCGTAGAGTACGTCGTGCACTGTCAATACCGTGCGACAGCGCAGATGGTGCGGCAAAAAATACTGCGCGTGAATTAGGTCCAGTTTTTCCGACCGGCTCTCCAGGGCGAACCCAATCGGAATGCGCAGAAAGGGGGATTCCGGACGAATCAGCTTTGCGCGGCTCCGAGGGCCGTCAAATACTTCCCCACTTCGCGACGCTTCCGACGTGAGATAAACAACGTAGTCGATGCCGTCAGGCTCAAGAAGACCGAGATGCTTCACCAGACTACGCGTGTAGGTCTCGTTTCCGGTTTTCCGCTGGCCTATGCAGTGCGCATCAATTCCGATTCGCATTCAAAACCTCTTCCTCTTGGGAATGGTGCGTCTCATTAGCGCATCCGGAATTTAGCGACGTTCGCAAACCGTGTCCAAGACCTCCGTAAATTGCCCATAAAGCCCGGAAGTCATGTTGCCACAATCGCAGTAATGTATAAAACGCAATGTGATTAAAGACAAAACAGATGATAGAAGTCGGAATCTGCCACCAGCGCAGGTGTTTGCGCCCAACAAAAACCATGTTTCGAGTGCTCAAGAACTGCCGTATGGCTTGGCTTCCCGCACCCATCGATTTCACGGCGGTGGCCCCGCAACGATGCCATACACGTGCTTTTGGAGAAAATGCGAGTCGATAGCCTCGCTTGAGAAATCGTACCGACCAATCCAGGTCTTCGGCGTAAGCCCAAAATTGCTCGTCCAGCAGGCCCACTTCGCGCAGCGCGCTGCAACGGACCAGCATCGCGCAGCCTGTTGCCTGGCTTATTTCCTGGTGCTGGTCGTACTGTCCGCGGTCGACCTCCTTCCAACCCCGGTGCTTACTGGTGCCCGTCCACAGACTAAAGTCAGCGCCTGCATACCAAAGCAACTCTGGCTGGTCGGCAAAATAAATCTTCGGGCAAACTGCTGCAATGCGGGCATCACCTTCAATCGCCGCTAACATTTCACAAATCAAGTCCGGAACAGCAACAGTGTCATTGTTGAGCAGGAGCACGTACTTTGCATCGTGGGCAAGCGCATGGCGCATCCCGACGTTGCATCCAGCTGCAAAACCTAGATTTCGGCCCTGAGGTAGAACGGTGATCTGAGGAAATTCCCGTCGCAATATCTCCACAGACCCGTCGGTTGAGCCGTTGTCCACGATGAGGATCTGAACATCAGGGCCGGTCGTGGTTTGAAGGCTACGAATGCAATCCGAAGTCATCTCATGACTGTTCCAGTTCAATACTATGACGGTCAAGTTGGTCGTCGGCTCTGAATTCATCTGCGAACAGACAGCACAATGTCCTGATAAAAATTCGCGGCATTTCTACCACACCAAGACCCGTAACACACTTCGTTTATAGGCAATCCCGACTCCTCAAAGATGTTCCTAACAAAGTCCTCCGGTAACCCGACGGTTGTCTCGGGGAACTCCGGGTCCAGAACGCTACAACCCCCGAGTTCATGGGTGAGACGCAGAGTGCTTTTACCTTGTGCGATCAACCTGCGTGATTCATCGTTGAGCAGCAAAAAGCTGACAAAAGACTTCGCCCCAGGTTTAAGCACCCGACTGATCTCGCTGACATAGTTCTGCACTGCGTCCGGAAGCATGTGAGTAAAAACAGAGATCAAAAACACAAAATCAAATTCGGCATCCGGATACGGAAACTTCCACTCGGATGGAGGCACACCACCATCAGGGTTATAGTGCTTGTTAAATACATCGACATGGCGAAATTTGAAGTTTGGATAGCGGCTGGTAATTTGCTGCTCGCACCATTGAATTCCCTCTTTGACAATATCGAATCCTTCGTATGACCCTTTCTGACTAAGGAATTGGGTTAATGGCACGGCTTGCTTGCCTATGCCGCACCCTACGTCCAAAACGCGATGATGTGGCTGCAAATCACAAAGAGCAGTAAAAGAACTCACAAATTGGTTGTCGCGGAAATGGCCGCCGCCCACAAACCACAGACCACGTGGCGGCACCAACGGATCGCGCTTGCCAACAAGTAAGTCGAGAACATCCAGGGGAAAGTAGACAGCGCGGCGGATAGCTAGCCGTGTCTTAAACTTCGGAAACGTGCGTTTTGCGAGCACCGTAAGCTGCACAGCCTTTGTTCCTCCTAGCTGCTAACCTCTGGATCGCGCGAGGTTTGATCTGACTCTCGCGCGGGGCGCTCCCGAAAGCCGTGCCCTCGGCTCGCTCTTTCGTTAGTTCCGACGCAGTCTTAGAGACTGCGCTGCCGGACTAGCCGCATTGGGACTCCACTGCGATACTGGTTTCCAATATGAACCGCCGAGGTCGCTTCTTACAAAAGTAATTGTCCCATTTACGGTCAGGCTATTCATACCCATCAGGTCGATATTTCCTCCGGGGCCGAATGTGACGGGCCCTCCTAAAGTAAAGAAGGTAACCATCTCTCCGGGTCCCAGCCCGCTTTGAATCGTGGTAATCGGAGTGGCAGACGTATTTAGACCAACCGAATGAACGCCGCGAATATTGATTGTACTGGCCGGGGCCACTTGAGTGGAAATGCCCGAAGTCGGCGGGCCATTGGAGGTATCGGAATAATACAAATTGTCTTGATAGACCACGCTGGCAATATTTGTGCCTTTCACGGCGGAGTCCGGGTTCCCGAACATCCGGTTATGCACAAAGAAAATCCCCGTCGCTGTGGTTGCATCGACATTTAGCTCGTAGCCTGAGCCGCCATGGATACCAACATTTCCAGCAAAATTCGAATCCGCTATGGTCAGCCCCTTGGTTCCGACATTGGTGTTATTGGTGATGTGATATCCGCCCCAGACTTGCTCATGGTGAGAGCCATAGAACGTGATGTTTATGCCGCCGTCTATCTGCACCGCGGTGGCCGCCGACTGGGAGACTAAACCCTGAAATACGATGGTCATCGGATAGCCGCTGATCCCACCCGCAGTGCCGCCGATATAAATGTTTGTTCCGTCTCCGGCGGCCTGTCCATCGAATTCGCAATTTGTAAACCTTAATTCGAATGCGGCGCCTTCCATTTTTAGCCCATTCCCTCCTCCGGAAGGGCGGATTACAACGACGTTGTTGAAAAGAATCCACTGCGTGGCTGCATGAAAATCGTTGTTGCGCCCCTTTATGTGCATTCCGATTCCCGCGAAATCAGAAATATAAATATCGTCAAGGGTTGAATACCATAATCCTGCATTGACGTGCAGACTGGTATCCAGAAGGAATGCATCTTGACTGGTGTTACCAGCCGAACCCCGCACGCGGAATCCGGAAAGCAAAACATTTGTGGCGGGAGCATTGTCAGCCTGGGGCACAACAAAGACTGGATTGTTCGCGTTGATGGATTGCAAAGTAGTTCCATTGCAAGGCGCTGCCAGCGTGCACGCTACGCTGGGAACCAGGCCACCTGCCGCGCCCATGCCGATAATCTTTAGCGCTTTACGCAGCGTGATTTGGTTCACCGTATAAACGTACGGACCTAGGTAGATGGTGATCGCTTTTGATCCGGGATCGATGTTTCCCAGATTTAGATTGACGTTGGGGGAATAGGCATAAATCACACATCCATTCGCAGGGCACGCGGCCACTGCGTCCGGGACACCAGCTACAAATCGGTCCGCGAATAGAATGTTGGCAAGGTTCTCCATGCTCACCGTGCCGTCGTGATCTTTGATCTGGGAGTTGACGAAGGCCTGGCTGCCGATAAACTTTGGCACCGTGTCTCGAGTGCCACCAAACACCACCCTTCTTTGACCTGATGGAGAACCAGAAGCCGTGTCCGCGATTGCTCCCGTGCCAGTCACGGTTTGAGCCGCAACATTAAGAGACGCGGGATCAGAAAGCGGGGCATTCAGAATGGCGGTGCTGGGTGCAACCTTGGCGAACGCGCTAGCCGGCAGCCCACCAAGCGTCTGTGCGTCCCCAGCCTCCAGTGCATAAGGCACGCTGACTAGGCGCACTCGGGGTTCCGCTTCGGTTCCAGGTATCAATGCTTGTACTTCCAACCAGCGCGGCTCGCCAGAGGTGAACAGCTCCATCGGAATTCCCTCGCTAGCAGTTGCTCCCAGCATGACCTCATAGCGTCCTTGCTGATCTAGCTGTGAATTCTGTACTTCCTGCCACAGCGGCGTTCCGCCCGCGGCGTCACCGTAAATGACAAATTTGATCGCTACGGTTCCGGTCCGAGGCACGCCCGCAACGGTCTTTAGTGCAGCGTTGAACTTTACAAAATGCGGAACACCCTGGCCGCACGCAGTCGTTTCAGTTGTGCATTGAGCCTCACCAAGGCACGGGAGCAGCACACCGAGACCGAGCATCAAGAGGATTCTGATCATGGCTTGCAATTTTCTCTTCAGGTTCATGCTGCTCTCCATAGGCTTTTGCAAAATCCTCTAGGCTGAAGTTGCCGGCAAAGGGCCGGTATTGCTCGAAGAGTCCCCAACGCCGTTCAGTAGAATCGCCGCAGTAGCGAGGAGCCCCAGATGAACCCAGCTGAAAGCCAAAATTGTTCCATCTGTCGACTGGAATGAAATGCTGTAAAGCAAAGCTCCGGCAGACAGGCCAACCAGCATCGGAAGCTGACTATTTCGTCCGCGCAAGGCTTGCCGAATCTTCAACCAGAGCGAAATCACAAACGCTAGAAATGCCGACAATCCAAAAAGACCGGTATCGTGGAGAATTCGCACGATTACGTTTGGTATCCAAGCCCTTTCGTTCCCCCATTCCGGAACGTAGGTAGTCCACTCGAACGATAGTTGCAAACTGGAGGTACCAGTGCCTAGCAGCGGGTGATTTGGAATGTCCTTTAAGGCCTCGGCAATAACCACGTAGCGTGTTAAAGCAGTTTCCTCCTCCAAACCTTGACTGAAGAGATCGGCAAATCTCTCTCGCACCACCCCGCCGACAACGGTAACTCCCATTATCAAAATGAGCGCGGAAACCGGAACGAGAGACATAAGGTTGCTGCGTTGGGTAGTTTCATGCCTCCGGGCTCTCCAAAAGACCCAGCCACTTGCAACTACGAGCGCTATCAAGGCAGCACGGGATAGACTAAGAGCGGCAGCCAACGAGGCTACCAAGTAGCAGATGAGGAATCCGCGACTTTGCTTTTCCCCAACCAAATACAACGCCAGAAACAAGACTGCGCAGACTGCGGTATAGGCTCCAAACAGGTTAGGTTCATACAGCGACCCGTAGGGTGCTGCAACGTCCACCAAATAATATCCGATTCCCATCCCGGTGGCGGTACCGAATGCATAATGCGAAGCGTAGCAGAGTAACCCGTAGCATGATTCGGCGAAACCCACACCGAGCACCAACCAAAAGACTTTTCTAAGCGCTTCCATGTTCCGCACCAGCAACCGAATGAGGAAATAGGGAAGAACCGCCAAGTTATTCATCAGTGCCCAACGTAAAGTCGCGGATGGCAGAGGGGATGAAAAAGCAGAACTCATATAATTACATAGGATGTATATTATTATGTAATAATCAATGGTCTGCAGTACCATGAACTTTTTGCGTCGCAAAACCCACACGAAGACTGCCAGAAAAATCATACCCACCGCAAAATGTTCTGGCCGGGCTTTCCAGCCAAATATTTCCACGAAAAAACGCGGCATCGCGCTGCATCCGACCAGCACAAACAGGGCGCCATAGGGCCATCGGATCAGGGTCAGTAGAGCAACCGCCACGGTGACCAGCGTCCAAGCAACCCACGACAAATCCTCTTCAAGCGCCACCCGGCCCACAATAATCATTGCCGCGATGACCGCCACAAGGCTTAATCGCCACATTATATTAGATTCTGACTGCGTGACCGAAGCGTTTTCTAACATTGTCAATACCAGACCAAGCGAGATACTTTTCCAAGGATCATGGCCAGCACTCGCATTTCAAGGCTTAAGAATGTCCGCCTGACGACTCACGTCGTACCAGAAAAACAAACGATAGACCAGGTGAGGCAAAGGAACATAAGAATCCAGCCACCGCCTCACAGGTTGCAAAGCAGCAGCGACCAAACTTGCGGCCCATTTCGCGATTCGAAACCATAATCTTGACTCTTTCGTGAGATGCGGCGCCAAAATGAACTGTCCAGCTTCTTTTTGCAGAAAAACTCGAGTGGATGTCCTCCTGTTCGCGATGGCTTTGCGGCAGGCATCTGAAAACAAGAAAAACTGGTGATGATATCCGATGGCCTGAGGATTATAGAAAACCCTCAAGCCAGCCTTGGCGAGGCGGTAAGCCAATTCGGTATCTTCGTAAGCAGCACTTTTGAAATCTTCGTCAAAGCTGCCGTTTTTTCGCAGGAATTCGACCTTCAGGCTGACATTACAGGTATACAAGTCTGTGTACTCGAGTTCAGTCCGGCCTGCAAAATTGGCGTAAGAAAACAGCGGGCCCGCCGAGCCATACCATTTCATGAACGGGGTTGGATTGACTTCCTGCGCCCAGGTCACGAATCCCAGGACCGCAGATGACAACTCAGGAAATTTGTTGTGCCAGTCAAGATGTTCAGCAACCAGCGTGCACTCCGGAATTATGTCGTCGTCCGTAAACAAGACCAGCTCACCCGCGGCTTCCCTAATCCCTACGTTGCGAGCTGCCGCCGGGCCCTTGTTTTCCTGCCGGATATAGCGAACCGGTACGATCGACTTCTTCGACATGAGCTCAACAAGCGCGCCTGTGGAATCTGTTGAGCCGTCATCCACCACCAGAATCTCGGTGATACTTTGTATTGCAGTCTGATCCAGGTAGGCCGAGAGCGCCTTTTGCAGCGTGTGGCTTCGATTGTAGGTCGGTATGACGACGCTAAGGGACTTCACGATTCCACAAGTGGCAGCTCGGAATTAGGGCGTCGCTCGATCACCACAATCCTGCGGTAAAACGGTTCACGATCGGCCCGCCGGATGACTTTTTCGGCCATCTGAGGCAGCGCAGACAGCAGCCTCCGGAATCCAAAGACCCATGCGCGGCTCATTTCCCTTGTCATAACCCACAAATGAAACTCCAGATTCTCATTTCCGAAACTGGTTACGCTCCAGCTCTTCCTAAGTTCCTCGAAAAGATCCTCATTTGGAAATCCGTGCCGAATGTGTTCCTGCAGCCACATCGGCCGCTTTACCCGGCGCCGGTCATACACTTCGGCGAGCTTTTTGTCATATTCCAAGGCGTCAGCACCGGAAGGAAAGCCGAATATAGTCAACTTCCGAGCGACTCGCAGCGCTTCCAGTATCACTAACTTCCTTCTATCCGGGGGCACGTGCTCCAGAATATCCGAGGCGATTACTGCGTCGAAGGAACCGTCCCTGAACGGCAATCCTACGGCTGTTGCCACGACTGGAATCATTGGAGGCCGCGGCTTGAATTCAAAATTTACGTCGCACCCAATAAAGGCATGACGATAGATTTCACCCATCCCAACGTATCCCGAACCGATCTCAAGCACCGAGTCTGTCTTATTCAGATGGCGCTTGAGCACTCGGACGATTGGAAAGTAGCGGGCGGCCCAATTCAGCATTCGGAACAATTCTCCTGACGAAAGAAGGAAGGCGAATCACCCTCTCGACCACAGACAAATCGACACTATCGAAGAACCGTAATAACAATAGAAGTATAAAGTAAATCCCGCCGAAGATGAGCGCACCTGCGAAAAGCGCGACCCACGTATTGGCAACCAGCCGCGCAATCACTCGGAGCCCCGCAAAAACCAGCAGCGCGGAAACAATCGGCTTAAAATAAGCGGTCCTCATTAAATCCCACAGCGGGCTCTTAGTCTCTAACTGATATTCCACCAGAAAGAGTGCCGAAGCGAGACCAAGGGAAATCGAGGTGCCGATCACCGCACCCGGAAAGCCATACCAGCGGATCAAAACCAAGCTGAGCGTCAGGTTGAGCACAATTCCGGCAATCGCACTATTCAAGCCGGCGCGAAGCTTTCCTCTGCCGACCATAATCAAGAACCCCGGGCCAGTCATCAGGTTAACAAAATTCACAGCCAACAAAACGCAGAAAGGAACCGCGATGAAGGCGTAAGCAGGGCCTACCCACAGACTTACGAAGCGCTTCGCGACCAATGCCACATAAACCACCACGGGGATTCCTATGAACGCGAGATATTTATGGGCGCTCATATAAAGTTCCTTCATCCGCTGGCCGTCATTGCGTGCATCCAACTCGGACGCCGCAGGCATCACAGGGGCCAAGACTAGACTCGGAATGGTTCGAAGCTTCAATGCTAGATCGCTCGAAATCTCGTACCATCCAACGGAAACCACGCCGACAAAACTGGCTAGGTAGAACTTTTCGATCTGATTGTGGATTGCCACCGCCACCTGCGTTACGTAGGCCTTTACACTAAAACCGAGAACCCCCTTCGCCACCCGCCAGCTACAGTTCGCCAGCTTAAATTCCACTTTCGGCAACAGCCGCCTGACAACGTAAGCATAAGCCAGGGTCGCAACCCAGGCTGCGCTCACATATCCGTAGAGGATTCCTTTTAGCCCCAGGTCCGCCCGCAGAAACATCACGCTGAGTCCGGCGCTCAAGACCAAGTTCAAGCTGCTGATCCCGGTACTCAAGTCCATTCTCTGAAGTCCTACCACAATTGAGGATAACAACAGCGTGAGAATGTTCGCGAACACCAGCAAGATCAGGAATTGCCAGAGAACCATTAGCATCGCAGGAGGAAGTGGGTTGTTTCGAAAAAGCACTGACAAAAGTGTTCGCGCACCCGCAAAAAGAATTCCGGCCGACGCACAGGCAATCACGAAGTACAACGCAAGTCCGGTATTGATGAGTTGGCTCAGAGCTCGAAAATCCTTCAGCGCATAATACTGTGCCACATGCTTGCTTACGCTGGTCACGAGCCCGAAGTCAGCCAGGGATGTTATCCCGCTTACCGCGACCAAAACCGCCCACGTTCCATAGCCGACGGGTCCCAATTTCTTCAGAAAATACGGAATTACCAGAAATGGCAGCGGCGCAAGAATGATCGACCGTCCTGCATTGAACACGAAATTACGCGTTACCTTGGCCCCCAAGGGAATGCGTTCGCGAGCAAAAAGACTTCGAAGCACTGCCATTCGTTTACGGTTTCCTTCGGTTGAGGGCGAACAGTTTCATGCTGCGCACCGGTCAGCGAGAATTGTTGTTTCCTCGATGGTGGGCGTGATTTCTTTCCTCACCTTCATTCATTTTCACCGGAATAGCGCCCAAGATTTCTACCTCAGCGGCTCCACGTCCGCCCTGTCCGCATCTACCACCACTGACCGCTGGATCAACTCTATGGAGATCACCAGTCGGTAGTTGCCTTTCCGCCGCAGCAGAATTCCCTGCATTCCCGCTAGCGGCCCACTCTTCAGCCGCACTCGCCGCCCCGCAGTCAGATACGGGTGCGGCTGGCCATGGACGCCAGCTGCCATACCTCTTTTCAGCGTTTCGACCGCTCCATCGGGCAACGCCGATGCCCGTCCATTGAATCCCACCAAGCGGACCACACTCGAAACCCGCGTCACCTCAAGGCGATCGCGCAGCGCCAGATGCACAAATACATAGCCGGGAAATAGCGGCCTTGCCTGGCGCACCCGGCGATCTTTCCAGAAGCGCAAGGTCTCATAAACCGGGAGAAACGCTTGAACGGATCTTCTCTCAAGTTGCTCCAGAACTCTCTTCTCGTGATTCGCACAGACGTATGCAGCGTACCAGTGCGCTTCAAGATAGTCCGGCGGCAAGATCATGTCTTCCTCAAGCTGGAGATCCAGAACCGGAGAGATCGCCATAGCATCAGCCTCTCAGCCTCGTGTGACGTTCTACACAGCTTCGCCTCGTCACTTACAGGGCATATGTGACCTAACCACAATGTATTCAAATACCTGCAGCCAAACAGGGCGCTTACTCGTTGTTTTTTGTGTCTTCGCTCCGGCCTCGCAGGCGGCTCCAAAAACTTCCCCTGCCCGACTGCGACGCCGAACCGTTTCGCGAAAACATTGGCACCCGGGCCGAAATAGTCGACAACACTTCTGCAGCAAACACTTTCCGAGAATCGTTGGAGTCGGTTGCTTTCCACATTGTGCTCCCAACCAACCAGGTGATCGCGCCGACACACGCCGAAACCGTGCCGAGAAACATGATTAACAAGCGAGGCGGATACGATTTCTTGTCTGGGATATTGGCGACGTCAAGTACCTTCACTGTCGGGATCTCTTTTGCTTCTTGGACCTTTGCCAGCTCATACTCCTTAGTGAGTGTTTCGAGGACGGCTTCCTGAATTTTTGTCCGCCGGTACAGATCCGCGTATTTGACGCCAAGGAGAGGCAGCTTGCGGATCGAAGGATACAGGGAATCCACCGGCAGATCGGCGACGCTCGTCGCACTTTCTCCCTTTCCACCCAATTTCTGAAGTTGGCGCTGCAATTCGTCAATTCGCGCTTTCACCGAGCGCACGCGCACGTTGTTGCCCGTATAGATCTGCTTCAGTCCTTCATATTCTGATTCCGCGGCGATGAGTTGCCCCTGGAGGGTAGCTGCCGCTTCGACCATTGCTTTCCCTTGCTCTTTGATATCGATCGCCGTGTTCTTGCTTGCGAATTGACTGAAATCCCTCTCCGCCTCCTCAAGGCGTAGACTGACCGCCTGCAGCCGTCCTTCGAGGAAGATACGTTCGCGACGCGCAGAGGAGGTACTCAAATCCGCCACTAAGCGATTTAGTTCCTCCACATATGCCTGCGATATAGCTGCTGCTCTTTGCGGACTTGTGTCTGTCACCGTGATATTAATGATTTGGCTTCTTCTGTCGACCGAGATATCCGTGTGTTTCGCAAGGTCCTTCCGCGTATCTTCCATCCGCCTATCTCGATAGATTTTCTTCAAGTCATACTGCTGAATCAGTTTATCCTGTACTGTTCGGCTCGAAAGTATCCCTACAAAGGTGTCGCTCGTACCCTTAAGCCCGAGCAATTCGCCGGCAATTCCCCCAAGTCCCCCTGCACCGCTGCCCGAAATCGCTGCAACAGCGGTTGCCAGGCCGGAACCGGACTGGCTATCGGGCGGCATCAGTCGTGACGTGGAGTCGTATCGCGAGGGAATCAGAAATGCGAATAGGGTGCTCGCGAGCAGCGCCCATACGGAAATGCGGAACAGCAACCTGCGGTGTCCCCACAATAGCCGAAGAAAGACCACTAATTCTTCGCCTGATGCCGGCGTTGGCCGTCGAGTGGACTCTCCTGTGACGTCGCGATCCGGCAATTCAGGCGCAGGCTGACGAACAGGAGCGCTGCTTGAGAACGTCACGGGTGGCCTCCGTCCCCGGTTGTAGTTCTCTCCGAGGATTTTGCCCTACGCTGGAACAAGCTTTGCGGTTGAAACGCAATCTGTAAGCTGGCCGCCACATCTTTCTGAGCGCCGCGCTGGATTTCGGGAAACAACCAATGATCGGTTCCCCAAGCCTGCGCCCCCTGCCTCTCGCGTCCAACCCAACTGCCAATCAAATCCCCATGATTAGTGCACCCGCTGCGCCAAGTGAGGTAGTAAAAGCCGTGCCCGACCGCGCCACCAATAGGATTATCCGTGTAAACGCCCTCGACTCGGAGGTCTAACTTGCGCACCAGGGGAAAGTGAGTAAGATACAGGCCCGCGCGCCAAGCGGAACGGTCAGCGTAGGCGACCGGCGAAACCTGATCGTCCGTATAGCCATCCGCATAGAAAGTCAGGCAGTTGCGCAAGCCGGGGAGCCGATAATTCAAATCCATTCCGGCAGTGCGATTCCCTGGCTTGTTGGAGTTACCGCCTGCAGCGCTAATCGTTTCATTCGCAGTCGAAAATAAGCTGCGGAGGAGCTGGAATTCTTCGCCTTCTCCGCGCGGTTGTAGCGAGGGTGGTGCGGCACCGCCACGATCCGGCAACTCAGGCGCAGGCTGACGAACGGGAGCGCTCGCCGCGAAGTTCATGGGCGAGCACCTATAGCCCGTGGTGCGTCAGTCGTATCTAGTTGAGAGCGCCGAAAGATCTTTTGCGGCTGAATCTGAATGCCAACCGAAGCGGAAACATCGCGTTGCGGTCCCGGCTGAATAACGGGAAAGAGCCATCTTTCGTATTGAACGGACGCCCTCAAACCGAGAATCCGAGAAGGCCAATAGTCGCCTAGCACACCGACATCCGTCAGAGTTCCTCCTCCCGGAATAAATTGCTGGCTGACCTTCTGATGGCGGAAGTTGATTTGCAGCCGACTCCGTGGGCTGAACCAATAGTTGGTCCAGGCCTGCGCGCCTTGACCTTCGCGACCGATCCAACTCGCCAATAATTGCCCTTGGTTCGTATAGCCTTCCTTAAAGCGGAAATTAAAGTAGAAAAAACCGTGACTCAATGCGCCGCCGGCTGGGATATCCGTGTACACACCTTCCATTCGCAAGTCGAGTTTGGGAAGTTTGGGCAGATGAGAAAAATAGAGTCCTCCTCGAATCGCCGACCGATCCCAATATGCGATTGGACTGATCTGATCGTCGGCAAAGGAATCCCCGTAGAATGTCACCCAATCGCGAAGTTTCGGCAAACGATAAGACCAGTCCATGCCGGAACGGCGGTCACCCGGATCATGCGGACTCCCAGGCAATCCGCTATTAGTGCGGAAAAATTGTACTAACCTCCCTAAGGTAATAGGAACGCCGGGGCCGCCCTGGATTCCGGTGGCAGAAAATCCAAATTCGAAATTTCGCGTAGGCTTGAAGCTGAATTTCCCACCTTGAAGCACGGGCTGCGGCTGGTATTCCACGGCAAAACTGCCTGAGGTGGTAAAATCCGGACCGCCAGTAAAGTGTTGCCCTGCCAATTGCCCGAAAAAAACCTCCATACGCATAGGCCCAAGGAAACGCGAAACCAAGGGAATCGAGAGAGGAGTCACGCGATTCACGCGGAACATGTTGATGGGCGCAGCGTTGTCGCTGAACATCATCGAGCCACCCTGTGCAGCGTCCCCGGGTCCCCAATCAAGGCTTTGCCGCCCAAAACTAAATTCCCAATTAGATAACGTTAAACCTACGTAGGCGTCCAGCATCTGGAATTGCTGAACCGAGGACGTACCCACCGCAGGCGGAATTGGCAACTGATCCGCAAAGGCGATAAATTGCCGAGCAGAAAGAGGTAGTGCAGGAACAGACGGGGCGGTCTGCAACTCTCCACGAAAATATCCGGTCCACGGGCCAGCGGTTGTGTAGAAAGAAAAACCTGTAGAAGTGTTCCAGCCTTCGCCAAACGGTCGGCCAAAATCGTTAATCTGCGTCTCTGCAAAGTGGTAGCCGTCGTTGAGCGGCATGCCGGAAATGTGTCCCACTCGCGTATATACAGATTCAAGCCGGGCCTGGGGTTGCGTCGAATCCGGATCAAGTTCGGGAGCAAATTCAGTTTCGAGCTGCCGATAGATTGCTCCCGCGGGCGACTCGGTCGTCTCTATCCTTTCGCCGGCCTCGCCGACAAGACGCGCACACTCGAGCCGCGTCCACGGGCGCATGGCCGCAAATCCGCTGTCAATCAATCCCATTCCCACAAGACGATCGAAAGCCGGATAGATCCAGCTATCAAGCGGCACGTAGGGCGAGCCACGATAACCCGGCGAAGGATCCTCGAAGATTCGGCGTGCTTTTGCGCTCCAGCTTTCCCACTCGTCACCGCCTAGTTCAGGATCGTGATGCCGCTTGTACACCGTGTAGGCCGACAATTCCCCGATCAATCCTCCCACCAACGCGTCTGACGAAAAATGTTGCTGCCCTCGTACACGCGAATAGCTGACCAATCCCGCTACGCCGTAAGCCAGAATCTTAGTCAACGGCCCGGGATATTCGTGTGCGATTACTTCTGCAATGGACCACGCAGCAGCGGCGTGCTCCGAAGGAAACGAAGTCCCATTCTGAAAAAAAGGGCCAGTGCCGTCACCCTGAAACGGTCGTTCGCGACGTAACGAATACTTCAGGCCTTCGGTAATCACCAGGCTATTCAGCGCAGCTTCGCCGGCGAGGAATCCTGTCTCCCGCCAGTGCGAGTCGTGGTTCTTATAGCTGAAAGCCCACATGGCTGCCGCACCGCCCGCGAGGCCTGCAACTCCAGCGGTTGAAATCGTCTTGTAATGAGAAATCGTTGTCGGATCTTTCGTCATGTGCTTGCTAGACTCGGCGTCCGTAACAAAAAGTCCTGCGGCCAGTCCGCTAACCGGCACCAGCCATACCGTATCGGAGAAACGCAAGTTTCTCGGGCTGGTCCACAAATCTTTCTGATCGCCGCCGAAATCCTCGACACGTTCCGCCAGCCAGTGATGCTTCTTGACGCTGGGGTGAGTCTCCGTCAAATTTGGTGATTGCGAGGACGGTCGCTGTTGCGTCGTATCCATCTCGCCTTTCTTCTTTGGCGATTCGGGCTCTTGCCCGAGCGTTACTCGCGTTGGATTCAGAATCATCCCCAGTATAATTGCGCCTAGACCCAGTCCCGTTCGTAATTTCCAAATCATGGATGAATGTAAGCCACGGCCAGTGCGACCGAAGATGCTAACTGCGCAGCCTGCATCACGGTCGTGAAGCTCGGTCCACCCACCTTTGGTGCCTTTTCTGGTACAACGACTGTATCTCCTGGACGCAATGACGCACTGAGCGGATCTCCCGACCACCAGCCTGAATTGTTGTTCTTGGCTGCGATCACGGATCCGTCAGCTCGTATCACGAACACGGCTTTTCGGTCCGCCATTGGTGTCAGACCGCCGGCCTGGCTCAGGTACCACCTCGCTGAACGCCCTCCTTGTTGACTAATCGCCGTCGGATTGAACACTTGGCCCGCCACCAGCACCGTGCTGGGATTCTTTGGGATCATTAAAATATCACCATCGTGAACCGTGATGTCCGCGGGTGTGTTCTTCCACTTACCAATGTCGCCCTGAATGTGCACGACTACCCGGCCGACCGGATCATGGGTTGCAAGTTCAACGAGCGTTGCTTCAGTTTGCGAAATTGCTGCTACTTTCGCGTTCTTTTGGTTGGCATCGCTTTCAGGTAACGAAGTCAGAAGCGCTTTTTCCGACTTGATGCGGACAATCAGGTCCGTCTGCGACTTGAGTTCAATTTCGCGAATGTCGCGCCGCATTACCAGCGCCCCGTAGGGATAGGCATGCTTCGTGTACCCGCCTGCGCGCTCCAGCACCGAGCTCAACCTTTCACCCGGCTGGATTCCATACGTCGCGGGGTGCATGACTTCGCCGCTGACTTTCATGGAAGCACCGACATCTTTCCAGCCCGGCACCTGGCGAATGGCAAGAACGTCACCACCGCGTAACGGAACGTCTTCGGTTGGATTACCATTTAGAATTGACGCCAGCGAAATCTTGAACTGTTGAGCAGGTCCGCCGGTGGCCGCGTATCGTGTAAGATCCGCTGCGTCAGTATCAGCGCTTCGTTTCAATCCGCCCGACGCTCGGATTAAATCCTCCGCGCGCATATTGCCGGTGTAGGGATAGCGGCCCGGTTTCGCCACATCGCCTGTAATTTCCACCGTGCTTGCGTCCACGCTCAAGGCATTGCGGTGAATCAATAAGCGATCGCGCGGCTGCAATAAAATATTGTCAGCACTGGTTCCGTTCAGCGCTTCCCGAAGATTCACGCTGAGTATTTTCGAAGTTCCGTCAAGATTGATGCGGAACAGTTGCGCCGTGTCCACGGAAGCATCGGGCGTCAGTCCGCCCGCGAGAAACACCGCGTCGCGCAAGGATGCCTGACCGGAAGTTCTGTACGTACCCGGCAAACGTACTTCTCCGCTCACCGAAACGGTCGGAGTGGGCTCAAAATCAAACCTGCTGAACACGCGAACCGTGTCCAATGGTTCCAGGATTGGCGCCGACGCGGGATCCTTCAACGCAGCCGCCAGGTCAAAGCTCACCACATTGGGGCGAAAGTCTGGCGGGCTCAGCCGGATAATTTCTCCGTAATGCGCAGCCGGCTCAGGCAACAAGTCCTTATACGAAGTGACTATATCGCTCAGCTTGATTCCGTCATGATAGGAATATTTCCCGGGACGCAAAACGTGTCCTTGTAAATAGATCGTGTCCTGGTTGGAGGGCGCAATTGGGAAAATGTGAATTGCGTCGCCGTCCCGAATCTTGAACGAGGTAAGTTGCGGTTCTCCTCCGCCATCTGCCGACAGATCCAGGCTCAGCATGGTGCGTTTTTCATGCGCCTCGAGCCGCTGCACTTCCACATGCTTCAACGTCGCCGCGGGAAGAATTCCGCCTGCCAAATCCAGAGCGTCTGCGAGCGTTTTCTCCTCATGCAATTCGTAAATTGCCGGGCGGCGCACCATTCCCGTTACGGTCACCTGGGCTCCGAGCGACGACACCATTAACGTGTCGCCGTTTTCAAGTTTCTTGGCATCCGGAGTAACGCCGTGTAGCAGCAGATCGTACGCATCCACTTCTTCAATCAGCTGGCGGCCGCGATAATGCTTCAATGAACGGAGCGAACCTCGGGGCGTGATGCCGCCCGCCGACACCAGTGCATTTAGCGGCGTCGAGAGCGAACTGATGTCATATGCCCCCGGCTCGCTTACCTCCCCCACAACGTACACGCGCACAGTGCGCAGCCGCGAGACAGAAACCTCCGCGGACGTATCACGATATTGTGTCGCAAGAGTTCTCTGCACCAGTTGTTGCACATCGCCCAGAGTGCGCCCGCTCACTTCCACAGGGCCAGCCTCCGGCAGCGCTACACGCCCCTGTCGATCCACAACACGCGTCAATCGCGTGGAAACCCCGCCCCACAAATCAATCGTCAGGCCATCCCCAGGTCCGACCACATAATCCGGTCCCACCGGCAGGTCCATGGGTACGGAACGCAAGTCTCGCAAACCGTCGCGGAATACCTGTGAACCAAAACGTTGCGGAGTTCCATTCCGCGAAGGCGCTTGAACGTATAAATCGTACAGGGAAGGAATATCGGCGTAGGGAGTTGGGCGATGCACCGTTTCGGGCGGCGAGGGAAGCACCCTGCTACGCCCGGTCCTCACTGATGGATAGGTCGCCATGTTATTCGGCACATCAGATCGGTCCGAGCGATTGCTGTTCCTCGCAAGCTGATCCTGCATCGGATCTACATTCGGCAATCCCGATCCCTGTGGATTATTCGAACGATTCGAGTACAGCGCAGCCAGCTCAAGTTGTTCCGGCGTCAAACTACCGGCCATCAGCGAATCGGTTCCGCCTTTCGTCCCGGAAGACGTCAACAGGTTTTGCAGGGCATCGTAGGACGAGGAATTCTCATTTAGGCCTCCCGTCAGACCTCCCATCATTGAGTCCGATCTGCCCGATTGTGCCCTGAGCACGGGAGCGGTTGGATTCGAGGGGATTCCCTGTTCCGGCGGTGAAAGCTGCTCTTCATTTCGCGGAAAGTTGGTTCTAGGATTATTTCGATCAAGATTCGAGGGGAGGTTCTCTAGGTCCGTGCACCCAGAATCTTCCGGATTATTCTCATCGTAGCTTCCCGTCCGGCAGGGCGCGTCCTGTTGACTCCGCTTCGCTGTCGTTTGCAGCTGTAAAGCCGCTTGATCCTCCTGCCCTTCTATCTGCACCAACTTCCTGGCACGTTCCTTCAGTACGAGGTCCTGCTCCTTCGCCATATCGGACTCAGGATTCACCATCGGTCGCAGGTAACCATATTTCTGGACCAACCGGGTGGCTATTGAACGAAACTTCACATCATTCGCGAGTCGTTCGTACACGGCCGCATCCATCAAATCTTGTTCCGCGATTACTTGGCCGTTATCGCTGGCTTCCTTCGCAATCAAGCGTTTCAGTTCCACCATCAAGCCGGTGTCGCGTACAAAAACTGCTTTGAGCTGGGGCGCTGAAGCGGCAACAAGATCCAGATTATC
>Ga0137398_10000087_pt1 | contig 25468 bp, 22 predicted proteins | sample czorhiz216metaG_FD_106659 | JGI IMG/M metagenome (GOLD analysis project Ga0137398, IMG submission 106659) | Vadose zone soil microbial communities from Angelo Coast Range Reserve, California, USA - czorhiz2.16 metaG | ecosystem: Environmental > Terrestrial > Soil > Vadose zone | place: USA...
CATCGCCACGGCGAACTGGATGGATCCCATCCCCGAGCCGCTGCGGGACCGCATGGAAATCATCGAATTGCCCGGTTACACGGGCGAGGAGAAACTGCACATCGCGCACAAGTACCTGATCCCGAAGCAGACCGCCGAGAACGGCATAAAAGCGGGGGAGCAGATCGAATTCACCGACGAGGGGCTGCGGGAAATCATACACAGCTTCACGCGGGAAGCGGGCGTCCGCAACCTGGAGCGCGAGATCGCCACGATCACGCGCAAACAGGCGCGGCGCATCGCCGAAGGCAAGATGGAAAAGATGGTCGTGACACCGGAAGTGGTTCGCGAATTCCTGGGCGTGCCGAAATTCCGCACGGAGAAGGAAGTCGAGGAACGCGTCAAGAGGCCCGGCGTAGCCGTCGGACTCGTCTGGACGCCGGTCGGAGGCGACATCATCTTCATCGAGGCCACGCGCATGCGTGGCGGGAAACAGTTCACCATGACCGGGCATCTGGGCGAAGTCATGCAGGAATCGATGACCGCGGCACTGACCTGGACGCGCGCGAATGGCGAGCGCTACGGCATCGACCCGGACTTCTTCCGCAAGCAGGACATCCACATCCACGTGCCGTCGGGCGCGGTGCCGAAGGACGGCCCGTCCGCGGGTGCAGCGATGGTCACGGCGCTGGTCAGCCTGCTCAGCGCGCGCCCGGTGAAGGACCGCCTGGCGATGACCGGCGAAATGACGCTCTCGGGAATCGTTCTACCCATCGGCGGTGTGAAGGAAAAGGTGCTCGGGGCGAAGCGCGCAGGCATCAAGGAAGTGCTGCTGCCTGCAGACAACGAACCGAATGTCGTGGCGGATCTGACTCCGGAGATTCTCGGCGACATCAAGATCACCTACGTGCGCACGCTGGACGAGGTGCTGGAACATGCGCTGCAGAAGGAAGCGGTGACACCGCCCATCGTTCCGCAGCCTGAGCCAAAGCCGAAGCGCGCGGGCCCGGATAGCCCCAGGGCGATTCACTAAAGCTGGTTGGCGTTCGCAGAATGCGGGCGCAGCATGCGGCGCCACGACAAAGAAAAATGAATGCAGGCCCCCGATCTGATTGGGGGCCTTTTTCATTTCAAGAGACGCCGCGCATCCCGGAATCCAACTCCTGCTAACATATTTCCTGGAATATGCCGCGCGAAAGACAAAATGCGACAGATGCACCGGGGGAACTCGCTCTGCGCATTACGGAGGCGCTGGTCCGGGAGCGCGTTGTGCCGCGCTTTGTGGATTCTTACGTCGTCGAGAACGGCCGCCACGCCCTGCAAGTCCACGCATCGCTTTACCGCGATCTTCTGGCTTTGCTGCAGCGCGAAGCGCTGCTGGCGTTGACGGTGCGGGCCCTGGCGATCGTTTGCAACGAACCGCAGCCCGCAGGCAAGTCCAAACCGCGTCCCATGCTGCGGCGGGATGCCACGGCGTTCCGCAGGAAATTTCTGGCGTCACTCACGCGGCAGCAGGGCTGGACCGCAGGCGACGCACTCGATTTTCAGCGAGACCTGCAAATGTATGAGGAGCTGCTGGCGCGTGCCGCTGCAAAGCACCGCAGTCGCAAGCCCTTCGAAGCGGCCGACCATCCCTTCGTTGACCGGTGTGCCTTCCTGCTGGATTCCTCGTTCATGGAAAAGGCGCGGCTGGCAGCGAGTCGCGCGCTAACGGGGATCGAGGAACTGGTGGCGCAAATTGTCGCGGTTCAAGGACAGTCACCGCCAAATCCACGCTCCCACTGAAGAACAGGGAAAATCAGGGGAGACGCTCAACCTGGACGGCGGTGCCGTAGGCGAGCACTTCGGTGACACCTTGCATCACTTCGGTGGCGTCATAGCGCAGTCCGATCACGGCGTTGGCTCCGTGTTCGCCGGCGTGCTGCAACAGCAGTTCAAAAGCATCCTCGCGCGTCTTCTCGCAGAGATTGGTGAGAATGGTGATGTTTCCACCGATGATGGTCTGAAGCGCAGCGCCGAGATTCCCGATCACGCTCCGCGAGCGCACGATAATTCCTCGCACGATTCCAAAATTCCGGACGATCCGATAGCCGGGAAGTTCGAACGCTGAGGTCACCATTCCAAAATCCACTCGTGGCATTTTTGTTCTCCTTAGAACGGACGTTTACCGCTGCGATTCTAACCGTTCAAACGGCGCTCTGCGAACAATCTTCCTCTGCTATTCTCAGGGAACGTGGAGACACTCTTCAATTTGCTGGCGTTCTTACAGATCCTAGTTGGGATTTACCTCATCTGGCAGGGTATCCAGTGGCTCGGCTACGTGCGGCGGCGCCTGCACATGGATCCGGGATTCTACGCGCCGCGTGTGGCCTTGCTTTGCCCCTGTAAAGGCATGGAGCCGGGCCTCGAGCGCAATCTTTTGGCGCTCACGGAATTCGAACGCCAGAATTACGAGATTTTTTTCATCCTCGCCGCGGAATCGGATGCAGCGCGCAGCGCCGTCGAGCGGATAGCCGCGAGCTCGAAAGTGAAAGCCCGCGTGGTCATCGCGGGGAGCCCGAGCAACTCCGGCGAGAAGGTGAACAACTTGAGGGTGGCCGTAGAACAACTGCCGCCGGAATTTGAAGTGCTCGTCTTCACCGATTCCGACGGGCGTCCGGGCAAGAGCTGGTTGCATCACCTCGTGGCGCCGCTCGGTGATGTACGGATCGGCGCGACAACCACCATGCGATGGCTGATTCCCAATCGGAGCAATCTCCCGACCGCGCTCCTCGCCGCGTGGAATGCGCCTGTGGTCACCATGCTGAGCGAGAAAGGGAAAAACTTCTGCTGGGGCGGTGGCACCGCGATTCGCCGGAGCATATTCGAACAATCGGGTGTCATGGACGAGTGGAGAAACTCGGTCAGCGACGATTATTCCTTGACGCGTGCGCTGGAGCGCAACAATCGCTCGATCGTTTTTGTACCAGAGTGCTTGACTCCTTCCTACGTCGAGACCGATTTCGAAGGGTTACTGGAATTTACAAACCGCCAAGTCCTGATCACTCGCGTCTACGCAGAGAAAGTCTGGACGACCGCAGCGGTCACGCACCTTTTGTACTGCATGACGCTCTTGCTGGGCGTGATTCTGATCCTGAGTAACTTTTTCGAGCAGAGACCCTCCTTTCACATCGCGACGCTGACTTTTCTTCCTGCTCTACTTTCCTCGATCCGGAGTGCCATCCGGCTCATCGGCGTGACGGAGGCCCTCCCTGCCGGGCGATCCCAGATCACCGTGCAAGCCTGGATCTACGTCCTTTTAACGGTCCTCGTCCCGTTCCTGTACGCCGTAAATTTTGTGAACTCTCTCGTCACACGCAAGATTCGCTGGCGGGGTATGGCATACGAATTGATTGGCCCGGGACAAACGAGAATAGTCCCGTTGTAAGATTCTCAATTGCTTGGGGCTGAGCCTCGGTGCTTTTCCACAATGCCTGGAGCAAGTCCGTGGTATTACTGACTCTCCCTGCATTCAAGACATTAAAGACCCTCAAAAGAGGAAAAAATTCGCGCACCGTGCAATTCCTACCGTCAAATGCGTTCCACGGCGGCCGAACCCTGGTGTAAGCCCTCAATTTTTGAGTAAGTTGCGGAACATCCCGTTCGGAAGAATACTTGCCAGTAGGTAGTGTCCGGCAAAACTAACTGTCTCAGGCGATTTTCAGGGAATCCTCGCCCACGCCTGGTTGTTGCCGTTCAGCGGACAAGGGTCACCGAGCCATCCGCTTTTTTTGACTTCTTGCCTGACTGTTTATCGCATGGGGAGTACGCCTCGTCGAGGGGCGAAAAGCAGAAAACTCACTAGGCTTCGGTTCCGTCACGAGGCTGCATTCTGAGGGGGTGCACGTGAAGGTGATTCGCAGAAGTGAACATCCACAGCAATTGACAAATTCTCGCACGGCTTTTCCTCGCGATGTTTTCTTTTTCTACGAAAAAAACACTGGAGTGGCCCACTTTCATGTCGGTGCCGGACCAGACGGCAGGTTTCCCGTAGAGCAAGCCGCCGGGCTGCTGGCAATGCATTGCATGGTGCGGGGCCAGTTAACGAGCGATTACGTGGTGATGGTCCAGGCCGAAGAAGAGCTCCTCGAGGGCCTCAATGAGAAAGCGGACAAGCTCTTGGAAGCGGGGAAATCGGTCCGCGGCCAGGTGAAGCTGACACGCCGGGAAGAAGAAGTTCTCTGCGGTCTAATGAAGAGCCTCGCAAACAAAGAAATCGCCGCCAACCTGAATCTGTCCGAGCGTACCGTAAAGTTCCATGTCTCCTCGCTGCTCGCGAAGTTCCGCGTGCGCGGCCGCATGGAGCTGGTTCGTGAGGCTTCGCGGCAGACCGCGGGCGCCATGCCCGTGCCAATGCCGGTGCCGACCCGGGAAACACGCGCTTTTGCGCCAGTGGAAAAAAACTATCCCCCGCCACGGCGGGCAGTGTCAATGGTTCCGCTGGCTAAACGGCAATTGATGGCCTAATTCGGATTCCGTTCCAGTTCTTGAGACAAAGGAAAAGGCCCCCTATCGGGGGCCTTTTCCTTTTCCGAAATTGAACAGGAGAAACTACTTCTTCGTCGCATCATAGAGCTCGGCGGCTTTGTCCCAATTGACAACGTTCCACCACGCCTTGATGTAATCACCGCGCAAGTTTTGATACTTCAGGTAGTACGCATGTTCCCAGACGTCCAGCCCCAGGACGGCCTTGCCGCCTCCCGTGAGCAGATAGGGGGTGTCCTGATTCGGCGTGGAGTCGATGGCCAGTTTCCCATCTCGGACGACCAGCCACGCCCAGCCGGAACCGAAGCGGCCCAGACCCGCGGCTCCAAATTTTTCCTGAAATCCAGCAAACGACCCGAACGTCGAGCTGATCGCAGCCGCAAGATTCCCCTTGGGCTCTCCGCCACCGCCCTTTTTCATCAGCGTCCAGAAGAGTGAGTGGTTCCAGTGGCCGCCGCCGTTGTTGCGGACGGCGTTGCGGATATTTTCCGGGATCGCATCGAGACCTTTGAGAAGATCATCGAGCGACTTCGCTTGCAGAGCGGCTTGACCTTCCAGGGCCTTGTTGAGGTTGGTAACGTAGGCGCCATGATGTTTGTCGTGATGAATCTCCATGGTCTTGGCGTCGATATAAGGCTCGAGTGCGTCGAACGAATACGGCAACGGGGGTACGGTAAAAGCCACGGGTTTTTCCTCCACAGTAAGATTTGAATCCGAATTGGTCGCGGTGCCGGCGCGCAAAAGGCCGGGTGCAGCATTTCCTGCTCCAAGCAATCCTGCGCCGACGATACCCGTATTCAACAAGAAGTTACGACGATTCATAGGAACCTCAGCAGCGCGGAGTTTGAGTCGACCTGCGCGTGGAATTATACCGCTAGTGGCCGCGAGATGGTAACGCGGCCTGAGAAAAAACGCGATTCCGCAGGTCTCACTGGTTTGTCGCCCACGCTTATCCCTGCCGGTCCCTCCAGCAACATTTCCATTCCGCGCTTATTGGATGCGCGAAAGCGCCCATCGGGCAGATTCGGCGAGGACTTGATCCCCCGAACCCGCGAGACGATTTAATAGCTCGCTAACTCGGCCGTGATCCGCCGTACCGGGCCGCAGTCCCGAATTCCCGAGCGCAATACACGCATTGCGCATCAAACCGCGCCATTTGGTGCGTTTAATGGGGCTTCCGCGGAAGAGTTCGCGGAAATCAGCTTCGCTCAGCCGCAGAAGCCATTCCAGTCTTGGAAGGTAGAACGATTCGGCTTGCGGCGGGAGAGCCGTCGAGGTGAGGTTTTCCTCTGTCGGAGGAAAAACCCTAGCCTGGAACTGCGGTATCGTGGAAATCGGTGCGCGCCGGTTCCACGGGCAAACGTCCTGACAGATGTCGCAGCCGAAGACATGATTTCCCATCGGCTCGCGGAACTCCTCCGGAATGGGACCATGTAGTTCGATCGTCAGATAGGAAATGCACTTTCTGGCATCCATGACGTAGGGCTCGGCAAAGGCTTGCGTGGGACACGCATCGAGGCATCGCCGGCAGGTTCCGCATAAATCCGGCGGCGGCAACTCGTTCGCCCCGAGCGTCGGTTGGAGATCAAGAGTCGTAAGAATGACACCCAGAAAAAAGAAGGAGCCGAGCATCTGGTTCAGCAGCAGCGTGTTTTTCCCGAGCCATCCCAAACCGGCGTATTTCGCGAGCACTCGCTCCTGGACCGGTCCCGTGTCCACGTATGCGCGCGCCTCGAATGGACCTGTAAAGCGTTCGCGCAGGGATTCCCTGAGCGCGTGCAGTCTCTCCCGCAACACGTCGTGATAATCGTCGCCCCAGGCATAACGGGAAATCCACCCTCTCGGCTCGCCATTTTCGCCGTGCGGCACAAGATCGGTGGAAAGCGGCCGCGCGGTGTTGTAGTTGAGCAAGCCCACGATGACGCTCCGGATCCCGGGCATGACAGTTTGCGGATGGGATCGCCGGGGATCTGCGAGGTACTTCATTTCGCCGGCGTAGCCACGCGCGAGCCACTCGGGCATCCGCTTCAGTTCGGTAAATTGTTCCGCGCGGACGACGCCGCAGAGGTCGAAACCCAGAGTTTTCGCCTGGTCCAGAATCCACACGGTGTCGGCGAGCGGTATCATCAAAGAGATTGTGCCGTAGTCCAGCGAACCAGGCGAGCTGAAGGGACATTCTGAGGCCGTGCCAGTGAGGACCGGCCGGGTGATATCACACAAAACTTCGAAGCGCGGTGCTCTCGTCGGTAAAGACGTCAAATACCGTGTACAGCTTGGTGATCTGAAGAAGATCGCGGACTTTCTTCGTCAGGTGCAGCAACTTCAGGTCCCCGCTCTGATTCTTTACCGCCGTGTACCCGCTGACCAGCTCACCGATTCCCGAGCTGTCGATGTAGTCCACGTCAGCCAGGTTCAGCAAAATCAATTTTCTTTGATCCTCCAGCAGTCCCCGAATCGTCTTTCGCAGCAACGCGCTGCCGTCGCCGAGGACGATCCGGCCGCTCAAATCCACGACGGTGACTTGCCCGGCATCTCGATGCGTCGCATGTAATGACATCTCAATCCTTACGCTTCCTGTTGGGGTGTGGCGCTTTTTCCACTTTGGCCATTCGGGGAAGCACTCCCCGGAGCAGGCAGTTTCTTCGACATCACGATTTCCGCGCCGCCCGTTCTGCCGGAAACCACAGTGAACTCGTCCATGAATGCACGCATCAGAAAAATCCCACGACCGGAGGTACTCAGCAGATTTTCCTCGGCGAGCGGGTCCGGAACATCGGAAAGCTTGAAGCCCGCGCCCTCGTCCAGTACGTGAATGATCATCTTGTCGGCGGTGAGGTCAACGGCAAGGTGGATTTTCTTGTCGGGGCGCTCCTCGTTCCCATAGTGAAAGGCGTTGATCACGCCCTCGCGCACGCTCATCCCGATGCGGTAGCAATCGTCCTCGCCAAATCCCGCTGCTTCCGCTACGCGGAGACACATCTCCTCGGCAAGATTGACGCTTTCGACTTGCGTCTCCAGAGTCATTTCAAGGTGCTTGGTGTCAGAGGCCATCTTTTGCGTTGCTGCTGCCCTGGGAGCCCCTAATGTGAACGCTTTATGGTTAACATAGCAACGGAAACGGAGTCAATGGAGCAGGAGGGTCTTTGAGCGTCTTAGCCGCTCAGATTCGGGGGCTAGCCCAGGCCAACCTTCTTTAGAATCGACTTGAGGAGACTTGACGGTCGCACTAGCTCGGTTTCCCAACCGTCATATTCGCCATCGACAGCCTTCGCGAAGCGAAGAATCTCCAGCACAGCATTGTCGGTTGATTCTTGGTCCACGCGGTCTCTCCTTCTAATCTGGAGGCCATATACGCGTGGCTCTTGCTCATCCATTCCGGAAGTAGGTAGGAGTCCGTAGCCCAACTCCTTCGTTGAGTCAGAAAATTTGAGTCGGTCAGCTTCACTCTTAAAATAAATCCAGTGCGATACCTCTTGAGGTTCGCCGCGCGGTCACCCTTCTTTTGCAAAACTTCTAGCACACGCCGATTTTCGATTTTTTGTACCTCCTCTTCGGGCGGATAAAGAACGGAGAGGTACTGGTGCCAGGAAGGATCATCCTGTGTTCCAGTTTTGTACTCGCACCGGGAGAAAGAGCTGAGTGAGCGATCAATGACTCCATCATTTTCGGGGGCTTGTGGTGCATGGAAATAGAATTCGCGCCGACCCTGCGAAGTGATTCTTCCAACAAATACTGCAGTTAGCTCTTTTTCAAGTGTCGTCGTCAGATTGTCCTCCAGTTTCCAGAGTGTGTCGGCTTCTTCTTGGCTGGACAACCCATCTGGTCGTGGTGATTTCATCTTGACCCAGATATAGAGCAAGCCTGGGCGAGCTGGGTGAGCGTTACCCGCACGTGCTGGCGAAACTCCGCGATCGGCGGATCAAGGCCAGCGAGGCGACCCTGGCCAAATCGCTGGTGGGAGACTACCGGCGCGAGCACCTGTTCACGCTGCGCCAGTCGCTCGAATCGTTTCGTCATTCAACAGACGAGCCAGGTGAGGGTTCAGTTCCTCAGGAGTGCTAACTCCAGTAGATTCATTCGTTGGCACACTCTTTGCACAATCCATTTCGTCAAACCCTTTAGAATCAAAGCGTTCCGCACTCCTTGACCAAGACCACCGGGGGTGGGGTACCCCTGTCTGGATTTTCGACTTTGCACTCTCAACTGGGGCTACTCGGATTGCTTCGGTCCCACACCGTACAGCGCCAGTACATCCCGCAACGTCACGAGGCCTTCTAGGTGATGCACGTTGGCGCGGCTTACGACTGGCAAGAGGTCCAACTGACTCGCGCCCATGCGGTCCAGGGCCAGGTGAAGCGGGTGGTCCGAATGGACGTGTGGAAAATTGTCGGCGACTGCGACTTCACTCAGCCGACTACTACCAAGACCATCGTTGTTGAGGCGTTTCAGTTTTTGCAAGCTGATGACGCCAATCACGCCGCGTTCCTCGCAAACGGGCCACGCGCGAAGTTTGCTGGACCGCGATTTCTCCAGGGCTTCTTGAACGGTCATCTCCGCGCTCAATACTTCCGTGACCTCGCACATCGCATGAACCACCTGCCGCTGAACTCCCTGCTGGCGCGTCTCTGCCGTCGGCAGGTGGATGCCATCTTGGTGCGCCAGGACCTCATAGATAGGCTGCTTCTGGAATCGGCCGGAAATGAAAAAACTCACCAGGTTGGAAATCATGAGCGGCACGATCACTGCATAGTCCCGTGTAATTTCGAAGATCATCACCACGGAGGTCATCGGCGCGCGCACGATCCCGGCAAATGCCGTGCCCATCCCCACCAGTGCGTAAGCGCCGGGCGTGCCGACGTAATTCGGCAAAAAGTGATTGGCTACGTTTCCGACAATCCCACCAAGCATGGCCCCAAGAAACAAGCTTGGTCCGAAGATTCCACCCGCGTTACCGGAGGCGTAGCTGGCAACCACCGCGAAGAACTTCAGTACAAGGAGCAGGATCATCAACTTCAACGCCATGTTGCCATTGAGAGCTTCACCCACGTGTTTGTATCCAACGCCGAGGAGCTGCGGCATAAACCAGCCCATCATTCCCACCGTCAGTCCGCCCGCTACGGGTTGGAACCACAAAGTCTTTTTCGGGAATCGCAGAAAACGCGCCCGCATCCAAAGCAGGAGCTTCGTAAACGCCACGGAGACGAAGCCGCCGGCAACTCCGAGCATCGCATAAATTCCGAACTCCCCCGGATGCACCAATTGATACTGCGGCACCTGGAACAGCGGATCATTTCCCAGCAGCAAACGCAGCATCGCCCAGGAGGTAGCCGAGGCCAGCACCACCGAGCCAAGCACCGGCGCGTGTAAATCTCCGACCACTTCCTCGAGAGAGAACAGCACTGCTGCGAGCGGCGTATTGAATGCCGCTGCGACTGCGGCTGCCGCCCCGGCGGGCACGAGCGCCTTTACCTTCTCCGGGCGCAACCCGAGTCTTCTGCCAAGCACTGAAGCGATCCCTGCCCCGACTTGAACCGCCGGACCTTCGCGGCCGAGCGGAATCCCGCCGGCAAGCGTCGCGGAAGTGCAGAAGAATTTTCCCACCACCGTGCCAAGTGAAATCCGTCCGCCGCGAGCGTACAGTGCGGCCTTCGTTTGTGGAACTCCACTCCCTCGGGCGTCCGGGAAAAATCGATAGAGCAAATACCCCATGAGGGCTGAACCAGCAACGGGAACAAGCAGCCTTCGCCATGCCGCTCCGCCAGCGGGATAGAGCCTGGCCCCGGATCGCTCTGTCAAGAGAATGAACGCGACAACTACCATGCCCACAATGGCGCCGATCAGCAGCGTCAAAACCAGGAAAACCTGCTCTTCCCGGTCGTGCAAGAACGCCTTCCACTGCTGCGAGGATGCGTCCAACCATGTTTTTCCGGCTCGTTCACCGGCACTCTTCATCTGTGGCGTTCCTGTTCTGTCTGGGATCACGCGATGACTTTATGGGTTGCTTACGGCGCCGCGGGCGTTCTCGTCTCGTCCTTCACTTCGCCGCCGGCGAAGAAGAATCTCAAACTCAGGACCTGCTCGCGCCGACGTTCTTCTTCGAGGTGCCGTGTCCGTGCCTTCAGCAAATCAGCCAGCGAGACGAGTCCAAGGAATTTTCGGGTTGAGGGTTCGACGACCGGCATTCGCGTAATTCCCCTCTCCGCCATGCGATATACAACCATCCGCAACGGCTCATTCGGGGACGCCTCGACTGTCTCGTGGCGCACCAGCTCGTCGAGCGTGCGGTGCAGCGCGGCTTCGCCCTCTTGGTCTATGCGCTGGAGAATATCACTTCGCGTCAGCACGCCAACAAACCGGCCCTCGGCGTTTACGACTGGGAGCAGCCGCTGGCTTTGACCGCGATGGGCGCGGAGGGAGTGCTGGAATTCCCGAAGCGCGCCCGCCGCCGGCAGCACCACGATATTCGTACGCATGACTTCCCGCACAAACAAGATTTCGAGAGGATCGACGGCATATTCTCGGCTCAAATGATAGCCGCGCCTTGCGACCTTTTCCGTCAAGATCGACCGCTTGAGCGTCAACACGGTGAACGCGTGCGCGATCACGCTTCCAACGAGGAGGGGCAAAAACACGTTGGCATCGTGCGTCAGCTCAAACGCAAAGACGATGCTCGTAAACGGAGAGCGCATCGTACCGCCGAGAATCGCGCCCATGCTGATCAGTGGCCAGAAGCCTGCGCCTTCGTTGGGCAGAAACATAGCTTCGAGGCCACCGAGCGCGCCACCCATCATCAGCAACGGCGCCAACACTCCGCCCGATGTGCCCGACCCAAGAGACACTGCCCAGATGAACCATTTGACCAGGAGCACACCCAGGATCATCTTCGTCGTTACGCTTCCCTGGAGCAGCGCGCCGATGGTGTCGTACCCGACGCCCAGCGCCTGCGGAAAGATCAAGCCTCCCAAGCCGATCGCCAGTCCGCCAATCGCCGGCCACCACATCCAGTGAATCGGCAATTTTTGAAAGGCATCCTCAGTCGCGTACACGGAAAGCGTAAGCAGCGCCGAAAGCACACCCGCTAAGAGACCGACTAACGCGCAACCAAGCAATCCTTTAGGCCCGATGAACAGGGGGTGTGCAGGCACGGGGAACAACGGCCCGAAACCCAGAATGTACCGGCGCGCCACTGCGGCCACGGCGCTGGCCAGCGCAACAGGAATCAAACTTCGGGGCTTCCATTCAAAGAGCAACAACTCCACGGCAAGCAAGACGGCTGCGACGGGCGAAGCAAATGTCGCGGACATTCCTGCCGCTGCTCCCGCTACCAACAGCGTCTTGCGCTCCGCGCTGGTCAGGTGAAACAGTTGAGCGATCATCGATCCGATCGCTCCGCCGGTCATGATGATCGGGCCCTCCGCGCCGAACGGCCCGCCCGAACCGATGGAGATGGCCGAAGAGAGCGGTTTGAGGAGCGCAACCTTTGGCTCGACGCGGCTACCATTGATCAGAATCGCCTCGATGGCTTCCGGTATTCCGTGGCCTCGAATGCGTTCCGAACCGTATCGCGCCATGATTCCGATAATCACAGCACCGGCGATGGGGACGAGAACGCTGTAGACACCCAGATGGTTGCCGACCGGCGAAACCATCGTGGTACTCCATCTGCCGAAGTAAAATAGATTCGTGAACAACCCGATCAAGCGCAACAGCGCAAGGGCTACGAACGCGCAGAGCGCGCCGACCCCGATTGCCAGGGCGGAAATAGGGAGTACGCGCAATGTCGCCGAGAAATCACCCAGCTCTTCGTGCCGATCCTGGCGCGGCGTGTTTGCACTGTTGTCGCGCAAATCTTTCTCTACGACGTTACCCATGTTTCTTCTCCGTGCCCGGCCGGGCGGAGTTCATTGTTTTCTTTGCTGCGCGTAGCGCCTGTCCGTCTTCCAGCAAGGCACTAATGGCATACACCAATGCTGTTCCACTGGAGCGCAATTCGCTGATGCGGTGCCGCGCGACTTGTTCGAGCAGTTTTTCTCCCCGCGGCAAGAGCGACACCAGGACACGTCGGCGGTCGTCTCTGCTGCGGTTACGGCGGACGTAGCCGTGAGTTTCAAGCCGGTCAATCAGCTCCACAGTGCTGTGATGCTTCAGCACGAGCCGGTCCGCCAGCTCACGGATAGTGGCCTCTTCGCCTTCCGGAAGCCCGCGAATCGCCAGCAGTAGAAGATATTGCTGCGGCTCGAGGCCAGCCGATCGCGCCACCGCGTCTCCTTCGCGGACAAACTTGCGAATCAGGCACCGCAGTTCGGCCAGCGCCTGGTACTCCGCCGTGGTGATTTCTTTTGTCACGAAATAACTATATCGCAATGCGATATATATTTCCAGAAGAGGACCATGGACGGGTTCGTGGGAGTGAACGGAAATGGAGAATTGCTGGCTTTACAGCGGTTTGCGGAAGGATTTCTGAGTTTTGTAATGCTCGTAACCGTTGCGTTCGTAGAACTTGTGCGCGCGCGCGCGAATTACATTGGAACGCACCGACATGCTCTTACAACCGTGTTTGCGCGCCCAATCTTCGGCGGTGGCCAGCAGCCGCGCGCCCGCTCCAAAGCTGCGCTGCCCTTCAGCGACTACCAGCCCGTTCACTTCCGCGCGAATCTCAACTTCCAGCAAAGGCTGCTTGCTCACATGCACCCAGCCGATCACTCCATCTTCCGGAGCATCTGCCACGAATACGGCATGCAGCGAGGCAGGCTTGATTCCCAACAGCCTTTCGCGCATCTGCGGCGGCGTAGCGGGATACCCGAGCTGGCCCGCAAGCACGGCGATTTGTGGCGCATCGGCTCTCTTCACCCGACGGATCTTTACCTCCTTCTTCGAGCCGCCCTTGGCCGTCTTGTTCATGCTGTCTTCCGCTGAAGCCGTTCTTGCACGGCCGCACTCTTCAATTCGCGCAGCGCGTCGGCAGCAATCCAGCGGGCGGCGCGGGAACCCTGCAGACCGATTCTCTCCGCGGCGCGGATCGCTTCCCGGTTGAGCCGTTTATTTCTTTTCCCGATGTTTCGCAGGGCCCAGTTGACTGCTTTCTTCACAAAATTTCGCTCATCGTGCGCTTCGCGCTCGATCACTCGCAGGAATCGCGCAAACCGCGTATCCGGGGCCGCTCCATCCTTGTAACTAAGATACGCAATCAGGGAAAAACTGGCGCGCTTTACGAACTCTTCGCGGCGCCGGCTCCACGCTGCTGCCTTGCTCCATGCAGGCTTCGCCTGCGCGTAGAGGTAACAACACGCCGCATCGACCACGTCCCACGAGTCGAAATCGCGCGCCCATCGATCCATTTCCGCCACTGTGACTTTTTTCGGTTCGCCAATCAATGTGGCAAGGATCCGCGCTTCATGAATGCCGGTCGCCCACAGTTGCTGGGCAAGCCGATGATCCTTGCCAATGTGTTTCGCAAATTGATGCAGGACAGGCGCGGAGATTCCATAAGCCTTCGGCGCATGCACGCCAAAGTATGCCAACTTCGCGCGCACCTTCGGGTCCGCCAGTGTTTTCAGTTCTCGCAATACGGCCGTCTTGGTCCATGGCGGCAGCTTCTCTCGAGTGCCGCTGTTCCTAAAACGTTTTCTCGGAATCGAGGAGGATCGTGACCGGGCCTTCATTGACCAGCTCCACGGACATCATCGCTTGGAAAATACCGGTGGCGACGCTCACGCCAAGCTCGCGAAGCGCTTCGCAAAAATCTTCGTAGAGAGCTTTCGCTTGTTCCGGCGGCGCAGCAGAGATGAAGCTTGGCCGCCGCTGCCCGCGCGCGTCGCCGTAAAGCGTGAACTGCGAGACGACCAGTGCGCTGCCTTTCACGTCCAGCAGCGACCGGTTCATCTTACCCTTATCATCTTCGAAGATGCGCAGGTTTGCGCATTTTTCCGCCATCGATGCGGCGGCAGTTGACCTATCTTCACGGCCGACGCCGAGCAAAATCATCAGCCCGGCGCCAATCTCGCCCGTCACGCGCCCTGCGACGGCAACCTTAGCTCGACTGACTCTGTGAACCACGGCGCGCATGCCCGCAGCTCAATCGTCTCCCTGCTTGGCCGGCTTGCGCGGCAGCATTTCCGGAAGTTGTGCGACGTTGTAGGCGAAAACCGCCAGCACTTGCGCCCCTTCCGTCAGGTCATCCCAACGCACGCGGTCCAGCGTGTCCGCCTGAGAATGGTGCGTCTTGTCGTAATCCATGTTGTCCTGCACGCACCAGAAACCGGGCACGCCGGCCTGATCGAATGGCACATGATCGCTCCCGCCTTCGGACCGTAGCGTAGGCTCCGCCAATCCGATTTCTTTCGCCCGCGCTAGCGAATTGAGCGCGCGGTCGATCGTCTCCCTCACCGCGTAGTTTCCCATCAAGCCGATGGTGAGAACTTTTCCGGTTCCGCTGTCGTGCACCAGCACGCCGGAAATTTTATCCAGTTCTTTCTGATGTGCATTCACGTAAGCTTTCGAACCGTTCAACCCTTGCTCTTCGCCGGTGAATAGCACGAACCGGATCGTCCGCTTCGGCTGCACGCCCAGCTTTTGCAGTGCCCGCGCCGCTTGCAGCACGGCCATCGATCCCGTGCCATTGTCCGTTGCGCCGGTTCCTAAATCCCACGAATCGAGATGCCCTCCAACGATGACGACCTCGTCTGGCTTTTCGCTTCCCGGAATTTCCGCCACGGTGTTGTACACCTCGACGGGTCTCCCGCTGAAGCCGCTCTCAATACTCACTTCCGCTTCCACGGCGCCCGCGTCCACCAAGCGCCAAAGCAGGGCGAAGTCTTCTCGCGTGGTATAGGCGGTCGGGACCGCGCCGGAAACGTATTCCCTTCCGCTGACGCTCATGTTCAGCAAGCCGTAGGATTTATCCGAGCCGAGCAGCACGACAGCCACTCCTTCTTCGGCAAAGAATTTCGTCTGCATCTGCCGCATTTTGCGGTAGGCCTCGAAATCGAACGGCTTTTGCTCGTGCGATTTCGGCCGCGCGACAGGAATCGTATCTTCTGCCCACGGTGTTGACAGCGGATTGCCGGGAGAAACCGTTTCCCGGATGCGACCGGCGAGTACGATAGCGCCCTTTAATTTGCCTTTGTATTGCTGCAACTCTTCCGCCTTCTCCGCGGTGATCCCCATAACCGGCCCGTGCACCATGCCCTTTGTGCTTGCGGACCAGCCTGCCGTCTCCAGCGTCAAACGGTGCTGCGTCGGGACTGCAATGCGGCCGCTGGCGGGTCCGCGCGTCCAGCTATTGGCGATGGTCCACGGTTCGAGGTGCACATTTGCGAGTCCTGCTTCCTTGAAGCGCTCCATTGTCCAGTGACTCGCTTTGTCCAGTTGCGGTGAGCCGGTCAAACGCGGACCGATGAAATCGGCCAAGTACTCCAGGTTGGATTTCAGCTCCCCCTGACTGGCTTTCACCTGTTCGACAATTTTCGTATCCATTTCTGAAATCGGATCGGACTTCGGCGCCTCCGCCTTCGCCGCGTCAGTGGACGGCCGGTATGGCAGCGGCCGCCGCGGCAGCATGGCGGGCAGTTGCGCCGTGTTGTACGCCCATGCCGCAAGTACCTGCGCTCCTTGGTTGAGCTCGTCCTTCCATACTTTGTCGAAGGTGTCCGACTGGCTGTGATGCGTCTGGTTGTATTCCGCACCGTCCTGAACCACAAAGAACCCCGGCACACCGACGTCGTCAAACGAGGCGTGGTCCGTTCCGAATGTCCTTCGCATGGTGGGCTCAAGCAGCTTCAGTTCCTTCAGCGGCGCAAGCACCTGGTCCACGATTTCGCGGTCCTGATAGTTGTCGTGCAATCCTAGCGTCAGCACGCGGCCCGTGCCCGTATCGTGAACCAGCACGGCGGAAATCTTTTCCAACTCGTCCTTGTGGGCGTCCGCATACTTCGCGGAGCCGACAAGTCCCTCTTCTTCTCCGGTGAACAGCACAAACCGGATGGTCCGCTTCGGTTTCAAGTTTAATTTCGCCAGCGTTCGCGCCGCTTCCAGCACCGCCATCGATCCCGTGCCGTTATCCGTTGATCCGGTCCCGAGGTCCCAAGAATCCAGATGCGCGCCGAGAATCACCACTTCGTCCGGCTTCTCGCTTCCTCTAATTTCCGCGACCGTATTGTAGACATCCATGGGCTTGTCGCCGAACGAGTTCGTCATCTCGATCTCGACTTCCACTTTCCCGTGCTTCTGCATGCGGAACAGCATCCGGTAGCCTTCACCGGTAATGAACGCCGTCGGGATCACGCCGATATCGAACTTCTCCCCGCCGATGCCGCTCATGTTCAGCAGGCCGTGCGGCTTGCTCGAATCGCGCAGCACCGCCGCGACGCCTTCCTGCTTGAAAAACTCGTTTCGCGCGCGCGCCACCTCCTGTAACGCCGCAAACGGCGACGGCGGCTGCCCTTTCACCGGCGGCGGCGCCTGCATCGGGCGAATCAACTCTCGATTCAAATTCTCCGGCCTGGGCGGAGAGAGACTCTCCGGCTCCTGATAGATAACGATCGCGCCTTTCAGCTTCCCGCGAAACTTTTCGAAATCCTCTTTCGTTTTCGCGTCAAAGTATACGACCGGCCCACGCATCACTCCGTTGGTGCCGGGCGACCATCCCGCCGACGCAATCGTCAGCGCATGCACAGCGGGACTCACGACGCGCGCGTGAGCCGTCCCGCGCGTCCAGGAGCGCGCGATTGTCCAGGGCTCCAGCTTCACGTTGGTCAGGCCGTACTCGCGGAACTTGGCCGCGGTCCAATCATTCGCCTGTTTCAGTTGCGGCGAACCCGTCAGCCGAGGCCCGATCCCGTCCGCTAGGTACTCCAGGTTATCCATTGCCTGGCTGTGATCGTGAATCTCGCTTAATATCTGCCCGTCCGCCGCAGCGAACGGATTGGTATCATCTGGCGCGGGCTTCGCCGACCCGGCCCGCACTCCGGCCAGGACTAGCACCGCAACGAACACAGGAATTATCACTCGACGTGAGTTCATTCGATCTCCCTCGAAGTCTTCAACGAGATCTCACTGAAAGAGTTTCATCATCCTCGCTCAGTCAATCCCACGCGGTCCCCGCCATGGCCGTGCGGTCCACTCGCTGGACTTGTTCTTATAGACGTGCGGAGCCGCTCACTTCGTTTCGATATTTTTCAGCGACTCTCGGGTCTCACCGTGATTTCCCATTTCTTCTCTGCGGTTTCTCAGCGTCCCTTGCGTTTCCGTGTTTACTCTTTCTTTCATTTCTTCCGGCTAGTGGCAATGCAATAAAATCGCGCGGCGAGGGCTGGCACCTTGGACAAAAATAGCTGCTTCGCCCCGCAACAATCGCGCGCCGGATCAGCGTCTTGCAGCGATAACAGTTTTTCCCCTCGCGTCCGTACACCCGATGGTGCCGCTGATATTCTCCCGGCTTGCCTTCGGCGTCAAGAAAATCGGAAATCGAGGACCCGCGCAACACAATCGCTTTCCGCAGAATGTCTTGCAGCACGCGGCGCAATGTGTGTAGTTGCTTCCGGCTGAGGTTGGCTCCCAGCCGCGCTGGATGAATCTTCGCTTTCCACAGGCTTTCATCCGCATAGATATTGCCGACGCCGCGCAGCACGCTCTGGTCCAGCAGCAGCGCCTTGATCCGCGCGCGCCGCCCGCAAATTCTGTTCGCGAACTCCTCCTTGCGCACTTCGAGCGGGTCGGCGCCAAATCCCGTCAGCTCTTTGGCAAGCAATTCTTTCGTCAGGTAAGCTATGCGCCCGAAACGCCGCGCATCCGTGTAGCGCAGCTCGCGCCCGTCATCCAGAAGCAAGCAAACGTGGGTGTGTTTTTCCAGAGGCTGCCCCGCCGGTCTCGGCGCGATCTGGCCGGTCATTCCCAGATGCACGAGCAGTGACGCCGGCGCCGCATCCCCATTTGTGGCAACGCAGTTTTCTTCACTCAACGCCGACAGCCGCAACAGCATGAATTTTCCGTAACGCTCCACCGCCTCGATGTGGCGCCCCGGTAAATGTTGCTCAAGCGCTGCCGGATCATCGATAAAATCTGTTTTACCCAGCGTGACAGATAGAATCCGCCGTCCGAGAATCGCTTGCCGCAATCCTCGCGCGACGGTTTCGACCTCGGGAAGTTCCGGCATAAGAAGAGAGCACCTTCAAAATATCACACCGCCACGCCTAACGCGCTTGGCAGCAGGGGAAGACCTCGCGCGCCTCAAAGCGGAATCTTCTACGGAGACATGTTCGAAAGCACGGTGCCTGGAAATGCCTGACTTTTCAATGAAACCGCGAGGGCGTAGAGTTCTGCGCCCTCGCGGCCATGGACCTTGCCCAGGCTACTTCTTGTGGTAGGTCGGATACGGCGGATGCTCCGGGATCACTACCGGATTCTTCTTCAGCGCCTCCAGCGTGACCTCCACGGCCTTTTCGAGTTGCTGGTCGTGGCCCGCCGCAACCGACGCGGGATCGTTTTCCACTTCAATGTCCGGCGCGATTCCGCGGTTTTCCACTTCCCATTCGCCTTTTAGACCGTAGATGGCCACGCGCGGCGCCGTGACGTGACCTCCGTCCAGCAGCGGCGGATAGCCATAAATCCCCACCAATCCGCCCCAGGTGCGTGTGCCGACCAGCGGCCCAATTTTATCCTGCCTGAACATCCACGGCAGCGCATCGCCGCCCGATCCGGACATTTCGTTGATGATCATCGTTTTCGGGCCGTAGATTTGTGCCAGCGGCGAGCAGAACGCTTCTCCTTCCCGGGAAATCGCGCAGTTCCGCAACGGGCGCTTGAGCATGTCGATGATGTAATCCGCCACTTCGCCGCCGTGGTTGTAGCGCTCGTCGATGACGGCACCTTGCTTGCCAACTTGGGCAAAGTAGAAGCGGTTGAAATTGAGGTAACCGCCGACGGCCGTATCGGGAACGTGCACGTAAGCCAGCTTTCCTCCGCTTAACTCGTCCACCTTCCGGCGGCAATCTTCTTCCCAAGCGCGGTTGCGCAGCGCGAATTCACTCGGCAATGGCACTACCGTGACTTCCCTGGCGTCCTTGCCGTCCGCGTTCGGGCCCACCTTGATTTTGATCTGCTTCCCGGCCGTGTTCTCAAAGAAGCCGTAGATCTCTGCCGGTGGCCTGACCTCTCGCCCTTCGACCTCCAGCAAATATTCGCCCGGCTTCACGTCCACACCCGGCGGGGTCAGCGGCGCGCGCAGATCGGGGTTCCAGTTCTCCCCATTGTAAACACGGGCAAAGCGGTAGCGCCCGTTCTCAATCTTGTAGTCAGCTCCGAGCAATCCGCCCTTCACCCGCTTCGGCTCCGGCACATCCCCGCCTCCAATGAACATGTGACCGATGGTGATCTCCCCCAGCATTTCGTCGAAGAGATAATTCAAGTCCCCGCGCCCTGCCAGGCCCTTTAGATACGGAGCGTACTTCTTCTCCGCGGCATTGATGTCCAGTCCGTGGTGATGCGGGTCGTACAGGAAGTCGCGCTCGATGCGCCATACCTCGTGGTACATCTGGTTCCATTCGGCGCGCGGGTCAACGTAAACCTCCATCTCGTCGAGCTTCAGAGCGCCGTCACCAGGCTTTACTACTACGGCCGTGCCCGTGATAAACCATCCAGGCCCTTGGCGGTAAAGCACTTTTTCGCCATTGGCGGAAACTGCGAATCCGTTGATCCCGCCGATGAACGGCTCGGTCTTCCGCGTTGTGAGATCGAATTTAGAAACCGTGACAGGAGTGTGCTCCTCGAATCGCGGCACATCCACAGTCTCGGAGAGAAACAGGATTCCAGCCTTGCCCGTGTCCAGGCTCACATAGTTCGCAGGCTTAATCGGCAGCGCTACGATGCGCTGTCCGATGCCCTCCAAGTCGATAGTGACCTTGACGGGCTCCTCCTTCTTCTTCTCGCCTTCTTTACCCTTCTCACCTTCTTTAGTCTTGTCGCCTTCCTTACTCTTCTCTCCCTCTTTGTTCTTGTCGGCTTCTTTGCCTTTGTCTGCCGAATCTTTCTTCTCTTCCGCCGCTTTTTCTTCGTCGCTCTGCGGCTCCACAGGCGAGGGATCGCCCTTCTTGAGGACCGCCGCGTAAACACTCCGCAAAACCGGATGCTGGAAGCTCGACAAATCAAGCCAGCCCGCGGAAAGTCCTACGTCTGTGCTTACGGCAAAGAACAGCGATTTCCCGTCCTTATCGAATACCGGATGTCGCGCGTCGCTGATCCCGTCCGTGATTTGCGATTCTTTTCCCGTTTCCACCGAGTACACGAAAACTGCACGCAAATGGTTCTCGAGCAGCTTGGCGAACGTCAGCCATTTGCTGTCCGGCGACCATGTCTCACCGAAACCTGAAGTTGGATCATCGTAGCGATCCGTCGTCACTTTCACCGGCGTGCCCTTCTCCACGTCGACGTACCACAGGTTTAGTCGCTTGTCCGTGTAAGCAATCTTCTTGCTGTCCGGCGACCATAAGGGAGAGTAAAAATACGAAGGAGGATTGCCCAGATTGATCTTCTTCACCGTTTTGGAGCCCGACTGATCGGCTACGTGCAACGCATACTCGCCGGACTCATCTGAAAAGTAGGCGATCGATTTCCCGTCCGGCGACCACGCCGGATCGCGTTCGGCCACCGCCGCCGTCCGCGTTAAATTGCGAATATCACCCTTTTCTCCAGGGACCGTAAGGATTTCGCCGCGGGCTTCGAACACCGCGCGCGCGCCGGCCGGCGAAATCGCCGCATTTTGGATTTTGTCGCCAACTTTCTCGTAGTGCGGCCGCGTTGCCGGCAGGTCGCCGGCGATTCGAATGCTTACCTTTTTCGATTTGCCGCTCGCTGGATCAAGAAGATAAATCCCGCCGAACTGTTCGTAGACCAGCGCGTCCGGCCCGGCGGAAAGCGACTTGAAATCGAGACCCTTGTTTTCGATCACCTGCTTCACCGTTTTCGCCTTGGTGTCGTAGGCGAAGAGGGTCACCGCCCCGCTGCGGTCGGAAAGGAAATATACGGTGTCGCCGAGCCACACCGGATGCCTGTCGTTCGAATTCTTTCTGGGCACTTTTTCCAGCGCCAGGTCACTCAATCGCACGATGTAGATTGGCGTTGTCTGCCCGCCTCGATAGCGCTTCCAGGACGTCTGCCAGACTTCGTTCGGCACATAAGCGATTCGCGTCGCGTCTGGAGAAAACCACGCATCTTCAGCCCGCCACATGGGCAAAAACTCGGCCGGTCCGCCCTCGGCGGCGACCGTGTACACACGATCGAAGTCCGCGTAGGCTTCGCGCGCCGAATGAAACAAAATGCGCTTTCCGTCCGGCGTCCACCCCACTGCTATATCCGCCGCGGGGTGCCAAGTCAGCCGTCGCGGCTCGCCTCCTTCCGCCGGCATGACGAACACGTCCGCGTTTCCGTCGTACATCGCCGTAAACGCGATCCACTTTCCGTCAGGCGAGAACACCGGCAACCCTTCGTGTCCGCCGGTGGTCAACTGCCGGGCATCGCCGCCGTCGCGCGGCACGCTCCAGAGATAGCCGCCATAAGCAAAAACCACCTGAGTCTTGCTTACTGTTGGCGAGTGCGCCAGCAGGGGCGTTTCTTCCGCCGCGCCGGATACCGTTGCAAAAGCCAGCCAAATCCCTATCAGAATCGCGATTCGAAAGCGCATGCTTCCTCCCGGAGAAAATTGAATCGTGACTTGAAAATGATGCATGAGCCAGTAGCTCGGCCGTAGTTCAAAATCACCCTGTTCTTGGGGATCCTCCACCACGCAGAACCCAGTTCGTCAGACGTAAAGAGCGCCAAAAGTGTTGCAAAAAATGAGACTGTTTCACGGCCAGAGCGCGAATACCCGCACCGGTCCACCTGAGCCGCCCTCCAGCTTGATCGGCGCCACGATCAAAAATGCGCCCGTTTCCGGCAATTCGCTCAAGTCGGTCAGATTTTCGAGATGATACAGACCCGCTCCCAACGACACGTGATGCACCGCGAAATCCTCTGATGCACCGTAGTCGATACTCAGCGTATCGCACCCAAGCCCGCTTACCTTGCGCGCAATCAGCAGCTTCGCGGCGCCCACTGAAAATCCTGGAAAATGCATCTTGCCCTTGGCGTCCTGATTCCGGTATTTCTGCACGTCCGGCCACCGTGACGCCCAGCCGGTCCTAAGCAGTACAATCGCGCCTTCGGGAATCCGGCCGTGGCGCTTTTCCCAATCCTCGATCCGCGCGGCTGCAAGCTGATAATCCGCATCCTTGCCACTCTCGGCGCGGACATCGATCACCACCACCGGCCCGAACAATTGTTTCACCGGGATTTGGTCCACCGTCGTCTTCCCCGGCGGAAAGTGCGCCGGCGCGTCCAGATGCGTCCCATAATGCTCCAGCATCCAGAAGCTCCGCGTGAAGTATCCGTCTTTCTCAACGCTCGCATTGACCGCCGCTTCGAAGAACTTCTCATCCCCCGGCCACGGCACCAGCTTGTCGTTAATCGCGTAACTCAGGTCCAACGCCCGCGTCTTTCCGGAGGGAACACCTTCAAGCATGGAATCGTGATGCGCGTTCTGTGAGAGGAACGCTAAAAAGAGAGCAAAACAAACGGCAAAAATATTGGAGCGGCCAAAGGCAGCCATCACTCACCTCAGTTCACTTTGCGCCTGACGGCCCGCGCATCGCTCCGGGTTCACTTGTGGAACAGCCGCCGTCCGCCGGCGGGGCCTCAGGGCAGCGGGATTCCCGGCGTCGCGACGATCCCGGCCATGCGCAGGATTTCCTGATACTCCAGGTCGGTGAGCAGCGAAATGATCAACCGCACATTCTTCAGCAATTTCATTTTCTTCAGCGCGGGATTTGCGCGCAACTCCGCCAGCGTCACTTGCCGGGGCAGCTTTTCGAAGGCCCGCAGGTCCGCAACCAGGTTTTTTCCCGTGCGATCATGCGGGTCCGGGTAGGGATCCCGCGTCACTTCGGCGATCGAATACAGCGAGCGCTCCGGCGCCGAGTGATAGCACAATACCCGGTCGCCCTTGCGCACTTGTTTCAACGCGCGAACCGCGTCAGGCTTCGCCCCGGCGCCGTGCCACATCTCCTTGCCCTTTACGAAGAGGGTGTCCCAGTGATAGTGGTGTGGGTCGGCGCTGAAAATCCAGTGGTGTCGCTGCGCTGTCGTTGTCGCCATCGAGGCTTCGAGTCGGCAGCAATATACACGCTGGCATCCAAAAAGCGAAACAAAATATGAGGTTTAGGGGAAAGTGAGCCTTAGAGGTAGGACCAGGCCAAGGTGGCCATATTCCGGCAAAAGCAATATAACCTGTCTATTTCCAATATGTTACAACCATCTAGCCTGCGTCCACGAAAATATCTTCTCCACGAACTTCAATGGCGTAGCAATCCACCCCCACAGTCGGATTCTGGCTAATCTTGCCCGTGGTCACGTCGTACTGCCAGCCATGCCAAGGGCAAGTCAGTATGTTTCTGTCCATAACACCTTGGCCCAGCGGCCCCCCACGATGGAGGCAGGTATTGTTGATGGCATAGAACTTGCCGCCGACATTTGCCAGGGCAATCGCTTGGCCCTCCACCTGAAACTCTCGAACCGTTCCCGGCGTGATTTCATTCGTCTTTGCTGCTCGTGTAAACGCCATCTGGTTTTTACTCTCCTGCTTTATCGGTCGTATTTCGCCTCTCTTCAGACTTGCGCCCGGTCCGGCGCTCCAGCGCGGGACGAATTTCTTTTCCTTTACATCCTTTACTTCCCTTGTCTCATTTGCTTCTTATTTCGGCTCCGGCGTTTGCGCCACCATCACTCCCTTTTTGAACTCTTCCACCATCTGTGGCTGCAGACGCACTTCCGTGGGCCGCTTCGCCAGCGTCATCTGGTCGATTTTGTCCTGCAGCTTCAGCAGCGCAAAAAAGAGTCCTTCCGGCCGCGGCGGGCATCCGACAACGTACACGTCTACTGGTACGATACGATCCACACCTTGCAAGACCGAATAAGCGTTAAACGGTCCACCCACGCTCGAGCATGCTCCCATCGAAATGCACCACTTCGGGTCCGGCATCTGTTCCCACACCCGTTTCAGCACCGGCGCCATCTTCAGCGTCACCGTGCCTGCCACGATCATCAGGTCGGCCTGTCGCGGCGACGGCCGGAACACTTCCGCTCCGAACCTGGCCATATCGAACCGCGAAGTCGTCGAAGCGATCATCTCGATCGCGCAGCACGCCAGCCCGAACGTCAGCGGCCAGATGGCGCTCTTCCGCGCCCAGTTGAACACGTAGTCCACTGAAGTAATCATGAAATTCTTTTCGAACCGTTGATCCAGTACGCCCATTGGTCGGTCCTTCCTTGATAACCCCGAGTATATTCACCGTTCCCCGTGGAGTCAAAAACTCCCTGAGGGTCGGCTGCGCGTTCTTCGTAAGGAATCTCGTGTTTTAGAAGAGCTCTAGCCATGCGCAGCCCAACCGGGCCGTCGCCGATCAAGGCCCAAGGCCATCCGTGTCAAGCGATCTGTCATCGCGAGCGATTCGCCTCAGGCACTCATACCACAGTTCTCGGAATGTCACCAGAATCAGAGGAAGGAGGGAAGTCCGGAGCCGGAAAAATCAGGGTAATTCGATCTTGATCTGATTGCGGCCGGCACGCTTCGCGCGGTAGAGCGCCTGGTCCGCCTGCCGCACCAGCACGGAGAATTCAGGAGGCTCTTTGCCTTGGAATCCGGCGATCCCGAAGCTCGCCGTCACCGAAACAATCTGGCTGCCAAATGAAAACTTCTCGGAGGCAAGCTGATTACACAGGCGGTCCACTGTCAGTTGAATGTTTTTTTCATCCACATGCGTTAGCACCAGCAAAAACTCATCGCCACCCATCCGGCCACTGATATCCGATGCCCGCGTAAAGTTTTTCAGAATTTCCGCGAATTTCCTCAGAACCAGGTCACCAGCATCGTGGCCATAAC
>Ga0137398_10000089_pt1 | contig 25151 bp, 22 predicted proteins | sample czorhiz216metaG_FD_106659 | JGI IMG/M metagenome (GOLD analysis project Ga0137398, IMG submission 106659) | Vadose zone soil microbial communities from Angelo Coast Range Reserve, California, USA - czorhiz2.16 metaG | ecosystem: Environmental > Terrestrial > Soil > Vadose zone | place: USA...
GGGAACACAAAATCCGTAGCGCCGTGTTGGACGTGTTGCCTATGATGCTGGAGGGCCGCAACCAAACCGTGACCCAGGGGAACGACGCGCTCGCTGTTCTCGTTCTTCGGCAGTCCAAATTTGCCTTGATAGTACGTCCGCCGGATGAAAAGCAAGCGGCGCTCGAAGTCCACATAGGGCTCTTCGAGCGCTTCAAGAATCCTAGCAACATGTGAAGGGTCGAGCGTGATTTTGGGCCGAACAGTTCTCATGCTTGGAAGACGCACGCCAAGTGCTGGATTCGTTTCCACAGAACCCCACTCCTTGGCACTCGCAAACAAATACAAGCAAAACAGAGGTGGTCGGCAGGAGCAATAGAACTTCGGTTTAGGTCAGGACCGATTTGGGAAGGTCGTTGCAAGATTTTGAATCAGTTGAGCCCAGTTGGGGACGGCGATTACTTACTTGACCAAATCTCTTTGGTCTTCATCGGCATCAACGGCGTTTTCGAACGGTCGATACCGTTGACAAGATTCAATATACGCCTTGCCGCATTCCTCTTCCGTATGAATTATTTCTTGTCCGTTGATTGGGTTGATTACAATGATGCTCATGGTCGGGCCTCCGACTATTCTCGCGTTTCTTCTCACGGGGCTGGCGGGTACGTCCCCGTTGTTTTACTGAATTTTCTTAGTGTCAGCGCCAGGCAAAGATGACCGGCCCGGTTTTCGACGGAGGGACATCGCCACACCAACAACCCGGCCCACAACGTCTATATCGTCCTGATAGTTGAATTTGCGTATCTTTCTTCCCGACATCTGGTGGGGAATGATGCTGAGGACCTTGTCTTCTAATTCACACCAGCCGTATGCATAGCCGTCTCGAAGTTGAAAAAAGTAGATGGACCGCTCACACTCGTTGTCCCACGATTCGGATTGAATCTTGGTGTCCTGGTCATCGATTTGGACAAAAGAGCCAGGACGGATCATCGGGTACAGCGTGTAGTCATCCATCCCAATGAATCCGTAGAGATATTTCCGAAGGCCTAGATTTTGAACAAATGCGATGGGAATTTCGCCCCAAGTCTGCACGATGCGGGACAGGAGATTGGTCTCTTCTATCTTCGCTCCGGGATCGAATCTCACTGGAAAACTTACGCGACGTTCCGTGTCATAGATTTCAGAAGGAACAAGATGAGTCTTGGGCAGTTTTACGGCGAGGCGAGCTGTGTTGAGCTGATCGAGGTCGATTCCAAAGAACAGAAGGAGGTCCACGAAATTAATTCGATAGAGTGCGCTCAGTGTGAAGAGTTTGTGGACACTCGGGACCCGAGTGGAGTTCTCGATCTCGACCAGAGAACTGTGGGAGATACAATATCTCTGGTTCCCCTGTGAACTCGCGATTAGGCGGCTATGGGTTTGCACATCTCGACCACTGATGCCCAAAGCCTCGCGCAGTGCCTTGAGGCGCTGCCCAGGAGGGCCCGGAGGATTCCGAGACGAGAGTGCCCGACCCCGCGCCATAAAGTTAAAGGTACGCTACTCTACAGATGATAGTGTTGCAATAGTACCCAGCGTTTCAAACAAGAGAAAGAATTCTACTGCCTCGTACACGGTCCTGACCCGGACTCTTGCGCCACCGCATAGCGTCGTGCGAAGCGCCGTCGACTGAACAGCGCAACATTTTTTGAATGGTGAGTGCGCACGGGCTTCTGAAGCTGTTGGCAGCAGGGCTTGCGCCACTGTCCAATATCAAAGGACGCCGAGGCGTAGGGACATCAGGTCGGATTCTCGGCCACCATTCTCTCTTTGGACGGAAATTGCGGTTCGGACTACGACCGATAGGCGTCGCCTAAGCCATGCCCGGCCTACGGTAATAGTTGCTCGTAAGTCTTTGAAATCAACCGGACAACACCCTCGACGGCCCACTTGATTCACAGACTTTTCATTCGCAGTTCATCAATATAGGCCCGGATTCGGACCAGAAACATCTTTTTTCACACGCCGACTCGAATTCGTGCGACATCTTCAAGCGCGTCGCCGCGCAAGCGGTTGCGCGAGATGAAGGGGTTTTGTCCGAAAAGTCCGGACTTCACACTGCTCCTTTAGTCTTCCAAACGGCCTCACCCGGCCCCGAGGCCGTTTGCTTCGAACTCAGACACTTCTGCCGGAGGGAAAAGCGTGAAAGCGGATCCCAACGCCAAGTGGTTGGTTTCTCCAGACGTCCGTTCCACATATTCCGTAGATGGCGCTGTGCTTCTCGATATTCAAAAGGGGCTCTGCTATAGCCTCAATCCAGTTGCCGCACGAGTCTGGAGCACAGTGGAAGCAAGCACTTCGGGAGTCGATCTTCGCGGGCTCGTGGATGTGATGGGAACTCACTACACAGTCTCTCGTGAGCAGCTCGAACGTGACGTCGATGAGTATTTATCGAAGCTCGAAAATGTCGGGCTTGTTCAAAGGAACGGCCTGCTCCACAAGTCCAAGGCCGCCGGAGCGCGGGGTTGACATGTTTCGGAACACATGGAGTGCCTCCGTGGGAACCGAACTGTCGATTGCGCCGGCGGCCTGGACCTGTGAATCGAGGGAAACACTATCTGAAACTAGAACTAGCACGCTGGATTATTCCTCGAATCATAGCTGTATTCCACTGTGTGGCTGCGGGTCTCGGCGCGAGGGCCTACCACAACATGCTCCGGGAGCACTTTTTTTCTGCCACTATCAGCGAGTAGCGCCATTGTTGAAGAACAAATCAGTTGAAAGAGGATTCGCAGGGGAGGGGATCCATCTCATGAGTGATTTACCCGAACTTTAGGGATAGCGTCGCGGCAGCCGCTTGGCGAAATCGGCCGCAACAAAGGTATTCATCGCCAAGCACACAACCCTGCTGGGTCTGATGTCAGTGACAGATCCCGTGTCATCTGGCCCTGAAATGCATCCCAGTCCAGAAAGGATACGAGTCATGGGTGCTAGCTCAATCATATATGTGCGACCTGCGGTTCGACTCTTGGGCAATTCAGATGCTTTTGTAAGACGTGTAATTCGCGAAAAACCAAGCCTACCCGCTAACGTGGATTGGCGGGCGGAGAAGCTCAAGGAATTCATCGATAGTCATTCGGCCGGAGGCCGTTGGCGCATGGAGGAGGTTTGCAAAGAGGTTGGATTGTCTACGTCCGACCGTCAAGCGCGCAGACTCTTCAAGGAGGCTGCCGGGATCTCGATGAAAGAGTACACGAGAAAGAAACGGCTCGTTTTAGCAGCAAAACAATTGCAAAGCACCGATGAGCCTATAAAGGTGATTGCTGCAGACACGGGATATCACACTCACCATGGTTTCAGAAAAGCTTTCTATGAAATGTTTCGTTTGACTCCGCTGGAATTCCGGAGGTTCTGGCCTCGGCGTCACGTGGCTGTGTGAGTGCTTTCCGAAGCGCGACGGCTGGAGAAGATGGGGCGGTCGCGCGGTTACATCAAGGGCTGATCGGGTAACGCCGCGAGGAGTAGGCCGGTGATGTGTTTCCTATCGGGGGGCAGCCAACCAGTCGGAAATGCTGAAGGGGCTTAAAGCGCTGCTCGCTTCTTAATCGATTGGCATGTTCTTTGGCGTTCGCACAAGACCGTACTGAGCGACCACGGACCCCAGCGGCAACTCGCGTAATCATGTTGTGAGGATTCATGACGTTGAATTCCAATAGGCAATTCCAGTGGTTTGTCCTCCAACTGCGGCCTCTTCTTGGCGCTCACGCGCTCAGTATGACGCTGATCGTGTTGAGCAGCTCGATGTACTTGGTGGACCCTCTCCTCCTTAAGTGGTTGATCGACCGAATTCTTCCCAAGAGAGATTTTCATCTCTTACTCATTGCGGCGGCGGGATTCTTCGGAATCTACATCTGTCGGCTAAGTCTTTCGGCCATGGCTGGCCTTGTAAGCTTTCGTACGGTACAGGATCTGGTTTTCCGAATCCGTTTAAGCATCCTGGAAAAGATGAACAGTCTGTCGGCGGACTATCACGAAACGACACCGATCGGGGAAAAGCTTTACCGTATAGAACAAGACGTCGATCAGGTAGCCGAGCTTGGATCGAGCCTTGTGCCCTATGCCCTCCAGACAAGCTTCAATGCGATCTTTGTTGTGGCAACTATGTTTGTGTTGGATTTCAAGCTTACTTGCATGGTTCTTCCCCTGGTGCCCCTTTTCTTCTTTTTCCGGAAGTACTTCGACCGCCGGTTGCGAGACGCCTCGGATTCAGCACAGCAACAGTCCAGCACGGAAAGCAGTTTTCTTCAAGAGCATCTCGCGTCGGTCATGCAAATTCAGCTTTTGCACCAGGAAGAGAATCAGAAACAGATGTTTCTGGTTCGAGCCCGAGCCAGGGTGAAAGCTCTCAACCACCGGAACTTAATTGAAGTTCTCTTCCGAACTTCGTATATGGCGATCATCACGCTAGGCACCGTCGCCATCCTCGGCTACGGGAGCTACCAAGTGTTTGTAGGGGCCTTAACGGTTGGCGGACTAGTTGCCTCCTATAGCTACATAGCAAGGTTGTTTGATCCGCTCAACGCTGCGGTGGAGATCTATTCTCGTCTGAATCGAATGAGTACAAGCATCCGGAGGATTTTGGAAGTCATCGACCTGACTCCAAGCGTTTCCGATAGACCAGGAGCTGCCCGCCTACAGGGTCCAACAAAAGGAAACGTCGAGTTGGAGGACGTTTCCTTCTCCTACTGCATCGGCAACCCCGTCCTGCGGAAGCTGAACTTGAAGCTCGAAGCGGGCAAGAAGGTTGCCTTGGTGGGGATTAGCGGTAGCGGCAAAAGCACGATCGCGAAGCTTATCGCTCGGTTGTACGACGCACAGAATGGGGCCGTCTTCATCGACGGAATGGACGTGCGAAACGTGCGACTGGAAAGCCTTCGAACAAGAGTCTGTTACGTGATGCAGGAGGGCATCCTTTTCGACCGGACGCTAAGAGAAAATGTATTGTTGGGAAAGCCCACGGCGACGACGAAAGAACTGCGTGTCGCAATCGAAATTGCCGACCTCGAGCAATTGATCCGTCGACTGCCCAAGGGCTGGGACACGTCGCTCGGTCCAAGAGGAAACGCTTTATCTGGAGGCGAAAAACAACGTGTTGCTCTGGCTCGCGCAGTGCTGCAGCGCCCTTCGTTGCTCTTGCTTGACGAATCGACGTCTGCTCTGGATGTTCCTTCAGAACGAAGGATATTTGCGAGCCTGGCAAACTATTTCTCGAAGGAAACGATCATCTTCATCTCGCACCGAATCTCCGCGCTCAACTGGGTCGACCGCATCGTGGTCTTGAGCCACGGCGTGGTCGAGGACGAGGGTACACATGAACAGCTCATCGTCAAGAGCAGCTTGTACTCTTGGTTGAACAGCGCGGTCCCGCCTGCAGATTTGGCACCAGTAAATCATTCGCCTTCAGAAAGAGGCCGCGTTCATTGAAGGAACTGCGTACTCTGGAAAGGGAAGGCACTGTGAGAAGCCCTTGCGCCGGACTCATCCCGGTACGACCATAAGGAGACAAGAGTGAGAGCGTCGAGTGGACTAGGATGCCTCGCCGGATCAAGCGTATCGGACACTGCAAGTGTCGATCGGAAACCGTGGACAATTTTCTGGATTTTTCTTGCCGTTGGAGTGTTCTTCACTTTGGCCAACTTGCGCTGGCCAATTGCCCGAAACGCTCTCTGTTACGCAAAAGCCGCCCTTGGTGTAATTCAATACCATTTCAATCTGTGCGCAATTGCTCACGATCGCGTATGGACTTCGGGAAAGCCGATTTTCTTCTCGGGCTTTGCGGCATTGTTCGTGCGCTTTTTTGGTGCCAACGTCGGGATGATTATCGCTTCCGCCATCGGAACCTCGTTTTTCCTTTGGACAGTCGCACTCGCCCTCCCACGCCTCAACCGACTCAGCGGCCTGGAACCGAATCTCACAACTCTCCAATTCGTGCTGGTCGCATTCAATCCCCTCGTGATCTACCAGTTCTGGTCGGGCTATCCGGATTCATTGTTTGCGGGTTTGGTGATCTTGGCCTTCGTTCTCACTGATGTTATCGCGACTGACCTAGAGCGTGACACTCGCTGGCATATTTTCCGACTGGGGGTAACGATATACGTCGCAATCCATACAAAGCTCTACGGTGCAGTGCTGCTCCTTGCGTGTCCGCTCTACTTACTTGTATACGTCCGAAAGCTTCTGATGTACCGTCGCAGTTCCTACTTTGGAATTCTGGCGTCAATGTTCATGCTATTGGTAGTGGTATTGGTGACAGCGAAGTTGAATCTCAACCCCCTTTTGGACTTTGCAGAGGGAGGAGGCGCCGCAGATTATGTACGTGGGATCGCGAATGTGAAACTCCGAGATGTTTTTGATTCTCTGTGGATGCTCGGCTTTGCAGCATTGCTGATTTTCCAAGCTTCACTACTATTTCTTGCGACGCGTGCTGCGTGGCGTGCTTGGGCGGCAGCGCCGTCACTATTCTTTGGAACCTACCTACTCGGGTTGCTTACGTTCCGCGGGACTGCTTATAACATGCGTTATTTTCTTCCGATGTTTCCCTTTTTTGCGACGGTGCTGGTGGCCGGGGCCCGATCGATCAAGCCCGCAGCGAGACAAACAATCCTCGCGGCATACGCGATCATCGCTTTATTCCTGGTCTTGAGCTTCAATTTGGCGTCGATCTCGTTGATGGTTCAGCCTCTCCGCTCCAAGCTCTCTGCTCGGTTCGTGCGGCTTGACGCATGGTTGGACAATCTGCGGCTCCCCGTACATATGGCACTCAAGAAACAGATTGATACAATTAACGCCAATGTACCGGAAGGGAAAGAACTCTACTGGTCATCGGACTACTACGGAACTGCTACCCGTGGCTTGGCTCGACATCTAGGCGTAAAAAGAGGACTCGAAATCCGATATGTGTTGGAACCATCCGAGATAAGACCTCCTCCGGGGCCGGTTTTTCTGACGGCCTTCTCGTCAACGGCCCCCACCGATAAACTTTGGCAAATTCCGGAATGGGCGACGCTGAGAGCCTTTGGGTATGGATTATTCCGCCTAGATCCAATTTCCGTAGAACTGGCGCCTCTGCCAGCTGGCTACGTCAAAGGGATGAACCCGATCCGACTCCGTGCGAACGTAACTGTGGGTGACCATTTGAAGATCCGCAGTTTAGAATTCAGAGAAGGTGACACGGTTCTGGGTTCGAGTCGACAGCAGCCATTCGAGGTGACCTGGCGTGCCCCGAAACCAGGGCGCCACGAAATAATTACTAGGGTAACATACGGACAAGAAGATGCTCTGGCTTCTGAATCGGTCATTTACGTGGGAATTCCCGCCCTAGAGCGCACCGCTAAGACAAGGACAGATCTTGCCTTTGAGATGCCGGACGGTTTCGTTTGGCCTCTGGACGAAACGCTGATGATGACAGGAGAAGAAAGCGCAATTGGGATTCGCTTCGAAAAGCTCAACGTGGCCCAAAAAGCCCACATTGCCAACTCGTATCTGGCGTTGACTGCCGCTCATCCCGCGTCGCTACCAACAACATTTGAAGTCCAAGGGGAGCTAGCTGCGGATGCTGCTGCATTGAAGTTCGAGAAGGGCGACCTTTCACGGCGGCGTCGCGCAGTTGCGCGAGTGAACTGGGTAGCGAAACCATGGACGCAGGCCGGAGAACAGGAACGATCGCCCAACTTGGCCCCGATCCTTGAAGAAGTTTTCGCCCAGCCGGGATGGCAGCCTGGCAATGCCGTACTGCTTTTCATCCGTTGTTCCGGGCGAAGGATTGTGCAGTTGGCAGATGCAAACGGACGAGGAGCACCACCAGTGCTTTATATCGAATTGCAGCTGAAGTGAGCGGCACGTCCTAAGGAGTGTGTTCGCGCACAGTCATCATCTCTTCACCCCAGTTCGTGAGGACGGCATGGCTTCCGCGCTCACTTCTTGTGATTCGACGAATCTGTACCCGACTTCCCAAACAAAACGATTCATGTTTCATTTCACGCCGAATCGGCAGAAGTGTTAGCGCGGCGTGAAGGGCATCTGATAGCGTCGCCAGCAGTCTGACTCTTAGCCACCCAACCGCCGGTTCTGTCATGGTTCGCAGGAGTAGTCTTTCGTGAGAATTACGATGCTGAAAAAAGACTAGAAAATGGCCATGGAGGACTCCAAATGGCCGCTGAGGACCCCCATTTTCTATTGACTGAGCCAATGACTCACGGCACTATCGCGAAGTTATCAGGTGTTTGACTGAAGGATTAGTCTTCAACCCAACTCGAAGGCAATCATTTGGTGCTCCGGCTGAGCCAAGCGAACGCTAGCGGTGCGTTTGCAGAATGACCCGAACTCACACAAGCAAGGGAGTATCCCGAAGGCGCCAAGATGAAGATTTCAAAGAACGTTCGAACCACAATTACGCAAGACGGAGCCGTGCTGATGAACATCGAGGAGGGCTCTATGCTCACTCTCAACCCGACGGGATCCATCATTTGGCAGCAAATTGGTGAAGGCCGCGCACCCGCGCAGATCGCCGCGCACCTTGCAGCTGAGTTCAGGATTTCTCAAGAGCAAGCGTGCGCCGATGTGAATGAGTTCCTGGAACAACTCAAAGCCCAGAGACTGATCGAGGTTGAGGAATCGTCTGGGCCGCGAATGCTTGTCAGCCCCAAGCCAGGGCGTCTTTTCTGCAATTTGTTCGGTAAGCGCAACTCTCATGTCGCGCAGGGGCACGGCTCAAAGTAGCGAACTTATGCGAACCAACCACATTGTACAGGGAACAATCATGGAACTTTCAGCGAAAGGACAGGCACAGGCTGAGGTGGTCCCTGAGAAGGACACCTACTGGCTCATCGTGTTCAATCAACCGGGAACAGCCGTACTACTCAACACGCGGGATGGAGAATACGAACTGCCACTGGTGAAAATTCCACGGTTCACGAGACCAGCAGAAGAAATCACGACGCTCGTTCAGGACCAATGGCACATACCTTCGGTTCTTCTCTACTCAAGCATTGTGGAGCCAAGACCTGAAGCCGTTTACTCGGCAGTGCTTGAAGCTCAGGTTCGCGTCTGCTCCTTGCCTGAAGGAATGGATTGGTTCCCCGTCCATCATGCAATTGGCCATCTTCTCAAGAACCAAGAACGGAAGTTGCTTGACTCCAGTTACTTGAAAGGGACGAGCAAGACATCGGGAGAGGATCCCGAGCCATTCAGTAGACTTGGATGGCTAAGGGAACTCCAGAATTGGGTGCGTGGGGTAGTTCGCCCACTCGGTATGGAGTTAAAAGGCTTCCATCAACTGAATGGTTGCGAAACTTTCTCCCTAGTCCGATTTGATACCACGCATAAGCCCGTCTGGTTCAAAGCTGTCGGCAAACCGAATCTGCATGAATTTCCAATCACGGTCGCACTTGCAGAATTGTTTCCCGAGTACTTGCCGTCGCTGCTCGCCACACGCCCCGCTTGCCACGGTTGGTTGATGGCGGATGCCGGGGGGCCTCCGCTCAATGAATTGGAAGAACCATCGGCTTGGGAACAGGCAGCGACAGCACTGGCTGGACTTCAAATCGAATCCGTTGGCACCACAGCTAACCTCTTGGCAGCCGGTTGCCGAGATTTACGGTTGGATACGCTGCTCGAATTGGTTGACCCGTTCCTCGAAGTGATTGCTGATCTGATGCAGCAGCAAACGAAGGTGCCTCCGCTCATTCTCTCTCGCTACGAACTTTCCGAACTCGCCGTAACACTGAAAAATGGTTTGTGTTGCCTCCACTCGCCGAGCATCCCGGACACGCTGGGTCACAGCGATTCTAATCCGGGCAATATTCTCGTCGGTTCGGACCATTGTGTATTCATCGACTGGGCCGAAGCCCACATCAGTCACCCTTTCCTGACATTCGAGTACTTTGTCTCGCATCTCCGGAAAGACTTTCCCGCAGCGGTTCGATTCGAGGACGCAATCCGATCGTCTTATGTTCGGCAGTGGGAGTCCGTTGCTGCGCCTGAGCACGTTGCTGAGGCGTTCCTGTTTTCGCCGCTGGTAGCGGTGTTTGCTTACTCGGTCGCAGGTAACAGCTGGCGCGACCCGGAACGGCTAAAGATTCCTCAGGTCCCGGGCTATCTACGGAGCCTAACGCGCAGGATGAAGCGGGAAGCGGACTTGCTGCAGCGGCGGAGGGTGGAATGCCCCAACTAACGGTACCTCTGCCTTATTCAGCCGTGGAGCCGGTGACGGAGATCTTCCACGGTGTCTCCGTCACCGATCCTTATCGCTGGCTCGAAGATCAGGACTCGCCGCAAACTCGATCTTGGATTGAAGAGCAAACACTTTATGCTCGCGCCTATTTGCATAGTATCCCGGGCCGAGATCGCATTCGCGAACGCATTCGAGAATTCCTTGCCGTCGAAACCTATGACTCCCTGCAAATAGCCGGTGGCCGCTATTTCTTCCGAAAGCGGCTAGCGGACCACGAGCAGCCATGCATCTATATGCGCGAAGGCGCAGACGGCGAGGATCAACTTCTGATCGACCCCGCCGAAAGGGGAACCGGCAAATACACCGCGGTAAAACCACTTCGTGTTTCACCTGACGGTCGATTGCTCCTGTATGAGGTGAAGGAAGGGGGAGAGAGAACGGGGACTTTTGAGTTGCTCGAGATTGAAAGTCGGAAGCGCCTCCCCGATCTCCTCCCCCGCGGGTATTTGCGGGGATTCGCTTTCGCGCCGGACGGCAGGAGTTTCTACTACGTTCATGAGACGCTGAATGCAAAGAGGCCATTCTATCGCGCTGCCTACGAACACGTTCTTGGTACACCTTCTTCCCAAGACCAGGAAGTCTTTCTTGCGGGCGAGGACGAGAAGATTCGCCTAGGTCTTGTTTCCGACAAGAAACGACTGGGCTTCTTCGTTTCTCGCTTCCTCGACAAGATTGTTACAGACATCTATTTAAAGCCGTTTGACCAAGAAGCTCCGCCAATGCCCATTTTCCGGGGAATTGATTACGTACTTGGCCTGCAACTAATGGATGACAGGATCCTGGCCATTACAGATCGCGACGCGCCGAATGGCCGCATCGTGGAAATCCACCTTCACGAAAATGGAGAACACGAATGGATTGACGTCGTTTCCGAATGCGATGTGCCCATCAGCAATTGGCTGATCGCCGGCGACCGCGTGTTTGTTTCCTACATGAAAGATATGACTCACACCGTGCTAATCCTTGACTTCTCTGGCAAGAAGGTCGGGGAAATGGACATTCGCAAGGACCAAACGCTTCGTTTGATTGGCAGCTCAGGGGATGGCTGCGAGGTGCTCTTCGAATCGGAGTCGTTTACGGAACCTCTTGGAATGTTCCGCTGGTCAGTTGCGAACAGCAACCGCACGTTGTGGGAAAGAAAATCTATTCCCTTTAATTCGGCAAACTACAGGAATTCTCAAGTTTGGTTCACGTCCAAAGATGGAACGAAGATTCCTATGTACCTCGTGGGAAATAAAGATGTAATTCAAAACAGTGGTAGTCCAACGATCATGACTTCATACGGCGGCTATGGTGTTTCCATGACGCCTCAGTTCAGTGCCTTCGTCGCCTTTCTAATGGAACACGGCTGCCTATTTGCGCTACCGAACATTCGCGGCGGATCGGAATTTGGTGTGGAGTGGCATAACGCCGCAAGAAGACGCAATCGTCAGACTGCTTACGACGATTTCCTTTGTGCGGCCGAATGGCTCATTAAGACCGGACGAACTCATCCAAGAAAACTGGCTATATTTGGCGGCTCCAATTCTGGGCTGCTAGTAGGTGCTGCTTTGACGCAGCGTCCAGATCTGTTTCGCGCTGTTGTCTGTATGGTGCCGATGCTGGACATGTTGCGCTATCACCTCTTCGATAGTGCTCACATCTCGAAAGATGAGTTCGGCACGGCAGACGACCCGGAGGACTTCGCCGTTCTCGCAAACTACTCTCCGTATCATAAAGTTCGCAATGGCGTGGCTTATCCCGCCACGATGATTGTTTCCGGAGATGCGGACCGGAACTGCAATCCTCTTCACGCCAGAAAAATGACAGCGCGATTGCAGGCAGCGAACGCGTCTGACTACCCCATTATTCTCGACTACAGCAAGTTTCGCGGTCATTCACCCGTACTTCCTTTGAGCGATCGGATTGAAGCACTAACGGACCGCATGGCTTTTCTTTGTGATCAGTTGCAATTGCCTATGTGAAAGAGTGGCGTCGTTATGTCGTTCATCGTCTTGAAAGCTTATTTGAAACTGATTCATTTCGATCTTTATTTGGCTCGAGGCAACTTCGCGGCTCTCTATGAAAAGGTCCGCAATTATCCAGTCAAAGAAAAAAAGCTGCCCATAGATGCCGTTGAACGCATTTGTTCCGCTGTGGACATGGCATGCATTTGGTATTGGAAAGAGGCGCTCTGTTTGCAGAGATCTGCGGCAACAGCCTGTCTCTTAAAGAAACATGGCATCCAGGCACAGATGGTTATCGGCGCACAACAAATGCCATTTAAAGCCCATGCGTGGGTTGAAGTAGACGGGCGCGTCGTCAACGACAAACCTTATACGCCGGAAATGTACGCAGTTCTTGATCGTTGCTAGCAGACTTAACGCATATCGAAGTTTGAAGGAAACAAACATGAGCGTTCAGTTTGGAAGATGGAATTTCGACGGCGAGCTAGTAAGGCAAGACTACCTAGAGAGGGTCAAGCCAGTAATGGCTCCCTACGGCCCTGACAATGAGGGCTCTTACCCGAATTCAAACATCCATATTCTCTATCGCGCTTTCCACACAACCAAGGAATCACGGCGCGAAACGCAACCTTATATTCTTGCGTCTGGCGCGGTCCTTACCTGGGATGGGCGTCTCGATAACCGTGAGGAACTCGTTCGCAGTTTGGCCGATGTTCTGACAATTGCGTCTACTGATGTTGCGATCGTCGGCGCTGCATACGAACAATGGGGCGCCGGCTGCTTCGCCAAACTCATCGGTGACTGGGCGCTTTCCATCTGGGACGCAAGTACTCGCTCGCTGATTTTAGCTAAAGACCCAATCGGCACACGCCATCTCTACTATTCGTTCGACAACAATCAGGTGACCTGGAGCACGATCCTCGACCCACTTGTTCTCTTTGCTGGCAAACCCTTCACCCTCTGCGAAGAATACATCGCCGGCTGGTTTTCCTTTTTTCCTGCGACTCACCTGACGCCTTACGTCGGAATACACTCGGTCCCGCCGTCGTCTTTCGTCATGCTCCGACCTGGAAGACACACCATCACGAAGTATTGGGATTTTGACCCTGACAAGCGAATCCGTTACCGCACCGACACTGAATACCAGGAGCACTTCCGCACAGTTTTTGGCGAGGCCGTTCGTTGCCGTCTGCGTTCCGACAGTCCAATCCTCGCGGAGCTTAGCGGCGGCATGGACTCCTCCTCCATCGTCTGCATGGCCGACACCATCATCGCTCGCGCAGCCGCAGAAACCCCGCGCCTCGACACACTTTCTTATTACGACGATTCCGAACCCAACTGGAATGAGCGCCCCTATTTCACCAAGGTCGAAGAGAAGCGCGGCCGCACCGGCTTTCATATTGATGTCAGCTCAAAGGAGGCGCCGAAGTTTGAAAGTGACGGCAATCATTTTGAGGTTACGCCAGGTTCAAGGGGCCGAACTTCTGAGCAGTTTGCAGCCTGCCTAGCTTCTCAGCCGTATCGGGTCGTCCTCTCCGGCATCGGCGGCGACGAAGTTACTGGCGGCGTACCAACTCCTACGCCGGAACTCGAAGATCTCATCGCAACACGCAGATTCGGACACCTAGCGCACCAACTAAGAGTGTGGGCGCTCAATAAGAGAAAGCCTTGGTTCCATCTATTCTTCGAAGCCGTCCGCGGATTCTTCCCACCGAACCTCGTCGGCATCGCAGAACACAAACGACCAGCCCCTTGGCTCACCCAGCCCTTCATAAAACGAAATAGATCAGCTTTACAGGGTTACGAAAGCCGACTGAAGTGGTTCGGGCCGTTGCCCAGCTTTCAAGAAGGCATCTTCACGCTGCAAGCACTACAAAGACAGCTCGAATGCGAGGCTTTACCCTCCGAACCACCGTATTACAAGCGTTATCCTTATCTCGATCGGGATGTCCTTGCTTTCATGTATGCGGTCCCCCGCGAGCAACTCGTCCGCCCCGGTCAGCGCCGCTTCCTTATGCGTCGCGCCCTCGTCGGTATTGTGCCGGACGAAATATTGAACAGAAAGCGCAAGGCATTTGTTGCACGCGCTCCCAGGGCAGCAATGTCAGCGAATTGGGCGCGATTTGCCGAAATGAGTCAGAACATGGTCGCCGCCTCGCTCGGCGTACTAGACGCCAACGCGTTTTCGGAAGCCATGAAGAAAGTCCCTAGTGGCCAGCAAGTCGCTACCGTCACGGTTATGCGCACGTTGGGCATCGAACTTTGGCTCCGAAGCCTTCGAAATCATGGACTCTTTACCCTCGAGACATTGCAAGGGAGGAGTTACGCAGCATCCCCAAGCGTCAAATGGACGGTTCAACAGAGACCAGCAGAAAAAAGCTTCAGATTACTTTAGGGCTCGGTTCGGGACTGCAACAAAGGAATTCAACCCGAATGGGTTGAATGTTCGTCAACAAAACAGGAGGAAAAGACAATGATTTACAACAAGCCAGAACTCGTAACCTTGGCTAGCTCAATCAAGGCAATCCAGGGTACGCAGAAGCAACTGCCGCACATCAGCGATGTGGTCAATGGACAGAACGCGCGTGAATTTACAACGCTAGCGTACGAAGCCGACGAGTAGTCAACTAACGGGACGCTCAGTCCATCCTGAGTGTCCCGTTTTTTTCGCTGACCCAAGTGTCTCAGTAATTCTGTCTTTGTGCAACCGGTTGGAGGGGGAGAGCGCATAGTGCACAAATCGGCGAATCCTCTCTTCTCTTAACAAACGAAGAAATCGCCGTATGGAACTCAGCTCGGAATGACTGAATGATTGAAGCTTTCGAAAGGAGAACGACTACAATGAGCTACAACAAACCCGAACTCTTGACCTTGGCCAGTTCAATCAAGGCGATCCAGGGAACGATGAAGTCCCTACCCCACATCACCGAGACGATAAATGGCGTCAATAAGCCTGAATCTACGCCGCTTGCGTACGAGGCGGACGAATAGCAACCAACGGGACAGTCAGTCCATTCTGGGTGTCCCGTTTTTTTTCGGCCAGTTGGGGAAGAGGCGAACGTCTATTCAGCGGGCGGTAGGCTGGCCTTGGAACGGGATCCCAATCAAAGAATTCAACCTTCGTGGGTTGAATGCTCGAAAATGGAGGTCAGGCAATGACTTACAACAAGCCCGAAGTCGTAACCTTGGCGACCTCAATCAAGGCGATCCAGGGTCTGTGGAAGCGGATGCCGCATATAGCTGACTCGATTGTAGGTTTGAATAAACCCGACTTCACGATACTGGCGTACGAAGCTGACAAAGCAGACGAATAGCAATTAACAGGACCCTCGGTCCGTTTTCAGTGTCTCAATTTCTTCGCTCTTGGCCAGCAGTGGGACACAGGCGAACGAAATCGTTTAGAACGACTGGCAGAAGTGCGGGGACTCAGTTTGTAAGCGCCAAGGGTCTTGCGATTCCTGAAAAGGGCCCGCCACTATGACCTATAACAAGCCCGAAGTCGTGAGTCTCGAAATCTTAATCAAGGCAATCCAAGGTACTCAGAAGCAAGTGCTTCATGCAATTGAGATGCTGAACAATCCCAATAAGCCCGGGTTCACAATCGGCGCCTACGAAGCAGACGAGTAGCTGATCCAGTCGACTAAGAACGGTCCATCTTTCTCAGCAGGAAGCTTTGCTCCTAAACAAATGCCTTCCTCTCATTGGTCCTCAGTTACGTGGGGCCCGCGATCTTATCTGGGCGCTCGCCTGAGCTTGCTTGCGCAGCTCCCGCCAGCGCGCGTACTGCTCCACTTTCGCCGCATCGCGGTCCTCTTCGTCCTTAAGCCAGAAGCAAAACCAGTCCACGAGGCCCTCTTGGGCAACAACTCGTTCCCAGGGCCGGTTTACGAAGTGGTCTGCCGCGGGCAGGAAAACAAAATCGACGGGCTTCCTCTGAAACGATAACCCTACATACCACTCCCACAAACCTAATACCGTATCCGTCTTTAACTCTAATAACCTCACCGGCGTGTGGACCTTGTCTAGATTGAAGCCTGGGGACTCCTTGAACCATTCCTGAAGCCCCTCGCCAAGCGGAACGGCTCCGCCGTTCATTTTGTTGATGTCCCAAGCGGTTGTCGGAAACGCTATCTCCTGGAAGTATCCGCAATCCACCCCTTCCACGAGGCTCGCAGCTGCAAAGGAATACTGGGAATGCGTTAGCGTGTACGCCACAAAGCAGACTGATCTGCTCCATCCCACAATCCCGACGCGATCTCGGTCAATCAGGCCCCGTTCTGCTAGGGCATCTATCGCGCCTTCGTAGGCTTGTTTCTCCATTCGCACTCTGGCTTGTTCAGGCGTGGTTCCAAGCCTTTTTTCATTTTTCGTGTATTGTTCCCCGTCCTTGCGGCCGTAAGCTTGCAGTACGACTATGCCGGCGCTGGCCAGGGGGCGAGCGGCAAATGCACTGCTCCACTCGTTCAAGCCATCCATGGAAAACCGTTTCGACGTGAACCCATGCGTCTGGATCACCAACGGATATCGCTTGCCTGGCACATAGTCCGGCGGCAAGTAGAGCCCGCCAGTTAGTTCTGTTCCGTCTGCCGCAGTCCAGATAATAACCTCTGTCCGTCCGAAGTCTAACTCGCTGAATTGAGGATTCAAATCCAGGAGCAATTCCTTTCGCTTACTTTCGGGGTCGGCAACATAAATTTTTGGAGGGTCATTCAGGTCTTCTTCGAGACTCACTTCCATGGGCCAAATCGGCTCCGGCTTCTTCTTCTGCCATTCTTCTTTGCTGACGCGGTGAAATTCCCGGCTCGGAAGACTGACCTCTACCCAATAATCATTCGACTCTCGTGCTTCGCGCTCAGGAGGATCAACTCCTTTCAAGGGAAGATAGGTTTGGAATGCCAGTGACTTCGCGTCAGCTGCCCATTGGGTTTCACAGAATATGTTTGTCGCGGCGGGAGCATCGATCAGCGGGTGAACCGAGCCGTCGTTCCCATCCCAGAGCAGCGCTTGCTCGATTTGTGGTATTGAGCCCTGTGGCGGGTTTGTGGCCAGGAAGTCCTGCATATAGGCACTCTTGTACTTGTGCCAAGACTCGGGGAGATCATGCACGTACGCACAAATGGCAGCGTAACGGCCGTCGGGAGACAGTGAGATCCAGCTATTGTCAAAGAGGCGGTGCCCCGTTGCGATGCGAACTGCGGTCGGGGCCTGTTCTCCTCTTTGAATGAATAACTGCTCGGCGCCCGAGGAAGGATTTCTCGAGTAGTCCCCCACAAGGATATCGGTGAGTCTCTGTCCCTGAATTACCACTCCCTGAGGATGGATTTTCTCTTTCGCTTCGGGCTTCTCCGGCGGCGGATCTGCCAAGAATAGGATCTCGCGTCCATCGGGCGTGATCTCGTACTCTGCAATCACGGTGGGATGGTTTGTCAATTTCCTGAGTCGTCTTGCACGAACGTTGAAGGAATAGAGTTGAGGCCGCCCGCCAGGATTCTCGCCGAGAAAGACAACTGTCTCATTGTCGGCGAGCCACCTAACCATGCCTATTGCATCGCGATTCGAAGTCGACGACATGGTGACCAAAAGATCCGGTTTTGGTGAGCGGAGTGCGTCGGCGGTGCGGTAGAGAACAAGAGAATATTCATTCGTATCCTTGCGAACACTCCCTTTCCGCAACACGATCACGAATCGCTTTCCATTTGGGGAAAAATGGGCTACGCGCCCCTTCGAGTCCCCTCCATTGCGATAAACAGGATCCGCTAGCCTGGCCATTTCGATCGCATCCGCGACGGTGACGGGCCGTTTAGACTCGGCACTGGCATACCGGGGTTCCCCGGATACGGCAGTCGCGAGAATCCCTGCAGTCAGGACAAGAATGCGCGCCAACGGAGAACTGCCTTTTAAACCCATTGCGAGGATCCTCGGTTATCGATGGAATACCGGAACGCAGGTCGAACAGCCCACTCCCGTGCACAAATTTTTCCTCGCATGCGTTGCCTCTTCTAGGAAAGAGAAGATCCCGGCCAGTGTTCAACTGGTCTAGAAGGCCAGCTTCAATGCGAACTGCATCGAGCGCGGGCCACCCATTTGGTAGAGCGCGCTCAGACCGTTCAGACTGTGTGCTAGCGTCGCCGTGGCTTGGCCGAAAGTGCAGAAAGGACCCGGAGCGCAGTAAAGCGAGTTGATCGTACCGAAATTCGGGTGATTGAAAACGTTGAACGCCTCGGCGCGGAATTGCAGCCTCAACCGTTCGTAAATCGGGAACTCCCGGCGCACAGCCAAGTCCATTTGCCAGGCGCCGAATCCATGCACGAAATTCCTTGGGGCGTTCCCCACCTGGCCGGGCACAGGTAAAGTGAAGGCGGCTGGATTGATGCTCCGCCCTCCCGGATACTGCGGGCCATCAACGTACAAAGGCTGACCAGACACAAGGTTTAGGCCGCTGAAATACCTTTGTCCGTTTACCAGGTTGAACGCGCCCCTCCCGTTGAGAGTGATTGGAAAGGCCGTCCGAGCAGTAAAGCGGTCGTCAATACCCCAGCGATTGAACAAAGCGCCTACAAACTTATCTCGAAAATGACTTGGCACATCGTAGGACAACGCACCTGATACATTGTGGCGGACGTCAAAATCTGAGTTGCCCCGGACAGAAGGAAAGGATGAATCCACGGAACCATAATCGATCGAGTGCGCCCAAGTGTAGGAGGCAAGGGCGTCAAGTCCTCGACTTAGCCTGCGCTGGAATTGCAACTGCAGTGAATCGTAGTCCGAAGTCAGCCCGTTCTTAAACAGGAACGCAGCGCTCTGGAAATTGGGATTAAATCTGGCCAGTAAGATCTCGTTCTCTTGCAATAGCCGTCTCCCTGCCGAGCCAACGTACGATACGGTTAGGGCTTGGGACTTGCCGAGCGCTTGCTCCACGCTCAGATTCCACTGCCAGGTGTATGGCAATTGCAAATGGGGATAGAAAGCGTCTGCAACACCGTAAGGAGCAACTGGAGGATTGACAATGGCAGGCCCTTGTAACGAGAGGGGCGCAGGAAAGCTTGTGGGACCGAAGAATGATATGGATGAAAAACCGAGTGCATTGTAACCACTCGAACCGAGTTGCTGTCCAGTATCAAAGAAAACGCCCCCTCCACTCCTCATCACTGTCTCGCGGCCCGGCCTATCTCTCAAAACATAAGCCACGCCGACTCGTGGCGCGAAGTTATACCATGTGGTTTTCCAAAGCGGCGTGCCCTGCGGCGCCAACGATAATGTACTTAGATCACCGTAGTCCCCGGCAAGCGTATAAGGAAGATTTGTTTTACCCCTTGTAGATCCCGGCGCAGGGTTTACCTCCCATCTCAAGCCAATCGAGAGGGTTAGGCGGGGTGCGACGCGCCACGCATCCGCGACAAAAGCGGAGAAATTCGTATAAACCGGGTATAAGGGACCTGAGGCTTGTCCAATACCAAAGTCGACGCTATTTGACGTTACCGAGGCGGGGGCGTCAAACTCGTTATATACAACGGGACTCTCGCCAAGCACTGCTGAAGGCAGCCTTCGGTAGTCGACACCAAACTTCAGTTGATGAGCACCGACCGAAACACTCAGCGTGTCTACGAGATTCCACTGTTTTTGGTTTCCAGCGAAGGATCCCTGCTCAATGGAAGGAGAGAATCCGTTCGGAAACGCCAGCGTCACGTTTACGTGAGAGCTCGGCATCGCTTGCGGATCCACGCCACTGAGTTTCGCCAAATCGGTCGGCTTAGCACCTCCAAAACCGTCGAGTTTTGCGGATTGTTTCACATCACTCGTGCTGTAATTCAGGCGAAACTCGTTAGCGATTCGGTGGGAGATTGCGCTTGTTGCTCCCAACGTATATGTCCGAGACCCCAGAGAAAACAGAGTTACCGTCGACGGCGTGCCTATGAAGTCCCCGCTGTCTCGGTTTCTGGATTCCGATGGCGTATCGCTAAATCGAAAGAAGAGCCGTAATTTCTCGTTTATGACATGGTCTAGGCGAATGCTGACAGCATCCAGCTTACTTCGGTTCGACCAAGCAGCAATGAATTCGGTAAGGTTGTTGCCAAGATCTGGCGCGCCTGGGCTGGGCAGCGGGAAAGCGTTCATGACCGCTTGGAGGGGCGCGGGTGCGTTCTGACGGAGACTGGCGTCAGGAACTTCGTTGATGGACCCGGGCTGCGGCTGGTCGAGGCGCAACCCTTCGTACGAGAAGAAGAAGAACGTTTTATCTTTCCCATCATAGACTCGCGGAATGTGCAAAGGGCCCCCCAGCGTTCCGCCAAAGTCGTTTTGCCGCTCCGGAGCACGTGGCAGCATGAAGAAATTGGTAAACCAATCGTTGGCGTCGAAGAAGTTGTTCCGGAGGTAATCAAAAGCACTCCCGTGCCATTCATTGGTTCCTGAGCGCGTGACGAAAGAGAATTGCCCGCCGGGGTGGCGTCCATACTCTGCGGAATAACTTGAACTCTGAACGCGAAATTCCTCGAGTGCATCCAAAGAGACCAACGCTTGTGTTGTTCCTTGCGCCGTGGCAGCCGGTAGGGAACCGGAATAAGATGCGATCCCGCTTCGAAAGTTCACACTCCCTAGGACATCGGCGCTCACGCCGTCCACGGAAGTGGAATTGGATTCGCTGCGCTGCCCACTCACATTGAATTCGCCCCGACCGCCGAAGCCACCAGTATTTTGAGTTTGAGGGTTTACCGTCGTTACCCCCGGAGTCAGCAAAATCAGACTCTGAAAGCTGCGACCGTTCATTGGCGAGTTCTCTACAAATTGCCGATCCACCACAGTGCTGACCGATGCATCCGTCGTATTGATCAATGATCCGGCCGCCTCGACGGTGACGCTTTCGGTGACCGAGCCAACCTCCAACCTGAAATTCTGCTCGATATGGTCCTGAACATTAACAATCAGGCGAAGTAAATCCACTTGTTTGAAACCCTGTTTGTCGACGCTGAGTTGATATTGCCCAGGCTGAACGCTTGGAAAAACATAGATACCCGCATCGTTCGCGGTCGTCGTTGTGACGGCCCCACGATCCACACTTTGAAGGCGCATTTCTGCTCCTGGCACGGCGGCGCCGGTCCGATCTGTGACGAGCCCCGAAACTGTAGCGGTCTCCGTTTGCCCTATGACACCACAAGCAAACCACAAGATCATGAATAACGACGGGCCAACGATCCGCAGGAAACGCGGCAGTGTCATCATTGAGTGGACTCCCCTTGTCTATGTACTTGCCGCGCTTCATGAAAAATTCGCCATCGAAAATTCAAATCATTTCGATTTGTCCGAGAGTAGCCGGAGGGACAATCATTGGAGGTTCTTTGTGGTTGAGGAAGACTGGCCAGCGGAAAGCAAGCTATGGATGGTTTGGTTGGTTTCCCCAGTACGCGTAAAGAATCTTCTTGCCGTGGGGTTCGTTGTGCTGTTTGCTGGCAACTTCAGTCGTTACAAACGCTGAATTAATCTTGACAAGTACGCTCGGATCATCAAAAGTCATCGCCCAGCGATTTTGACCGTCGTCCTTGTGGAGAATGCCCAGGCTATGCGCCACCTCTTTAACGCCGGCCTTCTCACCCCAGACATGAAAAACCACATTTGCCTTGAACTGACCGGGGGCGTCCAAGTCATAGGCATAAAACACGAGTGATTTCCCTTCAACATAAAAAACTCGCCCAAACGAGCGGTCCCGCTTTCCGTTCGAATCCGCATCGTAAACATCCACGATGTGCAGGTTCCGTGTGGCTACCAGATCACCCAACTCCAGCTTGGCCGACTTAAGATCGTTATGACGGCGGAGCTCCTCTTCTGTCGTGTCAAGTTTCGCTGCCAGATCCTCCCTCATCTGTTTCTGAATGCCAAGTTTAACTTCTGACTCCGCGAGTCGCTCACTGAGCGCCTCGCCCCGGCTTTGAAGTGTGGCGACTTTATTCTGCGCTTCCTGCAGTTCCGTAGAGGAGTGCTCCGACGCACTCTTCCCTTGGATCGTAAGAGCTGCGAGCTTGTCTTTGGCAGTCGTCAACTCATCGCTCAGCGACTGTTTTTCGCCTTGGGAAGCCGAAAGCTCCTGTTTCAGCTTCGCAAGCGTGCTTTCTAGTTGGGATTTCTGGCTCTCAAGCTGGCTTAGACGGTCAGAGTTACCTACTAACGATTTAAGCGCAGATGCCTCAGTGGTCGGCACCTGCACTTGAGCCGGTTGCTGGGGTGTCTCCTTGCCTTTCCAAACGCCGGCATAGAACGCCGCAGTACCTACAATCACGCAAATCGCCATCACCGCCGCAGAGCGCGCCAGCAACCAAAACAGTCTTGATTTTCGCCCGGAGAGCACAGGTTCGACATGTGTAACTTGTTTTCCATCCCGTTCTTTCCTAAACGTTGACGACAGTTCCTCTTCGATAAGAAACGGGTGCAGGCGCGCCCCTCCATTTACTCCATTGAGCAACTCTTCGGAAGCCAACCGTGACAGGAACCTATCGCGCATGCCGTCCGGCGGCACAATGTCCGCTGCGGGCGCGCCATTTTCAACGAGCAGTGGCATCACCTGCACGCTTACCTGCCCAAGAGACCACAGAAACTCACGGCACGAATCGCACGTGGAGATATGTGCGTTCAATTCACTCATTTCTTTCCCGCCAAGCTGGGCCGTGGCCGCTAATGCACACATTTCTTCATAGCGTTCATGGCGATTTGGCCACAGCCGGGTGGCAGCTCGCACGAGTTTGCTAATGCTTTTCATGACCGTTCCCAAACGTTGACCGAAGAGCCGCGAGGCCACGGTATAGATCGTGTCGAATCGCGTGCACAGACTCCGCCAAGCGGTCAGCAATTTCTTCCGCTGTTAGTCCCTCGTAGTACGTCAACTCGAGGACAGCCCGCTGACGGGGTTTGAGTTTACCCAACATCTCTTCTGCGAGCCGCATGAGTTCCGGCGACTCGACCGCCAGTGGGCAACTCGCCCCACTCTCTAGCACAGCTTCGAGTTCCTCCCAACGGTAGAAGTGGTTGGCAACAAGATGCCTCTTCCTGTGCAGGGCCCCATGGTGGGCAAACTGCAAGAGCCATCCCTTAAGTATGCCCTTCCGACTATCAAAATTTGCCGCAGTTCGAAAGATGTCGAGAAAAACAATCTGGACAACTTCCTCGGCTTCGCCCGGGTCTCGCACGATTCGCAAAGCGATGCTGAAAACAAGATGGTGATACCGGTCAAATAAGACTGTCAGGGCTTCGTGACGCCCGCTCTTAAGAAATTGCATCAGTTCTTCGTCGGAATGATTGGAGATGTTGGAATCAGAGTCGAGGGGATAGCAGCTTGCCAGCGCGCGGACGGGAGTGTCTTTCGCGCTCACAGCGTGTAACACCCCGGCTCGAAACTGCGAAATCCTGAATGTGGTCGGGAAACCGACCACACTTGAACGCATACATTACTAGCCGTCGACCTTGCCTCGCACTCGGTCAAGCCGCGCTCTCCACAATTTCCGGGGGACAATCCTGCAACGGGACCGTTGGGACTCTTACTTAGACCACCACATCTCGACCTACCCCTGCGAACTGGTATGTATCGCTTCGGGCTTTCTGTTGTCAATCCCTTTAATCCGGCGACAATTGGCAAGTCATGACAACCAAAGAACTTACTGGAACATTGGTATATCTTTGTATGGCTCCTATTTCTCAGTAAACAAACTACACCCAATCTAGTTTCATCTGCGAGGCGCAAATCAACCAAGTATTCACCTTGTAATGGAAGCCAAGGCAAGGAACTGGCGTCACGGAAGAGGCCGAAGCCAGGCGACCATTCAGTGGGAACTAAAGTTGCCGATGGAATCCCTCGATTTGCATTTGTGCTCTGTTTTCCGACCAGCCAGACGCGTCGACACCTTCCTGCAGAGGCCTCACCTTCTCGGGGACTTTGCCGAGAGACATGATCTCTTCCGAGCACTACGCGGGGGCTCACACCGCCCGCCTTGTACGCCGGCCCCTACTGCCGGCCGCGTCTACCGCTTGCCGCAGTCTTCTCGCCTCCGCATCGGCGCACTGGCGTACCCACTCCGTCGAATCCATTGATTCGGGATCGTAAGTTCTCACGTTTCGACCGATTGCGACCAAGATGTTATGGATAGCTTGCTCGTAGATGTCGCGATTGTTGCCGAGCCACCGGATTGCAGCCGCCCTTATTTCGAATTTATGGCTTTCATAAAGAGCCATCAGTGCGTTCGCGTTTTTTGGGTCCATCGCCAAACGCCTGAGACCCTGCCTGTCTGGAAGATCCGCAACTACTTGCCCCGGCCCTACGGCTATCTGCTTCGCGTAGGGCATTTCTGTAATTTTCTTCCGCAAGGTGCCCCTCAAATAAATGTTGGTTATAACCCGTTGGTTTATAACCATCAAGCCGCCAAACTAAAATCCATCATGCCGCTTCGTCGGCAAGTTCAACCGAAATCAGGCCCCGAAAAGGCCTTTGGAATTGTCTTGCGCGAGATTCGGGAAGCTGCCGGGCTGTCGCAGATGGATGTTTATAAACACTGCGGCATCGACCGTACGTACCTGAGCGCTATTGAACGCGGTATTCAGAGTCCCACCTTGCGGATGATCGTGCGTCTGTCAAATGCCTTTGGTATCGCGCCATCCGCCATGATCAAGCGAATGGAAAGATCACGCTTCTACCGCGTGTAGGCGATAACCATCAGCCGTGTCAGCATACCGCAACCGTCTTATTTGTCAACACGAAGATACGTCCCAAGCACTATGTTTAGGCGCTCTTACAAACTAATGTCTGTACAGCATGACTATCAACACAGCTAAATTGTTGAGAGAACGCCTTCGAGTCTTGCGCGAGGCCAAGGGACTCAGTCAAAAAGAAGTGGAAGATGGCATCGGCAAGGAGGCAAACTACATCACTCGAGTCGAGACAGGGCGGATCGAGTGGCCCCCTAGCGACGCTATTGATAA
>Ga0137398_10000090_pt1 | contig 25128 bp, 22 predicted proteins | sample czorhiz216metaG_FD_106659 | JGI IMG/M metagenome (GOLD analysis project Ga0137398, IMG submission 106659) | Vadose zone soil microbial communities from Angelo Coast Range Reserve, California, USA - czorhiz2.16 metaG | ecosystem: Environmental > Terrestrial > Soil > Vadose zone | place: USA...
CTACTCGGGCAATTGTCAGCCGAACTGGAAGGTGAGTATCCGGGCGAAGGCGGTACCGCAGTAGCCGCATGTGGGAGCGCAATCACTTCCTCGTTCGTGGACATGATGGTTCTCGCGTACCCTCGACTGTTCATCCCACTAGACAAGAAGTGAAAGCCTGCTAGAAGACGCCGCCTCAGGAGGGCACCATGAATCGAGAACGGGCGCTGAAGGTTGTGATGGTCTTGGTGGGGTTGCTCTTCTTGGTCCTGATTTATCCATTGACAATGTTTTTATGGCCCGAAGTCGCCCTTGCGATGATGCTTAGCCTCTATGTCACTCTCGGAGTTTTCTTGTTGATAGCGGCGCGGAACCCATCGGCGAATCGCAGCTTGACGAGCGCAGTTAGAAAAGCTCACGTTAGCTCCTTGGGCCAAGATCAAGCCAGTCACCACCGGGCTAGAGCAATATCCACAATTCCGTTCCTAGCCAACTTCCGTTTTGCGTGCTTGCGAGGTTCCTGTATTGCTCGCACCTCATGTTCTTTCCGCACTGCTGAACAGGCCCTTTGGTCGAAACTTGTGCGCTAAATCCGGGCCTGATTGTAAGAACGACAAAAAACTAAACAATCCCTTCAGTCGAATTAGGGCTATTCGAGGAATCTGGCCGCTCTTGCGGTATAGTGACTTTTACGCACCGCGCAAAGAGTCCTCGCTCGAAGCGGGCAAACCTTAACAGCGAAGGTAAACTCTCAGGCATAAATGCCCGTGATGCGGCTTAAGGACGGAAAAATGTTTCCGCTCATCCTTAGCGTTTCGCCAACCACGATGGTATGAATGCCGCTTGGCTTTTCCTGGATATACACGCCCGTGTAAGTTGGAGTGACTGGCATCGTCTTGACTTCAGATCACTTTGTTGATTTCAGTAACGGAACTATTCACGGATCTCTCGTGGTGAGCAACCGCTTCGGACAACAACTCAAGCAGCATTTTCCCGTGCGCGGCCGCAGTGATGATTCTCGTGTGAAAAACTTCCGTCTTTCCGCTCGGATCAACTTGTCCGAAATCGAAAATCATCTCGTGTTCGTTGTGACCGACTCGAAAAACATTCGCGTATCGGGCATGCAAGAATTCCGGCTGCATATCGTTCAACGCCACTGCATGCACAGCGATGGCCAATTCGGCGCGCTGATTCTTTTCAACAGTTTGCGATGCGTTGGAAAAACGCTGTTACAGTCTTGGGTGTAACTTAGGTGTCCGGATGTGCAACACGGACAGGCGTTGAGACAGTGGAGGATGAGACCTCTGACGCGGAGCCCTGATTGCTTGAAGATTGTTGGTGTTCGAAAATCCGATAAAACGTCAATTTGCGATAGAGCGTCATCCGCGACCAGGATAGCCGTTCGGCTGCTCGCTTTTTATTCCATTGAGTAGAAGCTAGCGCGAAAAGGATCTTTGTTCTTTCGTCTCGCTCCTCGGGAACTTCCTCACCGCCAGTACCCGCAATTTCCGGTGGCAAATCCTTGACCTCCACCGAGCGATCCGGAAGCCTTACAAACAGTTCCTCAATCACGTTACGCAATTGGCGGACATTCCCTGGCCAACTGTACGCCGTCAAAGTGCACATCGCTGAAGAAGCGAATCCAGGGAATGTCGCTCCGAGTTCCGATTCAAATGTGGCCACAAAATGGTTCAGAAGACACTGAACGTCTTCCCTGCGCGCGCGCAAGGGAGGTATATGCAATCGCGCAACGCTAAGCCGAAAATAGAGGTCCCGTCTGAACAGGCCGCGCTCCACCATTCCGGAAAGATCTTGATTTGTGGCTGCCAGGACTCTGATATTGAGCGGCACTTCCACTGAGGAGCCGAGCCGTTGTACATGCCGGCTTTCCAGAACGCGCAAGAGTTTCGCCTGCCCGCAGGCCGTCAAGTCCCCGATTTCGTCAAAGAAGACTGTGCCTCCATCGCCCACTTTCAGTTTTCCCTCGTATGCCGTGTCCGCTCCGGTATATGCGCCCCGCTCCCTTCCAAATAGCTCGCTTTCAAGCAAACTGTCCGGAATCGCCGCGCAGTTCAGCGCGACGAATGGCTTCTTCCTCCGTGCGCCGCCGGAATGGATCATTTTCGCCACTAATTCCTTTCCCGTACCCGTTTCACCAGTAATCAGTACCGTGCTGCTCGACAGGGACAGCTTTGACGCGTAGTCGGTTACGGATCGCATGGCTGAAGATTCGTAAATAACACGCCGCGCAGCATCACCTCCTGCGTCCCCCGCCGTACCTAGGAGGCGTGTAACCGCCTGAGAAAATTGATCTGCCGTCAAAGGGCACTTTAAATAGTCATTGACCCCGGCCCTGAGCGCGGCAATCGCGTTCTCTTCCGAGCTTTCCCTAGCAATTAAAATGATTGGAACTGAAGGGAATACGGCTCTCACTTTGCGAGCGGCTTCGATCGCCGCCGGGGTGCCCTCGCCAAAATCCGACAGCACGACGACACTGAAAGACTTGCAGGTCGATTGAAGCAGAACGTCTGGCGTGGAGAACCGCCTCAACTCAAGCCCCGCCTCACGAACTCCCATCATCCAGTCCATGACGCAGTCCCGTTGAACCAATGCAATGCTGTGGGTAGACATGACAATACCTACTGCCCTCGCTTACGTCTAGTTGCCAAACTTACCAGCGCGACCATGGTCGACCTTCCCGAAAAACTTGTACTTTCTCTTGGCCACATACCGTCTAGCTGGGACAGTCGCATCCAAGGTGTAGTGACCGGCCCGAGCCAAACGTTTCCGGCTACCCGGAGACTTCCCTATTTTTCAATGGAACGGAACGTTACCTGTAGAGGATTCACCGTTTCCCTCCGCCAAGCTGGCCGAAAAGATTGAAGAATGCCGTCACAGCGACGGCCATCGCTCCCAGAAACCCTACACCGCCTTCAAAAACCTTTCTCTGTTGACGAAGAATTGAAACACCGCTATCCCCAACAGTCCTACAAGCAGCGGCCACTTGACGCGCCACAGTCAATCTCAGAGCTGTAAGCCTAGAGCCTCCGCCGTCGTCGGACCTACTTCTCCGTCGGGCGTCAGTCCGTGAGTCAACTGAAAGGCAACCACAGCGGCTTGCGTATGCGGCCCAAATTCACCATCCGGAATGCCTGGATCAAAGCCAGAGGCCAATAATTTCATTTGAATTTCGCGGACTGTCGGGCCCGCCATCGTCGGCATCGTCAGCCGATAGACCGTTTTGGGGGGCGTGGCCATCCTAGCCACAGCTGTTTTCCCGGGAACCAAGCTGCTCCTACCTGTTCGTTCTATCCTGGATGCGTTCAGAACGAGGAATTTCGAAATCCTATTTCATACATGCCACAAGGCACAGTCATCGACACCCTCCGTCTATTCGACCAATTCCGTGACATCCTTGCTTGGATGCTACGTGGTTTTGGGCTCGCCCGTCACCAGATTTCCAAGACGCGTGGCCGCGAACAGATGTTACATGAGATACAGCCCGATACACTGATGTGACAACAGTCTGTGACGATCTTCCCGTAACAACCCGCCTCGCTCGAACTGCAGCCGCGCTAACTCCTTGAAAAGAGGATGAAGGAAATCATGACCGTTGTTTGGCACTCCACGCGCTTGTAGAAAAGTGGTTCCACATGAGCGCCGCGTCTCCACGTTGCCGATTGGATCTCCGGAATTAAGGTTTTATGCGAACCACGTCATGGTGGGTCAAAGCCAAGATGAAGTGTTGCTTCAGTTCGGGCAGGTGCAGGATCAGGGAGAGCCGCGGATCCATTCGCGGATTGTAACCACCGCAGTCGTTGCCGGCGAAATACTTCGTCTCCTGCAACAGGCATTGTTTACGGCTGAAGAAAGGGAATGGAAGAAAGAATGAGCGGGTTTGCCGACTTGTTGTTGATCCAGTTTGAACAGAACGCGTTTGTCACGGATTTCCTGACAAACCAGCTTGGTCTGACGGCGCTGTTCGCCTCTGCCTACAAGCCCGATGATGTCGTCATTCACGATGTGGCCCTGACTTCCATTCCGGAAACCCAGTTCGAGATGCCGGCATTTGAAACTGTCCGCGTGCGCGGCATGAACGAGCAGATCATGCCAAGCCCGGAGCGGGTCAAGGTTGACCGCGACTACCACCGGCGCGGACGGCTTGCCTGGGTCGATGTCTATCTGGATGTTCTGCTGGGCACCAAAGTGGAATCGCAACAGATGCCGTTGGACAAGATCACGGCTCAGGATTTGCTGACCATGCTCGGTCCGGTGAACACGCTGTCCGACCTCAGGAACAAGCTGGGAACGATGTATACACCTAGTATCGTCGATGCTTTCTTTGAAAAATTGCGCATTAACACGATCGAGGATTTTACCAGTCAGCCGGGCCTGTTCTTAAAGTTCATATACAAGCAGCCGGCACCGTTCAATCCTGCGGATCCCAAAAATGCGCGCACGTTCCGCATAAACGTGTGCGTACAGATACAGCCAGAATTGAAAGTCGCCGAAGCACTTCAGTCCGCCAAACTTTGCCGCAGCATTATGGAAAACGAGCGGCAACATACGGAGCAGTTTGATGGCGGGGATGTATCCACGCCGTTCAGCTTTGTCACTGTGTTCCAGGACAGTCTGGTGGTGAACAACGCGATCGGAACATTGACGGCGGCACAGGCGCGGACCGGCATCAAACAGTTGTTTACCAACGAAGGAATGTTTGCACATTTTGCCTAATGAATCGCCGATAAGGAGAACCAACAATGGCAGCAAAAGAAAAAGAATCATCACCGCGCAAGGGAAGTGCTGAAGAAGCAGATACAAAATCCGAGCCACCGAAAGAACTCACGCGGCAGCGTCTTGAAGAGATCCGACGGAAGCTTCAGAAGAAATATTAGTCGTTCGTTTATAGAGGAGATCAATTATGGCTGTTCGTTACATCACTGTAAGTGCGATTTCGAATCTATTTTCCCCGGCCACGCGATCGTTTGGAGACATCGCGGTTGTTGGCGAGGCATTGGCTGCCGCTACCGGCCCGTTCAAGACGCCGATTGCGGTCACCAACCCCAATAGCGTAAGCGATCCTTCGAATGCCGCCGGCAAGGACAAGCCCATCGACGATCCCACGTGGTTTCAGGGAGCGTTGGGCGCTTCCGTCAAGACGGTGCTGGCACAAACGCCCGGGCCGACAAAAGTATGGGCAGTGCGCAGCAATCCAGGGGACGCAACTCCGCTGGCTACCGCGCTTGCCGTGGTCGCCAAGCTGAACGTGCAGATTGTCACTATGGCGAACACACCGCTCACTAACGTGGCTGCAAATAAGACCGCGGTTGAAACTTTGTCCGACCACGTGAATACGGTCTCGGCCACCGGCGGTGACGGAATGGAACGCATCGGCGTCGCCATGCTGGGAAAAGGAGTGACCGACACGAGTCTGGTCAGCGCCAAGATGTCCAACGCGCGTATGGTGCTAGTCGCGCATAACTCCGATGACGACGCGGCGGCCGCCGCGGCTGGGACCATCGCTGGATATCAGCCGCATATCTCGCTGCTGCTGAAACAGGTCAGCATCTCAATGGACACGCTGTTCAGCGACTCCGAGATCGACGCTTTCAACGCGGCGAGAATTAACTGGCTGACCGATCCCACGCTGATTCCGGGCAAAAGCCTGTACATGGGTGAGGGCTACACGCTGGGCGACAAGATGCCCTACATCGACATCGTGCGCACCATCGACGACATTTCCTTCCGTCTGAAAGCGACTCTGATTCAGGCCATCGGCAATTTGCGTATCAGCCGATCCGGTCTGCGCGCCCTGGTATCGGAAATGACCGCGGTGCTCGAACCTCTCCGCCAGCGCGAAGTGATCGAGAGCTATCTGGTGTTCATTCCAGTTCTGGTGCTTTTGGACAAAGACCCTGCCTCGCTGACGGACGCGGAGCTCACCCAGATCCACAACACCCAGGCCCAGCGCACTGTGGACGCGGTCATTACCGTTGAGTACGCAGGCGCGATCCACCGTCTGAATATTTCCCTAATTTTCGAGTAGGAGAGCTAAATGCCTGACTATCCTTTGAATTGGAAAACCAGACTGGAAGTAGCGGTAAACGGCACGGTCGTCAGTCCGATTGATTCGTTCACGCCAACTTTCAATACCCAGGTCACGCCGTCGCATTCAATTGAGGCCGACAATATCGGCGCGGTATTTCACCCGCAGACTGCAACCTTCACCATGGCCCTCAAGGCCATCGGCCCAAACGTCGCGCAACTGACCAAGTTCGCGATTGCGGGGACCAAGTTCAACATTCAGATTGCGGAAAAGCAAGGCTCGGACTGGACCTTCAAAAAGATGCTGTTCCGGGACTGCCTGATCACCTCCGCCAATCCCAGCAACGTGGTGATCGATGGTGCGCCGATGGCCAATTTCAACGGCATCATTCTCGGCTTCACAGCTGACGGCGATTTTGAAGCGTCGTAACGGGGGAGTGGCCCATGGCCATTAATATTCCGGTCATCGTCGGCGGTGTGCCGCTGCTCTGCGTTACGCGATTGCAGATCGCCGAAGGATACAAGGCGGCCGCCATCGCCAGCAGCACGCTGACCCAGATGGTTTCGCCGACGTCGAAGACCATCGCCATCGACGCTTTGCTCATCGACGAGATGCGGGCGCTGCGTCCGGCGCTGGAAGCCATTGCGCTGACCTCGCGGGCGCTGGCATCAGCGGCGGCGCCGATTATGAAGTTTGCCGGTGTGCCGGTGGTGGCAAAAACAGGGGTCCATCTGGACATGCAGGTGACTTCCCTCACTTTCACGCAAGACAACAACATGCGGAACACACTGCAAGTAAATCTGTCATTGGTCCACGTTCCACGTTCGCAGTTGGGCGGTCTACTTGGCGCTGCGCTGGATGTAGCAGTCGGCGTCGGGTCGGCATTTATCTAGAGAGGAACAACGTTGGCTTCGCTTACAGCACCGTCGGGCCGGGTGTTCGATTCTTTACCGATCGACAGCAGGGCAGGCTTTCCGCAATCATTTTCCGTGCTGCTAGCCGGGGTCAACTATTCCTTTCACCTGTATGTCAATGTTCCCGCGGCAAAAATTGTCAAACGGGACGAGATTTTTGATTTGCCCTCGCAGGACACGTTTCTAGTCGTATCGGTGGATCGGTTACACCAGGACGCGGGCCCGGAAACAATCTTTCTGCGCAAGGTGGTTCCGAGTATTGAGTATGTTGCCGGCCCGCTCTTGTTGTACTTCCCCCAGCAGCGCGTGGCCGCGGCCAGCCTGAACGGTCAGGGAGACGCAGGCAGCAACGTAGTCGGCGGGGTGGCACAGCGATGGGCGTAATCATCAAGTACCAGCTCGACTTTTCAGATGTGGATCTGAAGGTGTCGAACGACGTTTTTGCAGGGGACTTCATTCTGGACGCTGACATTACGGCACAAATGGCGCGCGGTTCAGCCGGCAGCACATTCGAGTTGAAAATTTACGATCTACCCAACCAGAAGGCAAAGGCACTCCATCAGCAAGTGAAGACTTCACATAGCGGGAAGGTCGCAATCAAGCTTGGGTACATGGACGATCCCGGCGGGTTCAGCAAAGTCATGGATGGCATTTTTACCAAGGTAAGCGCGGCTGTGGATGGCGACAAACTGGTGACCACCATCAAAGGCATGGAAACCGCCACGCATGCCCTCACACGCACTTCGTTCCTGAACAATCTAAATGGGGCTTCGACGGTGCAGGATGCGGTCCGCGCCACGTTAAGCAACGCGAAATTTACTGAAGGTGAAGTGGATACGAGTCCGAAATTAAACAATATCACTGATTCGCTGCAGGATGCAGTCCTGCGCGGTGACCACCTGATCGATGTACTTGACTCCCTGGCACAAATTGCTCACGCGGAACTGGTGGTGGTCGACAAGCAGGTGAGTATTGGCAAACCCATTGAGAACGATGACTATTCGCCAAAACCGTTCAGTCGCGACGTGAACCTGGCGTTCTTTACTCCTTTTACTCAGGAGATCCCCGAAGAAAGCGACGTAAACGTGCTGGAACCGGTAAAGCCGAATGATGCTATCGGCTTCCACTTCAAAATCGCGGGCGATCCCAAGTTGCGCCCGGGGCAGAAAGTCTCCACCAACTTCAGCGGCTTTGACAACGATTCCGGAGTATTTCGCGCCCACACAGTAATCCATAACTTCAGTTCAACCAATGGATATATCTGCGAAGGAGTCGCCCTGAAAATCTGCACCGACGATCGGTGCCGCCGCCAGGAGGAAGCCATCACCTTCCCCTCTGCCGATGGCGTGATACAGAAGTTGTCGCAACACATTCAGCAAAAACAAAAGCAGCGCCCCAGCGTGGAAATCGGAGCAGTCAAGGAATACAAGACGGGTTCCAGCAGCGACGCAAAACACAGCGCGAATCTTTACTACGGACAAAAATTCAAGACCAGCGAAACCCAGCCTAGCATTCGCGTAGAGGTTGAGCAAAAAGACGACCAGCTTCTGAGAAACAAGCCAATCAGTTCTCCGTTCGCTTGGCGCAAGTGCGGATTAGTCACCCCGGTGTATCCGGGTATGAAGGCGGTATTGGCGCATAACCTCGACTTACCGAACGACGCGGTGATTTCCGGATTCATCTGGTCGGACACGCCTTCTTTTCCGCCGCCGGAAAACAAAACCGGCGACTGGTGGTTGTGTCTTCCCACTGACGTCGATGGTTCTTCTCCGCCCTCGGACAGCACCAAAGCGGTGAACGATCTTACTGCCAACAACGGTAAGCGCGTAGTTGAAGTCAAGGGCCTGAAAATCACGGTCGGCGCTTCCAAACTGGGCAATGTGGGAGCGCGTCCTTCAGAAGGCGGCGACGACGAGTTTCTCATCGAGCATAGCGGAGGAACGAAATTAACCATATCCAGCGACGGCAAGCTGAGCATCGAGGCCAGCAGCATCGCGATTAAGGGCGATGTGACTATTGAAGGCACGTTGGAGATTAAATAAATGTCGTATCCACTCACAGAAAGTTCTTCGGTCGTGTGTATGCACCAGGGGAAAGTGTCACTCTCCGCGAGCCAGACCAAGTTGAAAGTCAGCGGGTCGGCCGTGCTGGTGGAAACAGACATCGCTGGCAAATCGATTTCCGGTTGCGCGCTTCCCAACGCCGGTCCTCCCCCACCCATTACCGTCACTTGCCTTACGGTGGCCAGTGAATTACCCGGGGGAACCGCTCTCAAGCTGAAAGTAAATGGCAAAGCCGTGCTTTTGAGCAATGCCAATGGATTGACATCGGGCGGTACGAATGGAGTCCCGGCGACCTGGTCTGTGCAGGACGCTGGACAAACCAAATTGCAAACGAGTTAGACACAGTGGATAACCGCGATAACAAACCGTCGGTATTTGGACAAAGCCTTCGTCTGCAAGATGGCGATCTCCGCTTTGCTAACCAGGAGCTGGACATGGTGGTCGGGCGCGACAACCTCATGCAGAGTTTGCGCGCCATGATCGACACTCCGTTTGGCAGCGACATATTCAATGTCAACTACGGCTTCGACACGCTCGCCATACTCAGTGGACAAACCACCCTGGGACAAACCAAGGATTTGATTCGCCTCAACATCGTAAAAAGTCTAAGCCAGGACAACCGCATTCGTGAAATTCAAGACGTGATTTTTGATGACGACCCACGGTATCTCGCTACTTTGACGCCCAGCGCCATCGCAGATTTGCGGCAACAACATATCTTTCCCCGCCGCTGGCAGGCGACCGTGGTGCTGGCAACCGTTCCAGAGGGTGATGTCACGCTGCAATTGCAGGGGACAGGGTTGAAGGCATGAGCGATTTTGGCATCACATCCGATGGGTTCAAAATCCGGGCCTTTACGGACATCCTGGAAGACAAGGCCGCCCGGGCCCGCGATGTCTTTGGCGGCGATATCGATCTGCGCTCCACCAGCACGCTCCGCAAGATACTTGATGTTACCTCCGCCGAAGACCAGGAACTCTGGAAGTTGGCGGAGTCGCAGTTCTACGCGAATTTCATGTCCACTGCTTCTGGCGAATCTTTGGACTTGCTTGGAGAAGATATCGGCGTCATCCGCCGCTTTCTGCAAGCGACGGGGAAAGTCACACTCACGTTAAGCGGAGAAGCCCCAGGCCGCATTTATAACTTTCCCATCGGAACATTACTGGATACCGACGCACCGGTAGTACGGTTCCGGACGCTTGCCTTACTTTCTCTTTCCACTACGCAAAAAGTGCAGACGGTGGATTTGCAAGCGGTATTGCGCGGCCCGGATGGCAATGTTGCCAAGAAAGCAATCAAACGCCTCAACGGCAACTACGCCGCGCAGAACCTGAACCTGGGCGGCGCTTTGATCGCTGCGGAAAATGCTGACGTTACTACCGGCGGAGATGTACTGGAAGATGATGAATCCTACCGCGCGCTCCTCCTGGGCCGTCCGCGGACTTTGTGGACCCTGGAGGCTGTGCGGGCCGCGGTGAAGCAGATTGATGGAGTCCGCGATTGCCGCCTGTTTGATCCTGCCGGCGGCGTGGATGTTTCACTCAGCAAATTTAATCTTTTTGCGTTTAACACGCGCAAGTTCGGCGTGCAGCGAAGCCTGGGATCTCCTTATTTCTTCGACGTGCTGGTGGCGACTGAGCCGGGTTACCTGTGGGAAACTTCAGGCGCTGTAACTGGGTTGCATGACACCGTCGATCAGGCGATCCGGGAAGTGCGCCCGATCAGTATTTTCCCAAACATACGGCCCGCCAATAATGTGTTCATCGGGGTGCGTGCCGACATTGTTCTTAAGTCCGGACACGACGCGCCTGCAGTGGCTGCTTCCCTACGGGACAAACTCGAGCGCCGGGTCAACGCACTCGGCCTGGGCAACGCGGTCCTGCACTCCGAAGTCGTCCATGACTTCATGGACGTGGCCGGCGTCATCGATGTGCAGCAACTTCATTTACGGCGATGCCCGTCGCGTCTGGCCACGGTCACATTCGGCACCACGCCCATCTTCCAATCGGAAATGATTGAAGCGGCCACCGGTGAAAACATTGAGTTGAAGGCGGATGAGATTGCCGTATTCGACGTTGGATCGCCCTTTACCGACCTGCGGATCGGGGACCGATGAGCGCCGCGCTCACATTGCCCAGTCTGGAGGAGATGTCCGGCTTCCTCACCGCTCCCTATCAGCGTGGCGCAGAGTGGCTGGGGTTGCAGTTCGGCGCCGATGTGGGCAATGAGACCGCTATCAACCCGTACGATTTTAGTACGTATAAAGTCCGCTATGGAGCGAATCCAGTCGACCCGCGCTACATCTTGTTCTTGCGGACGGACATTGAGAATGCTGCGCTGACGGTTGAAATTGATTGCCAGCTTGGGGCTGTCACCCAGACGAAAACTGTATTGATTCCCGCCGGGACCATGGCTGGGGCTTCTTTTCACATTCCTCTCGACACCCCTGTAGACGTGACATTGCGATTGATAAGAATCAGACAGAAGCCTGGGAAACTGGCCGGAGCCGGAGCGGACAATTTCGTAATCGTTGCCCTGCTCGGCAATATGTCAAAACTTTTGTGGGTCATCGGAACGGAGAAGGACCTGGTACGCCGCCAATTACGGCTGATTCAACGCCAGCGCCGTAGGATTGAAGCAAAAGCCGCCTCGCTCGACCTATTGGGCTCCGATCTTCGCGTGCCTCGTTTTCCCGCGCGTGAATATTCGTTCGCGCCCAACACCATCGCGCTCTATCACTGCAACGAGACTAACCCTGCCGTGCTGGTACTGAATGATGAAACCAAACGCTTCGGACTCGTCGGCCACGCCGGAGTGAATAACGGAGTGGAAATCGGAGTTGAGGGTAAATTCGCCAAGGGACTGCGCTTCCCCGGTCCGACGGGCAATGGCTCCATCACAATTGGCGATGATGCGGACTTCGCCATCGCCGCAGCCGGAAGTTTTACCGCTGAGTGCTTTGTGAATGCTGCAACCAGTCCGCTTCCGGGTGTGCGTATCGTCGCCTCCAAGGGCATTACCAATGCAGCGGGCGATCTCACGGGAGCGGGATGGGCAATTGCCCTGGGAGCATTCCGCGGTTTCAACAACAACGTCCGTTGGGCGTTGTCCGATGGCGTCGCAGCCCACGCAGTAGAAATTTTTTCCGACTCGGACCTAGTCGACGGGCGCTTCCATCACATTGCAGGCATCATCGACGGTACGCTGGGCCGGGCGAAATTGCTGATTGACGGACTGGAGCGCGCCCACTCCGATATCCCAAGTCTGGGCGCACTAAGTAATGCTGAACCGGTCCGGATCGGCCGTGGTACTGCTGGCAATCAATTTTCCGGCATCATCGATGAGATACGTTTCTCTTCCGTGGTGCGAACTTCCTTCAACCCTGTACTCGGCGAGGGCGACAGCGCTTACCGGGAACGCCTTGGAATTTTCGAACGCTGGCTGTTACCCACAACGGATGTCCTACTCAGAACTATCAATGATGCCGCACAGATCAGTGGAGACCCGCAATCCTTTGTACTCACCGAGACCTTGCGTCCGCTGGAAGCGGCGACGAATCCAGTAAGGTTTATTCCGGCATCGGTCTTAGTTGGGACATCCATTGACAGCAGCGGAAACACACTTTCCAAAGAAGCTGATGTGTGCGGAACGGCGCAGGACGAAAAAGACTTTTCCGCCGCAGTACTGGTCCAGCTCAGCGCGGCCAATGTCGTATACGCTGCAGCCCAAACGATGCAGTTGGCGACTCGGATCCGCCTCGCCCGTCTCGTGGCCTTGATTCCTGCTCTCGCGGGAAATCTCTTCGTTGATCGGGCCTATGACCCAGCCGGCTCCGGGTTACACGCAGTGGGCCGGGCTTTGACATTGCGGCAGGCCACGATGACGCTGGATGCGCTGGGAGTATTGGCACACCGCGCCGGGTTCGATTTTGTCCGCAACACGGGAAGCTCGCTGGAAGTATCGGTGCGGACCGGTGAGCACCTGGAAATTGATATCCAGCCTCGGCCCCCTGCGGACACTCCCCCTGCTGGAATCGACATATTCACAGGCAAGACGATGAATCTTGTAGTCGATCCGGCACCGTTGCCGACGGCGGGCCAATACCGCTGGTCCATTCTGACGTGCGGCGCCGGTAAAGCGCGTTTTGCAGCTCACCCGGCTGATAATCCGGCGCTGAAGACCGCGGTGTTTACGCGGCCGCATGTGCAACTTGTGGCCGATGCTGCGGGTGAAATCGTAGTCATGCTCGAATATGTGCTGAACCGTGTAGTCCACAGTGGCACGCGTTCAATCCACATCGATTTGCAGAGTTTGCCGGACCTAACGTCCATTACCCTCGCGGGAGAATTGAACAAGTCCGAAACCGATGCTCTGGGTTCGCCGGGCCCTCTAGTGAACACGATTTATCTGGTCATCAATGCCACTCCGCTGGTGGACTTTGGTGCCAATCCTGACAACAAACGCATGCAAATCGGTTTGGACAAATGCTTCAACGCGTTGGCTGCTGGAGTGGCGAATGGTCTCCGCGTCGTCAAGACGTTCGATGCCGGCGCCGTTGACCGGCACGGCACCGGGTTAGCGGTATTGCTGGAACACACCACCTTGGCCACAGATCAGTTAGGCGCAGCGGCGCATCACGCAGGTTTCGACTTCGTGCGCCGACAGGGGACACAAATTTATTGCGCCGTGGCCCAAGGCGAAAAGCTCCAGATCATAGATAGCGTGACCCTTGCACCTATCACCGGGGAGTTCACCGCAGGAGCCAAATCCACGGTGCAGGTGCGCCCCAGTGCGCTGCCGGCTACCGGAGATTTTTCCTGGAGTCTGGCACCTTCCGATATCGCCCGCGGCCAGTTCGGGATTCCCACACAACCGCAGGTGGAAATTACTCCCACCGCTACGGGCGTAACCGCGCTCAGCGTGCTCTATGTCGAACCGGGGACGGGTGAACTCCCTTACCGGTTCGAAGTCCGGTTAAACCCGTTGCTGGAAGCGGCCAATGCCACCATTCCAAAAGACAAGTTCGATCTGGTGATGAACATTCTGAATTTCTTTCATCCCATCGGGGCGGAAGTGATCACCGAAGGCATTCGCAAGCACGTAGTGGAAGTGGAACAAGACCCGTTGAAGGCGGCCCCCGCTTATACCTTCCCGGATTTCCGAATTTAAAGTGAGGAGAAGACAAGATGGCGGACATCACTTATACGCGCACTTTTCAGCACAGCGACTGGATCGATAACACCGACATTGTGCAAGCGGGAGGACCGCGGGGATTTAACCAGCAATTTCATGACATCGAATCGGAATTCGACAAGCTGTCGACGGTAGTGGGCAGCGTCAACGACGGGCTGAACCGTATTCAGCGGCTGACATTCATCCTGTCCCAGGGCGCGGTCACAGTGTCGCCGAATAGCGCTTCCCCTGAATTCTCTGTCGACCTCTATGATCGCACCGGGCTACCGGCCAATGTAGAAAAAATCTATTTCCCGGTGCTTCTCCCCACCGGAAATGCGGTGCCTGTAATCTCAACATTTCAGTACCGTCCGCAGCCTGGCAACAAGATGGACGTGAAGGTCATATTTTTCAACCCCAGCCCAGCCCCTGCACAGTTTGCATTTCGGATTTTGGGATTAACAGTTCAATAAGGATAGATAAGCAGCCATGAAAAAATTGACTCTCGCAGCCGTACTTCTTATGGTCCTTGGAATGCTTCCTTGCAAAGCAACGGCGCAGCAACTCTTTCCAAGAGTTGATACCTCAACGCCGAGTTACGAAAATCCAACAGTGACGCCGTTTCACCGGCAAATCGGATTGAAGGGGTTGTTGTACCGGTTCGGACAGAATGGGATCACGAGTCCCTTTCCTTTAGATCTTTCCAGCGCGCACGCGTTCGTCCAGATCGGAAGCTCTACCGAACTTACCTGCACGGCGGGTTCGTCGCCTGCGTTGAACCAGTGCAGCTTTACAAACGCCACTGGCCTCGACAACAATGCGGTGAAAATCTTCTACAACGGCCTGTTCCCGGACGGGGTGACGGTCAAGTTCCGGGTCACTGGCGCGAAATCCAATGCCGCGTCGAATCCTGCAGGAATCGCGCAAACATCTTTTGGAGATCCACTCAATTCAGATGACCACGTGCAATTCCTCACCTCATCGATCGTGCGGACTCCTGTATCGGCCGCGATCATACTGGACCTCTCCGGAAGTATGAATTCCACCATCGTGGGTGGCTCGGGGACACGCCTTGCAGCATTGAAAACTGCATCCGAAACCTATTTGCATCTCTTAAGTGAATTGCCAGCCCTGCCGGACGATCGCACCGGCGCGGTGTACTTCTCGACTTGCGCAACGCTGCCTAGCCCAATGATTCCTGCAAATGACTCCCAGCAGACCACTACTCTGGTCGGGGAGATCGACGGCAAACAGGCGGACGGCTCCACTTCCATCGGAGACGGATTGTTAAAGGCACGCGATCTGCTCAACAACACAACACCCAAAACGAACAAGAAAACGATCATTTTGTTCTCCGATGGCGAACAGAACACTCCGCCCAATACCGATGGAGCATTGAACCTCGCAGCCCCTCCACCGCTTCCAGGTTGTCATTCCCCTTCGCTCCCGGAAACTGGCGCGCTTGATGCGACTATCACCAAAGTCTGCCCGGTCACACTGGGAGATATCAGCACGCCCGGAAACACACTCATGAGCAACATAGGAAATGCAAGATGCGGTGGGCGAAATCAACATGTCCTCGGGACCGCGGCTTCGCCTGACCTAACATTGTTTTTTGCGCAGGCACTCGAAGATGTGTTCATCGGCGACAAGCTTGAAACCAGCAAGTCGATCTCCGGCAATCTGACGAGAGGTTCGGTAAAATCCGAGCCTTTTATCGTCAACAAGGATGACCTTTATTTGAAGATCGTGCATTCCTGGGACACCGGACGCATCCATGCTCTAAGGTTCAAACTCAAAGCGCCGGATGGCACAATCATCGATCCAACCCCGTACACAGTCTTGGGCCAAAATAAAAACAGCGTCACCAGCATTTCCTTTCCCCTGGTACAAGGAAACAACGTTGTTCCTAAGGTTGGTGAATGGAACCTGCTTCTTGACGGCAACGACATTCCCATTACTCTGATCGCTTATAACAGTCTTATACTTCTGGATAATGCGAGGATCGATTCTGATTTCAGAGGAATCGGTAACGATCTGGGAACGGGCGATCCCATTAAGCTCCGCGTGACCTTAAAGGAAGGCAATACGCCCGTCACCGGCGCAGTTGTAATTGCGCAAGTAGTCGGACCGAAACAAGGCATTGGACAGATACTTGCCACGCAATCGACGCAAGTCCAGCCTCCACCGGTCACCGACACACGCTCTCCGGCGCAACTCAAACTGGCGGCGCTGGAGGCGGACCCGGCAACCCAAGGCCTGTTTCTGCCGCAGGACTTTCCGACGGTAACCCTGTTTGATGATGGAGCGCACGACGACGGTGCCGCCGGAGATGGCGTCTATGGCGGCACGTTTACGGGAACTACCGATGAAGGGCACTACAACTTCCGGTTCGGTGTCGTGGGCAATGCCCCGGTAAATGGCCAGTACGTACGCACCTACTTGCAATCAGTGTTTGTGAGAGCTAAACCGGACCCAACAATCACCACGTTGATTGCCATTTCTAAAACCGGTTCGACGGTCACGCTGCGGGCCACGCCGAAAGACCGTTTCAACCATTTTCTTGGCCCGGATTATCTGGGTAACCTGCGGATACTCTCTTCCGCCGGTACTGTACAAAGTCCGCTGGCCGACAACCTCGACGGTTCGTATGACATCACCTACTTACTACCGTCTCCATCTTCCGACCCCAACATAACGCTGGAAATTTTGGGAGAACAAGTGTTCACCAAGCCGTTGCACGTCATTACCGGAGGAGGCGGTCCGCCACCGCCCCCGTTCAAGAAAGTTTCTGCTGCGGTGGATATCGGCGTCACCATTCCGCATGGCAACTTCGATATCGTGGCTGATCCTTCTGTTTCCGTAGGAGGCGCATTTGAATACCGCTTTACCAGATTTGTCTCGGCGGAAGGTTACGTGGGAAATGATCGCTTCAAGGTTGGCGGATCCAGTATCAATATCACTAATTTCACCGGCCAGGTAAGAGCTACGGCGGCCAACTTCAATCCGAGACCCTTCGCACAATTTGGAATCGGCCCGTACCACGTGAGCCAGGGAGGCGGCACCCATTTTGGCTGGAACGTGGGGACCGGTATCCAGTACTGGTTTCACTCCTCCTCCTGGGCGGTTGAAGCCATATACAACTTTCACCAGGTCACCGTTCCTGGCGGGAACCTGAACTACTCCACCGTGCAGGGTGGTTTGCGTTTTGCGTTCTGAGCAAGGGACCGCCCATGAATGATGATAAACATTTCGAAGCATTACCGGCCTTTGCATCTGGCGGGTTCGTTAAGGAAACCGGACTCGCCGTGGTACATCAGGGCGAGTACATCATGCCGGCAGCAGGATCGGAAGCGGTCATTGAGCCGGCAGCTATGTCTGCGAACACGGTCATCAATTATTACTTCCCCGTCGAGATCGAACTGGTGGGCGCAATTCCCGATGATGAGCGGGCGGACCTGGAGGCGCGCATCTGGTCGCAATTGACGGATGCGCTACAACGGACCGCATGACCTATGCGGCGGATCAATTGCTACATTCCGTTGAAGGTCCGCATTTCGGGAAAGCCAACCGATCAGCAACTCCGTGACTTCAGTGCGCAGTTGGAGAACATCGTCGCCCGCCGCCTGGAATTTGCCGAGCGCACCATCAGCCGCGCAGCTGGAGGCGGCCGCGCCTCCGCGATTGACGTAGCCCGCGGCGATTACACGCAAGGACAGCACGACATTCTCAGCGCAACCTACTCGTTGCCTTCCTACGACAGCGGAGGCGAGCTCAGGCATGTCCCCGTACGACGCTCACCCGACCAGTTACGCCGTAAGGAGCTTGACGAGGAAGCCAGTCAAACCCAGACAGCGCTCCGGCAAATCACCGAACTACTGTCCACCGGCACTAAATCGGATGCGCGGGCAGCGCTTCACATCCTGAGAGGTTTGAAGCCTGAGATGTTGCTGCACGTCGTGCAAGCGATGCGGTTAAGCGGACGCTGGGGCACACTGCTCGGCAATGTTTCCAATTCAGATATGGACGATTTGATTGATTTGGAAGAGAAGATAGACCCGGTCATCGGATACATCGTGCCTGGTGACAAGTTAAAGCTAGAAATCAGCAGCGGCAAGTGGGCCAACTACACACTCGAAGTCGAAGTGAGCCGGGAAGGCATCACACTGCCGCAGTTGCAAAAACCTGTGAATATTTCCGGGATGCTTCCTCGTGATGTCCCTGACTTCATTGCAAAAGCCTATATCGAAGATGCTTCATGGCTGTCACCCTCGATCCGAATTTGTGTGACCAGCCGCTCCGGCTTGTACGCGCCTTATCACGGGCCTGTTCATGGAGAGTACTGGTTCAATTCGAAGGCCATTCGCAACGATACCCCCGAGGCTCAACGGCGCACGAAGCGGGGCGAATTTACAAACTATATCTCCGCCGTACCGACGAACGATCCTTTTGCAGTTACGGCTCTACTGCACTACCTCGATTGGATTGACAGCAATTATCAAAAACCGGAATTCCTGACGCGCGAACCGTATGAGGTATGGGAGTGGGCCCTTAAGCAAGGACACCGGCAAGCACCAACCTCACCGCTCACTAAATTCCTGCAACTGCAGCATTCCATTGAGGCGCTGGCGCAACAGGCCAAGCCGGATGAACAGCACGATTTGAGAGAAGCGCTCTCCCGCTACATGGCATGGGTGGACGCGCATCTGGAAGATCCCAAGCTGAGCCAGGTTGATCCTCTGGAAGTTTGGGGAAAAGCTTATCGCCGGGTGCTGGACGATTGGGCGCGAAAACTCGAGCAGGATTTCCTTAAGGCCGCTAAAGAGCGCAAGGAGAAAGTGGACTTAGCCGCCGTCGACCAAAAGCTGGGTGATGCGATTGAATTCCTGAAACACCATGTATGGAAGCTCCCTGAGACTGAGATTGCCGAGGACCATACGACTGGGGTCGGATACCTCATCATGGCCAGCGAACAAGAGGGCAAAATTCGCACTCAGATCGGTCGTCTGTTCCTACACGATTTTGTCGCCGCGATGCTGGAGCCGGGCTTCACATCTTCCACAGTAAAGGAGGATTTCAGCTACTGGCTCAGCAAGCATCCGCAATTGCATGCGCAGTTCACGCTTGCCCAGGAACATCCGTACGTCGAGCACTACACCGTGGAGATATACCGGCCTGCATGGCAGAATGCGATCGAAATGGCGGTTGCTTTCATCCCCATTGTCGGGCAGATCGTCGGCGCTTATGAGGTGATCTTTAACGAGGATATGTTTGGCAATAACCTGAACATGGGCCCAGTTGAGCGGTCGGTCCTTGGCGCGCTGATTCTCTTGCCGATGGCTAAGAAGGTTTTTTCAGTAACGAAAGGCGCAGTTACAACCTACGAAATAGCCAAGGCTTACCCCACTCTTACCAAGTCGGAAGTAGCAGCCGTTTTTCGGACGTCGAGCAAACTTCGGCCCGGTTCCGTCTCGGCCAAAATATTGGGTGACGCGGCTGCGGATATCTTTGCCAAAAAGCCCATCACCGACGCAAACAAGATCAGGGAGATCGAAAAGGTCTTGACCGAAATCGGCTTCACCGACCCCGCTGCCTTGAATTCACTCAAGGCCAGACAAGAGGCGCGCGCGCTCGGCGGAGTAGGCACAAGCGTCGCCGGCGCGCCGCTCTCGGCCCAGGAAACCATTGAGCGTCAGATCGCCGAAGAGATCGCTGATTTCGATTTCCAGAACAGGGGATCGCAGCCCATTACAGAGCTGGGAGGCAAGCCCCTATATGCCAAACCACGGCGTGTCGTGCATACCTGGCGTGAGGCTCTTGATGTTGCCGATCTCAAGAATATTCCGAAAGACATGCTCGCCGAGTTCGAAGAAGACTGGAAAAACTATACGAAGGGCAATTTCAAGAAAAAAGAAGATTACATTCGCTTCAGATATCTGAAACGTATCGATGAGTGGCCCGTCATAGAAAGTCCTGCGCGCATGGACCTGGGACACGATAAGAGAGGGGCGGTTGAGCAACTCGCCGGCCATGTCCTGGAACCAATAGTGGACAGCAAACTCCCCGCCGGGAGCGCCAACACCAGGGAGTTTCATATGGGATTTAAAAAGGCCATAGAACCTGACCACCTTCCTCCCGGAACGAAGACGACATACCTCAATCGAGATGGCACCGTGTCCACGTCCGGCACCGGCACTGCCTTTTCCGCCGAATTTGTCGGCGACTCCAAATTCCGAGATGTCGTACCGACTACGGATCAAACCCGCGGCTTTGCCCGGCTGGCGCAATATAGCGACCAAAAGAAGCTTGTCTTCTATATGAAGTGGCAGGAAAGATTCCAGACCGCTCACGCGGTAACGGATGCCCACGGTCTGGGAATTGTCGTGCCTGCCGAAATGGTTCCGTCGCTGGTGCAAAGCGGTGTTCGTACCGAAGCACACAACGTCGGAGTCACCATTGAAGTAGTGTCCAATCCGATGTGGCGTTAACAATATGAAGCGCTGTTTCCATCTGCCGCAAAAAGCACACTGGGAGTCTCCCGGAGACCGCGCCGAACAATTCCAGTTGGAAGCATCGGTTCTGGCGTCGCTGGAGCGGGCGGTCAAGAAAGCCATGCCGTCCGGAGCCAGCGTTGACACGATCGACATTGCCATTGCCAGCGAGGTCCGTTCCCGCTACGAGCGCCAACGGGAAACACCGGGTCGCGATCAGTACCTTGTGCCGAGCTATGACGACCACGGCGCACTCACGCCGGTCAAATCCAGTTCGGCCAATCGCGTCGAAGAAGAAGTGCTCGACTCTGCGCCTCCGTTCAAAGGCGATATGGTGCTCGCGCTGCCCGGCAATAATTACGTTCATGTTTCTAAGGAGGGCCCTTACGCGTATTCCACGAGCGCCTATCATGCCTATGTTTGGGGAAAACTACTCTTCTCAACCACCTCTTGGGTGCTGGTATCGAGAATTAGCGGGAAAGTGGCCAAGTATTACGTTGCCGCACTTGACGCAACCATCTCCGGAGAAGATCTGCACGTCCATTCCTTCGACAAACCTACCGACTACGGCGCGGAAGGCAACTTCTACGGGCGCGTCATGGCCCACATGCCTTCGGGCTACTACATCAACTCAGTGTACTTCGTGGGCGGAGGGCGCACTTCTCCCAGCACCAGGGAATTTCAGAACTTCGCCGCAGTCTTAGCGAACTCCCGTTCCGACTCTCCTCCACTCGACCCTGCTCAGGTCCGCAAAATTATCTTCAAAACAATTAATGACCTGCTAGCCACGGGGACCAGCGACGATCTGGAAAAAGCCGCTGAGTTGCTCTCACGGCTGGATGTGCTTGCCTTTTCCCTGCTCGACGCTGACACGCGGCTCAAGTACATCACTGCGCTGGTGAACGCATGGACGGATGAACCCCAGGAAAAAGCAATTATCGAGATCCTGAAAAGCGTGCCATCGCGCGAGGAGCTCGACGACCTGCTGGACCGCCTGCGCAAAGCGAAAGATGGCTTGTGGGACAAACTGTTTGCCGACATGGACAGCCAGTTGTGGTCGCTGTTCACCACCGTGGGCGAAAAGTTCGGCAAGAAGACCAGCCTTACATTCAAAGAGTTTTACGACTTACTGCTGGATGCCAAGCTGGTGACCGTCGCTCCCGGAATCACGATCGAAAGAGATCCCATCACCGGAGAACTGAAACCGGTATTCACCATCACCATCCTCGATGAAATTGAAGAGGCCGGGCGTTCGTTCCTGCGTTTTGTCGGCGACTTGCTGAGCTCGATCAAAATGATGGTCACCCGACCGGACAAGTTGTTTGCAGGCGTAGGGCAGTTAGGAAAGATGATCGCCATGGCAGAGCTGGCGCAACTGGAATATCCGCCGGCCGTTGATTTCATGAACAAACTGTGCAAGCAGATAGGGCACCAGTTGGTCTATGGGTTCCAGGGGGCAGGCATTCTGCGAGCGGGTGACAAAGCGCTACGCCGCGCTGTATGGGCACTGTTCTTTGAAATTGCGTCGATGTTTGTAGGGGTCGGCGAAGTCAAGGCCGCATTTACCGCCTTGGGGATCACGGAGAAATTGCAGGCATTCGCCCGCTTGCTGCGCGCCGCCGGCCTCATCGGCAAAGTCGCCGAAGTCGCGCAAGCCGAGGAGAAACTTACCAACCTGATCCGCATCATGAGCAAAGCGAGCAAGGTGTTCAAGGAGGAAGAAGAACTGTTGAATATCTTGTCGCACATGCCGGAGGAAGACTTGGCACGCATGATGGCGGCGGTGGAAAAAGCGGAGATCGGGGCGGGCAAGGATTTTGCCAAACTTGCTGCGGAGCATCCAGATATCGCAGCAACACTCAGCAAAGCAGAAGTGCTCAGCGAATTTGCCCGAGCGTCGGGCGGCATGAGCGAAGAAATCGTGGCCGCCTTCAAGAAGCTATCGGTAAACGGCACTCTGAATCCCGACGAGATGCGGTTTGTACTACGCGGACTGCCCGAGGGTGGAGGAAAGCGTTTTGCCAAAGCCATGCAGAGCATACCGGAGGCAGCGTTCAAAAAAGGGGGCACGGCGTCCCAGGATTTTCTGGCAACGATCGCTTCCCACCCGGCTTATGCCGACTCCATACTCGGGATGGGATATGGAACGTTCTACTCCATTTTTGAAAAAGCAGAAATGGACTCGACAAAAATGGAGCAGTACCTCGCCGCCCTCACCAAAATTGAGGAAGTTCTCCCGGTGGAGAACCGTGCCATTGAATTCCGCAAGTTCCTGGACGAACTTGCAGAGGGCAAGCCGGGCGCATGGGGTGAGTTGGAAGAAGCCAGAATGGCGAAGTTCGCGCCCGCCGAAACGCGGCTGGCGCCCGAGACGGTTGAAAAGTGGATCAGCGAGGAACTCGAAAAAGCCGGCATTGATCCAAAGGAGTTAGGCGAAACGCCGATCACCCCGGCGGCGCCGCCACCTGCACCCCCGACGGCAGCCACATTCCAGGATGCGCTACAGCGGGTCGACATCAGCAACATGCCACCGGAAACCATGGCGCGACTGAAAGACGGATGGAAGAGATACCAGAAGAAAGGCCAGACCAGGCTAAAAACCGAGGACGACTATATCCGGTTCGTCTACGGGAAACAGACACAGCAACTTCCTCGTGTACTCAAATTGGGCATTCGCAATTTGGGAGATGTGGGCGCTATCGAACAAATGGCAGGCCACGTTCTGGAACATGTCGTGGACGCAAAGCTCCCTCCTGGCAGCAGCAATAACACCGCATTTTCCATGGGCTTTAACAGGCCGGTCATACCAGATCATCTGCCTCCTAGCAGCAAAAAAGTGTACCTGAATCCGGATGGCACGCTCGCCAACACGGGATCGGGCTCTTCATTCTCCGCGCAGTTTGTGGGCGATTCTAAATACCGTGATGTTGTGCCGACCACCGATCAGACGCGAGGTTTCGCACGGCTTGCTCAATACAGCGACCAGAAGAAACTCGTGTTCTATATGCGCTGGAAGCCGAATTTTGATGGGCTGGACATGCTGGCCGACTCTTATGGCGTGGGTAAAGTGCTTCCCGATCACCTGGTCCCTTCCTTGGTGCAAAGTGGCATTCGCGAGGAAGCAGGCAAACTTGGCGTCAAAGTTGAAGTTGTTTCGAATCCGTCATGGCGTTGACCAAAAACGGGAGCAGGTCACATGCGCATCAATTTGGCCGATCACCGAAATGAATTACAGGATCGCTCTTCGTTTTTTTTGCCAAGCAACGGCCCAGAGTCGCAGACCGTAATTCTGTGGACGGAACCTCGAGCGTTCCAACTTATTCGCTATAAACTCAAGAACCTGCAACGCTCCGGGGCGAAATTGACTGGGGAACAAGCGGACGCATTAATAAGCGAAGCGAAAAAACTTAGTGTGGACGTACGGCTCGATCCGCCTCAACAACCTCCGTGGAATGTCGAGCACTTGAACATCGGGAGGAATGGGCAGGTTCATCTCCAAGTTCCAGCGGGGTATGACAACCCGTCAGTACCTAAAGGTTCTGTTAGTAAGCCGAGGAATTGAGTAAATGAAACTACTGATTCTGAATGGTCCACGAGACCCAAGAGCCGCAGCGTATCCTCATTACCGGGGTACGTATAGAGCCCACCCCACTTACTGCGAGGCAGTGCCAAAGGACCACGAAATTAATAGGCTCTTTTTCTGGTTTCTTGAAGAGGGCGGGGAATCTGGCCTAGTCCATGATCTAACTAAGGCTTTGCGATACGCAGAACTGCTGAACATGCACCTGTCAGACTTCAGGCCCGGGTTTGCTCACTTTGAGGTGATTGAAGTAACAGACGGCGACACCCCTGGTGACGCCAAGGGTCGGCTAATGGGGTTCGACATCTCGGCAGGCTACAACAATTCGCTTCTGTGGTGGTGGGGACCAACACAGCCACGAACACCCGCTTCAGTGGGGCAGGACGGAAATACATCCACAAGCATGAGCACTTTCCCAAAACCCATCCTGGTGCTCGACAACCTTATCCACCGGTTTTACGCTCCTCAGTTAAATCGAAACGGGCTTTTTCAGACGCCCGCGACTGCCTCGGAGTGCTTTAGTGCAATGGACGCCCTGCAACAGTTATGCCCAAACTTTTACGAAGGGGAAGACCTTAGAGCCACTTTCTCCGTAGTTGGAGTCTACGTCGTCTCAGGGGCTGATTAGATGAGGGCGTCGGTGATCTGGCGGGTGGCGCAGACGTAAAGCCCTAAGACGACTTCGGGCTTCGGGTGGCGCACCCTTTGGGATCTGGTTCACCAAAGGGTGCGGATTTAGACTCAACTCATTGAAAAGACATGGTGAACCGGGGAGGACTCGAACCTCCAACCCGCTGATTAAGAGTCAGCTGCTCTACCATTGAGCTACCGGTCCACAAGTTGATTTTAGAATTTTACACGGGACCGCGAATTTTGTCGAACA
>Ga0137398_10000091_pt1 | contig 25062 bp, 24 predicted proteins | sample czorhiz216metaG_FD_106659 | JGI IMG/M metagenome (GOLD analysis project Ga0137398, IMG submission 106659) | Vadose zone soil microbial communities from Angelo Coast Range Reserve, California, USA - czorhiz2.16 metaG | ecosystem: Environmental > Terrestrial > Soil > Vadose zone | place: USA...
GGCTCGGTCGAGCTGCCGGTCACGGGGGCGACGCTGGATGCGAAGATCCTGGTCATCTCGGCGGACGGGACCGAGCCCGTGCTCGGAGCAATCCGTCAGGCGGCGGAGTACGAAGGGGTCCCGTACACGCTCTACGTCGCGAGCCGAACTCCGGGCGGATTTACGCCGGCGATGCTGTCGGACGGTGACGCGCACGCGTACTACCAGGGCATCGTGCTCACCACGGGAACTCTGGCGTACTTCAACGGAACGGCGTGGTCCAGCGCCTTCAGCACGTCCGAATGGCAGACGCTGTGGGACTACCAGGCCAAATACCGGGTCCGCACGGCCATCGCCTACGCGCTCCCGACCGCGGACCTGGGCTATGCCCCTCCTGACCCGGCGGGGGGGACGGACGCCACGACGAATCCGATTCCGGCTCGACTCACGTCTTCCGGTCAGTCGGTCTTTCCCTACGTGAACGCGGCGAATCCGCTCACCATCACAAAGGCCTGGGTGTACCAGGCCCAGACGGCGGGACCCGGCACGAACGTGCTCCTGACCGACCCGCAGAACAACGCGCTCTCCCTGATCCGGACCTATCCCGACGGCCGGCAGGTGCTGTCCTCGACGTTCGATGGGAACTTCTTCCTGATTCACAGCCTGACGCTTGCCTACGGCCTCCTGAACTGGGTCACGGGAGGGTTGTTCCTCGGAGAACGCCACGTCTACATGGCGCCGCAGGTGGACGACATCTTCATCGACGACGATTTGTACGGGGGAGGGGCCTACCGCATCACGGGCACCGACTGGACCGCCATGGACGCGTGGCAAGCGCAGAAACAGCTCCAGTCCCAGACGTCGGACCTGCACCTCAACATGGCGTTCAACGGCGAGGGCACGAGCGGCGAGTATTCCTTCGACACCCTCACCCCGACGGCGGACCTGACGAACAGCCAGTTCCCTTGGATCAACCACACGTACTCGCATGAAAACCTGGACGCCGCGAGCTACAACGTTGTCTATCAGGAGATCACGCGCAACAACCAGACGGCCGCGTCCATGGGAATCGCCAGCTACGATCGTCGCGCGCTGGTGACCCCCGACGTGTCGGGGCTCTCGAACCCGGATGCCATGAGCGCCGCCTACGACGCCGGCGTCCGGTTCCTCGTGACGGACACTTCCCAACCCGGGATGGACAACCCGACGCCTCAGGCCGGGATCTACAACCGGTACCAGCCCGGCCTCCTCATGATCCCCAGGCGGCCGGTCAATCTCTACTACAACGTGACGACGCCATCTCAATGGACGGGCGAGTACAACTCCATCTACCACAGCTACTGGGGACGCGATCTGAGCTATGGCGAGATCTTGGACAAAGAGTCGGACGTCCTCCTCCAGTACATGCTCCGGGGCGAGATCGATCCCTGGATGTTCCATCAGACCAACCTGCGCGCCTATGACGGCGTGCACACGCTGCTCGGGGACCTGCTCGATCGGACGCTCGACAAGTACGGCAGCCTCTTCGTCCTGCCCGCCCGCAGCCTGACCCACGCCGCCCTCGGCGAGTGGATGGCGAATCGCATGCGCTACAACGCGGCCGGGATCGTCGCCTCGATCAAGCCCGATCAAGGGACGCTCACGATCACCGCCTCCCAATCGGCCGTCGTGCCCGTCACGGGCCTTTGCACGGCGTCGTCGGAGACCTATGGGGGGCAGTGCGTCAGCCACGTCTCGCTCAGCGCAGGGCAGACCGTCACGTACAGCATCGCCACGGCGGGCTCCCCGCAAGCCGCGAGGATCCTCTCCGCAAGCTCCCCGGCGGATCGGGGTATCACGCTCAGCGCGTCCCCGAACCCATTCAACCCTTCGACCACGATCTCGTTCACGACCACGCGAGCGGGTCACGTCACAGCGAAGATCTACGATGTCTCGGGCCACCTCGTCCGGACCCTGGCCGACCGTACCCTGGAAGGCGGGCTTCACACACTGCCCTGGAACGGGTCTACGGAGAACGGCTCACGGGCGGCTTCGGGCGTCTACTTCGTCAAGCTCCGCGCTCCGGATGGCAAGGCGGCGAAGTGTCTGGTCCTCATGAAGTAGTCGGAGCGAGCGATATGGAACGAGCCTTCAGGCACTTCACTCGAGACACGTTGCGGATGGCGGTCCTTGCTCTCTGGTTGATCACGGCCGGCGGTCGGGCCTGGGGACAGGTGCCGCCGGCCCCGGCGATTGCCCTGGAGCGGGCGGCGGCCCTGGTCCGGTCCCACGCGTTCGACCAGGCCGTGGTCCTGCTCCGGGGCCTGCTTTCGGCCGATCCGACCAACCGCGGCGCACAGGAGATGCTCGCCTTCGCCCTCGAATCGAAGGGGGACCTCGAGGGCGAGCGCCGGGTGCGAACCGCCTTGGTCGCGGAATTCCCTGGGGACCCGCGCATCCAGACCGACTACGGAAGGGTCCTCGAGCGAGCGGGGGACGAAGGCGGGGCGCTTCGAGCGTACCGCCGAGCGCGAGATCTGAGTGCAGGCGGGCCGGCCCCGGATCTCGACGCGGCGATCGAAAGGATGAAAGGTCGGACGACGCTGGAGGTCGGTGCGCCGCTCTCGGTGATGTCCGATCCGGACGCCACCGCTTCGGTCGTGCAGGCAGGCGCCGCGGTCCCTCTCGGATCCCGTCAGCACCTCGCGCTCCTGGGCACGCGATGGGCCGCGGAGGCAAAGTCCACATCGGGCGCGACGGAATCCGCGGAGCTCGGCGTGTCGTTGGTACGACGCGGGACCGGAGCATCCTGGACGGTGGGCCCTCGCCTTCACGTGGTCTCGGCCCGTGGAGCGGCGCGCAGGGACGTCGCCGTCGGGGGCGTGATCACGGGACGAGCGCCCGTCGGGCGATCGTTTGAAGCCGAGGGGAGGGTCGAGGCCGAAACACCCTGGAACGACGCCGCGATCACGATGCTTCGGGGAGGACGGAGCACGTGCGCGGAGGGGCATCTCTATGTCCACGCGCTATCGCGGCGTCTCCTCCTCCAGGCCGGCGCTCGAAGACGCCGGCTCTCGATCCTCTCCGAGGAGTTCCCCCGGTCGCGCCGCCCCGCGGCCTGGCAGTCCCTGTGGCTCGTCGGCGCCGACGCGGTTCTTTGGCGGCCGGGCGCGGCGATCCGGGGCGAGATGCTGGACGAGGCGATGGTCGCGCCCACGACCCTCGTCTCGGCCATGACGCTGGCGTACCGCCACTACGATCTGTCCACTCAGACGACGCCCGATTTCGATGCGCTCATCGGGCTCGCTCCGCGCGGATCGGTGAATGAGGGATCGGTCGCCACGACCGTGGCGTCGCCGCAGGGTCGTCTGGGCCTCGAGGTGCGCGCCGGCCTCTCCCGCGACTCCGTCCGGCGCGCCCGGGCGTGGAGGGCCGGCGGCGCCTTGGTCTGGGCGCCGACCCGGGCCACCCGAGTGGAGCTGGGGTACGAGGGAGCCACCGAGGTGACCAGCGGGCTCATGGGCCAGCGGCGCACGGGATGGTTGAGTGTCCATGCGGATCTCTAGACGAACCGGCGGCCGGGACCAGCCCTCGCTGAGGACGATCGCGCTCGAGGTCGCGGGACTTGCGACCGCGCTCGCCTTCCTCCCCCAGGTGGCCGGGGGGCGCGCCGCCGCCGTCCTGGTGCCGCACCCGGGCTGGATCGCGGTGCTGATCCTGGCCGCGCGGTACGGCAGCAGCGGGTTCTTCGCCGGTCTCGGGGCATCCGCCGGCGCCGTCGGAATCGGCTCGATGGTCGCGGGCGCCGGGCCCGTCGCCGGGTGGAACCGCCTCGACTCGGGGCCCGACCTGATGGCGTTCGGCGCCTGCCTCGCCGTCTCCTGGATCGCGTCGTGGCACCTGCGGCGTCAGGCGGATCTCGACGAGCGGTGCCGCGCGCTCTCGGACCGAACCTCGGAGGCTCAAGGAACGATCGAGACGCTTCGCGGCGTGGTGGTGACGCTCCGAGCCCGGGTCGATCGCTCCTTGACCTCGCTCTCGTTTCTCCGCGACGTCGCCGCGCGTCTGGAAGGAACGAATCCGACCGCCGCCGCTGAGGGAGCGGTCGATCTCGCGCTCGCGCGAACCGGAGCGTCTGCCGCGGCGGTCAAGGTGGGTATGGGTTCCTTCCAGCGGCTCCTGGCCGTTCGGGACGCGAGGGGGCCGGGGATGCTCACGCCGCTTTCGCTTCAAGGCGCGGATCTCACCGTGCCCATCCGGAACGGAAAAGATCGGGTCGGAGTGATCGCGCTTTGGGGGATCCCTCCATCAGCGCTCGACGGCCCGGCGGCCCACGATCTGGAAATCATCGCCGCGTGGTGCGCGCGGGCGCTCACCGTCGCCGCGTGGCGTCCGACCGAACAGGCCGGTCCAGCGAGGAGGGTCCTGTGATCCACGTGGCGCCGATGATCCGGGAGGTCGCGCGCTCGGATCGCGGGAGTCGCCCGCGCGGTGTCGCCCTCGTCGCCCCGGGCGCGGCGGCCGATGCCGTCGCGGTAGGGATGCTCCTTCTCGGCCCGCCCATTCCGCAGCCGCTCGGGAGCCTCGCGCCGGCGGTCTTCCATGGGATGGCGGTTCTGCTCCTGTACGCAGGAGTCGCCGGCGCGCGGCCCAGCCGCCGGTTTCTGTGCGTCTCGGCGGTGCTGGCGGTTCCGTTGCTCGGAGCGGCCGTGGCTCTCGCGACGCTCGTCACAAGAGGGCGCGACTCGGCCGCGCCGGGCCTTCGCATGAGGAGGCGCAGGCGGCAGGCGCTCACCCCGGCCGCGATCCTGAGCCTCGCCGACGCGCTCTCGAATTGGGACGCCCTGGAGTGCGGCGACGAGGAAGAGCGGCGCGGCGCGCTGTCCCGGCTCTCGCGACGAAGGGATCCCGAGGCGATCGCGTTATTGCGTCGGGCGGCGACGGACCGCGACCCGACCTTGGCCCTCTCCGCAGCGCTGGTGCTGGACGAAATTGGAGAGCGCGCCGAACGGGAGGCCAGCTGGCTCCTTCTCGCGGACATCCGGCATGAAGCCGTTTGACGTCCAGAACGGTACGCCACGGGAGAATTCCCCCGGCGGCCGCCGGTGCGCGGATGTTTGCCTCGTGCTCGAGGGGACCTACCCGTACGTGAAGGGAGGCGTGTCGACGTGGGTCCACGATCTGATCGAGGGCCTCCCGGACCTTCGATTCGCCCTGGTCCACGTCGGCCCCGAGCGCGGAACCTACGCCCGGATGGTCTATTCGCTCCCAGCCAACGTGGTCTCCCTGTCCAACCTCTACTGTCGCGAGCCGCCGGCGCGCCGCCCCCGCCACGCGGACGATGGCCGATCCTCGCGGGTCCTTCGCGGCATTCGGAGATTGCATCTCGACGATGAAATCGACTCATCGCTGCTCGACGACCTCGCGAGCGGGGACCTGTCTCCCGGCGCGTTTCTCCACGGGCGGGCGTCATTTCAGCTGACGACCGACCTTTGTCAGCGACTCGCGCCCGACGCATCGTTCATCGACTTCTTCTGGCACTCTCGATCGATGCACCTGCCGCTCGTCCGCCTGCTCGCGGCGGAGCCACCGCCCGCGACGGTGTACCACTCCCTCTGCACCGGTTACGCGGGACTCTTGGCCGCGGTCTGGGGCCACCGAGCCGGTCGCCCCTTCCTCTTGACCGAGCACGGGATCTACGCGCGCGAGCGAACCGTCGAGCTGGACCGCGCCCCGTGGCTCCGCGGGACCCGCGACAGCCGCGCCCCGGACGGCACCCAGGAAATGGTCGAAGGTGCGACGGCCTTGGCGTTGCGCCGGATGTGGGCGCGCTTCTTTCGCGCCCTGGCACGATGCGCCTACGCTCGGGCCTCGACCGTTGTCTCGATCTGTGACACCAATCGAACGAGGCAGATCGCCGACGGCGCTCCGGCCGACAAGACACTCGTCGTTCCCAACGGGATCGACCCCGACGGGCTCGGCGGCCGCTGGCACGGGACGTTGCCTCGAACACCGGGGCGGCATCCGGTAAGGGTCGCCTTTGTGGGCCGGCTGGTGCCCATCAAGGACGTCGTCACGTTCATTCACGCGTGCTTCCTGGCGCTCCGAGACGTCGAGCTCGATGTGCGCATCATCGGTCCGATGGACGAGGACCCGCGCTATGCACGTCGGTGCCGGCGCCTCGTGGCGAGGCTGGGTCTCGAGGGCGCGGCACGATTCGAAGGGGCGCAACCCATCGAGCGCGTCTACTCCGAGATCGACGTCTTGGTGCTCACGAGCTTCAGCGAGGGGCAACCGCTCGTCATTCTGGAGGCCGGCGCCGCGGGAATTCCGGTTGTCGCCTCCGATGCGGGCGCCTGTCGCGAGCTCCTCGAGGGACGTGGGGATGCCGACCGGCAGATCGGCCCGAGCGGCATCGTGACGCGGCTCGCGGCCCCCGAGGAGACCGCATCGGCGATCATTCGGCTCGCCAGGAACCCTGAGGAGCGCCGTCTCATGGGCGCCGCCGGTCGGCGACGCGTGGCCACATTCTATCGAAAGAGCGCGATGGTCTCAGCGTACCGGGCGCTCTACACAACCGGGCCATGGCCGGAATCGGGTGGCGCCTCGAGCGCCTGATCCATCAAGGGATCGTCGGAGCCACCGCGGCCTACGCCACGGGAGCGGCCGTGATGGCGCTGCCGTGGATGCTGACGACGGCGGTGCTGGTCTCGCTCCCGGCCGTCATCGGCCGAGCGAGGGCCGATCTCGCCACCGCCGGAACTGTCGTGAACGTCGCGTACGCGGCCGCGTTGCTCGTGGCCGGGCCCGTCCAGATCGTCATCTCCCGATACGTCGCGGACCGCGTGTACGAGGGACGGCCCCGCGCCATCGCCGCTCCGTTCTGTCGAGGGCTCGGCGCGACGTTCCTCCTGTGTTCCCTCCCCACCGCCGTCGTGCTTCTCGCGTTGGGCCTGCCGCCACGCACCGCCCTGTGGGGGGCCGTGCTCTCGTCCGCCGTCGGGGCCCAATGGACGGCATTGTCGGTGGGCAACGGCCTCTGCTCGCCGGCCCTCGTGCTCGGCGCGGTGGGAGCCGGATCGGCGCAGAGCTTCCTTCTGGCGACCCTGCTCGTCGCCATCGCCGGGCTGGGCGTGCCGGGATACCTCTTCGGGCTGATTTCCGGTCAAGCCCTCACGCTGGTGGTCCTGCTCGTTGGAATCTTCCGGGCGTTGCCGGAAGACTCGGACGAAGGAGCGACGCTCCTGCCCGCGCTTCGCGACTACGCGGCGCTCGCCGGGGCCGGGCTCGCCTTCAACGCTTCCCTGTGGGTAGACAAGCTCATCGCCTGGCTCCTGGTCGACGGGGAGGCGGCGTCGCTCCACGCCGGAGCTTCGACCATCGCGTGGTTCTCGACCATCCCTTGCCTCGCCTGGATCTTCGTGGAGGTGGAGACCACGTTTTACCGACGCTTTCGATCGTTCTATGCCGCCCTGGAGGACGGAGCGACCCTCCCCGAGCTCCGTCGCCGCGCGCGGGGCCTCGTGAGCGAGGCCGTACGGCTCCTCCGCGGCGCCATCTCCGTCCAGGCGGGAGTGACCGTCTTCCTGCAGCTTGCCGCCGATCCTCTGGCCCGTTGGTTGGGGCTGCCGCCGGGGGCGATCATGCCCTACCGGCTCCTCCTCATCGGCGCCGGCGCGCAAGCGATCGGCCTGCTCGGGCTCATTCTCCTCTATTACTTCGACCTCCGCCGCGAAGCCTGTCTCGCGGCCTCGAGCCTGTTCGTGACGGTCACGGCGCTCACGACGGCGGCATCCGTATCAGGGCTGCCGCCGAGCGTCGGAACGGCGCTGGGCTGCTCCATCGGGTCGATCCTAACCTGGCATTTCGTCCTACGTGGGATTGGCACGGTACTGGAGAACACCCTGCTCGGCCAGCCGTTCGGCGTGGTCGCCGCCGGACGTGACCCTTCATGAGATTCCCCGCCGGGTATCGGTGGATTTCCCGATAGACGGGGCCCGCTCGCCGGCTACCATTATCGGGACGCACCAGGTACGTCCGGTGGGCGCAGGGTCTCGACCGCGCCCCGAGGTCCTGGTTCAGATCCCCCAGGGGGCATTGCACCGTGCTTCAAATCCTGCTCGCGGATGACCACGCGATCGTGCGGGAGGGGTTGAGGGCGCTCCTCGTCGCCGCCGGGCATCACGTCGTGGGCGAAGCAGCCGACGGCCAGGAGGCCGCCCGCCTCGCCCGGAAGCACCGGCCGGACATGATGGTGATGGACATCGGCATGCCCATCCTGAACGGCATCGACTGCGCGGCCTCGGTCCGGCGCAATTCCCCCGATACGCGCTTGATCGCGCTTACGGTCCACACGGAGGACCGCTATGTCCTCGAGGCGCTGCGTGTGGGGTTTCGGGGCTACGTCATCAAGAACCAGGCGATGGTCGATCTCGTGTCGGCCATCGACCAGGTCGTCCACGGTTCAATCTACCTGAGTCCCGGTATCTCTCAAGCCGTGCTCGAGGCCTTCCTCACAAGGCGAGAGACGGAGATCCCCTGCCTGACCCAGCGCGAGCGGGAAGTGCTCCAGCTGGTCGCGGAGGGGAAGCGATCGAAAGAAATCGCCGATCTGCTCGGGATCAGCATCAAGACCACCGAGACCCATCGCGCGCACATCATGGAGAAGCTTTCGATTCACGACACCGCCGGGCTCGTCCGCTACGCCATCCGGCTCGGAATGGTCTCTGCGTGATCCCCCGCGCCGCCGCCCCGCGTTATCCTCGAGACATCGGACAAGTCTTCGCCACCAACTTTTCGCGCCGACGCCTACCCGCGGTGGAACGTGCTCTTGGGGAAGCTGGGCTTCGAGGTCTAGGACCCACCCCTCGAAAACGAGAAGGTCCCGGCGGCTCGTGCCACCGGGACCGGTGTCCGTGATCCTCGGAGGAAGGATCAGCCGTTCGTCAGGGTCAAGCTCAGAAGGGCGGTCTTGCCGTAGCCCTTGATGGTATAACCCGTCGTGGAGCAGGGATTGGCACCGATGATGCCCGATGCCGCCGGATCCGCTGCCCATGTCCAGGCGTCATTCGCGCCCGAGAACGGGTTCTTCGGGTAGTTACCCGCCGGCATGTTCGCCTTCACCGCAGCGTCATCCGCGGCCACCGGATACGTCCCGGTGTTCTTCACCGCGAAGTCTTCGACCGCCAGCTGGAAGCTGTGCATGTTCGCCTTCACGCTGGCTTCGCGTGCGCGGTCCTGCATGGCGATGAAGTTGGGAATGGCGATCGCGGCGAGGATGCCGATGATCACCACCACGATCATCAGCTCGATGAGCGTGAAACCCCTCGAGTTTCTCATGACGCCGAACCTCCTCCTTTTGGGCCCTGGATGGGACCGGGTTGACCTCGGTAAGAAGTAAATAGCAACCCCCATGCCGGAAGAGCCAGCCCACGGTTGACGGGAGCCGGGGCGTGCCTTTACGCTGGCGCCGGAGGTCAAGACGAGATAGATCCATGGGCCCCAATGAATCGCAAAACACAACGTATGGGTACCAATACATCGCAAAACGCCGATTCTCAGAGCGCGCTGGATTCGCTGCGCCGGATCGTCCGTGCCCTCCGGGAGGCCGCACGGCTGGCCGAGCGGAGGTTCGGCTTGAGCGGCGCTCAGCTCTTCGTGCTGCACAAGCTGGCCGAGTCCTCCCCCGCTTCCTTGAACGAGCTCGCCCGACGCACCCACACCCACCAGAGCAGCGTGTCGACCGTGGTCACCCGGCTCGTCCAGCAGCGCCTCGTGCGCCGGGTGCGCTCCGAGCGCGACGCGCGCATGCTGCAGCTCACGCTGACCCCCGCGGGGGCGCGACTCGTCCAGCGGGCGCCGGATCCTCCCGCGGACCAGCTCATCGGGGCGATCGAATCCCTGCCGGCCCGGGAGCAGAAGGCCCTGGCGTCCGCGCTCGGCGCGGTCGCCAAGGCGATCGGCGCGGCCGGGAGGCCGATCCTATTCTATGAGGAGTCCCGACGGCCGAAGCGCAAGATCCCTCGCGCCTGACCGGCCTTATACGGAACGCCCATGACACCCCTCCGTGCGGCGGGCGCGATCTGGAGCGTGCTCGCCGTCGTTTGGCTGGCCACCTCCTTCGGCCGGAACCCCGCCCAAAGAAGAGAGAATCCGCTCGCCCGGCTATCGCACATGCTCTTCATGGCCGCAGCGTTCTACCTCCTGTCCTCGGCCGGTTCCACCGACGGCCTGCTCGGCCGGCGCTTCCTGCCCGAGACATCGTGGCTCCCGCCTCTCGGGGTCGCCCTCACCGCGGCCGGCGTGGCGTTCGCGATCTGGGCGCGCCTGCACCTCGGAAAGCAGTGGAGCGGCGACGTGACCATCCGGCGCGACCACGAGCTCATACGCACGGGGCCCTACACCCATATCCGCCACCCTATCTATACGGGAATCCTGACCGCCATGCTGGGAACGGCGCTCATCGTGGGCGAGGTTCGTGGGCTCGCGGCCGTCGGTATCGCCACGATCGGCTTCTGGAGGAAGGCGCTCAAGGAAGAGGCGTTTCTCGAGGGGGAGTTCGGGCCCAAATTCGAAGAGCACAAGCGCCGCACGGGGTTCTTCCTCCCGCGAATCGGCTGACATCTCCCGGGGACACTCGCCCCTACTTCCTCGCCCGCACCCCCGTGGCCACGGGGTCGCTCAGGGGATCGCTGAAGAGCGACTTCCCTCCCACCGCGGTCAGGAACCCGTAGCCCAGCAGCACGGCCATGATCCCCCACGCGAACATCGTCTGGGGCGCCACCCACGAGCTGAAGTCGAGGGTCCACGGCAGGACGTCCACGAGGAGGGAAACGAGGATGATGAAGGTCAACGCGACATAGCCGAAGCGCACCGCGACCCACACGACGCCTCCCCACGCGAAGAGAGAGACGAGGATATCGAGCCAGAGACTCTTGGAGCTGTAGTCGCTGAGGGCGAGAACGAATAATGCAAGCGCGGCGATGGCCGCCAGCCGGTTGTTCCGAAGCACGAATCGAAGAATCAGCAAGATCGTGTAGAACGTGGTCGCTCGAAAGACACCGAGGGCCAGGGCCAAGCTGACGATCGCCAGAACCGATGGGGCGCTGATCACGGTCCCGAGCAGCTCGGTCGAGAGGCGCGCGGGATCGACCTGGAACCCAAGGGCTTGTTCCATGCTATGCGCCCCTGTGAAGACGAACGGGAGGGCAGCGCCTGCGGCCGCGCCGACCAATACGTCCCGTCCGATGATCGGATCCCGCAGCCGGCCCGCGACGAGACGGGCCCAGGATACGAGCACGCTCGGCCAGAGCCGTCGGATGTAGGGCTCGATGGCCAGGTACGCGAGTAGCATCGTGACGCCACGGATCAGCGCATGCCCCAAGGACGCCGACCCGGTCGCCTCGACGAGGATCGCGAAGGGCCCCACCTCGGGGCTCATCGGGATGAGGTGATAGAGAAGGTAGAGAATCACGATCGAGATTCCGACCACCAGGGCCCCTCGAATGTCGCCCCGTTTCGCGCGAAGGTTGCGGCGCGCCAGGATGATGCTTCCGATCAGTGGGAGGACCCAGAAAAGGAGGACCTGGAACCAATCCTGGATGCCGGGGGCGGCATCGTTCGACACTACGGCGAGTCGACCGAGCGCGTTTCGGCCCGCGAAGGTCTCGACTCGAACGACGTGGCCGCGAACGGCGGCGGCCACCAGCGTGGTCTCCGGCCCTGTCGAGTCCGAAAGCCGCCACGCCGCCACGGTGTCGGCGTATGCGGCGAATGCCGCGGGGGGTCGGACGCTGACGGCGCGAGCCGGATCGCGACCTGCCACCCCGACAAGCGAGGCCCAATCGGCGCCCCGGGACGCCGAGGAGTCAGGCTTGGAGGGAGGAAGGATCTCGAGGGCGAGGAGCCGCGCTTCCGTATCGAGCAGGATGATGCCGCTCCCGGGGTAGGCCTGAGGCGGATCGATCAGGCTCGGGCTGGGGGTCCAGAACTGCTCCATCCGGAACGCGGAGGGGCTCCAGCGACGCCAGTATTGCTTCGCGGGCTCCGAATGGGCCTTCTCCTCGGGCGCGTACCGCATGCCGGCGGCGGAGTATTTCGGAGCGGCGCGCCCCGTCAGGCGGGTGAGGATCTCGTCCGCGCGGACGGAAAGGACGCCCGGCGGCTTGCCGAACCCCTTGAAGAGCGGGGTCTGGATCGCCGAGATCCCGAGCAGACTGAGGACCGCCACGAGCACGGCCAGCCCTGCGTGGAGCGGGCGGACGCTTCCCTCGACGCCGGCGTTCGCGACCAGCTCGGGCGACGGCGTCTCCCCCGCGGCGACCGCGGCCGCCAGGGGATCGCCCCCGGGGAGCGCGCCGAAGACGGCGTAGGCGGACTGTGGGCGGCGCGCGGGATCGCGCTCGAGGCAGCGGAGAATGACGCGCTCCACGGCGGGATCGACGCCGGCGACCAGGCTCGAGGGCGTTCGCGGCGAGCTGTCGCCATCGGGACGCGAGGAATCGGGACGCGGCGTCACGTCGGACGCGCGCTTCCCCGTGAAGAGCTCGTAGAGGACCAAGCCGAGCGCGAAGATGTCGCTCTGGGCGGAGGCCGCGCCCCCGCGAAGAAGCTCTGGGGCCATGTACCCCGGCGTGCCGGCGCCTCCTCCCTCCGCGGCCAACTCTTCCACCGTCCCCGCGAGGCCGAAGTCGGTGATCCGCACGCGCCCGCGTCCGTCGATCATGATGTTCGCGGGCTTGAGGTCGCGATGGAGGACGCCGTTCTCGTGCGCCGCGCCCAGCCCGAGGCAGAGCTGCCGCGCGATCTCGAGCGCCTTGTCCGGCGTGGGACGCCCGAGGCGCCGCAGGACGGAGGCGAGGTCCTCCCCGTCGACGTACTCCATGACGACGAAGACCTGGCCGCCGGCTTCCGCGATGTCGTACGTGCGGCAGACGTTCGGGTGCGCGATCTGCCGCGCGATGCGGACCTCTTGGCGAAGCCGGGCGAGATCGGCGGCGTTTCGCGCCACCTTCTCCGGGAGGAACTTGAGCGCGACCGACTGGCTCAGCTCCAGGTCGTCGGCCCGATAGACCTCCCCCATGCCGCCGCGTCCCAACAGGCCGACCACGCGGTAGCGTGTCCCGAGGCGCGTGCCCGGCTCGAACCGTCCGTGAACCGACGAGGACGAAGGGCGCGAGGAGGGAGTGTCCGGCGAGGAGATGGTCCCGCCCTCCAGCGGCGGCGGTTCCAATGCGGCGCCGCACTCGGGACAGAAGCGCCCCGGCGCAGTGATCGCACGTTGACACGACGGGCAGACCGGCATCAGGCCGGAAAGGTAGCCGGTTACAGGCCATCGGGAAAGCGGCATTAATCGAAACGAGCCCCGGGAGCGGTTCCCGGGGCTCGTTCTGTTGCTCCAGTATTGCGAGCGAAGGCTAGGCCTTCAGAATGATCAGATGCTTTACCTTGCGGAACTCCTTCGGGTCCGTGATGCGGAGCTCCACCTCGGTCTTGGAAACGGGCTGGATCGTGTAGCTCGCGACCGGCTGCGCGCTCAACACCTGAGCTTTCTGCGCCGGGATGCGGATGACGGTCTCCTGGTCCGTATCGAGGGGCGTGAAGGAGCTCTCGTTGACCGTGCCCGAAGGCTTGGGCGTCTTGCCGAAGCCGAGAACGCCGCCCTTGGACGCGATGACCCCGGAGCGAGTCAATTCCTTCTTGGTGCCCATGGTGTAGAAGATCGTCGCGAGCTCGTGCTGCTTGTCGGTCAGCTCTTGCTGTTTCTGATCCAGATCCTGCTGCTTGGTCTGGACCTCGGTGTTCAGCCCGACAACCTGGGTCTGCAGCGTGTCGACCTGTGTGGAGAGCATCGCGATGCGGGCTTCCTTCTCGGACGCCGACTTCCGGAGCCCGGCGATCATGTGCTCCAGTCCGGCGATCTTGACGCCGCCCCTCTTCAGCTTGGCGTCCAGCTCCTCGATCCGATCCTTGGTGCGCTCGACCGAGGCCTTGAGCGTGGCGATGCGCGAGAGCACGGTGTCGTGCAGCGTCCCCGGCGCTTCGCCCTGCTGCGTCTCCGGAAGGACCGATTCGCCGCCGAGCACGATGGTATTGAGGCTGTCCTGGATCATCACGATCTCGCTCACGGCGCCGTCATAGCGCTGCCGCATGCTCTGCTCGTCCGACGTCGCCTGCGCGTAATCCGACGCGGATTTCCGGTACTTCGAATAGGTCACGATGGTTGCGCCCAGCAGCAAAAGACTGATCAGGGCGAGGACAACACCTACTGGTTTGCGCATCGCTGGCACTCCTTCTCCGCAAGGTGTCTTGGGTAGGACGGTATCCGACTCGGAGGCTCTGCCGCAAAACCTATGCCACGAGAAGGAGCTCGTCGTACATGCGGGTTCGGAAGAATTCGGAAGGGGTTTCCGGGCTTTGTCTTATGGAGCGGGCGTCGAAGCGAGCTCGCGAGAGGCTTCGCACGGCTCAGGAACCCCCGGCTGTACGGGCCGGGACGTCCGAAGCCTCTCGCCGATCACTTCAGTCGCCCTGGTCCGGCACTCGCCTCGACCAATGCCGGCGGTACTCAAGGGCGCGCGGCGCGGCGTCATCCGATCAGCTTCGCCGTCAGCGAGATCGAGGTGCCCGCCAGCGCCTTCGAGACCGGGCAGCCCGATTTCGCCTTCTCGGCCTGCGCCTGGAAGTCGGCGGGCGTGATCCCCGGAACCGATGCCTCCGTCTGGAGCGCGATCTTCGTGATCGCGAAGCCGTCTCCGGAGCGCTCCAGGCTGACCGTCGCCGTCGTGTGGATGCGTCCCGGCGGGTGACCCGCGCCCGTCAGCCCCGCGGCGAGCGCCATCGAGAAGCAGCCCGCGTGCGCGGCCCCGAGGAGCTCTTCGGGGTTGGTGCCCTTCCCGTCCTCGAACCGGTCCCGGAAGGAATACGGGCCCTGGAAGGCGCCGCTCTCCAGCTTCAAGCGTCCCCCGCCCTCCCTGAGATTTCCATTCCACTCGGCTTCGGCGCGGCGATCCGGCATCGAGTCCTCCTCTCGGCTACTTCCCCACTCCGTATCGGTCGACCAGGAGCCCGCGGTGATGAAGCTCGTGCCCGGCCATGATCCACGCGAGGGCGCGGACGCTGATCCCCTTGCCGTTCGCGGTGCCGCGGGAGAGCAGAGCCTCCCGATCCATTCCCTGAAGCAGCGCGAGGGTGGCCGCGCGAACCGCCTCGTACTCGCGGAGAATCTCGGCGAGGGGCCTCGCGTCGAATTCGCCGGCCGGAACGTAGGCCTTCTCGTCGAACCCCGAGAGCGGCGTGGCGTCGCCCCGGCCCACGCGGAGCGCGCGGTACGCGAACACCCGCTCGGAATCCGAGAGGTGCCCCACGACCTCCTTCACGCTCCATTTGCCCGGCGCGTATCGGTGAAGCGCCTTCGCCTCGTCCAGGGGTCTCAGGAGCCGGGCGGTCTCCTCGATCTGGCTCCGTAACGCCGGCAGCGCATCGTCCCCCGGGACGCGGTCGATGTACTTGCCGTAGTACTCGAAGAACTCGTCCGGCGCGGGGCGAGCGATGGCGAGCGTGGCAGGCATGGATTCTTCTCCTTATGGCTCGAGAATCGCGTCGACCGCTCGTCGGTCGCCGCGTTCCATCGCGACCTGGGCTTCGAGCGAGGGGACATCCCGGTAGATCGTGGCGATGGCGAGGGTCTTTCCCCCTTTGCGGTAAGCCACGAGACAATCGCGGTTCCCGATGCTCCCCGTGACCGCGGCTTCATCCCACGAGGAAGCGTACCCCACGTAGTTGATCGCGACGTCGTAGTGCTGGCTCCAGAAAAACGGGGCCGCGCGAAACGGCTCGCGCCTTCCCAGGATGTTGCGCGCCGCGGTCTGTCCCTGGCGCTCCGCCACGACCCAGTGCTCCACCCGGATGCGCTCGCCGCTGTAGGGGTCCGGCCAGCGGGCGATGTCGCCGGCGGCCCAGATCCCCGCTGCGCTCGTGCCCAGGTATTCGTCCACCAGGATGCCACGGTCGAGGCTCAGCCCGGCTGCTTCCGCCAGCGCCACGTTGGCCCGAACCCCCACGCCCAGGACCACGAGGTCCGCGTCGAGGAGGGTTCCGTCCTTGAGGGTGACGTAGCGTTCGCCAATTGCCGTCAGAGTCTGCCCCAGGTGGAAGTGAACGCCGTGCTGCTGGTGCAGGGTTCGCACGAACCCCCCGAGCTCGGGCCCGAGCACTCGCTCCATCGGGACGGCGTGGGGCGCCACGACGTGCACGCTCAGGCCCCGCGCGATGAGCGAGGCCGCGACCTCGAGCCCGATGAAGCTCGCCCCGACGACCACCGCCGTCTTCGAATGGCTCGCGCGATCGAGGATCGAGTCGCAGTCGGCCATCGAGCGCAAATAATGGACATGCGGCTGGCTGGAGCCCGGGATATCCAGCCGCACGGGTGAGGCCCCGGTCGCCAGGAGCAGCGCTCCGTACCCGATCGAGCCGCCCCCGTCGAGGCGGATCTCCCGCTCCCCGGGAGAGATGGCCGTCACGCGCTTCCCGAGCGTGAGCTGGACCTCGGAGTCCCGGTACCACTCCGGCGCGCGCAGTGGCATCCACTCGCTCTGCGCCGTGCCCGCCAGGTAGTCCTTGGAAAGGTTCGGGCGGTCATAGGGGGCCACCTCGTCGGCCGACACGATCGTGACCTCGCCCCCATACCCTTCCCGGCGAAGCGTCTCGGCCGCCGCGAATCCCGCGGCGCCGCCGCCCACGATAACCACGGAGGCGGGCGCCGGTGAGATCGGGCTGCGTCGGGGGGTCGCCCTCTTGGCGCCGCGGACGAAGACGCGGCCGTCCCGCTGCTCCACGGCATAGGTCTTCACGGGATCGATCGCCGGGGCGCTGGTAGCCTCTCCCGTCTCGGGGTCGAAGCAGGCGTGGTGCCAGGGGCAGTGAACGAGATCCCCGTCGAAGAGACCGTCCCCCAGGGGCCCGCCGTAGTGGGTGCATTTCCCGCCCATGGCGTGGACGACCCCGCGCTTCCGGACCAGGACCACGGGATCATCCCCGACGTGCCCTGCCAGCATGCCGCCTACGGGGATGTCGGCGATGGCCGCTCCCTCGGCGCCGAGATCGGGACCCGCGAGGGCCTGCGCCTCCGTATCGCTCATGCGCGCCTGTCGGCGGCTCCAGGCGGAACCGCGTTCTGAACCGAGAGAATGTTGCCGCCCGGATCCTTGAACCAGGCGACCCGGAAATCACCGGCCGCGTGGATATCGCCCTTCAGCGTCAGGCCGGGCATGTCGTAGTGCTCGAAGGTCACTCCCTTGGCCTTCAGCTCCTGGACGGTATTCTCGACGTCGCCCACCTCCCACAAGGCCGCGGTGCCCTTGTTGGTCCCCGCGAACTCCGACCGGTAGACGCAGAGCCTCGCGCGGCCGCTTTGATACACCGTCGCGGTGTCCGGCATCGAGGCGACCCTCTTCAGCTTCAAGATCTCTTCATAGAAGCGCTCCGCCGCCTTCAGATCCTTGACGGGGAGCATCGTCTGAACCTCCGCGTTTTCGAACATGCCGTCCTCCTCCTGGCGCACCCGCGGCGGTCACCCGCCACGACGGGGCGCGCACTCAATCTTAACGCGAATCCAGTTGTGTGATGCTCCTGAACGTAGGCGCTGGTCGAAGACAACCAACCCCGTCGTACTACGTAAAGATTCGCGAGCCCTCGATTCCCCCTACTTGAAATAGAGAACCTTCCGATAACTCAGAGGCGCAACCAGCAGGCGGACGGCCCAGGACCACGGCCGTCTCGACACATCCCCGCACGACCCAGCTTCGGAGGCATCATGGCCGACACCAAGGGATATTCATCGGATCCGCCGCGGGCGCGGATTCTGGTAGTCGAGGAAAAGGAAGGCCTGGCCCGGGTTCTCAAGGGCAACCTGGAACGAGCAGGGCACGAGGTTCACGTGGAGACGGAGGGGAAGCGCGCCCTCGTGTTCGCCGCGGAGCACACGACGGACCTCGTGGTCCTGGACATCGCGCTCCCCGACATGAGCGGATGGGACGTGTGCCTGGAGCTTCGACGCCTCTATCGCCCGTGGAATCTGCCGGTCGTCATGCTCACCGCGGCGAACGAGCCGAAACACCAGCTCCTCGGCTTCCGCCACGGCGCCGACGCCAATCTCACCAAACCCGTCCATTCGAACGATCTGGTGGGCACGGTCGCGGAAATGCTGCACCGGGCCGAGGGACGCGGGTAGACGGAGCAAGCTGCAACATCCATCCGGGGGGTCCCAACCGCGCACGCGAGGCAACACGTGTGCGCTTTGAGAGGAGGCAGCACATGAAGGTAATTCCCGGTGTCTTCCTGGGCAGCGCCTTGATCCTGGCTTCGGTCGGGGTGGCGCTGGGCCAACAGGCGGATCCGAGCGCTTCGGGAACCACGTCCTCGAATCAGAGCTCGACCGGGATGGTCGATGTCCAGGGTCCGATCGACGCGCAGGGCAACATGCAGGCGGCGACGAGCACGGACGCGGGCGCGAATTCGGATGCGTCTCTGAACCCGATCCGCGAGCGGGCGAAGAAGGCTTCGGCCAAGACGTGCACCATGGTCCAGAAGCAGCTCGGCGAGATCTCCCGTCAGATCGACGCCGAGGTGAACGAGAAGGGCGATGTGGTCGTCGCGGGACGCGTGGCCCCCGAATTCGGAATGACCCCTGAAGCCCTGACCGCCGAGCAGACCCAATTCGACGCGGGGATGGGCGAGATCCTGATCGCCCACACGCTGATGGCGAATTCCAAGACCTCGGTCACGGCGGAGCAGCTGTTCCAGCTCCACAAGGAAGGGTTGGGGTGGGGCCAGATCGCCCACGGTCTGAATCTCAAGCTCGGCGATCTCAGCACCGCCATGACCAGTGAGCTGAACGTCGCCTCGGGCCGGGCGAAGGCCGACGGCAAGGCGGCCATGATCCACAGCGACACCCGTGTCGCCACGTCCACGAAGGCCGGGGCGAAGGCCGGAGTCCAGGCGGGATCGGGCCACGTCGGCACCGCGAGCAGCGCGGGGGTGGGCCTCAAGGTAGGAAACTAAGCTGGGGGGCCTCCAACCTCCGGTGTCACCGCAACGCGCCGCCCCGCGGTATTTCCAACGCCGCGGGGCGGCTTTTGGTTTATGGTGCCCCGGAGCTGAAGCGCTCCGGTACCCACGTCCAGGGAGGGCATGACCGTGGCATCCATGTTTCGGCGGATGGCTGGTGCGGCGAGACTCGAGGTCGCCACCTACGAGGAAGTCGAGGCCGACAAGAGCGCGACGGGGCAGGCGGTGGTCATCGCCGTCGTCTCGTCACTCGCGATCACGATCGGCGATTTCCATCCCGGCGATACCGATATCCTCCCGCGATTCGTGGCCGGGCTCGCGGGTTGGATCGTCTGGCTCTTCTTCATCTGGCTCGTGGGCGTGAAGATGATCCCGGAGCCGGAGACGCGCTCGGACCTGGGGGAGCTGATCCGCACGACCGGGTTCGGTTCGACGCCGGGGATTTTCAGGATTTTGGGTCTCATCCCGGTCGTCGGATGGCTGATCGTGATCGCGGCCTGGCTCTGGACCCTGGCCTCGATGGTGGTGGCGGTGCGCCAGGCGCTCGACTACAAGAGCCTGGGGCGGGCGATCCTCGTGTGCGTGGTGGGCTTCATCGGCCAGCTGGCGGTGATGTACCTGGAGGTCTGGCTCCTCCGGGCCGCGACCACGTAGGCGCGGTCACGCGGATTTCGTGGCCGCCCGGCCCGGCTCCGAGACCTCCTCCAGGCCGCTGCTCCGCAACCATACCTCGGCCAGGGATTCCGCGATCCCGTCGGCCACCCTTCCGTTGTTCCAGTATCCGACGTGCGAGAGCGGATTCCAGCGGGTGAAGATGGAGCCCACGTCGACCGGACGGTCCTCGGTCACGGCGGCGCGGTAGGAGGCGTTCAACGCCTGGAGCGGGTACCCGATCACATCGTCGGGGTCGTAGACATTGATCCATGCGGGCTCGAGGCTGGGATGATGGCGCGAGAGGTCGGCCCTCGGAAACCGGATGGGCTCCCCGAAGCGCGGAAAGCGCAAGCTCCAGAGGGCGATGGGGCTTCCCATCGAATAGAAGAGCGCGAAGGTTTCCCCGCCCTCGAGCGGCGTGCCGTTCAGGACCGCGCGCACGCTCGAACCCATGAAGGAACGTTCCCCCTTCATGAGGTCATAGAGGTAGTTGCTGGCGATCACGGTGCCCAGGCTGTGCGCGATCACGCAGAGCGGCGCCCTCGGCCCGGCCCGCTCCGCGAGGCGCGCCAGGCGCCCCGCCACCACCCGGTGGACCGCGTCGTAGGCCGAGCGATCCGAGGGCGCGGGCTGGTAGGCGATGGCGTCGGCCGCGAAGTCGACCATGAACCGGCGCAGGCTCTTGTAGCGCATGGGGCCATCCGGGAGGAGGCGCTGCCAGAGACGGTCCTCGCGGGACTGCAGCGCCGCGCTCCAGTTCACCTCTTCGAACAGGAGCTGGGGCGAGGAGGCCGGGCCCACGAGACGGGCGAACCGGCGCGTGAGCGCGCGCTCCATCCAGGCCGAGTAACCGGGAGCGGTTCGGCCGATGCCGTGAAGGAACGCGATGGCGAGCGGATGCGGCATGACGGGGTCCCCTGTCCCGGATCATCGGAACAGGGGATCCCCCGCTTGAGTCGAAAACTAGGCTATCGCACCGTTCCCGTGAACCGGAACGAGCGCTCCGGCGAGCTGGACGCCCACTTCCGGCGGTACTCCATCCGCACCAGCTGCTGCCCCGGCTTCGTGGCGCGGAAGTGCCAGGTCTCGGTGCCCGCGCCGCTCTTGCCCTTGGCCACCGCGTAACTGGGACTACCGTCCCGCACGATGACGCTGCCGGAGGGTTCGACCAGGTTCCAACTCAGCCCGGACGCCCGATTGGAATCGAGCACGACGGTGATGAGCTGCCCCTGCCGAAAATTGAATTCCATCTCGTTGTCGGCTTCGGTGAGGGTGCCCGATTTCATAACGGCCGGCCCGGGGCTCGTCTTCTTCGCGGCCTCCGTCTTCTTGTGCTTCGCGGCCTCCGTCTTCTCGTGCTTCGCGGCTTCCGTCTTCTCGTGCTTCGCGTTCGTATGAGCCGCTTGCTTGGAGCCGCTCTTCGCGCTGTTCCTGCCGGATTTCGCGCTCGAGTTGGCGCCCTTCGAGTCGGCCTTGGCCGACTCGGACATGTCCGGCGTCCCGGAGCTTGCGTTCGTGTTCCCCTTCTGGCAGCCGCACAGCGCCAGAACCAAGACGCCGACCACTGCGAAAACGCGGAACCTCAAGCTCATCCCACCCTCCTCTCCATCGACTTTCCAGCCGCCCACGTCCAACAGCGGCATGCCGGGGAAGATACGGCGGGCGCCCACGGGAAGCAACGAATCGGTTATGGTCCAGGCCTAGCGCGCACCCATGGGGAGGAGCACCGTGACTTCAAAGAATCCAGCCGATATTCGCACTTCCGCGCGAAAGCTCTCGGCCGCGGACGATCCCGGAACCATCCGCTCGTTCTATCCCTTCTGGGACTCGATGTACCGCCCGTTTCTCCTCGGCGCCGTGGAAGCCCTCCCCGCGAGCCGGTTCGACTGGAAGCCGCGCCCGGAAATGTTCACGGCGCAGCAGATCATCGTGCACATCGCGGAGTGCGAGCGTGGATGGATCCACAACACGGTGGAGGGCGGGACCTACGAGGAGTGGGTGGTGCCCCACCGCGATCCGGCGCAGGGCTGGGTCACGGTTCCCCACGCGCCCGATCACGCGTCGCTCCTGGCCATGCTGGCGGAGTGGCACCGCCACACCCAGAGCTGGCTGGACAAGCCGGTGTCCGAGCTGAGCCGCCTCTTCACGAGCCAGAATCCCGGGCGCCCCGAGCGGAGCTACACGCTCCACTGGATCCTGGATACGCTCCAGCAGCACGAGATCCACCACCGCGCCCAGCTCATCCTCTACATGCGCTTGATGGGGCTGGAACCGCCGCCTTCGATGTGACTTAGGAAGAATCTGCTCGCTGCGGGGATTTTTCGCTAGGCGCGGCCCCCTCGGGCCGGGCTACCATCGATGGGCTCAACCCATACGCTTTCAGCCTGCGGCATTCGACCGGATCACAGAAGGCCTCTCGGAGAACCTCCCATGCGACCCATCCTGCCCTGCCTGCTTTTCGCCAGCGCTCTGCTTCTGCCAGCCGCGATGCCCAACGAGCCTGTCCTTGCTCCCGCGCCGGCCTCCGCCCCGGAAGGGCCGCGCCCGCCGGCGCCCGCCGCCCAGATCGGATCCGCCTCCTTCTACCATCCGATCCTGGATGGCCGCATGACCGCGAGCGGACAGACGTTCAGCAGCAGCTTGATGACGGCCGCTCATCGCACGCTGGAATTCGGAACCCGGGTGCGGGTCACCAACCTCGAGAACCTGAGAAGCGTGATCGTGACCATCAACGATCGAGGGCCCTACGTGCGCGGCCGGATCATCGATCTCTCCCGTCGTGCCGCGGCGGCGCTGGGCTTTGTCCGCGATGGGGTGACCCGGGTCCGGGTCGAGCCGCTTTCCCCGCGTTCGACGTCCTAGAGGCGCGCTTCCACCTGCCGCTGCACCTGCTTTCGGAATTCCAGCGGCTGGTCGATCCGGTCGAACGGCTCCGGGGTGCCGCCGGTTCCGCGCAGGATGACGGTTCCATACCCGAGCATCCGGCCCAGCGGGGTCTCGTTCACGCCGATGCTCTCGATCCTGGAGAGCAGGAGCTCCAGCGTTCTCCGGTTCACCATTCCGGTCTTGATCAGGACGCGCCGGTTGGTCACGGCGATCTCCGTGGCGTTCCGCCTCGCGATGCCGGCGCCGATCAGAAGGACCCCGCCCAGGAAGAGGAGGAATCCGACGACCCCCATGGCGCCCGAGAATCCGTTCGATCGCGCCGCGTGGTAGACGCCTCCCACCAGAAAGCCGATGCCCAGGAACGCGATCACCCCGCCGAGAAGGGCCGGCCAGAGGAGCACGATCCAGTGGAGCCGGGCCTTGTAGAGGACGGTCTCGCCTTCGATGAGGCTCTTGTCGATGTAGCTCAAGGGGCCGAGAATCGCCGATCCGGGATGGAGTCGCAATCCCCTTGTGGTCTATGATGGGGCCCATGAGCACACCCACCGAGCCGGTGCGCGCCGACGAGAGTCTGTGGAGCGCGGTCGACCGCTACATCACGGAGACGGTCACGCCGGCGGACCCCGCCTTGAAGGCGGCGCTCGACGCGAGCACGGCCGCGGGCCTCCCCGAGATCCAGGTCGCGCCCAACCAGGGGAAGCTCCTCCACATGCTCGCGCGCGTCCAGGGCGCCCGCGCCATCCTCGAGATCGGCACGCTCGGCGGTTACAGCACGATCTGGCTCGCCCGGGCGCTGCCCCAGGGCGGGCGTCTCATCACGCTCGAAGCCGACCCCAAGCACGCCGACGTCGCGCGAGCCAACATCGCCCGCGCCGGACTCTCGGGCGTGGTGGATCTTCGCCTGGGCCTGGCGCTCGACACCCTGCCCAAGATCGCGGCCGAGGGACGCGGGCCCTTCGATCTCATCTTCATCGACGCCGACAAGGCCAACATCCCCGACTACTTCACCTGGGCGCTCCGGCTCACCCGCCCCGGGAGCCTGATCCTCGTGGACAACGTGGTGCGCGGCGGGGCCGTGATCGAGCCCAAGAGCGAGGATGGGAGCGTTCAGGGAGTCCGGAAGTTCTTCGCCATGCTCGCGGCCGAGCCGCGGGTGACCGCGACTGCGATTCAGACCGTCGGGATGAAGGGCTATGACGGGATCGCGATCGCGCTCGTGACCTCGTAGCCGCCGCCTAGGAAGCCTCGGCGCGCCCCAGCAGCAAACGCCGCTCCCGCTCGTTTCGGGTGAGCGAGGCCGCGCGCCTGAACTCCCCGCGCGCCTCCTCGATTCGGCCCAGCTTGGTGAGAAGATCCCCGCGCACGCTGGGGAGAAGATGGTACCCCTGGAGGGACGGCTCCGAGGTGAGCGCGTCCACCAGCGTGAGGCCCGCCGCCGGCCCGAAGGCCATCCCGTGCGCGACCGCCCGGTTCAGCTCCACGATGGGCGACGGCGCGATCCGGCCGAGCGTGTCGTAGAGCGCGGCAATGCGCGGCCAATCTGTCTCCGCGGCCGTCCTGGCCCGCGCGTGGCACGCGGCGATCGCGGCCTGCAGCGCGTACGGGCCGTGCGCACCCCCCAGGCCCTCGGCGCGCTCGAGCGCCCGGAGCCCACGGCCCACGAGGACGTGATCCCACCGCGCGCGGTCCTGGTCCAGCAACAAGATGGGCTCTCCGGACGGGCCGACCCGGGCGCGTACGCGCGAGCCCTGGAGCTCCATGAGGGCGACCAGAGCGTGGACTTCCGATTCTCGCGGGGTCAGCTCGGCCAGGATGCGGCCGAGGCGGAGCGCGTCCTCACAGAGGGCCGGCCGCACCCAGTCCTCGCCGGCCGTCGCCGCGTAGCCCTCGTTGAACACGAGGTAGATCACCTCCAGCACCGAGGAGATGCGGGCGGTGAGCTCGGCGCCCCGCGGCGCCTCGAAGGGAACCCGCGCCTCCGCGAGCGCGCGCTTGGCCCGAACGATCCGCTGCGCGATGGTCGGCTCGGGAACGAGGAAGGCGCGAGCGATCTCCTCGGTGGTGAGGCCCCCGAGAAGACGGAGGGTCAGCGCCGCGCGCGCCTCGGTGGACAGGATGGGGTGGCAGGAGAGGAACATGAGGCGGAGAAGATCGTCCCCCACCCCGTCGTCGATGGCGTCGTCCAGCGCCTCCAAATCCGGCCGCCGCTGGGCCTCGATCTCGCGCCCCAGCTCCTCGTGCTTGCGCGAGCCGAGCTTGTCCCGCCGCAGGCGATCGATCCCGCGACGCTTCGCGGTGGCCATGAGCCAGGCGCCCGGGTTCTCCGGGATCCCCGACACGGGCCACCGCTCCAGCGCCACGACGAGGGCGTCCTGTGCCAAATCCTCGGCGACGCCCACGTCGCGCACCAACCGCGTGAGACCGGCGATGAGCCTCGCCGACTCGATCCTCCAGACCGCCTCGATCGCCCGATGTGGATCGGTAGCCTTCACGGCTACC
>Ga0137398_10000094_pt1 | contig 24973 bp, 43 predicted proteins | sample czorhiz216metaG_FD_106659 | JGI IMG/M metagenome (GOLD analysis project Ga0137398, IMG submission 106659) | Vadose zone soil microbial communities from Angelo Coast Range Reserve, California, USA - czorhiz2.16 metaG | ecosystem: Environmental > Terrestrial > Soil > Vadose zone | place: USA...
ACGAAAGTTCGGCTCCTTTCACGATTGACCCGAACGCCTCGACCATCAATCTCGGCTCGTCAGGCGCGCTTCCCACGTCGGATTTGACTTGGGATTACCTCAATTATTACCAGCAAGTGCTGGGATTGAACGGTTACGACAGCGAATCCGGCCTCCCGTCCGGGATGCGCTCGCTCATCACCCATTCCCGCACGTTCCAGCGCCTTGTCGGATTGAACCCAGAAATCAAGTCTCAAGTCCGGCTGGCAGACTTCGAGAGTGCCTCACCGCTCTACAAAATCGGCAAGGGCATCAACGCCGACCCGTTCGGCTCTTTTGCTCCGACTTTTGACGAACACCAGTTGCGCTATCAGGATGCTGGCAACGGCTACCTTGAGCGCGTTCTGCCCTACACGAACGTCGCGGCCACGACCGGCCTCAAGCCTCAAATCAACCCGGACTGGCTAAATGCCCGTTACGGCATCAGCTACATCCTGCATCCGAAGGCGTCCACGCTCTTTACGCCGAAGCCAAAAAAGGTGCATGAAATGATTCCAACCATCAATTCGGCCATGTGGGGTGCTTGGAGCTATGTTGGCGGAACGGACGGCGGGAATGTGCTGATTTACCAGCAACAGGACGGCACAAGCTGCACGATTGACAATGCGCTGGGCTGGTTCTTCTACTGGCTCTGCTACTTGGAGCTTGGCTTCAAATACGACCAACGCCCGCTCGTGACGCCGATTTTGCATCTGATTGATGGCGCTGGCAAAGCCTGTATGGTGGATAACCCGATTTGCGGCGCGGCTCCGCAATACGACGTTCAGAACCCTTCGGACAACCCGAACGTCTGTATGGTCTAAATCTAACGGGTGGGGCGGCTAAAACCGCCTCACCCACTTAAAAATGGAACCAACACCACATAAGTCGGGTGCGGGAGTAATGGAGGAGGATAAACCCGACGAAATGTCTGCACCGGATGACGCTGGGGACCAAACGCCGACTATTGAACTGCCGCTGGCAGATTTCCCGACGCCGCCAAAGCCCGGTGACATGTTGCATCTAAAGGTAATCAGCGTGGACGAGAACTCCGGCGTTATTAACGCCACGCCAATGTCGGCACTGGCGGAAGAAGGAGGCTCGGACGAAATGGCGAAGGAATTTGACAAACCACAAGGACAAGCATGAGTAATCCAACCTGCACGACCGCATCATTGAACATCGCCTGTTTTCGAGGCTACAACTTAACACGACTTCAAAAACTGGCTTGGCGAATCTGGTATCTAGCCAACGAACTCAGTTCGATTGGCGGCACTAATTACACGAACTCTTTTACGCTTGGCACGCCGAACCTGCTGAATGACACAATCCAGCAGTTCAGCCATTGGGACATGGACGCGATGGACTCGGCAATGGTGGCGATTGATTTTAATAACGCGATTGCCGCCGGTGCGCTGGTTTCCAGTGACCCGAATGTGACGATACCTCATATCCGGCGCGTGACCCAGATTGACGAGATAATGCTGAAAAAGATGGAGATTGAACTCCTCTGTCAGCTTGGCCGGCACAAATCGTATCCGCAATAATTGTGGCTATATCATGCGACAAGAACAGCCTGACAACCGCCGCAGAATGTTTTTATTGCACGGGCATTTCTGAAAAACAACTGCGGGCGGTCAGAATCTACATTTATTGCACAGGGAACACCTTGAACTGCAATCCAAACAGCTTGGTAGCAGCCGCGACAGCGGCGGGCTTCATGAATATGTCGGTCAAGCAGCAAATGGCCGTCGAGACTTATCTTGTGTGCCAGAACGGTGAAGGAGGTGGAGGTGGTTGCGCCGGGCTGTATGCCAATTACGGAGGCCTTGCTCCATCTGCTGCTGGAACTTGCGTCTCCCAACTTGCGGTAGATAGTTCAACCGGCATGGGATGGATTTGGAGCGGGACGGCTTGGGTCAACGTATTTTAATCATATGAAAAAAATAAACCTGATTTTTTTTTTGGTTCTAGTGCCGATGCTGGCATTGGCGCAGTTCAACCCCTACATTCATAACGCCTACGACACGCAGGATGTGGCACAGGTTGACATCCACGTTGAATCTCTTTTTCCGGGAGCCATCGGAATCACGAATCTTGAACCTAATGTCACGCTTCGGGATTTCACGGTTAGCAATAACTTTTCGATTTCTACCAGTAGTGGAGGTATCACAATTGATTCAAACACCGTTGTTATTACGGGCGCAACGAATTGTATTGGAGCAAACGGAGAATACCCACGAACGTCTGATTTTAGCGGTTGCAATAGCTTTACAAATCATCTTGGTAACTGGTTCTTTAGGACACAGGGTGAGGGTTCTTTAACATTGTTTATTGGTGTTGGTGGCACAAATTATCCAACGGCATTTTCAGGTTCTGGCGGTTGCCTTGACCCGACAGAGGGGTTAGGGAATGATACCTATACAGGAATATCAAACGCTATTTGTAATGAAGGTGGGATAGTTGTTTCGTGGAAACATACTACAAATTTTGCAAGGGTTAATGTCATTGCCGAACCCAACTCTCATCCTGAAATTGTCACCAATGAGAACCAGTTGAACTCTGATAGCCCGGTTAAAGCACCGGCGTTTTATGGGGATGGTTCAGGATTGTCTAATTTGCCATCACAAAATCCTATATTTACAAATCTTTTTGTAGATTCACCTGATGCCGCAACAACTTCTGCTAGCTCTACTGGTAACGGTAGTTATGCAACCTCTGGCACAACTTTCACCAATAGTTCTTTTGGTAATGTTAATTCCAAGTCAGATAGCTCTTTATATGATAGTTCTTCTGGAAATGTCAACTATAACTCTGGAGGAAATCCTTTTATAGGTTCGCAAGGTAATGCAAATTATCAGTCGACTGGGGCGGCTTACACTAACTCAAATGGAAACTTAAATTACATAGGAGGCAATGCAGTATTTGATAATTCTTTTGCCAATGCCAACTGGTATTCAGACCGCGCACATTATCATCAAGCGTCAGCCAATCAGAATTTTTCAGGAACGGATTCCGTTTTTGACCAAGCGCACGGGTGTCAAAATTTTGTTGGAAGTGGTGTGATGTTTACAAATGGCTGTTTTAGCGACCTAAACTTTCATTCAGATAGTTCTATTTTTAATGGTTCTAGTTCATGCGCCAACTATGAATCTGGTGGAACTATATTTACCAACGGTTCATTAGCAGTAGCTAATTGGTATTCAACAGGTTCTTATTTTTATAGTTGTGAAGGAGTTCAAAATTATGCAAATCCAAACGCCTATTTTATAGGATGTGTAGGAGTTGATGTGACTGGTGACGGAGCAACCGTTACTAGCTTTACTAATGAAACATCATTGAAAGTTGTTAAGCAATTGCAGCTATCGCTTATTAACAATAATGTAAGGCTGACTTCCGATGACACCAACATTATCTCGCAGGTGGACATTGAAACCCCAACTATCAATAGGCATCAAACGATGGAATTGACCAATAGCGTTAGTGTTATATTTACTCCTGTGAGAACTAATGGGAATGTGGTTGTTCTTCAAGCGCAAGATATTGGCTCACAGACTTATTCAACCAATGTTACTTTAGTTGCGGCGACATCTTTGGTGATTAGTTTACAATATCAAGCAGGAGACGCTCTAGTTTTTACTGACACTAATTATGTTATTTCTGCCCCAAATGATTTAGTTGCGGCGGTTGTCACCTCTCGCACACCAACTAATTTTACGCTGTCATTTACTTCGGCAACGTTGACTTCACAGCCAATCGAAGGGGTGGCAATTCATAGATGAAACAACTAATCTATATTTTTCTAGTTGCTAGTTGCCTCTCTACGAAGGCGACGGTCTTTAACTGCTTCGACGCCTCAAGAACGGCTGTTCAGTCCAACATCAACCTGACTGTGAACGGCGACACGGTGAATGTTCCTGCGGGTTCGGCCAACTGGACAAATGGGTTGAGCATTACTAACAGCATATCCTTATTGGGCGCAGGGACAAATCTGACTATCATTAATTATGTTGGCAATAATAGTAGTCAATGTATAAATGTTAGTTGTCCCGTCGGAGCAACTGGTGGAGCAAGGATTAGTGGGTTCAAACTCCTAGGCTCAAGTGGATACACCTTCGGGACTTATTATGTGGGCATTGAACTGGATTCTTCACCCTACTTTCGGACGCGGGTGGATAATTGCTGGATTGAGCAGTTCGGCATGGCCTTCAACTGCTTCGCGGTGGGGCTGGTGGATGATTGCACGGTGGTTCAATGTGGCAGGTTTGCCAGAGTGCAATGCCCGTCGCCGGAAGGAAACTGGCAGATTAACGAGCAGATATTCGTCCGGTCGAACTGGTATCCGGCGGTGCTGGACTCGACCAACATAATGGATTTTGAAACGTGTCATGGCGTCTGGACGAATTATGATAACATTTACAACGTTCTATTCAGCCAGCAAAATGCAGGGAGTTACATGGTTCGACATGTTACATTTGACCTGCATTTCACGACCGCTACCCCACAGCTTTTCGACTTTCACGGCAATCAAGGAAATATCACCGACCCGACCAATATGCGCGGCGGGGTTGGGCTGAACATTTATTCAAATGTTTTCAACTGCACGGGGACATCGGCAACCCTTCAATTTGCCCTTATCCGCGCCGGTGCGGGTCTGATTTATGCCAACACCATGAATGGCAGTGTCAGTAGTGCAGACATCGTTTTTTATGAGGAGGATGCCAATGGTGCGTGGAGCTATACTGGCCCACCCTACTACGACCAAATAACCAATTTTTGGATTTTTGCAAATACGATTAACAGTTCAAATTCGATACATGTCGGCTATAATGACACGAACACGCAAGCCATCTACGGCAACGGGGTCTATTGGACAAACATTGCGCCTTCACCAATAATCACGCTTCAATACCCCCATCCGATGATAGGGACTAATGTGCCAGTTCCACCACCTCAATCATTCACGGGTAATCTAATAACACAAGTTTCCACAAACTTATCAAACTCAAATGGCTGGATAAGTATTTTTACCAACCACTTAACAAATATGCCAAGTATTGTGGCATTTGTAGCGACTCATCCCAAAGTTGGTTTTATGCGTCAATTGTTAAAATAAATTATGCCAACTGAAACCTTTAACTTCGTGACTATTGTTCTTTCTATCGGTGCTGTCATTTCACCGATGTTCTTTGGCTGCATATTCTTGTTCATGTTCAAATGGTTTCCGACCCGCCGAGAGATTGAGCTACAAGAAGCAAGTCAACAAGCTCGTCACCAAGAAAATCAAGAGCGATTCACCTCAATTGAAACCGATATCAAACAACTTTTAACAAGATAGTATGCCAGACGACACAGACCAAATCAGACGGGATACCGAAGCTAAATGGAGCGGAGCATTGTCCGCCATCACGAAAGCAATTCCAACCTTGCTAGCTGCAATTGCGGTTTCGCTCGGATTATTCAATGGCTGCCGAATCAGCCACACGGCAGATTGGGTTGGTCAGCATTTACAAGACAAGCAGCAGCAGATTGACCAATTAAAACCAACGCCGGGAGAACCGGCAAAATAAAATTGAAACTGGTCGCCTTAATCATAGCCTCTCCTTTTATATGGGTAATCATCGTATTGTTGGTCTTTCTTCACTACCACGGGAAACACCTAGCCAGCCATTGAAACCAAAGCCTCTTAATACCGTGAAGCGATGCCTGAAATGCGGGACGGTGAATGATGCAAATGCGGCGTGGTGTCGTTCTTGCTGCACAACTAATCAGTGGGATTATCCGATTAAATGAAATTTAGAAAGTTATGCAATAGACTCCCTATTTTTCCTGCGCTTAATCCATCGCTCTTGATTATAAATTTGCTCGCTCTGGTTTGCCCAATAGCAATTCGACGGCTCATAGTTTCCGTCGTTATCTCTGCGTTCTATGGAAAGTTTTGGGTGTGGTCTTTTCCCCATGTCGTAAAGGAAGTTTTCAAAGTCATCCCATCTTTTACATACCGATATTCCACGGCCTCCGTATCTATGATAACACGGATGATTTTTGTTTCGGCATCTCTGTTTCATGGCGTCCCATACAGAATACTCTGGCGTTTTATACATTCTGTGTTTGCTGTTGCAAATGCCAGAACGCCGCCATGCCTTAAGACCGCATCCGCAAGATTTGGTGTTTCCAGTCGCAAGCGATTCGGATGGCAAAATAATCTCTTTTCCACAGTCACACCTGCATTTCCAGAAAGCGCAACGAATCGCCTTCTTTTTGCTTTTTTCCAAGACCACGAGCTTGCCATATCTTTGACCGATTCTATTTATGAGTCTTCCCATACGAAAATAATATAGTAATCACGATGATGGTCAACATTAAAATTACAAAATATGCAAACCGGAGGACTTTTTACAACCCATAGCTTCACAATTCCAATGAGGTATGGAAAAGAGATTTCTATATGTATCTGGGGGGATGTGCATAGAGACAGTCCTAATCATGCCGATACTAAATGGCAAGAAGACCTTATGCATTGGAAATCAATGCCTAAAGATTCAACCTATTTTCTTGGCATGGGTGATTATCTGGACTCGACCTCGACCAGCGAGCGCGAATGCCTTGGTGACATCTCAAAGAAGATGCACGACACGTTCCGTGGCGACATCAAGGCTTTGCAGATGGCCAAGATTGAAATGATGGAAAAGGAACTCGCCTTTATGAAAGGCAGGCTCATCGGCCTTGTTAACGGCAACCATTATTTCAACTTTGAAAGCAACATCAACGGCGACCAGATGCTCGCGCACAAGTTGGACTGCAAATATCTCGGCGTCTGTTCCCTTATCAGGCTTTATTTTGTTTACGGGAAACGCACTCACGCCATTGATATTTTTGTGCATCATGGTATGGGCGCGGCTCGGCTTGTGGGAGGTTCTCTTAACCGCGTCATTCAGATGTTTGAGGGTGTCGAGGCTGATGTAGCGATAATGGGTCACGACCATAAGCGCGGCGCGATACCCAGCACGCCAAGATTATTCCTGTCCCACACGAGTCAATCAGGCTTGAAAGTAAGACAGCGCGAGACGTGGGCGGTGCGTTCCGGCTCGTATCTTGCGAACTTCCGAGACGGAGAAGTGAATTACAATGTTGACAGTTGCCGCACACCTGCTAGTCTGGGTCACATCGAAATGCGCGTCAAGTTCGTGAACCATGAACCGAAGCACAAACGCCTGAAAGAAATCACGCAGGAAATAAGGTTTTTAACATGAATCTGATAAAATTCTCAATTCTAGTGCTGGCAAGCCTGTGCGGAGGCTGCGCGTTGGTGCCGTGTAATCACGTCTTCCCAAAGCTGGAATGGTATTGGTCACAGGAAGCGATTAACTGCCGAAAAATGCAGAAGTCAGAAAAGGAATATCAGAATTTTCGAGAAAAGGCTCATACTGGCAGCGAGTATGATAACATTATTGAAGTCAGTAATCCGAATCCTGTCCCAAATAATTACGATGGAACTAACTTGGTGAGCTTTGAGCTTGTTAACGAAACGCCAGCGCCAGAAAATAAATTAGTGTTAATGCTTGGTTCTAATGACATCGCTCACGACCAAGTTAGCACAAACTCAACTGGCGAGATTACCAGAGTCCACGATGGATGGATTTACAGATTTTATCACAATGGCGGCATTGATTCTATAACTCAACAACCACAAACATCCGACAATTCACAACCACCAAAACTATGAAAAAACTAATCCTGACGGCGTTATTCATTGGTTGCGCGGTTCTGGCTGACCAGATTTTCTTGCCAGACGGATTACGGCCAAGAACTGAATTTATTGGAAGTGATTTATCTGGTGGAAAGCTGATTCTGAAATACAAACGAACCACGCCAAGCAATCTTGTTTATGCGACCTATCCGGCATCCCCAGCACCGGATAAAATCGAAATCTGGGAAGATGTTTATTGCTCCTCAAATGGTTCGGTGGTTCTGGAAAAGACTTTGCCCGGAACTTACACTCCATCCACAACCCAAACCTCACCCGAAAAATACGAACGGCCTACAAATCAATGAAAACAAAAATTAAAACAATTGTCGGAGTCGCGGTAATAGTGTTGGCGACGATTCTAATTCAAGGCTGCTCCACGTTCAAAGCTGCCGCCACAACCGACCTAACCGTTGAAACCGCTCTGGCAGGTTACGACATTGCGGCGAAGGCGGGCAAGACCACCGTAGCCCAAAACCAGAAAGTCAAAGCCGCTTACGTCAAATATCAGGCATCAATGGCCTTGCTGTGCGACATCGGGGCGTCCTACGCCAGTGGTGGTCAAACCAATCTCACGACCTCGGCTGAAATGCAGCAAGCCACAGTCGCCGCAAGTCAGGCTCTTTCCGACGTTCTAACCATCGTTCAAACCTTCACCCCAACCAAATAACCTTATGACACCAGCATCAATCATTGCCATCATTTCCCTGCTCCAAGAAGCCATTACGGTCGCGCCGATGATAGCGACCGAGGTTCAGGCCATCCTCGCCAAGAATAATCCCACAGCAGCCGATTGGGAGGCTTTAAAAGCCAAGATAACTGGCGAATCGTTTGAATCGCTTGCGCCGGATGCGAAATTGGAGTGAAAAATCAGTTCATCACACGGTTGGACTGCTCGCCCGACCAAGACGGTGTTTATTGGACGCTGAACAAGCCGCTCAAATACATAGACCATTTCGGCAGGCTAATTGTCGTTCCCGCTGGCTTCACCACAGACTTTGCCAGCATACCACCCCTTTCCACCATTGGCGGCTCAATCGTCGCTCTGGGGGCGATTCTGGCGCAATTCTGGCCGTTCTGGTGGCTATTGGCAGCAGCGGCTTGGGTTGTGGCCATGTTATCATCCAAATTTGAGCATGAAGGGACGTGGGATGAGGCGAGTTGTTTGCACGATTATCTGTATCACAGCCGGATTACTGGATTCTGGCGGTCGAATCTGACCTTTTACGAAGCCATGAAAGCTAAAGGCGGCGGATTTACACCTAGAATCAAACGCTGGATTCTATTCATGGCCGTGAACCTCGGCGGTTACAAGGCTTGGCGGGATGATGGACGAGGCGGTTTATCTCAAAAGTGATTTTAGTGGCTTCCAAGTTGTCGGACTCCACAAATCCACATTTTCAACCTGACCGTGACACCATCCATAAAGCGGAACGTGCGAAGTTTTTCCATACCATGTTATTTTTTTCGAGTATCTATCTTTCATCTCGAAACGATTCATATAGGTGGCTGGAATTAGCAATCGAGCCACAAATCTAGTCCCATCTTTTGGCGCAGTCGAAATATCCTTCCATTCGGATTTTAGATTGTTCATACTTCTTTAATTGATAGTTTCTTCGGTTAATAAAATCACGGCCTCACCTCAATCACATCCAGAAATTCCTTGAAAGAATACACGACATGATGACGGTGTCCAAGCGCGGTCAAGACATGCTTTGTAACGGCCTGTTCTTGTGACAATTTTCCCCTTTTTCGTTTTACCTCAATCCAGTAAGTTCTGGCAAGCTGCGTATCGCTACCACCACCACGGAAAATCAATCTGTCCGGCGCGGCTATGATAAAATCAGGCACACCAAGTCCCTGAGTGGTTCTCTTATCTGTCCGACTATGCACATAATACCAGCGACGGCGTTTCAGTTCTGCCTCAATCTGGTCGTGCAATTCGGATTCACGGCCTTCATGCGGCTCTGACGGTGGTAAGTCGCGCAGTTTGCCTTTTGGTTTCGAGAATGAGCCGTCCGGTTGCGGGACAAATCCTATCGGAACTGTTTTCATAAATTATTGATAGCTTCTTTCAATCATTTTGTAAATAATATCATATTCATTGGTGGTCATGTGAATCTTATAGACCTTATTGCTATTCCATCCGCCCCACGCAAAGATGTAATCCTCGTTGGTAAGATTGATATTCTCGCCAATGATAATGTTGTGGGTTGATTGGATGAATGAGTTGTTATCGCTACAATTTTCGAATATCTCAAAGTTTTGTTCGTAGTAAACATTATTCCCTTCCGAGTTTGAGAAGAGTGGTGTCTCAACTTTTACTTGAGGCTCAACATTAGAGATAGGTCTTGTGCAGCCGGTAAGTAACAATGCTAAAATTAAGATTCGTTTCACGCTATTATTTCCCCTTCGCGGCGTTGATGGCTTGGAGGAGTGTTGGTGCTTCAAAAAAGGAATTGTGGCGTCCGTTATATAGCTCCAAAATTGTTATACCATTGTGTGCATTAACGGATAGGAATTGTTTTTCTAGGTCAATATCATCTAAAAACGATTGGAAACAATCCAACGCCTCTGCCTTTGCCTTGTAGGAATCACGTTCAGCTTTCATAGCATAGTATTCTTCAATACCCTTGTGTCCCTTTTTCCATTCCACCAAATCGTCCCGTTCCTCGGCCTTGAGGATTATGGTCGTTAAGTTGTCCATCACTTCCTTGCGCTTGCCGACAAGTAATATGTCAGTGGCAATATGATTGGCTTTAGCCTCCGCTTGTTCGTGTGGGGTCATGGTGTTAGTGAGCTAACAGTTTTTCAATTCTTATTAAATGAATAGTTATTGTGAATAGTTGAAACATTATGCAAGTCCACATAACAACCTTAATAAAGGGGCGGTCTTTCATTTCTTCCTTCCTTTCGTGGTTGAGAGTTGTAGAGGTCTGGTTTGCCAATCAAATTCACAACATCTGCAATGGTGTATTATGCAATTCATTGTTGATTGAACTGTCCAATCACTTAATCGGTTGATGAAACTTGACACACTTAAATCTTTGTCGTCCCATTCAAAACCAACAGGGCGATATATCCTATAAATGTCTGTTGAACCACATTTTGGACATGGAAGCCCACATGGTTTCATCCACTTCCTCTGCTTGGGTTTGAGTTTCATTTATGATGTCTTTCTTGTTCGTTGTTAATTGAACAAATTGCCAGAAATAAACCAACTCCAATACAGACCGAATCTGTTCCTATACCAACTAAAATACCAGCAATAGTGGCATAAATAAGACTTGAAATGAATTGGTTTTTGTTCATACGCTTGTTTTCTTGTCGCGGGCGATGAGGATTACGTCGCGATATATTTCTTTCTCACCAGACGGAACATTTTGCATTACTATCTCCGCCGCCTCTGTCATTCCGGCGTGATAGGCGTCGAGTTGGATTTCTCTGATAAGATTTATCCAAATTTGTCTGCAAGGCATTGTTTCTGGAATATATTCTTCCGCTGTTTTCATGGTGTTCTTTTGGTTCGTTCGACTAGCATGGCGTCGGCATAGTTATAGTTCCATTCTGATATTACTGTCGCTGCGCTCTTAAAAGACCTAAGACAAAGTAATATCACTATAAATATAGACAACCTTGGAGCATTAGCCGCAAAGTAGTCGCGCATGGACATGCCATCTTGCGTCGGTGAAAATCCTCCATCAGAACGAGGGAAAGCGGGTGGGTTTTGAATTTTATCCATTTTTATTTTCTCCTGTTTGCCGCCTGTTGTTTCCAAGTCGCCCATCGGCAATTAGATGGCTTGTAATCCCCGCAATTATTCGGGAATCTGTCCAATGTTTTTCCTTTTGGTCTCTTGCCCATATCACTAAAGAAGTTCTCAAACTTGTCCCACCGCTTGCACACCCTTACACCCATTGCGCCATAGTATTTATAGCTTTTCCTGTTCGGTTTGTTGCAACGCTGCTTCATTGACTCCCAAATTTGATATTCAGTGGTGTTGGCCCTGCCGTGCCTCGTAACGGATTCGATTTGCAAACACCCACAGCTTTTTGTGTAGCCAGATTTAAGATTACAGGATTGGGAATTAGTTGTGTTTCCACACACGCACCGCCCTTCGCACATCAAGGCGTGACCCTTCTTAAACATTCTTACAACCGTAATTCTTCCAAACTGTTTTCCAATTATATTTTCCATGACTTAAATTATCACTTAAAATGAGTTTGTAAAGGTGGATTTGGTGGGGTGGTCATAGGTTTAGTATTTGGATATATGGAAGGATAAAACCATAAAACCTAATCCGATTAGTTGAAATCCTAATCCAATTAGTTGTAAGCAATGATTAGATGTGAAAACTGACCAAGGTGGTATTGCTAGTGTAGCACCGATAAACATAAATATATTATTCATTTCACTTCCTTTAGGTTGGGGTGGTGGGTTTAAGTGTTTGTTTGAATCTTAAAGAAAAGGCTTTTGGCTATCTTGTTCATTGTCTCCAAGCATGGATTACCAATGCCATTGTCTATTTTAGATAAGTTGCCTTTTGATATTCCAGTTTCCTTACTTAAAATCGTTAAAGATTTTCCGTAATAGACTCGTTCTCGATACATGATTTTACCAAATTGTTTAGGACTCATATTATTTGCCCTTCCCCTTCCTCCACCCATTTGCCAGTGGCGCGGAGGAGGGCGATGCAGAGTTGGCGGGGAGTGGTTAGAATAGATGCAGGTGGTTTTTTCCCATATTGCATTATATATTCCCACATCTTTTCCTGCAAATCATACTTCCCGGTCAATACTTTCTCAATCACCGGCACAATGGCGTCATGGGAGGTGAGGTAAGGTTTGAAATCAATTTCACCCCTAAACTCTAACTGGTCATAGCCGCAATTTACATGGAATAAACCACCAGGTGGCTCACCCAGAATTTCATCACTGTCCTCGTCAATTTCTAATTGGCATTTAGGACAATAAATTACTCTCTGGATGTGTTCGTCCAACTCCGCACACGCCTTGATGATGTCAGTGTCTTTCATGGTTTGTTTGGTTTTGTCTGGCTTGTTGTTTGAGTTCGTCGAGGAGATTTAGACAAAGATAGACGGATATATTTTAATAGGCGTTGAGCCTGTTGTGGTGAGTCCATGAAAAATGTTTCAATATGGACTCCTTCTGAATTAACAAAAATCATTTCATCCTCGACTTCAAATTCTGACTTTTTATTTTTCACGCCTTGCCTCCTTTAGCGGTGGTTAGGAGGGTGCGGATTCCTTTTTTAAGGTTTTCTACATCTATCCAATGATGTGATATTTTCTCTTCAATCCCCTGCACCAAAACCCGCAGTTTCTCGTTGGCGGTGTCTAGTTTTTCTTGTTTAATATCAATCTCAACACTTCTGACTTTCAACTCTTGAATGCTGGCTATGTCTTTAGCTTCTAATTTTTCACATAATTCATTGGCAGATTTAAGCCCTAAGTTTTGAAACCTAATTTGTTCGTTAGCGGCGGTGAGTTGGGATTGGAGTTCTTGGATAGCTCGCTTGTCGTTTTCATTTAGACGGTCTATCTTTTCATAGGTTTCCTTTAACTCCCGCTCCAGCGGTGCGGTGGCTTCGAGGAGATGAACAACTACAATTCCTTTGGCAACTTCATTTACATTATCACGAAGTCCGGCAACTTGTTCGATGAACACATTTGAAATTTCTTTCAGAAGTCTCTCCGCTATCCCATTCAAGTCGGGAGTGGGGGTGAGTGGTTCCATATCTAACTTGAATACAAATCCCTCTTTGCAGCTTGTTGCAAAGCATGATGGGCATAAGATATTAAATTTCCCATGATTATTATTCCACAGTTCATTTGGAGCAAACCAAATTGGATTTTTACAGTGGCATTTCTGGCAAAAATCTTCTGGGTGTGTTGGCCTCTCCCCAACTGGTTCAGGGGTGGGGCGGTTGGACTGATAATCAATATAGGAAAAGACTGGCTGCCCATCTGCGAGCGTATCAATCGCCAATTCTACCAACCAAGGAATGTTTTCAATAACCCATGAATTGCGGGACAGCTTTTCAACATCAACTACTTCAACTATTTCGTCTGTAAGTGAAGTCGCCGCCTCAATGTTTCCAATTCCTGCAAAACAAAATACCTCAAAGGTTTCTCCTTTAATCGTGGCATATCCAGTCCACTTCACTTCGCTGTGATATTTGATTTCCTCTTTGAACTCTCGGTCAATGCAGGCGTCTGGAGTTTCATTTTCTTCGATGTGGCCTCCGAATCCATTCAGCTTTCCACGCTGCCAGTCTGGACGCATCTTGCGAAGCATCAAAACTTTCGTCATGGTCGGATTGAAAAAGAATCCAAGCGTGTAATATGTAGGACACGGCAGCAGCGCGGAGTTGTGTTGGATTTGGTTCATAATGTAAATTTATTTTCCAGAGCGTCTTTGTTCAGACCAGAGATTAAGCTGTTCTATTGTAGGTTTGAAATGGTCGGTTGATGCAAATAAAAAATGAGATTCACGCAACCTCGCTTCCGCCAATTTATTTTCCGGCATGTCCTCCAAATAATTCTGCAACACAACCCGCGCGCCAATACACCAACTACGGAGTTCATAGACGGCTCTTTCCGGCGACATTTTCACGTCCTTTATCAACTCCAAGGCCGTAGCGGGATAAATTTGCACAGAACCTTTGTGGGTGTCGCTCTCCACGCAATATCCTTCAGACGTTAATTCAGTTGAGTATGTCCCGACAATAACCCCCCGCCATTGTGACCCTTTAGTCTTTCTAACCCTGTCTCCGATTTGAAATTTAATCATAATCCCCTTGCTATGTTCATGCTGACAATTTTGAGGTTTCCGCTGGTAAAAACCAAACGGTTATCATCCGATGACACATTGCATTTTCCATCGGCAAAAGCCTTTAGGCATTTCAAAAATGAATTGGCATTAACCCGCGCCGTGTGCGGCTTGAAAGCTCCGGCAAAATGGTTTTTCAAATCGGAACCCTTGCCGACGAAGAAGGTGGTGATGCCGTCAACAGAAAACTCGACTTTCATAATTGGTGTCTTGGTGTTATCTTGAAACGGCAGGCATGACTCGATTTCCTGAATCATCGATTTTGTCTCAAGCTCTCCCAAAGGCTTTGATTCACGGTTAAAAATGTCCTTGGTCTGTGGAAATTTGCCTTCGGCCTGCTTGCACCAATAAAAGCCGATTTCGTGCTTTACATGGATTGAGTTTGTGGACGCGCTTAAAACAGCATCCTTTCCGCCCAGCGCAATCGCCAGCGAGTCCGCGAACTGGTTTGGCACTAAAGCCTCAAAATCGGCGCAAATGAGCGGATTGTCGTAAATTGCCCCGTTCCTGCCGTCGCAAGCCTCGCATGACAGCATCTTGGCGTGGCAATTGATATGCAGGTTGGTTAGAATTCTGGCTTCGTCCGCGCTTTCAAAGCCGTGAACCGCCCTGATTGCCGAAGCAAGGTCGGGACAAGCGATGCCTTGCGCCTTGTCGTTTTTCGAGTCTGGCAACGGCGGAAATTCAATGGCGTCCAGAACACTAATTTTAGCAAGTTTCTGGCCGCATTTAAGGACAAGCGACTTACCTTCGTTCTTGATGGTGGTGTTTTCGTCAATTCCGATGGAGTAAAGTAGGTGGGTGAAATTGACGCATACCGCCTCCAAATCGCCGTCGCATCCAACCTTGCAGGATTGCCACCGGTCTAAATCCGTGGCTGTGATGTGCAGTCGGTTGCGCTTGGCCTCGATGTGGACACAAGACAGGATGGGCAGCGTCAGGCGCGTGCCAATGATGGGGCGCAGTGATTGGAGCGCGGCTTGGAGTTCGGATGTTTTAATTTTCATTCTAAATTAAGTTTTTTAATTTCATTTTTGATGGTTTTAATGTCCGGTTTTTCGTTTTTGACTTCAGCGGAAATGGCCTTTAGTCCGTCCAGTAGCTCATCACAGCGGGCGTCCAACTCATCCCTTTCCTCGATGATGGAGTCTGCGTCGGCTCCGCCGAGCTTGATGGGTACAATAGTGCATTGTGTGGCCGGACTAATGCCCTGCACATCCAGTTCGTATTCTAATCTTGCCTCCGGGTTGAACCGTTGCAGGGATTCTTGTAGGTGTTTTACGCGTGTTATCATAATTTTGTCCTTATCTTCAGGCTTGAATCAGCTTTGTCTGCCCATTGCTGAAATTGTTTTTCTGCGCCGCCTGTAAACCATCGCGGATGCCTCGGATTGTTTCTATAAAATCAGCGACCATTAAATCCGCCGTGTCGCGCATGATGGCCTCGACCACGCAGGCCGGAACACAGCCATGTTTTTGCGACAGGCGAAAGGATTCCGATTTGAAATCTATGTTCATAGATATTTCGGCGCAAGTTTCGCGCCGGAGAAACTCACAAAGACAGTGTTAGAGTTAACCTTGCGCCTTAAAAGATTTGGATATTTTCCGCGTCTAATTCTGTGAAAAATGGCTTCAATAGTTGTGTTGTATTTTTTAGCCTCGGCTTGGACAAACTCCTTCATCCTTGTCTCGTCGTGGCGCGGCCAGTGACCGGAATCTTTGTGATGAAATTTAAACATGATTATTTCCTTTGTCCGGCAAAATCAGCCGAGAATTGCACGCGCCAGTCGAGCGTGCGACCATTCTGTTTCCAGCCCTTGTGCGCCCACGACCGATGCCAAGTGCGGCAAAACTCGACGTAGCGGCTTTCCAAGTCCGAACCGGCGCAATTCTTATCTCGGCAGTAAGTGAGAACCGCGAGTTCGGTGGGTGGCGTTAATTTGCAGGCCGCGGAGTTAATTTTAATTCCTTCGTCTGCCCAACGCTCCTGATTAAGCCACGTTGTAGGATGCGGGATGAATTGCCCCCCTTCTTTGCGCCATGAATCTGATTTCAGTCCGGCACGAACTGCAACCAAGATGGTTTCTAACCGAGCCTTTTTAATCGCCTTAACGAAGGCATCGAAGGCTTTTGGCTTTGCTACCTTTCTAGGATAAAGAATCCAAAATTCCTCAAACGCCTTCTTTACTGCTTCTGAATCTGCTTTTGCTTCTGTATGTGCTGACAATGCTGATATTTTTGATTCCGATTGACTGTCATTGACATTGTTTGACGAAGGTTTGACATTTGTTTCGCGCCATTCAGCCTGCTTAATGCGGTTGTATTCGCGGCGTTCATCGGCAGACATCTTAGCGCGATACTTCGCGTGATTAAGAATCAAGAATCCACCATCACACTCCTCAACCCGACGCCCTTCATGCTCTTTTGTGCGGGAATAAATTTCAGGAGATTTGAGTTTTTCAAGTGACGCCAAACAATCTTCAAGGCTCACTCGCGCCGAATCCGCCAAGCTAGGAATTGAAGTTTCGGCCACACCGTTTTTGTCTGCCATCGCCAAAAGAGTTATCCAAACAATGCGCGTCTTATCATCCGCTCTCCAAATTGTTGATTGGAGAATTGAGTTAAACAGCTTTGTATATCCTGCCATGCCAAGAGACTTTCCCATAACGTCAAATGTTTGTCAAACTATTTATTGACTATTTTCAACCCCTGTTTCAAGCTGGTTTTTGGTGGTGGCATTATGTTACTTCACTTAAATCACTTATAGCACACTCCAAAGAATCCAAGCCATTTTGAACAGGTTCTTCAAGAGTCTCGATTTCGGATTTTAATTGACGAAGCAAATCCCTTTGATGTCCGATGCGCTCAGCTATCTTTTTTAAGTCTTCGCATTAAAGATAGTGGAATTGGTTGCGTATTCATTTTTCCGTTTGGTTCGTAATCTCACCGCAATGGCGGCAAACTCCATCAACGATTTTTATGTGGAGACAATTTTGGCGTTGTTCAGATACACGCTCCCAAGCACTATCCTTGCGCTCGTCCAGCCTACGGTCAATATCGGCGTCGGATTCAGGCTCATGGAGGGGATTGGAGAAGCGTGACATATTCATTTTGAGAACAGTTTCTTGGCGAACAGACAGATGGAGAGTTCGAGGGTTTCTGCCTCGCAATCAAGTTCTGTGAAATAACTATCTTGTTCAAGTATTTGAAGCGATACGCATGAAGCGTTTCCATGTGTCAAATCAATGGATATTGGGTCGCCTCTTTTCCTTGATTCGATTTGACACTTCTTCAAAACCTCCATCGCGGCGGCGGGGTCGGTGGTGTAATGTCGAATTGGATTTCTAATTCCATCGTAAAATTCTACACCAACAGTTTTACGTCCGTCTTTTATCGTTACCCTGTTGGCCTGTGAATTAAAAACGATTGTCTCAATCCATGCGTCCAGTTCTCGTTGTTCGGTTGTGGTCATAAATTTCAATCCAAGTTTTTAACTTCTTCATGCGTCAAGCCTTGTGCGGACTGTGACAGTTCACGACCGCGCTGAAAGAGTTCCTGCCGAGCCGCCTCTTTTTGCTCCGGCGATGTCGGCTCAAGGTGAGTCATCATAAGCTGCACAATGGCATCACTGTAATTCTGATTCGAGTTGTGATATTTTTGGAGGTTCATGGCGTCAGGTCGTGGTTTTCAGTTTCAGGCTGTGTTTTCGGAGGCATATTAAATTCTTTCATGCCAACACCAGCGCACTTTTTGTAATTCCACAGTTGGTCGGGCGAGATTATCTGGGTGTTTCCTCCGCCAGAATCTTTAATCGTAAGTCCAACCTGTTCGTAAGACGGCCAAGTTTCGGTTTTCAAGCAATGGCAATAGAGTCGCAACGCATATTTGTATTTAGAACGACCCCATTCCATAAACTCGGTCGAAAAGGCTGGCGGCGGGCTTACCACATGGAAAGGAAAGGCGTTTTCCTGCACGATGTGGACAAAATCTGTTCTATCCTCGTTCGGGACGGCGGCGCGGTAAATGTCAAAATACAGTGCCGCCTGCACATCGTAGCCTGAATCATCACAAACCCTGTCCCATTGCGCCGGATTGCCATTTCTAGCCGTCTTGATGTCAGCAAGGCACTTTCCCCAAGTCGGGGACGAAACGTGCGGCAGAAGGTCAACCAGCGCGGAGAATGGCACGTTTAAGCCTGTGTCATCATCCTGCCAGTCTGCCGTCATCAAAACCTGCTTTTTTGAACACTCAAAGAGGCTGGCTATCTCCCGATGCTCGTGCAGAGCTTTGTAAGCGATTTGCGCCTGCCCGTATTGCTCTGGCGAAACGACGATAAACCCGTCCTCGACCTTTGCCGCCTCCCAATCCTTGCAGAAATTGGCGCGAGTCGTCCACGGCTTTTGCTCGCTTGGTTCGCTTTTCTTCGTCGGTGTGGCCGGATAAGTCTCCGGCGTGACGGCGAACCGCTCCTTGAATGATTCTGGCGACGTGACTAGGCAATCAAGCACGCTGCCGAACGTCATGGCCTTTGTTTCAACCCGCACTTCACCTCCGTCTTTCCATTTCGCTGGGCAATCTGCAAAGGAAACAAGTTGCGAGCGTGACATGACAAAATCCTTGTCGCCGCGTTGCTGTCCAGCCTCGCCGCGCGTCTGGTTATCGCCGATTATTTTAGCGTTTTTCCACATATTATTGCTGGTTTTCTAGCTGGTTTATTTTTGCTTCCAACACTCCAATTTGAGAATTTAATTCTCGGATTTCTTGTTTTAAAAGTTCCGTGATATTCATTTCGCCTGAAAGTTTGTCGTCCAATTCGAGCGCGATTTCAGCCGCATCCGCCGCCTTGCCGCCAAAATCCTGACAGTCTTGAAGGATTCTATCCTGCTCCGTTGTTGCGTTGCCGGTTCTCACAATTTTCCTTTGGCGACGGCTGTTATAGCCGTCAATTCAGATGCGGTTAAATCTTCAAGAGTTTTGGAAGGGTCAAGATTGCAGTCATCAATCAAGAACTGCCTCAACGCTTCCTTGCGTCCACTGTGGAATGGTATTGTCACGTCCCAAAGAGTCTTTTTTAACGCCGCCAGCGGGTCGCCAGTCGATTTTAATGCCGGTTTTGATGCTGAATTGCCCGCAGCATTGCACCAAGCCGCAAGTTTCTTCCCATGCTCAATCGTGATGGGCGTAGTTTTGTCAGCCGGAAAACAGTCGCGCAGGGAAGGGTGAGAACATTTAGTGAGGATGATGGAATGATTTTGAAGAATCTCGAAGTGACAAGTGGCCTCGAAAATAAAGTCCTCGGCCTGAATCGGGGATGTCGCTTCGTCTTTCAAAATCACGGTCTTGCCTTTTTCGTCTTTTGTTTGACGCGATTTATACTTAGCGCGCAGGCAGACAATGATGGGGATTTTGGTTCTCAGCAATCGCTGCACGAACTTCGCGTGTTCAAACTTGGGAGTTTTCCAGCAATGCAGGCCGGTCTTGCCCGAACGCTGTTCAATCTCCCCGGCCATGTCAATCACGCCGCCAATCCCCTCCCACTCATGCGAGCCGCTGTCTATGATGCCCACCGTCGCGCCTGACGCCTCGATGCTGTCCACGGCCTCGACGTATCGAGACGGACTGAACGGAGCACACAAGTCGAACGTCTCAAATCCGCCTTGCAGCACGTCGGCATAAAGCGATGCCCGACCGCTCTCTGAATCCGCCACGACGATTTTGCCATTTTGTCCGGCCAGACCGCGCGCCAGCAGCAACGCTGAATATGTCTTGCCGCACCCGCTCTCCGAATAAATCTCAATCAATGGATTGATGCCAACGCGAGTAGCTGGTTTAATTTGAAAGCTCATTTTGTTTAGTTTGGCCGGATATGTTTCAGGCCGTAAAATTAGCGTTTGTCATCTAGGATTTTTACCGATTTTGAAACGGTTTTAATGACCAAATTCCAAATTTTTTGGACGGTTTTAATCGTCCCGCCACTGATGTAATTCACCGTGCCGCCCCTGATGTAATTCACCGTGCCGCCCCTGATGTCATTCACCGTGCCGCCACTGATGTCATTCACCGTGCCGCCCCTGATGTCATTCACCGTGCCGCCCCTGATGTCATTCACCGTGCCGCCACTGATGTAATTCACCGTGCCGCCACTGATGTAATTCACCGTGCCGCCCCTGATGTCATTCACCGTGCCGCCCCTGATGTCATTCACCGTGCCGCCACACATGGCGTTTATGACCATCGTATGCGCGCACTCAATTTTTGCGGAAGGAGCAATCACGAATTGACCGCCGATAAGAAGCTGAACGTCACCAGAAACAATGATTGATTTGATGTAGGCCGTCATTTTTTCAATGACGCTATTTTTCATTTTGTTGTCAAACCATTCCGGCTTTCTGTCTTCGTCAATCTTGAACTTGTAAGTTTCGACTTGATGCGCGGTGTCGAGATTCGGAGGCGAAAATTCGACCCGTGCAAAATGTAAAATCTTTCCGTCGTTCAGTTTGAACATGGTTATGAGTTCGCTGTGAGATTCTGTCCAAGGCGACATTATTAACCTGAACCCACCTTTTTCTTTGCCGTCTTTTAAGACGATTCCTGATTTGAATTGGCACATATAATTATTCTTTAGGTTTATTCCAGTGCGGAGAAAAACATTTCGGGCATTTGCAGATTCTTCCGGTTAGCTTTCTGGCAACCCATTCGTGTTTGCATTGGTGGCACTTTTTCTTCATGGGCTTCATTGAATCATAAACACCATCATGGTGCAACAACTATTTCAATTTATTTTGAGATGTGGTTTCAGCAGCAAAATCGCCTCGTCTGTCCATTGAAGGGCGATTTTTCTGGCTGGATTTGTTTCCGGCGGTGATTTTTTGGGCGCGAGTCATATCAGTAAATCGGCAGGCAATCCCGCGACTGTCTTTGTAATTGCCACGCCGCGTAAAGTGTTTTCTCCCGCGTTGCGAATCCGCCAAACGGCACGGTCTTTGAATCGTCTTGCGGCCACTCGCGGCCAGCAATCCAACGGGCAAGCTCAATGTCGGTCATTTCGTGGATTGGAGTTGGCTTTTTCATCGCGTTTGTCTCCTCGGAATCGCGCGGTTGGCCTCGCGCTTGGTTTCGAAGCTGCCAACTGGATTGCCTTTGTGGTCAAACAAAACCCAAAGCTGCGACCAGATTGATTTTGCCGCTCGATAGCCCGGCACTTGCTCGAATACTTTGGTTTTCATGTGATTAAAGAGTTTAATTTATGATTTGCCAGTTTCGATTAACATTCTGGCCGCTTGTTTTGCGATGCAAACACCGCTTGAAAGTGAATAAAAATCCCCAGCGAGTTTAATCAAAGGCTCGGTGCAAAATCGAGTTTCGCTGGCAATCGAATCCCAGCGCGAAAGTGCAATGTCGTTTAAGTGTTCATCCGTGCTTTTTTGAATCGTCTCAATTCCAATGCTATCCTTTACGCATTGGGTGACGGCTGGCGTCACAAATTGCCGATAGTAATCCGAATGGCTAACCATTCCGTCCATATATTGCTGTCTTGTTTTCATTTGATGTCTCACTTTCAAAAGCCGCCCGCCTGCACGGTGAAACTCGCCGCGATGGGAAGCACCGGACGGACGCGCAGGGAGCGGCTAAACTTTTCTTGGTTATTGTTGTCAAGTTTCACGGTGACAAGGTTAAATTAGTGGGCTGTTCCATCCGGCCAACACACGGCGATTGTGTTGTATTTTGAACGCACGGCGCGCGGCTTGATTTCAAAGTTTCCGGCGGTCTGCTTATACATTTTCAGACACACGACAAACTGCGCCTTGCCAGTCCTTACAGCCAATTCAGATGCTTTTTTTATCAGTTGTTTTTCACGATGTTTCACTTTCGTTTTTCGGAGGCGTGATTGCCGCCGATGGAGATAAGTTATCACAATGCAATCTTGCTTGCAAGTATTATTTGATGCAAACCGAGAGGTTTATTTTCAACCAAAACGGACGATTGGCACAGTCTGTGCTTGCTTGCAAGTCTTAGATTTACGGGGAGCGAGTCCGGCGTTCTTGGCAATCTCCTTGCGACGTTCGGGTGATAGTTTTTTAGCGCGGGCTTTGCCACCTATGCTGGCGAGTTCCTTGACCGTCATTTCCATTTGCCGGACAGCATACAAGCAAGCTAGCTAATGTCAAGCGCAAATCGGCTTTGACTATGCTCCGCGCTCGGTGTAATAAATCACTCTAAAACAGTGTCCCATAAGCCCGCCACTGCGATTTTCCTGTTGACTTGTGGTCGTTCCAGCAGCAACTTCAACCGCATGGGCAATCTCGCAACACTTCAGCCAGCACCACCTTTCACCCGTGAAAATGCTTCAGAAATGGGCAAACGCGGTAACATCGCCAGCGCAGAAACCAAGCGCAGAAATATCACCGCCCAAAACGAAATATCAGCGAAGCCACAAATTGAACCGGAAATTCATCGCATTGTGAAGGCAATGAAGCGCATTCAGGTAACGAGCGAGGATTATAAGGAGTTGGCGGCAATCCTCGATAAGCTCTGGAACAAGGCGTTCCCGACTCAAGGAGCCGTCAAGTCTCGCCAGACTCGTTCTGCCGCTCCAATTCTCACCCCTCGAACACCACAAGAGAATGTGCGGGAAATCAAAGATATTTCTGAAAATGATTGCGTTATTGAAACATGACCTGTAACATGTTGTAAATTAACAATGTGAATATAACATTCGATAGCAAACCTTAATTAAATTGTGGTATGGACAGACTAGAACATGTGCTAAATCACATCAGAAAACCTCGTGTAAGCTCATCCTCTCGGAGTGGGTTTATCTACTTCATCCAGTGTCACGACTTCATCAAGGTCGGATTCACAGACAAGGTTTCTATTCGTCTGAGCGCCTTGCAGACCGGCTGCCCATACGAACTAAAGCTATTCAAATCAATACCCACAAGCGACATGGAGCGAGATGAGAGATTGATTCACAACCATTGGAAACGCTATGAGATACGCGGAGAATGGTTTCAAGTTCCAGACGGACAACTGACCGTGATACTTGGGTCTGAAACAATCGATGAGATTTTTAGGTAAGGAATCTCTTAATTTCCGACCCGTCCCCACACCCTGCCACCCCACCCCCGCTCCACGGATGGACGATTTAGCGTTAGGGTTACGTTTTGAGAGAACTGATTTTTAAACTATTTAAACTATTTAGTCGTTATTTTACTCCGCTTTGAATCTAGTGCCAGAACGAGGTTGGAGAGCGGAAACACTAACCCTGTTGAGAGTTAGTGTCATTTGAAATCTGGTGCCATCGGTCGGCAGTTTTCGCGTGATTTACATCAGGACAAATACGCACACCTATAACCAGTCGGAAGCGTTGGGCAGTAACGTCGCCCGTCTTGATGCCTTGCAGGGACGGAACGCAATCAGGCTAAAGCCATTGAGCTATTCCCTGCTCTTTGAGTCGCCCGGTTTTTACTCACGGCGACCGTGTTTCCATCCGTTTGGCTATCAGCCGATGCTGCGTCAAAGCGGTAATGACGGGGATGGGTGACGTGCTTGAAAAGCAAAAAGACCCCGCTGGGCAAACAGCGAGGCCTTAAATGTCGTGCGACCGACGTTTCTACCAGCCGCCTGAAAAGACGGCCAGCATATCCAAAAAGTTTCATGCCCTTCGTATCGCACAATGCTCTTTTCGCACAGGCAGGCATGGTTTGTCAAACAAAATCTTTTCACGCCATCTCCAAACGGGCATTTTCGACGAGCCTGCCGTAGCCCTTTGACTGCTCATCGAGCCAGTCGGGTTTGCGTTTTACGTTGACGTGCGAGCCGAGTTTATTGATAATGAAACCGCGCTGCCGAGCGCCTTCGACGGCGACGGCCAGCCAGTCGAACTTGTCGGGTGAGCGACCGAGTCGGACTTTCATATCGGCCTTTGGTTCGACCTCTATTTTATTTCCGGCGACGGTTTCATACACTCGCATACAGCCCTCGTGCATCACTTCCTCGGTCAACCCGCCAATCTGGTTGGCTTCGATGGCGTAACGCACGGAGAACCACATTTCAGTGATGAACTTGGAATAATGCTCGTCACAACGCTTGAGTCGTTTGGTGCCGCGCTCCTCGACAAACAGGCCGTCGCGGACAGGTCGTTTGGTGGGTTGCGCGCCCGAATCAACCGGAATCGGGCAATCCATGCCGAACACTTGGGCGAAGGCAAAACCGATGGTGCCTTTGCCGAAGGACTCGTAAAAGCAGTTTTGGGCGGGGATATGGTAGGCGTCGAGGTCGGCTTTGACGGCGCGGGCAATCTGCATTTCCGGTGTCAACGGCTCTTTCAGGTTGATGTTGATTTGCGACGGTGGATA
>Ga0137398_10000095_pt1 | contig 24741 bp, 16 predicted proteins | sample czorhiz216metaG_FD_106659 | JGI IMG/M metagenome (GOLD analysis project Ga0137398, IMG submission 106659) | Vadose zone soil microbial communities from Angelo Coast Range Reserve, California, USA - czorhiz2.16 metaG | ecosystem: Environmental > Terrestrial > Soil > Vadose zone | place: USA...
CGCATTCCCGGTGGCTCGAGTGGAGGTTCTGCTGCCGCCGTTGCCGCCGGCCTGGGTTACGGCAGCATGGGAACGGACACCGGCGGCTCCATTCGCATTCCCGCATCCCTCTCGGGCGTCACCGGTCTGAAGCCAAGCTGGGGCCGCATCTCATGCGCAGGCATCATTCCACTTTCTCCCGCCCTCGATTGCGCGGGCCCACTGGCTCGAACCGTCGGTGACCTGGCCACTCTCGCCGGAGTTCTATACTCGCGCGTGGGCCGCCAACCAAATCTTCTAAGTGCTGCGGCTCTGCGGCCTGGCAAGTTTCGCCTAGGAATTCCACGTCAATTGTTCTTCGATGCTCTGTCACCGGAGGTTCGGAAAGCCTTTGACACCGCTTTACGCGATCTTTGCCGCGCGGCCATGACCGCGAAAGACATTTCTATCCCCCTGCTCGATGAAACCGAAGACGCCGGGAATCATATCGCCTGGACGGAAGCGGCGCTGTACCACCAGCAGCAGGGATATTTTCCCGCCCGGGCTGCGGAGTACGGCGACGACGTGGGTTCAAGACTGGAGATGGGCTCGAAGGTGCCGGCGGTTGACTACCTGCGGGCTCTGGAGATTCGGAAACAATTCTTCGAGCAACTGCACTTGGCGCTCGCGGAGGCGGACGTGGATGCCATGGTCTTTCCCTCGACCGCCATTGAGGCGCCGCTCCTGAATCAGGAAACGATCCGCATCGGGACGCACGAGTATGCGGCTCGCGCTTTGCTGCTGCGGAACAACCGTCCGGCAAATCTGGCCGGTGTGCCTGCTGTTTCCGTTCCTTGTGGCTTTACCCGTTCGGGATTGCCGATCGGTCTGCAGATCATGGCCGGTGTCTCGAGTGAGCCCGTGCTGCTGCGCATCGCCAAGATCTTCGAGCGTTCCCGCTCCGAGAACCTCCGTCCTCCGTTGGCTGTCTAATGGGCGGGTACCCGCTACGGCTGGCAAGAACAAACACCTTGCCTCGTGCCTATCCCCTGTTCAGGCTTGCATTTGCGGGCGTACTTTGCGCCAGACGTTTTGTCTGCTTCCGTCGCCAGGGGCCTCGCGTCTTCATTACCCAAACACCGATCACATACCCCAACGTCCCTGTGGCCATTCCTGCGAACACATCCACCACGTAGTGGTACCGTCCCCATACTGTCGAAACACACATGCAGGCGACCAACGGCAACATTACCCAGAACAGCCACCGCCGGTGACGCCATGCTCCCCACAACGCCGCGACCGACCCGGCCACGTGCTCGGAAGGAAAGGCCGCCCCGCGCACGCGACCGAAATGTTCAATGAAATTGATGGTTGCCGTGATGGGCCCGCCCTGCAACGGGCCGTGCCACGCTCCCGCCATCGAAAACCACGGACTTTCGATGGGAAAGAGAATCGCGATCACATACCCGACGGCGTACCCCGTGGCCGAATACGTCATCACCGACCAGTACGCACGCCAATCTCGTCGGTAATACAAGACGCCGCCCAACACCAACAGATATCCGAAATATGTAAGATAGGCGAACTGCATGAAATCGTTGCGCGCCGGGGTGGCAAACTGTTCCAGCCACACCGCCGGATCGACGCCCGTCAGCCAGTGATCGGCGGCCATCAGCTTCGTGTCCTGCCAGCCGGGTGTCACCAGATGCACGAATTTTCCCAGCTCCTCAAAACAGAATAGAAAAAACAGATGCGGATACCAGTGCCGCCAGAAGCGCCAGAACTTTGCTGAAAACGTCTCGCTTCGCCCCCTGGCGCGCTCCGCAACCCGAGCTTCTATAAGGCACAAGGCCAGAATCATGGTCGCAACCAATGCTTGAACGCTGACCAGCTTCACTGGATGGGCAAGGTTTTCCGCAAACACCGCGATCAGCGCACTCGATGCCGCCAAATACCCGAGCGCCACCCACTCGAATGCTCCGCACGCCGCCCACGCTGCCGCCCACTGCCGGGTAATCCATCCCGCGATTCTTTGCCCCCCTGCTTCGAAGTCGGCGGTACGCGCGCCGCCTCCCCTCTCCTCCCTCCAGACGATCGCGCCTTCGTTCCCTCCGTGATTCTTTCTTTCCGCGCTATTCATCGCCGCCCCATCGAAGGTGGATTTACGGCTCGTTCTTTCAGTTCTCGAGGGCTCACTTGTTTTTCAGCTTGGCCGTTCACACCACCCGCCAAATCTGTCTATTCTTCTCCCGGAACTTGGAGTGCTCCGGTGTTAAATCTCTCCACTCGAGCGTCGGCCACCCAAGCTTCTTGGCCATCTGTCCAAGACCTTTCGATGCATTCACCGCCGTGGGCCGGCCTACCGCTGCCAGTAACCATCGATCATTCAGGCTGTCGCCATACGCGTAGCATCGCCGTAGGTCGAGTCGCATCTCCTCAGCCCGTCGCTTCGCTGCGCGCGCCTTGGCTTCCCCAAACATCGCCGGGCCCAAAATCCGTCCCGTCCACCGGCCCTCCAGTTCTTCCAGCTGCGTTGCCAACACGCGAATCGTCACCGTGATTCCACGCGCGGCAAGTTCGACTTCCATGGCGCTCGCGGCTGTCTGCGCTAACGGCAGAAGCGTCCCACTCACCAGCACAATTTGGTGCCCTTTGTTCGCGTGCCAGGCCACTTTCTCGATCGCTTGCGCAAGAAAGGTGGGAACAGGCTGTCGTGGATTGCGCCGCAAAGGAGCGCGGGGCTGGCCTTCGGCGGAGTGGCCGTCCGTGTCTCCCTGGCCATGCTCGTCAAGAATCTCGACGCCGCGCAGATACACCTTGTTGGCCTGCAAAATCGCGTCGATCCCGCGCGGCATCAGCCGCATCGCTTCCCTCAACCACAGAAAGTAATTTCTTGCCGGGATCGCTCTTCGCTTTCTCAGCAGCCGGAAGAATCTTTTTTCCAGCGACGGCCGCGCCACCAGCGTTCCATCCAAATCAAAAAACGCCGCAACTCCTCCGCTCTTCTCCCTGATCTCCTTTACGAGCGCCTCCTGGGCCACGCTCTTTGCCACGCCCACCGGCGCCGCGTTTCCCGCAATGTATTTCCATCCTTCCACCAGCACCGGCAGTCCTCGCAGCAAACAAAACGCGCCGGTCATCCACGTCAACACATGCGCCCCCACGCGAATCATGGCCTGGACATCCGCAGCCAGTTCACCCAGGAGCGCCAGCGGCCCGCGTGTCAGCGCCAATTCCAATCCCAAATAGCAGAAGCACAAGCATTTCATGGCCGCATACATCCCTCGGCTCCAGCGTGACGCCACCAGCGCCTGCCCCCACCAGGTCTCGAGCATGGCATTTGCGGCCCAACCGGACCGGCCCGCCTTCATCGCCAGCCCGCGCAAGAAATCCGTTGCCGCTCCGCGCGCAAAAAATAAAACCGGCAGCCACAGCGATACCATCCCCACCACCGCGAAATAGGTGAAGTACACGTTCTCAATCATGCGGTCGCCTAGGATGTCCAGTTGGGCGCCCACCGCCGTGGCCATTTGTTTCTTCCGGGCGAGATGCCCATCCAAAGCATCCAGCGCGATGGCCGCCACGGTCAGCCCCACTGCCGTGAGGTTGGCCCACGGCCCACGACCGAACAGACACACGGCCAGGAACCCCACCACGACTCGCAGCAACGTCACTTTGTTGGCCGTCCATCCGATACTCACCTTGCCGCATGCCTCCCAAACGCTCACGGTCGTAATGGCAACCGCAATGCCAGTCTCTGCTCCTACAAGCTACGTCTGTTCAGTTACTTACAGACTGATCCGTCATTCTTGCCCGGGCTCCACGCCAGCCAAATCCTTCATCTGTCGCCCTCCCCCTCCGGCTTGTTTCCTTTTCCCCGTTTTGCGCGTCTAAAAACAGAGGGGGCTCACTCCCCCCAAGACCCACCGGAGCCGGACGTTGTCCTGCAGCGTAGCGGTGCGGTTCGCCGAGGGATCTCCACACGAGCACGAACGAGATTTATGGGAGAATAAGAGGTAGGGTTTTCGAGTCTCCCTAACGGGATCTAAAGCGAGGATGAACAAGGGATGAACGATGTTTCACTAGCAGGAGCTTTTCTCGCCGGGCTGGTTTCGTTTCTTTCGCCCTGTGTTCTGCCGCTCGTTCCCGGCTACATCTCCATGCTCTCCGGCATCGGCATGGAGCAGCTCCGCAAAGGCGAAGTTCCGAGTTCCAGTTTGTTGGGCCCCTCGCTCTCCTTCATCGCCGGCTTCTCCGTGGTGTTCATCTCTTTTGGAGCATCGGCAAGTGCCGTCGGCGTGTTCCTCAAACAGAACCGCAATATGCTCACTCCCGTCGCGGGTGCGCTTATCCTTCTTTTCGGTCTCCATCTTCTCGGCCTGCTCATCAGGCTCAGCCCCCGTGTAGGCGTCATTCTCGGGGTCATCCTCATCGCTGTCGGTATCACTTCTTTACTTCGCCATGCTCCTCTCTTCGCCGGATTTGGTGCGCTTCATTTCTTCTCGCTTTCCATCATCGGCTTTTTTGGTCCCGCCTTGGCCCGCTGGCTCAACCGCGACGTCCACCTGCGCAGTTCTGTCGCGCAGCCCAGCGCGTGGAGCGGCTTCCTCCTGGGCTTCGCGTTTGCCTTCGGCTGGACTCCCTGCATTGGCCCCATCCTCACGACGGTACTCACCATCGCGGCCGCAAGCGACAAGATTCAGCGCGGCGTTCTCCTCCTGGCTGTCTATTCCGCCGGTCTCGGGATCCCGTTTCTTCTAACGGCTCTGGGCATCGGACAATTCATGGCCTTCTACAAGAATTTCAGAAAATATCTTCACGCCGTCGAACTCTTCAGCGGCGCTCTTTTGCTTTTCGTCGGCGCACTGGTTTTCGTCAACAAGCTGACCTGGCTCACGGCCAAGCTGAGTTTCTTGAATGTCCTTGTTTTGTGGCTCGAACGCGTCCTCACTAGCGGAAAGGGGGGTACAACGTTCTGGCTGCTAGCCGGTATGGCTGGTGTGGCAGTCGTGGTATTCGCGGTCATAAAGCGTTGGGAGAAAATTACTGCTATGCAAGACAACAAAACTTTCTTGGCCATAGCTACCGTCATCGCGCTCATCATCGGCACCTACTACGTCGATAAGGCCACGCGCGTTAAAGTCACCGACCCGGTGAAGAGCACCGAGCAGGTCAGCGTCAAGACCGCCGGACAGCCCGCTCCTGAAGTCACCTTCAAAGATCTGCAGGCCAAAGACGTCACGCTTGGTCAGTACAAAGGCAAAGTCGTGCTGGTCAATTTCTGGGCCACCTGGTGCGATCCCTGCTATATCGAAATTCCCTGGCTCATTGAGATGCAGCAGAAGTACGAAGCAAAGGGCTTTACCGTTGTCGGCATCTCCATGGACGAAGAAGGCCAGTCCGCTGTCGCTCCCTTCCTCGCGAAGGAGCGCTTCAACGTCAACGGCCAGAGACTTCCCATGAACTATCCCATCGTCATCGGCAACGACGAAGTCGCCGACAAGTTCGGCGGCCTTCTCGGCTACCCCACCAGTTTCCTCATCTCTCGCGACGGCAAAATCGTAAAAAAAGTTCAGGGTCTGATTAGCTACGAGGAACTTACCAAAGCCATCGAATCTCAGTTGTAGCTCTTGGCGTGGGGCAGGACATGTTGGGCCCCACTTTTCTCTCTGCGCTCAGTCGCGCCCATGGCCATCCCCGGCGCAAATCGCGTAGTTCAGTTGTACCAGCACGATAGCGCCTTACTCCCGGAACCGTTTTTTCTTTCTGCCTTGGCCACCGCTCACTGCCCGCTTCGGTTTTGCTAGAATGTTTTGGCCATGAGCGTCATCGACGAGGTCCTCGCCGCCAACGAGATTTACTCGCGCACCCATGAATTGCGCCGACTGACCCCGCGTCCCGAGCGCAAGCTGGCCGTCCTGACCTGTATGGATACCCGTCTTTCGACCCGCACGCTGGGATTGAAAGAGGGAGATGCGCACATCATCCGCAACGCCGGCGGCATCGTCACTGATGACACGCTGCGCTCCCTGGTCGTTTCGCACTATCTGCTCGGCACCGAGGAAATCATGGTCATCAATCACACCGATTGCGGATTGATGCACACCAGCGAACAAGATTTGCGCACCAGAATCCAGAATCTCACGGGAACCGCCGCTGTTGCTCCCGCCTTCTTCTATGCCTTCCAAAACATCGAAGAAAATGTCCGCCACCAATTACAGAAACTTCGTACCCATCCCTGGATTCCCGCAACCGTCGCCGTCCGCGGCTTCGTCTACGACGTCACCACCGGTCATCTTCGGGAAATCAAGGGTAGCTGACTCCCTGGGGATCCGCCGTGAACAAGGAAACTCCCAACCAGCCTGGCATGCAGCAGCCCACAGGTCCACTCCAGCGCGATTCCTTCCTCCACCGCCGCCCAGTCGCCAGCTATTTTGCGTTGACGTTTGCGGTTTCCTGGATCGGCGCCCTCTTCGTGGCCGCACCACACCTTCTCGGCGGCCAGCCCCTTCCGAAGTTGACCGGTATCCTCATGTTCCCTGCCATGCTTCTCGGTCCGAGTGTTGTCAGCATCGCTCTGACCCGGCTGGTGGATGGCCCAAGGGGTCTGCTAGACCTGTTTTCTCGCATGCGTCTCGTGCACTTTTCCCGGCGTTGGTACGCCGCGCTCTTGATTCCACCTCTCTTGGTGCCAACTGTTCTTGTGGGTCTCGAATCCTTGCTCTCCCCGATCTACGCACCCTTTCCTCCACTGCCTACTACCCACTACCCACTGTCTTCATGTACGCTAAATGCATGCTCGATGAAAAAGACTTTCAACGAAAAGCCGACGCCGCGTTCGAGGACCTCAGGCGCCGCATGCTCACCGCCGGCGATGAGCACGGTTTCGACGTCGAAGGCGAATCCGGAAAGTTAGAGGTGCTGTTCGAGGAACCCGTGGAGGCCAAATTCGTGATTTCACCCAACACACCCGTCCGCGAAATCTGGATCTCCGCGCTTTCCACCAGCTTCAAGCTGGGCTGGAATGAACCACGCAAGGCGTTCGTGCACGAAAAAACGGGTGAAGATCTCCACGCCGTCATGAGCCGCGTCATCTCCCAGCAACTCGGCGCCCAGGTCACTTTATGAAAATCAAAGCAGGTATCCTTTCGATCGGCTTGCTGGTTCTGTCGACCGCGCTGCTGCCGCAAGTCCCCTCCGGCCGCGAGGTCGTCAAACCCGAAACCTACGTCTCGCTCGATCCCGCGGCCCGCGGCAGCGCATTCGAAATCGCCGTGGTCATGAAGATTCGCCCGGGCTTCCATGTCAATGCCCGCGAAAAATCGGAAGACTATCTCATCGCCACCGATCTCAGGGCCGAACTTCCCGCCGGTTTCAACGGCGGCGAAGTCTCCTATCCCAAGGGCAAGCTCGAGAAATTCACGTTTTCCAAAACACCACTGAACGTCTACCAGGGCACCTTGACTCTTCGCATGCCTATCACCACGCTTGCCAATGCCCCGCTCGGCGAGCAGCACATTCCTCTCAAGCTCCGCTACCAGGCCTGCAGCACCGAACTCTGCCTGCCCCCGGTCACCGTCACTCTCGGCGCCACGCTCAACGTCGTCGCTTCGGCCTCCGCCGCCAGGTCCGCGCACGCGGAAATCTTTGGAAAGCAATAGGCCCGCCATGCCCAGTTGATCCGCGGCCAGGGTGGCAGACCTCCAGATTTTTTTTTGAAGGAAGGCTGGCTCTAGGCTTTAGCGAAACTGGCCACCGCGTCGCGCAAACGGCGGACGACGCGCTGCTGGCCGAGAACGACCATGGTGTCGAAGAGCGGCGGCGCTACGGCCTGGCCGACGATGGCCACGCGCGTGGCATTGATCAACAAGCCGGCTTTCACGCCGCCGGCTTCGGCCACCGCGCGGGAAGCGTGGTCGCATGCGTCGTGATTCCACTCGGCAAGCGCTTCGAGCCGATCGGCCAGTCTCCCGAGGAGTTCCGGCACTCTCGGATCTGTCCAGAATTTTTCTTTGGCGGCGGCGTCGCGAGTAAATTCGTCGCTGAAAAATGCGCGCGACCAACTCGAAAAATCCGGCAACAAGCGGATTCGCGGCCGCAGCAAATCGACGGTCTTTGACAACCAGGCATGATCTCGACCGTCCGCCCCGGGAGCGGCCCCGGCGGCCCACTCCGGCTTCCACAATCCGCTGCGCTTCAATTCATTTTCGACTTCCGGGAGCAACTCCTCGATCGGAAGTTGCTGTAGATACTGGGTGTTGAACCACTCGAGTTTCGGCCGGTCGAACACGGCGTTGGTGCGGCTCACGCCCTCAAGCGAAAATTTCCGCAGCAAATCTTTGGTTCGCAGAAACTCTTCGTCTCCGCCGGGAGACCAGCCCAACAAAGCGAGAAAATTGCGGAATGCTTCCGGCAGGAAGCCTTCGGCGCGGTACATATTTACATCCGTTGCGCCGTGACGTTTCGAAAGGCGGGACTTGTCCGGGCCGAGAATCAGCGGCACATGCGCAAAAACAGGAGGTTCCGCACCCAGCGCGCCGTACAGCAGCACCTGTTTGGGAGTATTCGAAAGGTGGTCCGCGCCACGAATCACGTGGGTGATGCGCATATCGATGTCGTCGACGACCACCCCCAACTGATACATGGACTGGCCGAATTCTTGGTCGTCCTTCCCGGAACGCAACAGGACAAAGTCCTCGATTTCATCGTTCGAAAACTCGCGCTCCCCAAATACCGCGTCCAGGAATCTCGTGGTTCCACCAAGAGGAACTTTGAAGCGCACCGCCGGTTTCACACCCGGCGTCGCGGGCCGGCCCTGGCGGCAGGCACAGCGCGTGACCCGACGTAGCCACGGGCCTTCGCTGCTTTCTTCCTGGTGATCCCCGCCGACGTATTTTTCCGCGGGACAGTAGCACAGGAATGCCGCCCCGTTCGCCAAGCACTTTTTCGCGGCCGCGCGATACAGTTCCGTTCTCTCGGATTGGTAAAAGGGCCCCTCGTCCCAACCAACCCCCAGCCACTCTAAGCCATCGAGAATTCCGCCGACCAGTTCGGGCTTATTGCGCTCGGCATCGGTGTCCTCGACGCGAAGAATCATCGTGCCGCCCTGGCCCCGTGCGAACAGCCAGTTAAACAGCGCGGTCCGAGCTCCTCCCAGGTGCAAATAACCGGTGGGGGAAGGGGCAAAGCGCACCCTCACAGCGGATGTTTTGTCATTCACGTAAGCGTGTCCCGGCACTTGAATCGAAGCTCTCAGTGTAGCCAAACCATCGATTTAGGTCCAACTGGCGGGCGAGGGGCGCTAGGGGCACGGGCGAGACAGGCTGTGCTCCTGGGCGTTGCTATCGTTATCTCCTAGATGCTGTCTCTTTGGCAACCAGTACTGCGGTATGCTTGCTTCCTGAAAATTCCGTCATCCATAATCGTAACTAGTTTGTTTTGTGTACCGGCGCGACCTTCTAGCGTCGCCGCATGACTGTGCTCTCCTGCAGCCCGTGCGGTTGCCGGTCGACACCGTGGAGCCCAAGGACGTTTGTGCCTCGGTGGCTAGCGGAGTAGAGTCCGCCATACGGGCGGAGAATCGAATGCGTTCCTGATGCATCAGAGTTTTATTTCACTGGCCCTGCTGATCGCCACTGCTTTGGTGGCAGGCTTTTTCTCGTATATCCACAGCATCAAGCGCCAGACTTATCTGCTGGTGTGGACCGCCGCGTGGGCCGTCTTCGGACTTCATTACGTGTGGCTGACACTTGCTCCGCGGGCCGTGGCGAGCCCGCTGCAGAGCGCGTTGAATCATTGGCTTTTCGCGGTCTCCGGGGTGCTCTTTTTTCTGGGGGCACAACTTTACGCCCAGCGGAAGGCCTGGAAAATTCCCGGGCTCGCTGTTGGCGTCCTCTTCGGATTTTGGGCTGCGGCCAATGCCGCCAACGCCTTTTCTGTCTCCGCGCTCATTCCCGGTTCGCTTCTCTACATCGCCGTCGCGGTGGTGTTCTGGCAGGAAAGCCGACGGCAGGAAACTCTTGCAGACCGGCTGCTGGCTGTTTCCTTCGCTTCCTGGGGCGTTCTGTGGATCGCTCTGCACTTCCTGGATGCCACTCCGGAACTCCAGGGCGCAGGCATGAGCGTGGTTGCTGCGGCTCCCTGCGCGTTCGTGGCCATGCTCATGGTCATGGCGCTTTACGAAGAAGAAAAGCGGCGCATCGAACGCAACATGCTGGCGCTTTCGAATCTCAACTTGGCGACCTCCAGCTTTGTGGGCGGCGAGATTCAGCGCATGTTGTCGCAAGCGCTGGACCGCGTGCTGGGTGTGGTGCGGCTGCCCGCCGGGGCGCTCTTTCTGCACCACGGTGATCCGCTGGGCCCGACGTCGGTCGTTGCCGTGGGCTTGAGTGACGAGTTTTGCCGCGCCGCTCAGGACGAAGGCCTGGACGATTATCTCGTCAGTCTGGTGTCGCGCCTCGGAGGCCTGCTTGGCTTTCGTGACCTGCGCGACGACTCCCTCTCGGCGCTCGAAAAAGAAAAGTCCATCCGGCGATTCCGCGAGCTGGCTCTCGCGCAGGGGTTGCGCAGCGTGGTGGCCATCAGCCTGCAAGCCAAAGAGCAAGCCTTCGGGGTGCTGCTTCTCGGAACACCGGATAGCCGGCGCTTTACACCGGCGGAGCTGAGGCTGCTCCTCGCGCTGGGGCACCAGATCGGCATGGCCGTAGAGAACAGCTATTTGATTCAGCAAACGGCGCGGCGGAGCGAAGAGCTTCACGTATTGAACGAAATCGGCCGCGCGCTCAGCTCCACGCTGAACAAAGAAGACCTGACCAGGAAAGTGTGGGAGGAGCTGGGGCGGCTCTTCGACGTGGAAAATTTCTATATCGCGGAACTGGATCCGCTGCGCGACGAAATCCAATTCGATCTCGAGATCGTGGATGGCGTGCTTCTGCCGAAGCGCACACGCCCCGCCGGCAACCACATCTCCGAATACATCATTCGAACGCGGCAGCCGGTGCTCATCCGTGACAATTACGTGGGGGAGATGAAAAAGCTCGGTGTCGAGCCTTTGCGCACAAAAGGGTGCTTCTGCGGCGTGCCGCTGGTGGCCTATGATCACGCCATTGGTGCGATGGCCGTGTATTCCGACGAGGAGGGCGTTTTTGACGAAGGGCACTTGGAGCTTCTGCGCGTCCTGGCAAGCGAAGCGAGTATCGCGATTGAAAACGCCCGCCTGTTCGGCGAAGAGCGCACCAAGGCGCGGCACCTCTCTCTGCTCAACACGATTTCTCGCAACGCCATCGCCACGCTCAATCCGGACGAGATGCTCGCCAAGATCACCGAGCAACTCGAAGCCGGCCTGACCTACGATCACATCGGAATCGGCGTGCTGGACTACGCGACACGGGAAGTGGTGATCCAAGCCGAGGCCGGCAAACGCCGCGGGACGCTGGGTCAGCGCATCTCCCTTGGCGCGGGCCTAATCGGCCAGGTGGCCCGCAATGGCCACATGGCGTCATACCGCGCTTCCTCTCCTGCCGATGCCGCCTTGCAGCCACTCTTCCCGGAATCCGTGGCGGCCGTCGCCTTGCCAGTCTTTTACGCCGAACAGCTCCACGGCATCCTGTACATCGAGTCGTCCGTTCCGGTGGACTTCTCCGAGGAAGAGATTCTTCTGCTGCGTACGCTGGCCGACCTCATCGCCGGCGCGCTGCACAACGCGCTTTCTTTCCAAAAGGCGCAGGAACAGGCCATCACCGACGGACTCACCGGTGTGAAGACACATCGTTTTTTCATGGAAGCATTGTCCGCGGAATGGAAGCGCTCCACTCGAGCCGGCCGCGGCTTTGCGCTGGTGCTCATGGACCTCGACCGCTTCAAATTCGTGAACGATTTCTACGGGCACCTCGAAGGCGACCTCGTTCTCCAGCGCGTCGGGCAGATCCTGGAGACCAATTGCCGGCGCTCCGACGTGGTGGCCCGCTACGGCGGGGACGAGTTTGTCATTCTAATGCCGGAAACCAATATGGAACATGCGCGGCAACTGGCCAGCAAGCTCCGTGGGTGGGTATCCGCCGATGGGCTGTTGCGCGAGAAAAACATAAGCGCCAGCTTCGGCATCGCCTGCTATCCGCTCCACGGCTCGTCACCGCAAGAGCTAATCCAAGTTGCCGACGCCTCGATGTATCTTTCGAAACATCAGGGCGGCAACGCTGTCTCAACCGCCGATCACTTCGATCCCAACGAGGCAAAGAAATGGAAACGTGACGTCCTCGAAGCGTATCTGGGAGTGACGCTCAAGCGGCTTTTCTCAACGGGCCCCGAGGCCTTTGAAGAGATCTACCAGCGCTTGCGACAATTCACCGAATCGCTAGCGGCAACCGAACCAAATAACGGCCAGTCAACTACGGCTTCGGCCCAGGGTACGCAGGCACTCCCGCACGCGGTGCTAGACACCGTCACCTCGCTGGCCCTGGCGATCGACGCCAAGGATCACTACACCCAAGGCCACTCGCAGAAAGTCTCTGCCTATGCGGCGCTGGTCGCAGGAGCCATGGGGATGAAAGACGAAGAAATGGAAGAGATTCGTCTGGGTGCCGTGCTTCACGACATCGGCAAGGTCGGTATCCCGGAAAGCATCTTGAGCAAGAACGGCCCACTCAATCCCGAAGAGTGGGAGACCATGAAGGCACACGTGAAGTTCGGCGCGAAGATCCTCGACCCGCTGACGCCGCTCGCGCGTATCCGCGAAATGGTTCTTCACCACCACGAATTCTTCGACGGCTCGGGCTATCCAGACGCATTAACCGGGGAGAACATTCCCTTGGGCGCGCGCATCATTGCGATCGCCGACGCCTACGACACCATCACCAGCGACCGCACATACAAGCGGGCCCGTAAAGCAGTCGACGCTCTGGCCGAGCTGGAGCGCTGCGCGAATGCGCAATTTGACGGAGCCATCGTGGAACTTTTTGTCCGCACCATGAGGGCGCAGCCCAACCCGATCATTGAAGTTGCCGCCACCACCGGCCCGGTGCGCGGCGGCTGATCACCGGGCTGCTCAAAATGGGAAGGGATCAGCGCGCCTCGAGGTCCACGTCCTTGATGGGCAGATCCCAATGAGCTTCCAGGATTTCGAAGCGGCGTTGTTCTTCTTTTTTGAAGGTGTCTTGATCGGGATAGAGCTGCTTGATCAGCGCCGAGCTGTCAAAATTGTCGTTGGCAATGGTGGCATTCTTGAAGACGATGGTTACTCGATAATCCCAACGGCCGTCTTCGGTGGTGTGATACCGCGGAACGGTCATGCTGACCCTCAACATACGCCCCAGCTCGATCTCCTTTGCCAGAACTGGATGATGGTTTTTCTTGAAGAGCGCCAGGAATTCCTCGGCGTGCCCCCACTTGGCCTTGTAGTAGTACTCAATCACGTACGGTTGATCTTTTCCATCGGCGGCCAAACCACGCTGAGGCGGGGCAGCTCCGATGGTTGACGACCAAAGAAGCGCCGCCAGCCCAAGCGCAGCGATCGCCGGGCCCTTGGCCTTGGAGACTAGAATTTGCATTTGGTCGCTCCTCCCCTAGCGCTATCGAGAGTACAAGCCGGGCCAGGCAATTTAAACCAAAAAGCAGAGCCAATGCTACAACGGGTGTAGCTCGTTTCAAATTCCGCCTCCTGTTATCCTTTTCCCTGGGGAGGTCGCATGCAGACTGGATCGGTGAAGTGGATTGGCGAACAGAAATTCGTGGCCACCAGCCCGTCTGGACACGCCATGACCATCGATTCCGACCGGGCCTCAAACCAGGCGCCCGGCCCGATGGAGCTGCTGCTGCTGGCGCTCGGAGCCTGCACCGCCACCGACGTGGTCATCATCCTGGATAAGAAGCGGCAGAAGCTGGAGTCCCTGGAAGTGATCTGCTCGGGCGAACGTGCGGCGGAGCCACCCACGGTCTGGACCAAGCTGGAAATGCTCTATCGTCTCCGCGGCCAACTCGACGACGTGGCGGTAAAGCACGCCATCCAGCTCAGCGAGGACAAATACTGCTCGGTTGCAGCCATGCTGAGGAAGACTGCGACCCTTTCATGGCGCTATGAAATTCTTCCGCCGGCCTCCTAGCGGCCGGCCCCCACCTTCCGCGGCCCCGCCTCCACCGTACTGCATGAGACAACCCCAGTACCAGCTTATAGTTGCAGGAGAGTATAGTAAACGTTAGATAAAGACATCTTAGATGGGCCCTCTTATCCGGAATGCTGTTCTGGGGATTATTTCCGTTTGCGCCGCAGCGACACCCCTTTCCGCGCAGGCCACCGCGGGACTCCTTCCCCAGGCAGCCAAGATTCCGCTGTCCAAGATCCCCCGCGTCGATCGAGCGCCCAAATTGGAAGATTTCCTGGAAAACCATCCCCGCGAAGCGGAACTGACGGTCACCGATTTCCGACAGAACACTCCGGGCGATGGTACGCCTGCGACCGAAGCTACCACCGCTTACCTCTCCTACGACGACAAGAACCTTTACGCCGTCTTCGTTTGTCACGATGAACCGGGCGAGGTGCGGGCGCATCTTTCCAAGCGCGAAGCCTCCGATCAGGACGACGGCGTGGGGGTGCTGCTGGACACGTTTCGGGATTTTCACCGCGCCTATTTCTTCTACTCCAATCCGCTGGGGGTGCAGACCGATGCGATCTACACCGAGGGGCAGGGATACGATTTCAGCTTCGACACCTTGTGGGATAACGCGGGGCGCATCACGGGCGACGGCTACATCGTCTTCTTTTCAGTTCCCTTCAAGAGCTTGCGGTTCTCGAACGACCCGCAGCAAACCTGGGGAATAGCGCTTTATCGGGTGATCCTTCGCAAGAGCGAATACGACTATTGGCCGTATGTGACCCAGCGGGTCGCGGGGCTGACACAGCAATTTGCTCCCGTTGGTGGTCTGGAAAACGTTTCTCCAGGGCGGAACATTCAGCTCATTCCTTATGGCCTGCTGGCCAATAACCACTTTCTGAATCAGCCAAGCGGCGGTCCTCCTGGGTTCGTGGATAAATACGAGCATCGCGCGGGGCTGGACGCGAAGTTTGTCTCCCAAGATGCGCTGACATTCGACCTCACGGTGAATCCGGATTTCAGCCAGGTGGAATCGGACGACCCGCAGGTCACCGTCAATCAGCGCTTCGCCGTTTTTTTCCCGGAGAAGCGACCGTTCTTCATTGAAAATGCAGGATTCTTTGTGACCCCCATCAATTTGTTTTTTTCACGCCGGATCGCCGACCCGCAGTTCGGCAGCCGCGTGACGGGAAAGGTCGGCAAGTGGACGCTGGGTGCCCTGGTCATCGACGATCGGCAGCCCGGCCAGAGATTCACCAGCGGGCCCTACCACACGCGAGCGGTGGACGGGGTAGTGCGGGTGACCCGCGAGTTCGGCAATCAGTCCTACGTGGGAGGCTTTTTCTCCAGCCGTGATTTCGCGGACACCAGCAACCGCGTGGCTTCGCTGGATGCGCGGCTGAAATTCTCCAAGAACTGGGTGGTCGATATTCAGGGGGTGCACAGCTGGACGCGGCCGGATCTCAACGCCGGACAGAATTGCTTGTCCTTTGCGGCGAGTAATCCGCCCTTGGGTTCACAACAGGGCAACGCGCTGTGGGCCGACGCATCGTACAGCGGCCGGCATTTCAGTTTTTCCACCAACTACAACGATTTGTCGCCGAATTTCTGCACGGCGTTGGGATTCGTGAATCGCATCGACATCCGGCAGAACAACGCATTCGGAGCCTATTTCTGGAGACCGGAGAAGAGCAAGGTTGTCGATTTCGGCCCGACGGCCAGCGAAACCGTGGACTGGAATCACAACAACATTCTCGAGGATTGGCAGGTAGCCGTTGGATTTCAAGTGGATTTGACGAAGCAGACCACCCTCAGCATCAATCGTGGTGAAGCCTACGAACTCTTCGACAATATCGGGTTTCGCAAACACAGCACTTCCCTTCTCGCCGCCACGCAACCGTACAAATGGATCTCCTTCTCCGTGCGGTATACGCAGGGAATTGGAGAGAACTTTTTTCCGGCTCCCGGCCTCCTGCCCTTCCTGGCCAATGCCAGCCGGGTGAATTTCGGACTGACACTGCGGCCTGCTTCGCGGTTCCGATTTGATGACCTGCTGATTTACTACCGGCTGGGAACGCGGACGGGTTGGACTACGCCTCCGTTCACACCCGGGCAAAGTGTTTTCAACAATTACCTTAACCGCGCGAAGCTGAATTACCAGTTCACCAAAGAATTGTCGCTGCGGTTGATTCTGGACTACAACGCGACCATCGCCAATGCGCAACTTCTCGACGTGCAGACTAATCTGGGCGGCGTCGATGGCGGACCGTTCGCTCCCACCAAACTCTTTACCACCGATGTACTGCTTACCTACTTGCTGCACCCCGGTACGGCGGTGTACGCCGGCTACAACAATGGCTTCACCGATTTGTCATTGGCCAGTGTGGCCGGCGGGATCGGACCGCGCGGCTCGCCGGCCAACACCACCAATCGCCTGTTTTTCGTCAAGCTCAGCTATCTGTTCCGCTACTAGGCTGCGCACGTCTTAACCTTGTAACGCCCGGGCGCAATCGCATAAAATTCAGCTTCCTTGTTGAGGGCAAGAAAAGCACAGGAGAATCATGTCCCACCGCATTGCGGCAAAAATTACGGGTGTAGCCGGTTACCTTCCGCCCAAGGTGATGACCAACGCGGATCTGGAGAAAATGGTTGAGACCAGCGACGAATGGATCCGCACGCGCACCGGGATCAGCGAACGCCACGTCGCGGAGAAGGGCACAGCCACCTCGCACATGGCCACAGAAGCCACCAAGGCTTTGCTGGCCGAAACCAAAACAGATCCCGCGGAGATCGACCTTATCGTGCTTGCCACGGTTACCCCGGACATGTTTTTCCCCGCCACCGCTTGCCTGGTTCAGGAGCGCATTGGCGCGAAGAAGGCCTGGGGCTTTGACCTGTCCGCGGCGTGTTCCGGCTTTGCCTACGCGCTGACCGTTGGAGCGCAGTTCGTCGGCGCGGGCACGCACCGGAAAGTGGTGGTGATCGGCAGCGATACCATGACTTCCGTTCTGGATTACACGGATCGCGCAACGTGTGTGCTGTTCGGCGATGGCGCGGGCGCGGTGCTGCTCGAGGCTGCGGGCGCGAACGAAGGGATCCTCGATTTCGCGCATGACGTGGATGGCTCAGGGGGAGCATTTCTCTACATGCCCGGTGGCGGGTCGCTTCATCCCTCCAGCCAGGAAACCGTCCTGAAGCGTTTGCACTATGTCCACCAGGAAGGCTCGCAGGTGTTCAAGTACGCGGTGCGGCGGATGTCAGAGATGGCGTCGCATCTGCTGAACAAGAATGGCTTTACGAAAGACGATCTGAAGCTGCTGGTGCCGCACCAGGCTAACTTGCGCATTATTCGAGCCACGCAGGAGCGGCTGGGACTAGACGATTCCAAGGTCCTGGTGAACATTGACCGCTATGGCAACACCACGGCGGGGACCATTCCGCTGGGGCTGCGCGATGCCGTAGAACAGGGGCGCGTGCACAGGGGCGACCTGGTGCTGATTGTCACCGTGGGTGCGGGGTACACGACCGGTGGCGTGCTGCTGCGCTGGGCGTACTAAGCGTGCCGACCGATTGCCGGTAATTCTTCAATGAGCAGTTGGACTTCCACGGCCATCACCGCAACTAACCGCGGCACTCATCTTCCGCGGCGACCATAGATCAATAAACGGCTTGGTTGACATCCCTTCCCTAGTCGAGTGCAGTACAAGAGAATAGAGGGCCTGTAGGCTGCGGAGATTTCGTCTAACGAATCCATATCTCGGTATCTCCTACATATTGCTAGAGCCAAGCCTGCCCGCGCCAGCAAGCCGTGCGCCTACCTAAGTTCTAAGTACTTATTCCAGTTAAGATTGGACACACTCCAAAAAATACTTTCTGGCCCCTGTCTTGCTGACAAGACAAACTAAGTTCTCGACAGATGGTGACTCGTGAAACTTCTGGTGGCTACCTCAGCAAGCTGCTGGATATGACGTAGCACGTTTTGCCGGAGGGTGTTAGCTGGAACTTGGCCCTATGCCGGGTAAGGAAGTTTCGATTCGTGGGGTGAATCACAAGCTCTTATGGAAAGGGGTGGATCAAGTCATGCGTAAGTCTCTTCTAGCGTCAGTTTTGTTGCTTTCCTGCGCGTGTCAGATTCTCGGACAGTCTTCTACAGGTTCGATTGTTGGAACGGTCGTGGATGCTCAGGGTCTGCCCATCAAGGATGCCACCGTGACTCTGACCAACCTGGGCACGAATTCCAGCTACGGTTCTTCTACCGGGACGAACGGCGGCTACCAATTTGAGAGTATTGATTACGGATATTACAGAGTTTCCGTGACCCGGGCAGGTTTCAAGGCCGGAGTGGTCAACAACATCAAACTTGATGCTGCGACTCAATATTCGGTGCCGCCGATCACCCTCGAGGTAGGCGCGACGGCAGATTCGGTCGAGGTCGAGGCGGGGGCCGAAATCGTCAACACCACGAGTGCCGAAGTTACCAGCACAGTCGAAAAAGCACAGATCGATAGCCTGCCGATTCTGAACAGAAATCCGCTTGCTCTCCTGGCTTTGGAGGCTGGTGTATCGAACAGCGGCCCAAACGGCGCAATCTCGACGACCATCAATGGCCAGCGCACGTCCTTTTCCAACCTCACCATTGACGGCATCAACGTTCAGGACAATTTTATACGCGAAAATGCTTTGGATTTTTCTCCCAATCTGCCATTTAACAGCCAAGCCCAGGAATTCACCGTAGTGAATCAGAATTCCGCGGTTGAAAATGGCGGCGGCGCCTCGCAAGTCAGCATTGTTACGCCAAAGGGAACCAACAACTTTCACGGCGACGGTTTCTGGTACTACCGCTCAAACGCCTGGGCAGCCAACGACTGGTTCAATGCGGCCGGCGGAATACCCCAGCCGGGTCTTCTGCAGAACCAGGGTGGCGGCAGTCTCGGCGGTCCCATCAAGAAGGATAAACTGTTCATTTATGGCTATTACGAATTCTTGCGCCTGCGCCAGCAGACTCCCAATAACACCACGATTCTCAGCCCTGCCATCCAGTCGGCGCTGGCCTCCGCAACTCCGACATTGCCCTTTACTTATCAGCCTTTGGACACCACTACGGGTCTGCCCTCTGGTCCTCCGCAAACAGTGGATCTTTTGTCTGTCTCTCACAATGCTCGCCCGACAGTTCCGGTATTCAACCTGGACCCAGCGACACTGGCAATTCTAAAGAGCGTTCCGACCGCCTCCAATAACAATCGAGTCGGAGATGGCGTGAATCTGCTTGGTTATCAATTTAATGCGCGTTCGAATAACACCCTGGATAACTTTGGATTCCGCGGGGACTACGACTTAAACCACCATAACACCCTCTCGGCTACTTTCCAGTGGAACCGTCAGATCGTCGATCGGCCGGACATCGACACTTCGTTTAACAAGGTTCCCATAGTCAGCAACAACGATAAGACGAAATTTCTTTCCACGGCATGGCGCTGGAATTCCGGCGGGAACATTACCAACGACGCCCGGTTTGGATTTAACTTGGCCCCGGCCACCTTTGCGAGTACGCAGGATTTTTCCAAACCAGGATACCTTCTAAGCGGCTTCGCGACAACGCTTCCGACACCTGATTTCGAGCCGCAGGGCCGCAACACGCGTACCTGGGCATGGAAAGACAATGCCAATTGGGTCCACGGCAATCACGTCATCACCTTCGGCGGCCAGTTACAACGCGTCACCATTTTCGCCTACGATAATTTCGGCGTTACTCCGGGCTATACATTGGGGATTAACGGCGCGAACAGGCCGTCCCGCAGTGATTTCCCCGCTCCTGCTGGAGCGGCAATTAGTTCAACCGATCGCCTCAATGCCATTGCGCTCCTTGCCAGCGGCGCCGGCGTCGTGGGCCAAATAGATCAAACGTTTAACGTAACCAGTCAGCAGTCCGGATTCGTGAGTGGTGGGGGCGACAACCGCAATTATCGCCAAAACAACTGGTCGACCTATCTGGGCGATAGCTGGAGAATGACCCGCAAATTAACCTTCAGCTATGGGGTTCGCTGGGAATATTACAGTCCAGTGGACGAGAAAAATGGCTTGGTCCTTCTTCCCGTCATACCAGCGAGCCAGACCGTCGCACAGACTCTTCTTGGCAATGCCACGGTCGATTTCGCTGGTGGCCCGAGCAAGCGCCCCCTGTATAACGGCCGGAAGACGCAATTTTCACCCAACCTCGGACTGGCCTGGGATCCGTTTGGGAATGGGAAGACCGCCGTTCGCGCGGGATTTAGCTTGAACTATGTGAATGATGCCTTTTTTACAGCTGCGGGAAACGCAGCCGCAGGCAATTCCGGACTTAGCTCCAGCCCGTCGGCACAAGGCCTGACCGGGTTGACCGTGAGTGGGCTAAGCGGTCAAGGACTTACTGTTCCGCCATTTCAGGTGCCCACCGATTTCCAGACTAACGCCCTAAACCTAGGCGTTGGCAGCGTGGCGGGGTACGCCATTGATCCCCACATACGTGTGCCCTACGTCGAGCAGTGGAACCTGAGCATTCAGCGGGATCTTGGGTGGAACGCCTCGCTTACGATTGGATACATTGGGAATCACGGGGTCGGATTGTTCCGAGCGATCGACGTCAACCAACTGGATTTCACCAAGAACGGATTCTTGGCCGATTTCAAGCGAGCGCGTGCCAACGGGTTCCTCTCGCTGGCGGCGAACGGTGTCTTCGATCCGCTTTACAGTGGTCCGGGGAGTCAGCCCCTGACCGTCTTTCCGCTTCTTTTCGCGACTGGAGGGATAGATTCCCACGATCCGAACAACAGCCAATTCTTTCAGCAGCGATTCGTGGACGACATTCAGCTAGGACTGACGGGCGCACTGGAGTCTTCCTACCATGCTGAGGAATGGGATACGGGGAACAATCCGGGCCCAGGGTTTGGAAATCCAGTGACCCTTTTTGCCAATCCCTTCATCATGGGCGGGGACCTGCTGAAGAACAGTTCTTTCTCTTCCTACCACGCCGGAGTCGTTGAGGTTCGCCGACGCCTCAATCGCGGGCTGTACTTGCAGGCGAACTATGTCTTTAGCAAGGTAATGACCGATTACAGCACGGGAACGAACAATGACCAGGTCCGCTTCCAGCCGTATTTGGACAACGCACGGCCATTTCTCGAAAAGGGCCGGGCAGGGTTCGACATCACCCATGCTTTCAAGGCCAATTTTACCTATGACCTGCCGTTCGGCACGAATCATCGGCTATTCTCGACAACGAACAAGGCGCTCGGCCTGTTCGTCAACGGCTGGCAGACCGCTTCCGTCTTAACTTGGCAGAGCGGAAGTCCATTTTCGATTCTTTCGAAGTGGGCCTCGTTCAATCGAGGCGGTTCACGGTCAGTGCGGGACACCGCCGTGGCCACGCTCTCTCATGGGCAACTCGGCAGCGACGTCGGCGTATTCGTGCAGCCGAGCGGCATCGTTTACGGTATTAATCCGAAACTCATCGGTCCAGACGGTACCGGTATCCCGGCCCAGGCGCAGCAAAGCTGCTCCGCGGCCGTTCCGGGGGGCTTCTGTGATCCGCAGCCCGGTGAAGTAGGCAACCTGCAGCTCAATGCCTTCAGCGGTCCCGCTTACTTTGACTGGGATCTCTCCGCGAGGAAAGACTTTGCCGTCACGGAAAGACTAAAGCTGACCTTCCGTACCGAAGCGTTTAACGTCTTGAATCACCCAGTCTTTCTGATGGCGGATCAAGACATCAACAGCCAGCAGTTTGGCCAGATCACCAAAACCGTGTCGCAGGCGCGCATCCTGCAGATGTCGCTGCAGCTCAAATTCTAATCCGCGGCGGCGTTTGGACAGCGGAGTACAATCGAATCGCTTTCGCCTTTGACCGGACGACGAGAAATCTTTTGAAGGATGTGAACCAGCCAGACGGTCCCTCGCGAAGGACACGAAAAGACTGAACGGTTGAAGGTCCGTTAGCAGGTGTACAGCGAGGCCGCTAGGTCGAGGTTGGCCTGCAGGCGGCGATCGACCTGGACGGCGGCGTAACGGGCGCAGATGACCCGTTCACTTTCGCTCCAGACTGTGAAAGCAGGAATCTTCTTGCCGAGAAAGACATCCAGGCCTTCGATAACCTTGTAATAGAGACGTACCAAACCCAATCCGCTACGATTGGGATAGAGATCAAGGGTCAAATGATGTAAGCCGGACAAGGTCTGGAAATCCTTGGGGGTAACGCGCCCATTCTCGACCTGGGCTGCCACCAGCACTCGGTCAGAAACCGGCGTCGCCGCAACACCCGCCAGGACCGCTCTCCAATAATAGAGCGCGAACTGGGAAAGGGCTACAATCGAGATCGCAAGTAGCATGGCGCTGTACATTCCCTCAGCCTCTAACTAAATGGATTCTGGCTGAGACAAAAATAGATTCCTATAGCTCCGAAGTACCAGTGGGCTGGGACTATTGGATCGAACCCTTTGGGATTATTTGGCTTACGCGAGGAGAGAGAGAATGCTTGCCGGCCGCGCGCCTATCCTCGCTCGAGACCAGGGTTTTGGCTAGGAGAGCGGCCATGCGAGCAATTCGTTGCTGGGTACTCGTGGCGGTGGCATTGGCAATGGGGGTGTTCCTCTTTGTCGCTAGACTCGCCCATCCCAGGGAGGAGCGCCGCACCGACCAGGAAGCCATCAACGCCGTTCTCAGCGGGCAGCAGACCGCGTGGAACCGTGGCGATGTGGACGCCTTTCTGGAGGGCTATTGGCGTTCCCCAGAACTGACCTTTTCCGGGAGCAGCGGCGTGGCACGAGGCTGGGACGCGGTGCGCACGCGATATAAGAAGAATTATCCCGACACCGGGGCGATGGGACAGCTGGATTTTTCGGAGCTAGAGTTTCGATTTTTGGGGCCGCAAGCCGCGCTGGTCCTGGGGCGTTGGCATTTGAAACGTGAAAAAGGTGATGTCGGAGGAGTGTTTACCTTGGTGTGGCAACGCTTCCCGGACGGATGGAAGATCATTCACGATCATACCAGCGCCGTGATTCCGACGAAGTTGAATCCGTAGATGGCTGATCGAATGGTGGAGGAAGGATTTTTCTACCGGCTCCCTGTCGACCGGGAGCGTACAACCAGGCTCTGACTGTTAATGAATGGAGAACTTCGAAAAACAGCTGGCGAAGACTTGGTGCGCTTTCCTAGAGTCAGGTGTTTTCTTCCTGTTTGCTTTCGTAAGGCTGTACATCAAAGGATTTCGAGAATTTCTTCATAACGCTTGAACGGCGGAATGAGATAGGCACCGGCAAGTTCGGTGCGCGCCCAGGCGAGCATCTCGCGGGCGACTTCAAAACCGCGATCGCGCGCGGCGCTCCCTGCGGCTTCCATGGACTTCAACAGAAGCTCGGGGATGACGATGCCGGGCACTTCATTGCTCAAACGCAGCGCCTGCTTGTAGCTGTTGAGCGGCCAGATACCGATCAGCATCGGGATCACCGGCTTGCCGCCGAGTCTCTTCAGGAAAGCGTTCCAGTGTTCGGGGTCGAAGAGCGGCTGAGTCATGGCGAAATGCGCGCCGGCTTCGACCTTGGCGTGGAAGCGCTCGATTTCGTTATCGAGATCGTCGGCAACGGGATTGACAGCCACGCCAATGGTGAAATTCGTCGCGCCGCCGAGAGTTTTTCCGGCCCAGTCGGTGCCCTGATTCAGCCGGTTCAGAACTTTGACGAGGCCGACGGAATCGACTTCGTAGACGCCGCTGGTTTCCGGGTAATCACCGACCGATGGCGGATCACCCGTGATGGCCAGCACATTGCGAACGCCGCCGACGGTCCATGCGCCGAGAAGCGCGGCTTGCAGGCCGATGATATTCTGGTCGCGCGTGGTCAGATGGGGAACGGTTTCGATGCCGCGGGCTTCCAGAGCGCCAGCCACAATCAGCGCGTCCATGCCGACGCGGGCCATGGCGCCGCTGTTGATGTCGATGGCATCCACTTTCTTCGAGGCCATGACCTTGTCGACCTGCTCGAAGATGCGATCGAGCGAGAGGCCTTTTGGCGGATCGATTTCCAAGCAGACGCTGAATTCCTTTTTCTGAAGTTGTTTCCAGAACCTACTCTCGGGCTCGCGACGGGCCACCGGCACAGGTCTTAACACGGTTTCGACGGACCGCACGACGGGATGGGTTTTCGAGGGTCGCAACAATTTGACGGCTTCGGCCATGGCGCGAATATGCGCAGGCGTCGTACCGCAACAACCCCCGAGAATCCGCACGCCGAGTGCAGCGGCTTCACGGGCGAAAAGCGCAAAATATTCCGGTGAAGATCTCGGATACACGATGCGATCGCCTTCGCGCTTGGGAAAACCGGCGTTGGGCATGCCGCTGACGCGAAGTCCATCAACGGCGGCAAGCTCCTCGAGAATCGGCAGAAGCGCCTGCGGACCAAGCGTGCAATTCGCGCCGATTACCTGGACGTTTTTATTCTTCAATTGCGCTGCGGCATCGGAGGGGCGGACATCACCGAAGGTGGTGCCTTCTTCCGCGTAGGTGAGCTGAGCCACAATAGGCAAGCCGGAAAACGAGCGAATGGCGTCGATGGCCAAGAGCAACTCTTCGATATAGGAAAACGTTTCCAGGATGTAAAAGTCGACCCCACGTTCTTCGAGCGCCAGCGCCTGTTCGTGAAAAATTTCCTGTATTTCTTCGGGGGACGGGTGGCGC